>Ga0299914_10003740_pt1 | contig 10812 bp, 8 predicted proteins | sample RVTome_10_FD_201361 | JGI IMG/M metagenome (GOLD analysis project Ga0299914, IMG submission 201361) | Soil microbial communities from uranium-contaminated site in the Upper Colorado River Basin, Wyoming, United States - RVT153D57 (version 2) ... | reverse complement strand
AGGACCCCGACGGCGATGAATCCGACGATCAGAGGTTGGCGAAGCGCGAGGGCCAGAGCGCCGATCGCGACCGCGGCGACGAGTGTGATCGCTATCTGGGCGAAACCACTCTCGACCATTCCGCCACCATACCGGGGCGGTGCAAACCCGAAATCGCCCGCAACGACCTTCAGACCAGGCAGAGACCACACACCTCGTTAGCCTGCCTCTACCTGTGACTGCTTCCGAAGGTAGACCCGCGTGAGAATCTCGAAGTGGAGGCTGTTCTTCACCGTCGTGGTCCTCGGCGCATCGATCTACGCGGTGACGCAGTCCTCGGTCCGTCTCGGCCTCGACCTGCGTGGCGGGACCCAGATCGTGCTCGAGGCTCAGGACACGAACGAGGTGACGGTCGATGCCGACGTCACTGCACGCACCCTCGAGGTGCTGAGGCGACGGGTCGACGCCATCGGGGTCGCCGAGCCCACCCTCCAGGTCGCCGGGGAGAACCGGATCATCGTCGAGCTACCCGGTCTCGATGATCCCGACGAGGCGGTCGAGGTGATCGGCCGCACCGCCCAACTGACCTTCCACCAAGTGCTAGACGGCTACCCCCCAGGGGGGGCCCCTGACGACGTGGACGGTCTCGTGCTCCCCGGCGAGTCCGGGGAAGACCTGCTCCTCGGTCCGGTGGCCGTGTCGGGGGAGCAAGTGGAGATGGCGGCTCCCTTCTTCGACAGCCAGGGCACGGCGCAATGGGTGGTGACGATCAACTTCCGCCCCGAAGGCGCTCGAGCATGGGCCGAGCTCACCTCCGAGGCCGCCTGCGCCGACCCGACCTCTCCGCAGCGCCGGGTGGCGATCGTCCTCGACTCGGATGTGATCTCCAGCCCGGGTGTTGCCTTCGACGTCGGATGCGGTGTTGGGATCACCGGGGGAAGCACCCTGATCACGGGTGGTTTCGAGGAGGAAGAGGCCGGCGAGCTGGCGGCGCTGATCCAGGGTGGCGCCCTCCCGGTCCCCGTCGAGATCATCGAGCGGGGGACGATCGGCCCCACTCTCGGCGAGGCGGCGATCGCGGCCAGCATCGAGGCGGCGGTGATCGGCGCCGGTCTGACCATCCTCTACATGATCTTCTTCTATCGGCTCATGGGAGTCGTCGCCGCCATCTCACTCGCCGGCTACGCCATAGCCACTTATGCCCTGCTGGTCTGGATCGGGGCCACCCTAACCCTGCCCGGCATCGCCGGGTTCGTCCTCGCCATCGGGATGGCCGTCGACGCCAACGTCCTCGTCTACGAACGGGCCAAGGAGGAGTACGTCGAGAACCGATCGATCAAGGAGTCGATCGTCGCCGGGTTCACCCGCGCCTGGTCAGCGATCGCCGACGCCAACGTCACCACCCTCCTCGCCGCCGGTCTCCTCTTCATCTACGCCTCCGGGGCCGTGCGCGGATTCGGGGTGACTCTCTCCATCGGTGTCGTGGTGTCGATGTTCTCGGCGCTGGTGGTCACCCGGGTCCTGCTGGAGGTCCTGATGAGCCTCCCCGGAATGGAGGACCGGCCCCGCTTGATGGGGATGACCTTCGGGCGTCGCTTCCAGGAGTGGATCAAGACAACGCGGCCCAACTTGTTGGGGAGGTGGCGCCGCTGGATCCTGGTGTCGGCGGTCGCCATGACCCTGGCTCTTTCCGGTTTGGTCGTCGCCGGAGTCAACCTCGGCCTCGAGTTCGTGGGCGGGCGGCTCTTCGAGTTCTCAACCAGCAACACAGTCGACATCGAAGACCTGCGAGCAACACTCGGCGAGGGAGGTCTGCCCCGGGCCGGGATCCAGGAGTCCGGGTCGGGCAATCTGATCATCCGAAGCGAAGAGCTCTCCGCCAACGAGGAAGCGCTCGTCCTCGCATCGGTGGAAGATGTGGGCGGCGAGGTTTCCCTGGTCCGTGACCAGTTCGTCGGGCCGACCCTGGGTGACGAACTCCGCAACCGGGCCTTGATGGCCCTGGGCATCGCTCTTCTCGTGCAGCTGATCTATCTCGCCATCCGTTTCCGGTGGACCTTCGCCCTGTCCTCGGTCCTGGCGATGACGCATGACGTCGCCATCCTCATCGGGCTCTTCGCCTGGCTGGGAAAGACCTTCGACGGTGTGTTCCTCGCCTCGCTGCTCACCGTCATCGGGTATTCGGTCAACGACTCAGTGGTGATCTTCGACCGCATCCGGGAGCAGATGGGTCTCCGACCCGACGACCCGGTCGAGGAGGTGGCCAACGACGCCTGTCTGCAAACGGTGCCCCGGACGATCAACACCGGGCTCGGGGCGATGATGATTCTCGTCAGCCTCTACCTCCTGGGGGGAGACACCCTGGCCGACTTCGCTCTCGCCCTGCTCATCGGGATCCTGGTCGGCACCTACTCCTCGGTGTTCACCGCCTCGCCACTGGCCATCTACTTCGAAGAGCGGTTCCCCCGGCCCCCACCTGAGCCGGAGCCGAAGACACCCGTCGGGCGGAGTCGCAGCGGCCGCAACTGATCTCTTCGGAGGCGGGACGGGCTAGGGGGCCCGGAAGTGGAGCCTTTCCCGGCACCGGTACAGTCGGCCCATGATCGTCGGCCTCCCGATCGACAATGCCATCTTCGTCGGGGCGGCGCTCCTGATCCTCGGAGTGTTCGTCGCCGGGTTGTCCGACAAGCTCCGTCTCCCCGCAGCCCTGCTCTCGCTCGGCCTGGGCATGCTCTTCGGCAGCGACGCCCTGGGCCTGGTCGACATCGCCGACTACGCCATGGTGCGCAATTTCAGCGTCATCGCCCTGATCGTCATCCTCTTCGAAGGCGGGCTCACCACCAAACCGTCTGCACTGCGTGAGTCCGGGCCGCCGGGGTTCACTCTGGCCACTCTGGGCGTCGTCATCACCGGTGCCGTCACCGGGGTCGGGGCGGAGTGGGTGTTCGGGTTCGGCTGGCAGACGTCGCTCCTGGTCGGTGCGGTCGTGGCTTCCACCGACGCCGCCGTGGTCTTCGACCTGGTGCGTCGCGCCCCGCTGCCCCGCCGTGTCGCCGGGATCCTCGAGGTCGAGTCGGGGGCCAACGACCCCATCGCCATCGTCCTGACCATCGGGCTGCTCACCGGTCTCGAAGGGGTGGCATCAGGGGTCGTCGACTGGGTCTGGTTCGGCTTCTGGCAGCTCTCCGGCGGCCTCCTCGTCGGAGCCCTCGTGGGGGTGTTGGCTCGTTGGCTCCTGGGTTTGCGACTGAGATCGGAGGGTCTCTACCCGATCGTCGCCGCCGGGATGGCCGGGCTCGCATATGGCGGAGCCGCATTGGTCTCCGCCTCGGGGTTCCTCGCCGTCTACGTCACCGGCCTGGTCATCGGAGCCACGGTGCCACGACACCGGCGGGTCATCCGGAGCTTCCACACCAGCCTTGCCAACGGGGCCGACATCGGGTTGTTCCTCCTGCTCGGTCTTCTGGTGTTCCCCTCGCAACTGCCCGGTTTGGCCTGGGAGAGCCTGGCTGTGGCGGGTGTCCTGATCGTGGCGGCCCGACCGCTGGCAGTGCTGATATCGATGTTGCCGTTCCGCATGCCATGGCGGGAAACCATGGTCCTGTCGTGGGCGGGCCTGCGGGGAGCGGTCCCGATCGTATTGGCCACTTTTCCGGCTACCGCCGGCATCCCCGAAGGGCAGACGATCTTCAACGTCGTCTTCTTCGTCGTGCTCACCTCGACCCTGATCCAGGGAACGACCACTGTGCCCCTGGTCCGCCGGCTCGGTCTGGAAACAGAGGCCCCGGCCTGGCAGTCGATCGCCGAAGCCCTCCCCATCGATGCAGCCGACATCGACCTGGTCGAGATCAAGGTCACTCCCGACCTGGCGATCAGTGGGAAGACCCTTGCCGAGCACCCCCTGCGACCCGGGATGCTGGTCATCGCTGTCCTCCGCGAAGGAGGCGCGGTGATCCCATCGGGCCAAACCCTGATACACCCCGACGATGTCCTCGTGTTGAGCATCGATCAAGACCTGGTCGAGTTCACCGATGTGACGGCTTGGGCGAGAGGCGAGATCCAGGGGGTGTCAGACCCGCCAAGCCCGCCGCCCGGGCCCAATCACAACGAGGCCTCTGGTGATTCAGCGCCGGCAACCGGTGACGAGCGAGCCGGACCTGGAGCCGATCACGGCGAGTAGTTGCGGCTGACGTGGGTGTTTCCCGACGGATCGATGAGGAAGGCGGTGTCACCGTCGTTGTTCCAGATCGCGGAGCCGACTGAACACCAATAGAGAGAGGTGCCGAAATCCTCCCCACAACCCGAGTAGACGATGACTTCCTCACCCGGGATGATCGAGAAGCCCGAAGGAAAAGAGTACCGGTTGGTAGCCGACTCGTCCTTGATACTCCAGCCGGTGAGGTCCACGATCTCTTCGCCCTGGTTCCCGAGTCTGATCCACTCGTCGTTCAAGTTCTCACTGTCGTTCCCCGTGGCATCCGGACGCCAGTCGACGATGTGGAGGTCGGCGTCGGATGACGGTCCGCAGGCGTCGGGCGCCCATAGTCCTACTCCTGCTTCGCGGGCCTCCTGTTGTGCCGCCTCGAGACGGTCCGACATGGCCACGTCCGGGGGGTAACGACGGCTGATCGCCGCCCCCCTCCTCACCAACTCTTCGTTGACCGACATCGAACCCACCCACAGATAGCGAAGCAGCCGGCCGAACTGGTCGCGGTCCGACACGTCGCGGGTGATACCGATCTCTGAGTCGCCTGAGGTGAGGACGGTCAACACCGAAGTCGCCTCGGCAGCCCAGCATTCGTCCCGCTCCGGGGCGTTGATGCCGATCAGCCGCACCCGATCAGGGCTGCCGTCGGTCCGGATCACGTCGAGGGTGTCACCGTCGATGACATCCACCACCATCACCACTTCGGCGGACGGCTCGAGAAAGTCGTTCGGATCTCCCGACGGTCCCGCCACGGGAGGGCCGAACCCGTCTTCGGGGCCCGGGCTCGGGGTTGTGGTGGTGACGGTGGAGCCCGTTTCTCTCGTCGTCGTGTTGGGCAGGGCCTCGGTGGTCTCGGGCGACGGGTTCGTGGTTGCAGCCACGGTGGAAGTGGTCCCCTGCGACTCCGGTGCCGTCGTCGCGATGGGCTCATCGTCGCCGACCGGTCGCTCGATGATGGCGGCGAGGAGGAACAGCAGGAACGAGGCCCCTATCAACAGACCGGCCCGTCTCCGACTGGAGATGCCGAGCCAACCCGTCGGACCAACCAGATTGACCAGACCGAAGACGAAGGCGCCGAGTGCGAGAAGGCTGATCAAACCGGTCATGGCCGCCCATTATCGGCCATGGTGGCGACACGTCTGTTCTGATGCCCCCGCAACGCCCCTGCTCGTCTAGGTTCTGCTCCGCTGATGGCTGACTCGATTCACGACATGATCGGACGACTCTCCACAGCGGACCTGGTCGACGCCATGGGGCGTATCCATCGTCACCGCTGTCATCTCCTCGACCTGGTGACGCCGACACCGGGACGGAAGCTGTTCGGGCCGGCCGTGACCATCTCATTCTTCCCCAGTTGCAGCGCGGCTTTCGCCCCCGGTGAGTACAACTTCGGCGCCCTCTTCAACCAGGCCATCGGCGACGAGCCCGAAGGCAAGGTGCTGGTTCTGGCCAGCAACGGGCACTCCGACACCTCCCTCGCCGGGGGCACCAAGCTCTCCCGGGCGCACAACCACCGATTGGCCGGTGTCCTCGCCGATGGCCGGATCCGCGACTTCGACGAACTGGCCGGATACGACTTCGCCACCTATTGCAGAGGGGAAGCCACCAAGTGGGGCGGTGACGTGGTGACCCCGTTCCAGGCAAATGTCCCGGTCGTGTTGCAAGGAGTCGGGATCCGTCCCGGCGACTACATCCACGCCGACTCCTCCGGGGCGGTGGCCATCCCGGCCGGAGAGGTGCGTGCCGTCATCGAAGGTGCCCTCGCGGTGGTCGAGGAGGACGTCGGTTACATCGAGGAGATCAAGAAGGAGCGCCCGGGTCATCGTCCCCGGGACGAGCGCTGACCGAACCGGTCTCGTCGGCTGCGATGGCGGCTTTCGACCCTGTCGATCTCGTCACGATTCCCCGTGGTGAGGCACCACTCAGGCACCCGGATCTCTCCAATCGACCTCGTGCGGCCCGTGCCACGGTTTATCCGGCTCCGGGCACGGGTACCCCAGAGGGCAATCATCGAAAGGACCGAGATGACACGTGTACGCATATTGATCGCTGCCTTGATCGGGGTGCTCGCCCTCGCGGCTTGTTCAGATACCCCAGACAGTGTCGACGAGGCGATCAGCACCCTCCCCGACCAGGGAGATGTCACCGACGCCATGACCGATCTCCAGGACGAGATCGACGCGGTCGCCACCGCGGTGCAGAACTCGGATGCCTCCGACGATCTCCAGGCCGGATGGGCCGAGCTGCAAGGCGAGATCAACTCGACGGTGAACGCGATCGCATCGAACGAAACCGTCGACACCGACTCGATTCGGGCTGAGCTCGACGAATTCCAGTCCGCGGTCGAGGCCGCCGGCGATGATGTCGGCGACGAGCTCATCGCAGCGTGGAACGAGCTCAGGGCTCAGGTCGAGCAGCTGATCGGGTAAGACTCTCCAATCCGGAGATTCCCGAGGGCGCCGCGCCGACCGCGGCGCCCTCGCTGTATCACCCGGGCGTGGCGGCTTTGCTCAGCTGCGGACCAAGGTCACGTCCCGCCGCACCACGAACCAGGCCGCTGTGGCCATGGCCACCGCATAGAGACCCAGCCCACCGAGGATCAGCGGGTCGGGGATGGCTCCCCTGAAGACCACATCGTGGAGAGCGTGGATCCCATAGGTGGCAGGGATCAGATAGGAGACGACTTGCACCGGGATGGCGAGCTGTTCGAGAGGCAGGACGAACCCGGTGAAGAAGATGGAGAGAAGCAGAGCCAGCATCGAGTACTGGACGGCCTGTGTGTCGGTCTCCGAGATCCCGGACAGGAGAAAACCGAGACCCAGCGAGGAGAGGATCAGGAGCACCACCACCAGGGCGTAGACGAGGGCAGACCCCCTGAACTGGATGCCGAAGCCGAGCATGGCGCCGGTCAAAGCGGTAGCCACCACCAGACCGATCGACCCAAAACCGAGGTACTTCCCCGCGATCGCCTCGCCTGGGGTCAACGGCGACGCCCTGAACACGTTGGTCAGACCGAGTTGTCTCTCCCGCACCAACGACAATGCGGCGAAAGTGACGGCGAGATGCTGAACCAGGACCACCAGGGTCCCCGGCGAGTAGAAGACCCCGGGCTCGCTCGAGACGTCGTTGATCTGGGTCACGTCCACACCAAAGGGGCTCACCAGCAGGTCGGGCTCCAGCCCCTGGGCCGCCTCGAGCTGGGTCTCCAGTTCTCCGACCGAGGCATCGATCTCCCGGGCCGCGGCGAGGGCGGTGTCCGGGTCATCGGATCCCGCTTGATCCAGCGTGCCGTCCATGTCGCCGAGGACGGCGGCGCCCCCCGCCCCCAAGACGGCAGCGACACTGGCGAAGAGATCGTTCGACGCCGAGGAGCCCTGTTGGACGAGGGCGATCTGCTCGCGGAGAATCTCGAGCTCCCGGTCGGCGGCGGCACGATCGCCCTCCTCCAACGAAGTCACCAACCGGGAGGCACCCTCCTGGACTGCAGCGAGACCGCTTTCGGCTTCCTCCGACTCCTGTTGTGCCACGTCGACGACCCCGGCCAGTACCCGGCGGTTCACCTCGTCCACCGAGAGCTCGGCGAGCAGACCGATGCTCGCCCGCAGAACCGGGTCGACTTCGCCGTGGATCACCTGGAAATTGGCCCGCTCCCCTGCTCGTAACGACTGCAACGGGTCCTCCGGCGCAACGATGAGGATGTCGATGTCGCCCTGGCTCATTTGTTGCCGGGCTTGGACTCCGTCGGTCGTCGTGCCCACGAACTCGATCCCGCTCCCGAAGGCGTCGGTCATGTCCTCGCTGTTGGCTGCGAGCTCGGCGTCCTCGCTTCCGACGACCAGCAATGTGCGGAAGGGGTGGGGATCCTCCCGATAGCCCAGCCCGAAGATCAGCAGGATGAGAAATGGACCCACCACCAGCGTCAACAGCAGCCGGGGCTGGCGGAGGACGCTGGCGAGTTCTTTGCGGATGAAACCGAAGACTCGGACCAGTCGGGAGGACAGACCTTGGCTATTGGACACGGTCGGTCTCCTCACCGTTCTGGAGCTTGGAGACCAACTCGACGAAGACGTCGTCGAAAGGCGGCAGATACGTCTCGGTCTTCTCGACCTCGACCCGTCGCTGCTCGGCCCAGGCTTCGATCGCGGGCATGGCGGTCGCCTCATCCTCGACCACCAGGCGGATGCGGTCTCTGTCGACCCGATCGAGCGACAGCGCAACCGACTCTTCGAGGGAGATGAGATCGTCGGAGCCGGGTGGGCTGGGAAAGGTCATCTCGACGAGGGGACCTCCATAAGCCTGCCGCCGGAGACCCTCGGGGGTGTCCAGGGTGAGGATCCGGCCCTCGGCCAGGACGGCGACGTAGTCGCAATAGGCGGCCTCACCCACATACTGGGTGGTCACCACCAGGGTCTTGCCGGCGTCGGCCAACTCGGCGAATCGGTCCCAAAACTTCCGTCGGAGTACCGGGTCGATACCAGCGGTGGGCTCATCGAGGAAGATCAGATCGGGGTCGTGGATCAGGGTCGACGCCAGCATCACCCTCCTCTTCTCTCCACCGGAGGCGTCACGCGGGAGCCTGTCGACCGCGCCTTCCAGTTGCACGAAGTCGATCACCTGTCCCAGCGCCTTCTTTCGCCGAAAGGGCATGCCGTAGAGCGAGGCGGCGAAGTTGAGGTTCTCGCGCAGGGTCAGGTCGGGGTAGAGGATCGACTCCTGGGGCATGTAGCCGATCCGGGCCCGGGTCGTGGACGTGAAGGCGATGGGTCGCTGACCCAGCACTTCGACGATTCCGGAGTCGGGTTCCAACACCCCCGTCATCAGGTGCACCGTCGTCGTCTTGCCCGACCCACTCGGGCCGATGAAACCGACGATCGTTCCCTGATCGATGTCGATGTCGAGATCGAAGACGCCCGCCCCCTCACCATAGGACTTGGTCAATTCGGACGTCGTCACAGCAAGGGGCGAAGAGTGCATGAGGCCACGATTACCCCGACGACCAGGCCGGGAAACCGTTTGTGCCGACCGGCGACCGGGTAGAAATGTCATTCATGTCCATCGAAACGCCGGCCCGGGCACGCCCCCTCGGGCTGGTCAAGGCCAGCGGAACGGTCGTCGTCGCCATGAGCCTCGTCGGGTTGGTGGTGGGGCTCCTCCTCGCGAGATCGCTGGGCGAGGACATGCGCTCCACCCTGTCGGTGTCACAGAGCGCTTTGGTGGCGATCAGCGACACGGTCGAAGCCGTCGACGGTGTCGCCGACGACACCGCCGCCAGTCTCGAAGCCGCCTCACGAAGCGTGGACAGTGCGTCGGCCACCGTCGACAACACGGTGTCTGCCATCGAGGAGACGGCCACCTTCCTCGACGAGGACCTCCCCGCCACCATCGAAGCGATCCAGTCGTCGATGCCGGCTGCGATCCAGACGGCCAATGCCATCGACGGGACTCTGCGGGCGCTTTCGTTCTTCGGGGTCGACTACAACCCGGAGGAGCCGTTCGGCGAGTCGTTGTCACAGGTGAACCAGGCGCTGGTCACCCTTCCCGCCGAGTTGAGAGGCCAGAGCGAGTCGTTACGGCTGCTCCTACCTTCCGCCGAGGACCTGTCGGCCGACACCGCCGAGCTATCGGCAGCCATGGACGGTCTCAGCGACAGTCTCGAGAGTTTCACCGAGCTGACCGTCACCTACGAGACCACGCTCGCCGAGGCCGAAGGGGTCATCGACCGGACCGGCACCTCCATCGAGACGAGCCTGTGGATGATCAGGATCCTGGTCATAGGAATGGGTATCGCCGGGCTGGCGGTGGGAGTCAGCCTGATCGTCGTCGGACGCTCCCTGGAGGAGCTCCGGGTGGATGTGGACGAGGTCGACGAGCTCGAAGAAGACACGGTCCAGGCGTGACATTCGGTTTCTAGAGTGGGTGGCTCATGTCCCTCGACCGCACCGACCTGCGCACGTCGATCAACGACCTCTACCGTCATGAGCTCGACGCCCTCGGGGACTCGGGCACCTACGCCATGCTCGAAGAGGCCCGTCGATGGGACCTGGGCTCGACTCTGGCCGCTGGCGGTGTGATCTCCTTCGCCCACGTCAACGTGGGCGACTGCGGGGTCCACGTGGCGGCCGCGGTCGATGCCGCACTGGACACCGGAGCCGACACCGTCCTGGCGATCAGTGTGCTCCACGCCTTCACCGAAGAGATGGAGCTGGCACGCCGTGATGTCTCCTCCAACGGGGGGCGACCGTCGAACCATCCGACGTGGGGGATCCAGGGACCGGGGCTCAAGTTCCGGGACGAATGGCAGGGAGACCACGCCATGCGTGCGCTGCGTCACTTCTGGGAAGTGGAGACCCGTCGTCGCGGGATCTTCGACCGTCGGTTGATCGAGCGATATCCCTTCCTCGCCGGGGGCAGACCCGCAGACCTCCCCAACATCGACGAAGTTGCGGGCATCGCCGAGAACGCGGTGATCGTCGCCACCGGCGACCAGTTCCACCACGGCATCGCCTACGGGACCCCGGAGGAGGAAGCTCTCGAGATGGAACCGGAAGGGATCGTCGCGGCACGTGAGAGCATGGAGGCGGGCATCATCCTGATCGAGGCGGGCGACTACGCCGGCTATGACCAGC
>Ga0299914_10003739_pt1 | contig 10813 bp, 6 predicted proteins | sample RVTome_10_FD_201361 | JGI IMG/M metagenome (GOLD analysis project Ga0299914, IMG submission 201361) | Soil microbial communities from uranium-contaminated site in the Upper Colorado River Basin, Wyoming, United States - RVT153D57 (version 2) ... | reverse complement strand
CGACCACTACATCTTCATCTCGACGATCTCGGTGTACGCCGATGTCAGCAGGCGGGGAATGGATGAGAGCACGGCACTCGCCGAGTACGAGGGACCCGATCCCATGGCGGAAACGCAGGAGACGATGCGCCAGCGCCAGGGTCTCTACGGACCGCTCAAGGTGCTGTCCGAGCGGGAGGCGGAGAAGTGGTTCCCGGGCACGACCACGGTGATCCGGCCCGGCCTCATCGTGGGACCCGGCGATCCGACCGATCGCTACACGTACTGGCCCGTGCGCATCGACCGTGGCGGCGAGGTCATGGCGCCCGGCGACGGCAACGACAACACCCAGATCATCGATGCGCGCGACCTCGCCCAATGGACCATCCGCATGGCCGAGAAGAAGCAGGCCGGGATCTACAACGCAACCGGACCGGCTTCGCCGCTCACAATGCGCGAGATGTTGGAGACGACGCGCGACGCCAACGGCTCGCAAGCCTCGTTCACCTGGGTACCGGCGGAGTTTCTCGAGCAGCACGAGGTCCGTGGCTGGAGCCACATGCCGACGTGGGTGATACCACGCCCGGACAACGCAGGCTTCAGCCGTGTGGGTATCCAGCGCGCGCTCGACGAGGGCCTCACGTTCCGGCCGCTCTCGACGACGGCCGCCGATACGCTCGCCTGGTTCAGGACGCTGCCTGCCGAACGACAGGCGAACCTCCAGGCAGGCATCGCACCCGACCGGGAGCGCGAAGTGCTCGCAGCCTGGCACGCAGCGCAGGGCTGAACCATCCAGCGCTCGGGGCATGCTGGACCGAAGCGCCGGCCCATGCGGTTCCACGATTCCGAATCCGGCGTCGCACGGTCCCGCCACCGGACAGATCGGTGTCTTCCCGGCTGCCGAGAATCCCACGCATTTCGCTATTCTGCATGAACTTGCGTGTCGCCTTGCAGCAGGCTCGCTGATTGCCTCGTTGTTCGTCCGGACCCCGACCTCCGGTGAACGATGATCCAGCCGACCCTGCTCCGTCCTGCGCTGCGGCAGTTCCACCAGCAGCCGCTCTACACATTCGCGTGCGCGGCCACACTCGCGCTGGCCGTCGCGGCCGCGACGGCGAGCCTCGCAGTGATCCGGCCCGCGTTCCTCGATCCGCTGCCGTTCACTGCCGGCGATGCGCTCGTCACGCTGTATACGCACACCGAGACGTGGGAGAAGGCTCCGGTATCGGCGCGGGTGATGACGGAGCTCATCGAGAGCAACGCGCCGATCGAAGAGGTGGTCGCGCTCGATCCGCAGGGCGTCGCCTACGCGAGGGCGGCGTCGACGGAGCAGGTCCTCGGTCTGCGCGTCACGCCGGCGTTCTTCACGATTCTCGGCGGGCCCGCCGTGGGCCGTGGCTTCGGCGAGGACGAGCGGGACGCGGTCGTGCTGAGCTGGTCGTTCGCGCAGCGTGCGCTCGACGGCGATGCAGGCGCGATCGGCCGATCGATCATGCTGGACGGTACGCGGCACACGGTGGTGGGGGTGCTGCCGCCCGGTTTCGGCCCGCCCTACTGGCCGCAGGCGGACGTGCTCCGTCCTCTCGATCTGGCCGGTCTGCTCGCCACCCGGCCGCGCGGCGTGCTCGACCTTACCGTGATTGGCCGGCTGCGTGAAGGCGCCTCGCTGGCCCAACTCGATGCGCACCTGGCGGCATTCTCCGGCAGGCTTCAGCGCGAGCACGCGGAGGTCCACGGCCGCGAGCGCTGGGTCGCTCTCTCGCTGCGCGACGAGCTGATCGGCAACGCGCGGACGGTGCTGCTAGGCACCGCCGCGGCAGCCGCGCTTCTGCTGCTCATCGTGGCCGCCAACATCGCGGGCCTCTCGGCCGCGCTGGCGGTGAGCATCCGCGATCGTCTGGCCGTGCAGTCCGCGCTCGGTGCTTCGCGTGGCCGGCTGCTGGCCGAACGGCTGCTCCAGAGCGCAGCCATCGGCGTCGTCGGATCGGTTGCCGGCCTCTGGATCGCGGACAGTCTCGTCTCGCTGGTCGCTGCCTTCCAGCCGCAGTTCCTGTCCCGCATGGCGGTCATCGAGATCGACGCCGCGACGATGGCGGCCGGGTTCGTCGCAGGCGTGACCGTTGCCGTGGTCGCCGCCATCGTTCCACACGCCACGGTGATCGCCGGGCGGCTCGATCTGCTGCCGGGCGCGCGCGGCGCTACGGGTGACGTGCGGCTGAGCGCGACGCGCTCGGCGCTCGTGGTGCTCCAGGTCGCGCTCGCGCTGGTGCTGGTGGTGGGCGCGGGGCTCCTGGTCCGCACTGTCCGCCACCTCGCCGACACACCGACCGGATTCCGGAGCGAAGGCCTGAATGCGATGACCATGAACCTGCAGGGACCGCGCTACGCCGATGAGGACGCGCAGCTCCGGTTCGAGCAGGACGTTCTCGCGCAGCTGCGGCGTCTGCCCGGCGTGGCAGCCGCAACGGCGTCGATCGGCGTGCCGGTCATCGGCGGCATGCGCGCGCCGCTCACGATCCAGAGTGGTGAAGGCGACGACGTGGGAACCGAGGTCGCGTACATGTCGCTGGCACCGGGCTTTCTGGACGTCTGGGGGATCGAGCTGGTCGCGGGCCGCGACTTCGGCGTCGAGGATCGGAACGACGCGCCCGGCGCGATCCTCATCAACGAGACGATGGCGCGGCGCCACTGGCCGGCAGGTGATGCCGTCGGCGCGCGCATCTGGGTCGGGGCCGGCGCACCGGAGGATCCTGCCGCGTGGATGACCGTCGTCGGCGTGGTCGCCGACCTGCGACAGCACGGCCCCGTCGAACCCGTGCTTCCGACGGCGTTCGGCTCGACGCACCAGTACTCGTGGCCGGCGAGGTGGCTCACGGTCCGTGCCCGCGATGCGGCCGCCCCGATCTCGGCCGAGGACCTGCGGCGCGCGGTGCACGCAGTCGATCCGACGATTGCGGTCGGTCTGATCCGGACGGTCGACGACATGATCGCAAACGGCACCGGCCAGCACAGGCTGATGATGCTCGCGCTCACGTTCTTCGGCTCGGTCGCCACGATCCTCGCCGGCTTCGGCCTGTTCGCCGTCGTCAGCCTCACCTCGCGACTTCGCCGCCGCGAGTACGCTGTCCGGCTCGCCGTCGGCGCCGAGCCCGCGGCGCTCCGCTGGCTCGTGCTGCGGCACGGTCTCCGGCTCGCGTCCGTGGGCATCGGACTCGGTCTCGTGGTGGCCGCCGCCGGCTCACGTGTGCTGACCGGTCTGCTTCACGGCGTGACGCCGCTCGATGGCCTCACCTTCGCCGGCACGGCTTTCGGGATCGCGATTCTGGCCGTGATCGCCACCTGGATGCCGGCGCGCCGCGCGGCGAGGACTGCGCCGGTCGAGATCCTCTCGTCCTGAGGGGAGTCGTTGTCCGCACCGGAATGACACGTCCGCGCGGGCGCCGCACGGCGTCACCGATACGCAGAGAACCTCAGCCGGGAGCTGCTGACGTTCCTCGCGTGCTAACGTCCTGCGGGTGCGGCGAGCGGGGCAGCGGCAGCACGAGGGAGACCGTGGTACCGGCGCCGGGCGATCCGCGGATATCGAGGCTGCCGCCGGCGCGCACCGCCCGCTCGCGCATCCCCAACACGCCGAGCCGGCCGCCGTTCGCACCGGCAGCGATCGCGGCCGGCGCGATGCCACAGCCGTCGTCACGAACCGTGACCCGCAGCTCGGCATCGCCCAGCTCGAGCTCGACGTGGATCACAGCCGGCGAGGCGTGGCGGACGGCGTTGAGGACGGCCTCCCGGCCCACCCGGAACGCGGCGGTCTCTACGGCCGGCGCAAGCCGCCGCCGGCTCCCCCGCACCTGGAATCCAATCCGGATGTCTTGATTGCCGATCGCATCGCGGGCGGCTCGCTCGAGTGCATCCGGCAGGTCGTGCTCCTCCAGCTCCGGCGCGCGCATGTCCCAGACCATCTGGCGGGCGCCACGGAGCGTGCTGTCCGCGAGCCCGAGCAGCCGGGCCAGTGCCTCGGCGGTTGCCGGCGCCGCGTTGGCTACGGTCTTCTGGACCGCCTGGAGCTGTAGCGTGATGCCCGTGAATCCCTGGAGCAGCGTGTCGTGCAGCTCCGACGCGATCCGCGTGCGCTCCGCGAGCGTGGCTTCGAAACTCGCTCTGATCCGATCCTCGATCCGCCGCTGCCGCGCGCGCTGCAACAGGACAACGACGCCTGCACCCATGCCCGCGACGGCCGCCGCGAGGGCGGCGCTGAACCAGGCGGTCTGGTGCCACGACGGTAGCACGTGCAGCGCCAGCGACGCTTCGCGTAGCGACGGGACCCCGTCTTCGTTCCACGCACGGACGCGGAACCGGTAGCGGCCGGGACGCAGCTGCGTGTACGTCGCCACCCGCGGCACGCCGCCGGTCACCCACGCGCGGTCCGCGCCGTCGAGGCGGTACTCGATCCTCACCCGTTCCGGCATGCGGAGCGATGTAGCCGTGTAGTGTATCTCGACCCGTTCCGGATCGGGCGCGATCCGCGTGCTGCTCTCTGCCGGGCCACTCCGCCCGGTCACGCGGACGTCCTCGATGATCGGCGTGGGCGCCACCGGGTTGGATGGGATGTTCTCGGGATCGACGACGGCGAGCCCGACGGGCGTCGCGAACCAGATCCGGCCATCGCGGGCGACGAAGCCCGCCCGCACGTTGGTGCGTGATGTCCGAGCCACCTCGAGCCCGTCCGCCTCGCCGAACCACTGTGGCAGCGGGATTCGCTCTCCGCCATCCGCGGCCGCGTGCAGCGCATCGAGCCGGACCCGGCCGATACCGCCCTGGGTCCCGAGCCACAGATGCGTCGGTGTCGGCACGAGCACAACGGACCCGGCGGAGAGCGCGGCGACCACGTCCGGGATACGGAGGTACGCCGGCCGCCCACCGATCAGTCGCACCAACGAGCCCGACTGCGTGGTGGCCCAGAGCGTGTCGCCGGATTGAAGCGTCAGGTTGAAAAGCACTTCGGTAAGCCCGGCCTCGCGGTCGAACCGCTGCACCGCGGTGAGCGGGCCGATCCTGTAGAGCGCGGTATCGCGAACCGAGACCCAGATGTCGCCTCGATCATCGCCCGTGATCGACGCCACTCTCGGCCAGGGTCCCGACCTCGGCAGATCGACAGGCGTGTACGCGAAGTCCGCGACGCGACCGAATCCGCCGCCGCCGGAGCCGAGCCAGAGCGTGCCGCTCGCATCCTCGAACCCCACACGCGGACCGCGCCAGGCAAGCCCGGGCGAGGCCGCGACCGTTCGGGTGAGACCGTCGCGTATGCGGTACACGCGGTCGTCGTGCAGCCCGAAAAGCCAGACACCGCCGCCGCGCGACCGGGTCAGCAGGACGTCCGTACCGGGGATCGTGGTCACTGACGGCGGACCCGACTCATTGACGATCGCGCCGTTCACGAGCAGATGTGTCCGCCGCGTTTCGTAGCTCATCGCCCAGACGCCGCCGTTCGCATCGCCTTCCGTGTGGAGCGGCACGGCGAACGGCAGCTGATCGCGCCCGATCGTTCGGAACGGCGAGGCGCGAAAGCGGTCGAGACCCGCATCCGTCGTAGCCCAGAGTGTGCCCTCCCGATCGAGCAGCAGATCCTCTGCGAGCGCGCTCGTCAGGCCAGCCTCCACCGAGTACCGGGTCAGGGCACCGTCATGCCAGTGGAGCAGGCCATCGCCCGCCGTCGCGATCCACACGCTTCCATCGGGCGAATCGATTGCGGAACCCGGCTGAATCGCGCGTCCGCCGATGCGCACCTCGGACCAGCGACCGTCTCGCAGGACCTGCATGCCGTCGCCGGCGACGAAGAGGGTTCCGTCACGGGTCACGAGCAGGGGCCGTACGCGGGGGTCGCGCGGAGGGTGCGGGTGCGGCTCTTGTCGGGCGCCGGACCCGCCGATTCGCCACAACCCCCGGTCGCCAGTGCCGAGCCAGATGCCACCGCCGCTGTCGGCGGCGATGCCGGTGATCCCGGTTGCCGGGACCTCCGGAGGCAGCGCGGCAGGAGCGGGGCGGCCGCCGCGCCAGACGAACAGCCTGCCGCCGCCGAGCAGCCACAGCCGGCCGGACCCGTCCTCGACGATCTGATCGATCCGCGGCCCTTCACCCGCCGGGGCATGAATCACCGCGAAGCGTCCATCGCGGTAGCGCACCAGCGCACCGTCGGACCGGCCGATCCACAGTGCGCCGGTCCGATCCAGAGCGAGCGGGTCCGTGGTGCCCGCCGTAGCGGAGGCGAGCTCCGGCCGGGACCGTGCATTGACGGTTACGAACCGCACGCCATCGAACCGGACCAACCCGTCGATGGTGCCCAGCCAGAGGTAGCCGTCGGGCGTCCTCGCGATCCGCGATACGCCACCGATGGGAAGATCCCGGCCGGCAAACCAGCCGGTGTGGTGTAGCGCACCGACCGGCTGCGCCGCCGCCGGTGCAAGGGCGCAGCCAGCAAGGAACAGCACGGCGGTGACGAGGGTCACGGATCCGCGCGGAGCCTGTTCCGCGTCCCGTCGCCCGCGCATACTACTCGCGACCATGACCGAGCCCACCATTCGCATCCTCGCGGCGGACGACCATCCGTTCATCCGCGCCGGACTGGCGGCGGTGATCGGCGGCGAGTCCGACCTCGTCGTCGTCGCTGAAGCGGACAACGGCGAGGAGGCGCTGGAGCGGTATCGCGAGCACAGGCCCGACATCGTGCTGATGGACCTCCGCATGCCCGTCATGGATGGCCTCGCCGCGACCCGCGCCATACTGGCCGAGTTCCCGGACGCCCGGATCGTGGTTCTCACGACCTACGACGGTGACGAGGATATCTATCGCGCGCTCGAAGCCGGCGCCAAGGGCTACCTGCTGAAGGACATGCTGCGGACCGAGGTGCTGAACACGATCCGGGCGGTGTTCGGCGGCAGGCGCGGGATTCCGCCCGCCGTCGCGCTGACGCTGGCCGAGCACACGCCACGGACCGCACTGACGCGCCGCGAGATCGAGGTGTTGCAGCTCGTCGCGCGCGGCCAGACCAACCAGGAGATCGGCACCGGGATCGGCCGCACCGAAGGCACGGTCAAGGTGCACGTGAAGAACATACTCCAGAAGCTGAACGCGAAGGACCGGACCGAAGCCGTTACGACGGCGCTGAAGCGCGGCTTCATCCGGCTCGACGCTCAGTAGTCCGCGTACGCATCGTCGGCGTAGCAGTACATCCAGCGCTCACCCGGCTCCGCCGATGCGATGACCGGATGCCTCGTCGCGCTGGCGTGGCCGGTGGCGTGTCGATTCGGCGAGTTGTCGCAGCACAGGGTAGCGCCGCACGTCTGACAGATCCTGAGGTGCAGCCACCGGGACCCGGTCTTCACGCACTCCTCGCATTCGTGTCGAAGCGGCCGCTTCACCGTCGCGATCGCGGCGATGTGGCCACACCTCGGATCGGACATTGCGCTCCTATTCGCTGAGGAAACGGTAGCCGGTGCCGCGGATGGCGCCCGTCCTGACGACCGCTCCCACCGATTTCTGTCTCCGTGCCCGTCGACGGTCCCGTCAGGTCGCGGGCGATCGGCTCGCTCCGACCGGGATCGCTTCCGCCGGCCGAGCGGGGATCCGGGCGTCGATCCACTGCTGGATGTCCGACATCACCGCTTCCTTGCCGATGTCGTTCAGCAGGTCGTGGGCGTACCCATCGTACAGCTTCAACGTCTTGTCCGCCGAGCCCGCCTCGTCGAAGAACTGCTGGCTGCCGCTCGGCTTCGTGACCTTGTCGGCGGTGCCGTGCAGGATGAGCACGGGCAGCGTGATCAGGGGGAACTCACGTTCGAGGCGATCGTCGGCCCGCGCCATTTCGGCGACCGTGTGCGTCGGCTGGACCTCGTCGGCGACGAACGGATCCTCGTGCATCGCCCGGACGACTGCGGGGTCGCGGGAGAAGTCGTCGATCTTCAACCGGAGCACGTGCGCGTGCGGAGCGATGTGGCTCAGCCCCTTCAGCACGGCGAGCGCGAAGTCCGGTGCAGGCACCTTGAACGCGAAGCTCTCGCAGATCAGGCCGTCGATCTCGCTCTGGTGTTCGAGTGCGTAGCCGCACGAGATGACGCCGCCGGCGCTGTGGCCGAGCAGGAAGACGGGCAGCCCGGGATCGCGCGACTTCGCGAGCCGGACGAGCGTCGCGACGTCGCTCACGTAGTCCGCGAACCGCTCGACCCAGTACCGTTCGCCGTCCGATCGACCGCGACCGCGCTGGTCAAGCGCGTGGACCGCGAGCCCGCGGGCAGCGAACTGCTCGCCCACCCACAGGTACTGGCCGCTGTGCGAGTTGAACCCGTGCACGATCACCACGACGCCGCGCGGCTCGCTCGCCGGCCGCCACGATCGCATGAAGATCTTCAGGCCACCCGCTCCGTCGAACGACGATTCCTGCGGCGCACTGCTCCATTGATCGCTCATCGCGTCCTCTCGTCCCACTGTGAGCCGCACCGGCCTGGCCCGGCACTGCCGTTCGGCTCGTGAAGCCGGCGGGAACGCCACGAACGCCCGACTCACACCGGCATTCGGACGACTTCCCGGTCGGCAAGGTGTGTATCGAATTTCGCGAAACGCCCCCGAGCGCGCGTCTGCCGGTCGAGCGATCTTTCGCCTGCTCGTTCGGGCAACGCAACACTACCCCGTTCGGAGTAGATCATCGCTCGTGTGGGGGTGGAACGGCTACTCGACGGTACTCCCGATCATGGCGCCGTCGCGGTGGAGGCTGCGCCGCGCACGGCGCCAGCCGGCCACCCTGTGATGCCACGATCGAGCAACCTTTTCGGCGCGGATGGCATCGATCCGACAGAGGATCGGCCGTGAACGCGCGAGCGAAGGAGCGAGGAATGACGTCGCACATGCGGCTGTGGGTGGGAGCAGTGGGTCTGGCTGCCGCGACGGGCTGCGGTCCGGACGGCGGACCGGCGGAGGGCGGTGGCCTGGATTCCGGCGACCGGCCACTCGAGCTCGCGTTCGATACCCTCTACAGCGTGGGCGCCATGGAAGGCGATGCGTGGGAGACCTTCGGCTCGGTGAGCCAGGTCGCGTTCGACGCGGCCGGCAACCTCTACATCTTCGACCAGCAGAGTGCGCGCATCGTGGTGGTCGATCCGGACGGCGCCTTCCTGCGCGAGGTCGGCAAGAAGGGCGGCGGACCGGGTGAGTTCCAGAACCCGATGCGCATGGCGGTCGCACCGGACGGCGGCATCGCCGTCGCGGATTTTGGCGCCCGCGGGTTCACGCGCTTCGATGCGCGCGGAGAGTACGCGGGTACCGTCCGCATCGAGGGTGAGCGGGGACTGCCGACCAGCGGCCTCGCGATGCACCGCACCGAGCCCGCCGTGCTCGCCCACGGCGCGGGGATGGTCTTCCGCACGAGCATGTCGGCAGCTGCCGGCAGCGACCGGATGGAAGCATCGACGGGGATTCCGGTGCGCAGGATCTCGCTCGAGACCGGGCAGGACACGGTGCTGCACGATGCCTGGCGGCCGCCGCCGCCCGAGGGGCCGGAAGACGAGGTCTCGGGAACGAACGCGAGCGGCGGACGGATGGTGATCCGGATGGCGCCGCAGGTCGCGTTTCAGCCGGACGTCCATCTGGGTGTGCTGCCCGACGGCCGGCTGATCGTGGCCGATTCGACGACCTACACGATCGATATCCTCGATGCCGACGGCCGCTTCGAGACCACGCTCGAGCGGCCGATCCAGCCGGAAGCCGTGACCGATGACATCCGCGAGAAGGAGAAGGCGCGCCGGCTCGCGCTGCTCGACGAAGGCGGCTCGCGCATGAGCATGCTCTTCAGCGGCCGCGGCGTGAGTATGGGCGGAATGCAGGAGCAGATCGAGGAGATGCAGCGCAAGCAGATCGAGACGCTGCTCTTCGCCGATGTCGTGCCCGTGATCTCCGGAATCGGGGTCGAGTGGGGAGGCCGCATCTGGGTCGAGCGCACCGCCGCCGAGCCGGGCGAGCCTGGACCCATCGATGTCATCGACGCGGACGGGCGCTACTTCGGCACCATCGCGGCGGAGGGACCGCGCATACCCGCTGCCTTCGGTCCAGACGGACTGATCGCGTACATCGAGCGCGACGAGCTCGACGTGCCGAGCGTGCGAACGCTGAGGATCAGACCGGTCGATTGACCGGAGCGGACGCCCGGCGAATGCGACGCCCCGAGTCTCCGTACGTCAGGATCGCGCCGAACTGACCTGCTTCAGCGAGCTCCGACGCGGTCGCCCTCGATCCGCCGGCGCTCGACGACCTCGTCGTAGAACGCCAGCGTCTGCCGCGCGATGCTGGCCCAGCCGAACTCTGCCTCGACGCGGGCACGCGCCTTCACGGCCATCGACGCCCGCAGATCGGGGTCGTCGATCAGCGCATTGACGGCAGCCGCGAGATCGCGCGCGAACTGCTCCGGATGCCGCGGCTCGACCTCCGCGGGACTGATCGTCTCCGGCGGCACGAGCAGCCCGGTCTCGCCGTGCTCGACGACCTCGGGGATCCCGCCGACCGCCGTCGCGACGACGGGCGTCTCGCACGCCATCGCTTCCAGATTGATGATGCCGAACGGCTCGTAGACCGAGGGACAGACGAAGATCGCAGCGTGCGTGTACAGGCTGATCACCTTCTCCCTCGACAGCGTCGTGCGGATCCAGACGATGGTGTGCGGGCTCGCGGTGCGGGCTCGCTCCACGGACCCGGTCATCTCGACCGCGATCTCCTCCGTGTCCGGAGCGCCGGCGCACAACACGACCTGCACCCCGGTGTGGAAGTGCCGGATCGCGTTCACGAGGTGGATGAT
>Ga0299914_10003738_pt1 | contig 10813 bp, 11 predicted proteins | sample RVTome_10_FD_201361 | JGI IMG/M metagenome (GOLD analysis project Ga0299914, IMG submission 201361) | Soil microbial communities from uranium-contaminated site in the Upper Colorado River Basin, Wyoming, United States - RVT153D57 (version 2) ... | reverse complement strand
CTGTTTCATTCGAACGCCTGGGGCTCGAGACGCGTCAGAGTTGACTCGTCGATGACTGAGGTCCCACGGAAGGGTGGAAATCCGGTGACCCAGCTCCTGTTGAGGATCACCCGCACACCGATGATGTCGAGGGTGTCGGTGCCGACGGTGGTCTGCCTGGAGGTGGGAGACCAGGCAACCGGGCTGATGGTCCAACCGTCGAGGACTGTCGACGGGACGTTGCAAATCGTTGGGTCCTTGCCCGGGTTGTAGGTGGCGACATTGGTCAACCCTTGGGCCCCGCTGCCCTCGTCTGCCTTGAAGATCTGAATCTCCGCTATCCGATCGAGGTCCTTGGAGGTGGCGAGGTTGCCGATGCCCTCGAGGATGGCGCAATCGGCCTCAGGTTCATCGCCGGCCAGCGCGCCCAGTCGAGCTCCCTCGCGGGAGATGTAGGAGACGGTGAGGTAGTCCTTGAAGGCGAGCCCGATCTCCAGCGTGCCCATGACCAACAGGATGAGAATGGGGAACACCAACGAGGCCTCCACGAGGGAGGCCCCACGCTCGCGGCGAAACGGCCGATTGAAGATGCCCCTGATGCCTTTCACTGCCTTCACGTCTTTCCACCCACCCCAGCATTGCGTTGCTCAACGACTGGGGGTACTTCGGCAGAAACCGCCGATTTCTGAAGGCGATCTGGACAAAAGGGCAGAATCGGGTCGCAGGACCCAACGACGCTGAGTGGGGGACGCCACCGACGGTGGGGCCACCGGGGCCTGCTCCTGTCTACTCCACGAGGTGGATCGGGTTGCCGATCATGTAGGCCTTCCAGGTCGTCGTGTCGTTGACACCCGACGGATAGGCGTAATTCACCTTCCACCAGCAGCCCGGGATCCCACCTTCGGTGCAGGCGTATTCCGGTGGGAGGTCCATCTCGAACTTGAGCCAGCGGTCGTGATATTCCTGAGGGGTGACCGTCTCCTGACAGCCGCTGCCGGCCGGGATTGTATTCTGCAAACTCCAGGTCTGTCCCGGGTTGTTGCGGGTGTAGATACGACACTCCCCGTCGTTGAAAACCGACCCGTCGGGGCTCATCATCTGCAGTGTCCCGGTAGCCGCGGATTCTCCGGCGTCGAAGAACTCGACGACGAAAGTCTTGCCGTGGTAGTAGGTGGGGACTTCGGCCAGGTAGAACGCGGTCGTCGAACCGCTGGCGTTGTTGTAAATCGAGAAGTCCCCAAGGGCGTAGAGCTTCCCGGAGGATGACCGGATCGAATATCGGTTGAGGCCCGACCTATCGGCCAGCGCGCCGGGGTCTAGGTGGCGGACCTGCACCACATAGACACCAGGTCCCGACTGAGACCAGCACCCCTGGCCATCAGGCGCCGTGAATGAGTAGGGATCCGGGTCCAAGCCTTGGGGCACTGGAGGGATGGTGGCCTGGCACAAGAGAGCGTTGTCGGTGACATCGAGTGGGGTGGGGTCCGGGGCGTAGAGGGCGACATACATGGTCGGGCCGCAGTCGGGGGCTGGGCTCGGGGTCCAATCCTCACACCCGCGGTCACCGGTGCGAATGCCGTCACCTGTCGGGTTCCCACCGGACGTGTTGTGGAACGCGATGTCGTTGAACTGGAGCGTGAAGTTCGATCCGGATTCGATGCCGTAGAGGTACCCGGTGCTGCGAGCGAACGCGTTCTGGCTGCATCCCGGGTTGTCGTTGGCATTGGTGCACCATGACGAGTAGGCGTCTCCCATCTCGTTGTCGGTCCACTTGCCATGGATGTTGGCCCAGAAGTTTGCCTGACCGGTGCACCCTGGCTGCTCGGGGTCGCACGAGTTGCCGAATTGATTGTCTGGGCTACCTAATTTCAACGGCGGGATGTACTCGGCGACCGCCGTTCGTGAGATGTTCATGGTGTCAAAGCCGAGCACCTTGGCGAAGAAGGTGGGCACCTCGTCGTTGATGGTCACCTGCAGCTTGTTGGGCTCGCCGGGAACCGCAGCGGGCAAGACATCCACATCGGTGAGGCTGTTGTCGTATCCGTTGCGCAGGGCGATGTCGACCGCGGTGGCGTCGGCTGTGCCCGGCTGACCCGGCAGCCAGATGACACCGCCCAGGGCCGCCGCATCTGCAGCTCTCTGGATCCGACTGGCATTGAGGTAGAACCAGCCGAGATCGGAGCCAAAGGCCGCCATTCCCATCAGGACGACGAGCGACGCTGCGACCAATGCGAGAGCGGCGCCCCGGTCCTCGTTCTCCTTGATCCTTCGGTAGAGACTTCTCACTGGGTGCCTCTGGTGTCGGGCTCGATCTGCATCACCGCGGTCTCGTCCCAGTCCACTGTGGGGAAGGGAAAGATCCCGGTGACGCTGTTGTGTGAGAAGGTGACCTCCACCCCGAGCACATCGAGACCGGGTGGCTCGCGATCACGACCGCTTGCGGCCCATGGGCAGCCGTTGTCACAGCTCAATGCGTTCCCGGGCGAATCGCAGGCGAGAGCGCCGCCAGGTGAGTACTCGTTGATCGAGCCGGCGATGGGATCGCCAAGACCGTCGGCTTTGAAGATGCGCACTTTCTCCAAATCGCCGAAGCGAAGGTTGCACGATGCCTCCTCCACCGCATCGAGGATCAGGGCGTCGGCAGTGGGGAAATCGGCAGCAGCGGCGCCGGTGCGGGCGCCCTCTCTGGCAGCGTTGGTGACGGTGAGATAGTCGACGACCAGAAACCCGATCTCGGATAGTCCGATGGCGAGAAGGATGAGTATGGGGAGGACGAGGCCGACCTCCACCAGCGATGCCCCGCGTTCGCGCCGACGCCTCATGACTCGAACACCTGCGGCTCGATCTGAAAGTCAGTGACAGTGGTGAAGTCGCTCGACGGCACGAAGTAGTTGGTCAGCCACTGATGGATGAATTGCACTTCGACTCCGATCCTGTCCAGGTCGGGTGCTTCGACGTCGCGACTAGACGGGTCCCATCCGGGCACTGAATAGGAGTCCCGGAATGGCTCCGGGCACGGCGTCCAGTCACAACACCCAACGAGTGGCGGCAGACCGACGGGAGTGTTGTCACTGCAGTCACTTCCCGGTGTGTAGGAGTAGTCCTCGCCAGTCCCGGGCGCCTCGGCGTTGAACACCCGAACGTTCATCCCGTTGGCTATCCCGGCCGGCGCCAGGGTCTGTTCCACGTCACGAAGTATCTGGATGTCGGCGGTGGGGTCGTCGCCATATGTAGCTCCGGCGCGGGCTCCCTCCCTTGCGGCGTGACTGACCGAAAGCCAGTCTTTGAACGCCAAACCGAACTCGACGACTGCGAAGAGGGCGAGGAACAGCAGGGCGTAGACCAACGCCGCCTCAACGAGGGTGGCCCCCCGGTCGTCACGTCTTTCGGTTGTCATTTGCCCCTATCCCATTTGGTCCCAGCAACCACGTTCGGTGAGCTGAACCTACCCAGAGTGGTTCCCCGAATCCCGTCAGGCTACGTCGTAGATTTTCGCTGACAAGGGGTTACTAAGCCAAGGTCGGGTTGGCCTATTGGGCGACGAGCCGGCGGTTTTTCAGCTTCGCCTTGAAGTAATCGGCGTTCATCATGGCTATGAAGTCGATCGATATCGATTTGGGACAGGCTTTCTCGCACTCTCCGTGGTTGGTGCACGAGCCGAAGTACTGCTCCATGACCTCGACCATGTTCTCGGTTCGTGTCCATCTCTCGGCCTGACCCTGGGGGAGGAGGTTGAGATGGCTGATCTTGGCTGCGGTGAACAGATTGGCGGCGCCGTTGGGGCAGGCGGCGACGCAAGCCCCGCAGCCGATGCAGGCAGCGGCGTCGAATGCGGTGTCGGCGGCGGGCTTGGGAACCGGTGTGAGGTTGGCGTCGGGCGCCGACCCGGTGTCGACCGTGATGTAGCCGCCGGCCTCGATGATGCGGTCAAACGAGCTGCGGTCTACTACCAGGTCCTTGACCAGGGGAAATCCCGCCGCCCGCCACGGCTCGACCGTGATCGTCGACCCGCTCTCGAACTTGCGCATATGGAGCTGGCAGGTGGCGGTGCCCTCCTGGGGGCCGTGGGCTTGGCCGTCGATCATCACCCCACAGGCGCCGCAAATGCCCTCCCGGCAGTCGTGGTCGAAGGCGACCGGCTCGTCTCCCTGGTTGACCAGACGTTCGTTCAGGACATCGAGCATCTCGAGAAAGGACATCTCCTCGGAGATCCCCGCGACTTCGTAGGTCTTGAACGATCCGGGTACGTCGGACCCCTCCTGGCGCCAGATCTGGAGGGTGACGTTCACTTGTAGCTCCGTGTCGACGGCATGAGCGTCTCGAAGGTGAGATGCTCGAGGTTGAGCTCAGGCTGGCCCGGGTCGCCCGTCCACTCCCACACCGCGACGTGGGAGAAATCGTCGTCGCGGCGCAGGGCCTCGCCCTCGTCGCTCTGATGCTCTTCCCGGAAATGGCCGCCGCACGACTCCTCACGACGAAGGGCATCGAGACACATCGCCTGGGACAGCTCGAAGAAGTCTTCCACTCGACCCGCCCGCTCCAGGGTCTGGTTGAGGCCTCCAGAGGTTCCCAGGATCCGCACGTCGGTCTTGAACTCCTCGTACAGGGCGGGGATCTCGGAGAGAGCCTTGGTGAGACCGGGCTCGCTCCGGGACATGCCGCAATACTCGAGCATGATCTTGCCCAGCTCCTTGTGGAACCAGTCGACGGTCCGACTGCCCCGGGCGGCGAGGAATCGCTCCACTCGGTCCTCGACACCGGACCTTGTCTCGGCGAACACCGGATCGTCGGTTGGAACCGGGGGATGGTTGAGGAAGCCGGCCAGGTAGTCGCCGATGGTCGTGGGGAGCACGAAATATCCGTCGGCCAACCCCTGCATCAGCGCCGACGCACCGAGGCGGTTGGCGCCGTGGTCGGAGAAGTTGGCCTCCCCAATCGCGTAGAGCCCGGGGATTGTGGTCATCAGGTTGTAGTCCACCCAGAGCCCGCCCATGGTGTAGTGCGGCGCCGGGTAGATCCGCATCGGGACCTGGTAGGGGTCCTCGTCGGTGATGCGGTGGTACATCTCGAACAGGTTGTCGTAGCGCTCCTGGATGACCTGACGCCCCTCGCGTTCGATGGCGTCGTGAAAGTCGAGATAGACCCCGTTCTGCATTGGGCCGACTCCCTTGCCCTCGTCGACGATCCTCTTCACCGCGCGCGACGCCACGTCTCTGGGCACCAGGTTGCCAAAGGCCGGGTACATGCGCTCGAGGAAGTAGTCGCGCTCTTCCTTGGGGACTTGGTTTGGTGGGCGTTCATCGCCGATTCGGCTCGGGACCCAGATCCGGCCGTCGTTCCGCAACGACTCGGACATCAGGGTCAGCTTCGACTGGAACTCGTCCGATGCCGGGATGCAGGTGGGATGGATCTGGGTGTATGAGGGGTTGGCGAAGCCCGCCCCCTTGCGATGTGCCCTCCAGATTGCGCTCACGTTGCAAGCCATGGCATTGGTGGAGAGGAAGTAGACGTTGCTGTACCCGCCGGTGGCCAAGACCACTGCATGGCCGCTGTGACTTTCGATGGCACCAGAGATCAGGTCTCGGGTGACGATGCCGACCGCTCTGCCCTCCTTGACCACAAGGTCGAGCATTTCAGTTCGGGTGTGCAGCTTCACCGTGCCCGCAGCCACTTGACGGGCCAGGGCCTGATAGGCGCCGAGGAGGAGTTGCTGGCCGGTCTGGCCCCGGGCGTAAAAGGTCCGTGCCACCTGGGCGCCACCGAACGACCGGTTGTCGAGCAGCCCTCCGTACTCCCGGGCGAAGGGCACGCCCTGAGCGGTGGCCTGGTCGATGATGTTCAGCGATTCGTGGGCCAGCCGGTAGACATTCGCCTCCCGGCTCCGGTAGTCCCCGCCTTTGACCGTGTCATAGAAGAGTCGGTACACCGAATCGCCATCGTTCTTGTAGTTCTTGGCCGCGTTTATCCCTCCCTGGGCGGCTATGGAGTGGGCCCGGCGCGGCGAGTCGTGAAAGGTGAACACCTCGACGTCGTATCCGAGCTCGGCGAGAGATGCCGCGGCTGACGCGCCGGCCAGCCCGGTGCCGACGATCAGGATCTTGAACTTCCGCTTGTTCGCCGGATTCACCAGGCGGACGGAGAACTTGTGGTTGTCCCATTTGTCCTCGACCGGGCCGGCCGGCACCTTCGCGTCGAGTTGCAGCGTCACGTGCTCACCCCACGAACCCGAAGTAGACGGCGAGGGGCATGATGGCGTTGCCGACGGTCACCAGGACGGCGAGCCCGATGGCGAAGTAGCGGCGCAGGTTGTTGAACCGAGGGTGGTTGATCCCGAGGCTCTGGAACATCGACCACGCCCCGTGATAGAGATGGAGCCCCAACAGGATCATGGCGATCACATAGAAGGCTGTCACCGGGGCCCTGGAGAACGTGGCGACGAAGTTGGCGTACACCTCGCCTCGGGCCCAGGTCTCGGGTGCGATCGGCTGGATGCCCCAGGTGAGGTCGGCGAGATGGAAGAGGAGGAAGGCCAGGAAGATCACTCCGCTCCAGCGCATGGTCCGGCTGGCGTAGTTGGCCGCGACGTAGGTGCGCGGGCCCTGGTAGTCCTCGGGTCGGGCCCGATTGTTCATCAGTGTCAGCGAATACGCGGCATGAATGTGGAAGAGGAAGGCAACGATCAACCCGGTGCGCAGGATCCACAGCGTGACGTGGGCGGGGATGAAGGGGACCAGCAGCTCGCGGAGCGCCTCGGCATAGATGTCGATGTCGGGGACTCCGTCGACGTCGGGGAGGAAGATCTTCCAGTTCCCGATCATGTGGGCCAGAACGAAGAAAATGATGCCAAGCCCGGTGAGGGCCATAACCCATTTCTTGCCGACCGCCGATCGATAGAAGCCGACCGGCCAGGGGGCTCTTCTCTCTTCGATCGTGGCGGACACCGGGACCCCATTTTATGCCTGGTCTGCGCCTCGGGGGAATCGCTCGGCGCGACAAGGAGAAATCAGCCACTCTGGGTTGACGGCGCGCACAGCCGGTCTTAATGTCAAACGTGTAATTACACGGTTGTGAGGAGACCTGATGCAGAGCAAGCTCATCCAAGCCCTGGCTGTAGGTGAGCTTTCCTGGCAGGACTACGCCAACTGCCGAGGCGCCGATGCCGACCTCTTCTTCCCCGAGCGGGGGGCTTCCACCCGGAAGGCGAAGGCGATATGCACCGCCTGTGAGGTGCGGGCGGAATGTCTCGACTACGCCGTCGACATGGGCGAGAAATTCGGCATCTGGGGTGGTCTCAGCGAGCGTGAGCGACGTCGGGTCCGGCGCGAGCGAACCCAACGGGAACGCAAGGTCGGATAAGACTCAGAGATAAAGGCCGGTCTGGTCCTCGCTCCGCCCGGGGGGCGAGGGTGGGATCAATGCTCTCTTTTGCATCTCCTGCAACTGGGATTGCGCAGCCATCTGCTGGCTCCACAACGAAGCCTGGATCCCGTGGAACAGACCCTCCAGCCACCCGATCAACTGGGCCTGGGCGATCCGCAGCTCGGCCTCGCTGACACCCTCCCTGTCGAGGGGGACCATGATCTCGTCGAACTCCTCGAGTAGCTCGGGGGAGAGAATCTCCCGCAATTCGTCGAGTGATCGTGAGTGGACGTCGGCGAGACGCTTCCGCCCCCCGTCATCGAGAGGCGCTTGCCGAACTTCGTCGAGCATCGCCCGGGTCATAGATGCGATCCGGATCAGCTTGGTCGGCTCGGAGACCGGCGGCTCCGGTCGCTCCTTCTCCGGTCCCTCCTCCTCCGGCACCTGCTCGACCGCGTCCGGCTTCACCGCTTCTTCCATGACCTCAGCCTAAAGGCAACGATGTTCAGGCTCGGACCTCGTCCCGCATGAAGGCGATGTAGGCGGCAGCGAACATCACCGCAGTCAGCGCGACCAGGATGGCGATCTGGGGCCACACCACTGCCAGGCTCTGAGTGAGGTTGAGCTCGGAGACGATGGCCCGATCGACCTGCTCCACCGTGACCAGCCCGACGGTGCGCACTTCGGGGTCGAGGAGCACGCTCGAGCCCTGTTGGAAGAGAGTCACCGGTGAGAGCTGTGACACGTTCTGCGCCGTCTGCATGTAGGCCAGCTCCGCCGCATCCGACCCATCTCTCGGACTGAGCACACTGGCGATGGCGCCGAATATGAAGGACCCGAAGAGGGTGAGCACCAGCCAGACGCCGAGCGGGATCATGGCCGATGTCGACGCCCGTTTCGCCGTGACCGAGGACAGTGTCGCCAGGGCCTGCCAGAAACCGACATAGATGATGGCAAAGACCAACCACACCGCCAGCCGCGAGATCTCGGTTGGGGTGGGCACCACACCGAGCCTGAGGATTCCGATGCCGGAGACGAACAGGACCAGCGCGGTGAGCATGATCGCCACCACCGTCAGCCCGGCCACGAACTTGCCCAGGATCACCTCGTCACGGTGTATGGGCTGGGAGAGGAGGCGTGGCAAGGTCCCCTGCGAGCGCTCGCCGCTGACCGCGTCGAACCCGAACATGATCCCCAGGAGAGGGGCCAGGAACCCGACGAAGACGATGAGCGGGAATGGGACCGGGTCCGCGGTCACGGTGAACAGCTTGAGGAACAGCGCCGTTATCCCCTGGGCGTTTGGAGCGACATCGCGGATCCCGCCCGAGGCGGCGAACACCGCGGCGGCGGTCGCGATGCCGAGGACCCCCATCAGGACCACGAATCGCCCCGACAACAGGTGGTCGGCGATCTCCTTCCGCGCTACCGCCCTCCAGCCACCGACCCGAAGCGACGCCTCCGGCGCCGGAGCCTCTTCAACCGTGGCCTCGACGTCGGTGGTCATACCGGCACCTCCTCTTCTTCCTCGATCTCGAAGTACCGGCGATAGATGGTCTCCAGGTCCTCATCGAGACGATGGACCCCGATCACGTCGGCGCCCTTCGAGACAAGACCGCTCACGGTCGGGGCCAGAGAGCCGGACTCGAGGTCGGCCACCCATGACCCGGGCACCCGGCCGGCAGCGACGCCGGTGACGGTCCCCAGGGACTCGAGGTCGGCGCGGCCCTTGGACGGATCGCCACCGAGACGGAACTCGACCCGGATGTTGCCGCCCTTGTCGACGGCAGCGAGCTCATGGGGAGTTCCCTGGGCCACCACCTTGCCCCGGACGAAGATGGCCACTCGGTCACACACCGCCTGCACCTGGTGGAGGAGATGGCTGGCGAGGAGAACCGTCACGCCTTCGTCTTTCGCCAGCCTCTGGATCAGATTGAGCATCTCGACCACGCCCTCGGGGTCGATGGCGGTGGTCGGCTCGTCGAGGATCAGTACCGACGGGCCCTTGACCAGGGCATCGGCCACCCCGAGACGCTGCTTCATCCCTCGCGAATACTCCCCGGCAGGCTGATCTCCAGCCTCGCCGAGACCCACCAGGTGGAGCAGCGACTCGATCAGATCCTCATGCTCGTCGATACCATTGAGACGCGCCGTGAACCGCAGGTTCTCCCGCCCGGTCATCGGGTCGTAGAAGCCGACAGCGTCGGGCAGGTAGCCCACCTTCCGCTTGACCTCGAGCGGGTTCCATCTCGGGTCGAGCCCGAGGACTTCGATCTTCCCTTTGGTCGGCTCGACCAGGCCGAGCAGCATGAGGATGGTCGTCGTCTTCCCGGCACCATTCGGCCCGAGGAGCCCGAAGACCTCCCCGGCGTCGATGTCGAGGTCGAGCCGGTCGACCACGGTGTGCTCGCCGTAGGTCTTGGTCAGCTTCCGGCTGCGGATGGTCGGGGCCATGTCAGCGACGGCCGAACCGCCGGAAGACCCAGGCAAGACCGGCGAGAGTCAGGGCGATGACCGCGATGCCAACGAAGCCCCAGATTGCCGACGGATTGACTGTCGTCCGCACCTCCATCGCGGCGTCAGCCTGCTCGTGGGTGGCGGTGAAGCTGATCACGTAGTCGCCGGCGACCGCCTCCTCAGAAGGCGTGATGGTTGCGAGGACGGGCACTGTCTCACCCGCCGGGATGGCGACTTCCTGGCTGTCGAAGCCCACCTCCCACCCTGTGGGTGGGGTGACCCCGACCACGACGTTGTCGAGGTCGGCAGTCCCGGTGTTGGTGAGGATGATCTGGAAGTCACTGGAGCTTCCCACCGTCACCTCCGCGTTGAGACGCTGGTCAGCGGTCGACATCTCCAGGGCGAAGGAGCCGGTCACCTCCACGATCATCTCGGTCTCGACGGTGGTTCCGGGGGCCGTCGCCTGGAGCGTGATCGGGTACTGGGCCGCCTCAGCCTGGAATGGCGGGGTCACTGCGACATTGATCGTCTGGGTTCCCCCGGCCTCGACCAGGACGGTGGAGGCTTGGGCCTGGCCTGAGAGCTCGGCGGTGGCGTCCCAACCCGATGGGGCGGTGGGGGTCAGCTCGAACTCGAGGTCGGCGGGTGTGCCGTTGGCCAGTTCGACGTCGAAGGTGACCGCCTCACCGGCAGGAGTGCGAAGACCCGGGAAGTTGGGGGTCAGGGTGACCTCGCCACCGGCCTGCGTCGAGACCCTGATCGCGACAGGGACGGAAACAGAATCTCCACCGCCGGAGGCGTTGATCGTCATTGGGAAGTCGCCCTCGGTCACGCTGGTCGGGACTGTGACATCGAAAGTGAGCTCGGGCTCGAGTCCGGGCCCGGCTGTCACCGAGTCGACCTCGAAGCCGCCGCCGCGGAACGCGGCAGTCCAGCCTTCGGGCACACCCTCCACGGCGAGGGCGACCTCGGCCTGGGCCGGAGCGCTGACGGTCAGCGCAAAGCTGACCTGGTCCCCGGG
>Ga0299914_10003737_pt1 | contig 10814 bp, 8 predicted proteins | sample RVTome_10_FD_201361 | JGI IMG/M metagenome (GOLD analysis project Ga0299914, IMG submission 201361) | Soil microbial communities from uranium-contaminated site in the Upper Colorado River Basin, Wyoming, United States - RVT153D57 (version 2) ... | reverse complement strand
TGAGCATCGCCGCGATGACCGCTGCCACCCAGGGGTCGAGGGAGCCGGGGTCGCGATAGGCGCCGACGAAGGCGACGAACTGGACGACCATGATCAAGGGGCCCGGCGTGGTCTCGGCCAGGGCCAGCCCGCGCACCATCTCCCCCGGCGCCAGCCATCCGTAGACGTTGACGGCCTGCTGGGCGACGTAGGCCAGGACGGCGTACGCCCCTCCGAACGTGACCACCGCCGCGCCGGAGAAGAACAGGCCCTGGTCGACGTAGATGCTCGACCGCCCGAAGAGCACGCCGGCGATCGCGATCGGCGCGGCCCAGACCACCAGTCCCGTCACCAGGATGACCGTCGACCGTCGTCCGGTTGGCCGCTCGGAGTGGAGGGCATCGTCGCTGATCAGCGGCGGCGGACCCTCGTCGGCGGCCGCCCGCTTGGACGTCGTCAGGTGCGGGATCGACCTGCCCAACAGCCAGCCGATCCCGGCGGCCACCGCCACCACTAATGGGAACGGGACGGCGAAGAGGGTCAGCGCCAGGAACGAGGCCACCGCGAGCCCCACGAGTGCCGGATGGGTGAGGCCTCGGCCCCCGACGCGGATGACGGCCTGGACGACGATGGCGATCACCGCGGGGGCGAGACCGAGGAACACCGACTCGACGAGGGTGGTGTCGCCGGCGACGACGTAGACCCCCGAAAGCACCAGCATGGAGACGACTCCCGGGAGGATGAACAGGATGCCGGCGACGAGGGCGCCCTTGGCGCCGTTGAGCAGCCAGCCGACGTATGTCGCCAGCTGCTGCGCCTCCGGGCCGGGCAGCAGGGTGCAGTAGGACAGCGCGAAGAGGAAGCGCTGCTGACCGATCCAGCGACGCTCCTCGACGAGGGAGCGCTGCATGACGGCGATCTGCCCGGCCGGGCCACCGAAGGTCTGCAGGGAGATCGCGAACCACGCCCTGGTGGCGGTGCGGAGCGGGACCACGTCGAGACCCTCGGTGCTCACGCAGGCAGTATTCCCGCCAGCGACGGGCGCGACCTCCCAGGGGTGCCGAGATCGAGATGGTGGTCGGCCACCGCGGTGGCCAGGTCCCGGTCGTGGGTGACCAGCAGCAGGGCGCAGCCGGTGTCGCTCAGCTCGGTCATCAGGCAGTCCACGGTCACCTCCTGGGTGACCAGGTCGAGGCGGGACGTCGCCTCGTCGGCGAACACCAGGACCGGACGGGCCATCATCGCGCGGACGATGGCCAGCCGCTGCAGCTCGCCGCCCGAGACCTGGGCGGGGCGCCGGTCGAGCAGGTCCGGGGGCAGGCCGACGGCCGTCATCAGCTCCTCCAGCCGACCGGCCGCGACGTCGTGCCGCTGGACGACGTCCCTCATCGCGAGGCCCAGCCGCACCCGGGCCGGGAACGACAGGGTCGGATCCTGGTAGAGCTTCTGGAGCCGGCCACCCCCGGCCGCCGGCGCGTGCTCGACGGTGCCTCGGTCGACGGAGGTCAGCCGCAGCAGCACGTTGCCGAGCGTGGTCTTGCCGACGCCGCTCGGCCCGCTGACCGCCCAGCGCTCGCCCGCGCCGATCCGCAGCGACAGGTCCTCGAAGAGGGGCACGTCGCCGTACGACTTGGTGACCCTGGTCGCGGTGACCAAGGCCGGCGACGGGTCGGCCGGCGGGAGCGCAGGCGCCCACCGATGTCGCCACCGCGAGGGCTCTGCCGCCAGCAGGCGACGCGTGTAGTCGTGCGTCGGCGCGTCGAGCACCTGCTCGGCCGGCCCCTGCTCGACCACCGAGGCTTCGCGCATGACCAGCACCCGACCACCGATCCGCCGCGCCAGCCGCAGGTCGTGGGTGATGGTGAGCAGGATGCCGCCGCCCGCGGTGTGCTCGGCGAGGAGGTCCGCGAGCCGGTCGAGCGAGGCCGGGTCGAGCCCCTTCGACGGTTCGTCGACGATCAGCACGCGAGCGCCGCCGACCGTGGCCGCGGCGTACGCCACCCGCTGGGCCATCCCGCCGGAGAGCGTGTGCGGGTACGCCGCCCCGGCATCCGCGAGTCCGAGCCGCCCGAGGGCGGCCTCTGCGACGGCGGTGGCGTGCTGGTCGCGACGACGAAACCCCGGCACGCCCTCAGCGACCTGGCCGCGCACCCGCATGGTCGGGTCGAGGGCGAGGGCCGGCTCCTGTGGCAGCAGGGCCAGGTCGCGGCCCCACAGGAACTGCCGGTTGCTGCGGTCGGCGAGGTCGAGGCGCCGCTCGCCGACGCTCATCGCGCCCCCGACCTCGAGACCGGGGTCGAGGGTGCCCATCACGGCGTGGGCCAGGACGGACTTGCCGGACCCGCTCTCGCCGACGATGGTGACCGGCCGTCCCGGCTCGAGACGCAGGTCGGAGACGTCGACGAGCGGCCGACCTCGGTGCCGGACGGTGACCCTGTGCAAGTCAAGAGAGGTGGGAGCGGTCATGACACGGTCTCCGATCGGCGCAGTCCCAGGAAGCAGACGGTGAGCAGGAAGAGCACGGCCACCGGGGCGACGGCCATCCACGGCGCCGCGTCGTAGAACGCGAACGACTCGGTGACCATCAGCCCGAGCTCGGCCCGCGGCGGCTGCAGACCCACCTTCACGAAGCCCAGGGTCGACATCGCGAGGATCGAGGTGACCATGCCGAGGGAGGCCAGGGTCGTGAGCATCGGCCGCAGGTCCGGCCACAGATGTCGGCGTACGACGTGGAGCCGGCCGAGTCGCAGGAGGCCGGCCGCCTCGATGGCGGGCGAGCCCAGCACCAGGCCACTGCGCGAGCGCACCACCCGGAAGTACTCGACCCACTGGGCCAGTGCGATGCCGAGATAGAGGGCCCACACGCTGCCGCCGCTGGCCAGCGCCGACACCATCAGCACGATGAGCAGCGCGGGCACGGCGACGAACGCCTCGGAGACCGCCCGGAGTACGGCGTCCACCCAACCCCCGAGCCACGCGGACGCGACGCCGGCCGCGGTGCCGACCAGGAGGGCGGTGGCGACGCAGGCCGCACCGAGCACCAGGGAGAGCCGGGTGGCGTGCGCGAGCCGCGCGAGCACGCTGCGGCCGTAGTCGTCGCGGCCGAGCGGTTCCGCGAGGCTGGGTGACTGGAGGTAGTGGTCGAGGTGCTGCGCGGTCGGGTCGGCCAGCACCAGCGGACCGATCAGGGCGAAGGCCACGAGTGCGATCAGCAGCCCGGCCGACAGCATCCGGAGCCGGGTCATGCGACCGCCTCCCGGGCCCGCGGCCGCGGATCGAGCCACCGGACCGTGAGGTCGACGGCGGTGTTGACCGCGACGATCATCAGGGCGAGCACGAGGCCGGTCGCCTGCAGCACCGGCACGTCGCGCCAGAAGACCGCGTGCACCAGGGCGTGACCGAGGCCCTGCCAGGCGAAGAGGCTCTCCACCACCACCACGCCCTCGATCAGGATCACCGCCTGCACCCCTAGGTAGGGCACCAGCAGCACGGCGGCGTTGCGCAGCACGTGGCGCACGAGCACCCGTCGCTCCGACAGCCCCTTGGTGCGCGCGAAGCGGACGTACTCCGACTGGCGCACCTCCACCACCGCGTCGCGGGTGACCCGCGCGACCAGCCCGGACAGGCCGAGCGCCAGGGTCAGCGACGGGAGCACGATCGTGGCGCCGCCGTGGCCGACGGCCGGCAGCAGCCCGAGGTGCACCGAGAAGAACAGCACGAGCAGCAGGCCCAGCAGGAACGGCGGCAGCGCACGTACCCCGGCCACCCAGCCGCTGGTCAGCCGGTCGAGCGCGCCGCCCGGACGCCGGGCCGCGAGCACGCCCGCCGCTCCCCCGATCACCAACGCCATCACGAGCGCGACGGCGACGAGCTGGAGGGTCCCGGCCAGGTAGTAGCCGACCTCCTCGGCCACCGGCCGCGAGGTCACCAGCGAGCGACCGAAGTCCAGCTGCACCAGGTCGAGCAGCCAGTCACCCAGCTGCCGCCACGCCGACCGGTCCAGGCCCAGCTCGGCCCGCACCGCGTCGGCCGAGGCCTCGTCGACCAGGTCGTAGCCGTAGCGTCCTGCCGCGATCCGGTACGCCGCGTCGCCGGGCAGGCGTCGTACGACCAGGAAGCAGAGCACCGACACCAGCACCGCCACGCCGACCGCCTGCGCTCCGCGGCGGAGCAGGATGGCGCCGACCCGGTCGCGGTCGGCGGCACTCACGACGCGAACCGCGCGTCCGAGATCCGCCACGAGCTCTCCAGCGGGTCGATGACGAAGCCTTCGACGCGGTCGCTGACCGCGGCGTTCATCCGGTACCACGCGACCGGGATCAGCGGGAGCTGCTCCTGAGCGGTCTCGGTGATGGTCGCGCGCAGCTCCTCGGCCCGGGTGTCCTCGGCGCCGTCGAGCAGCTCGTCGACGGCGTCGGTGACGCCGGCGTCCTGCCAGTTGAGCACTCCCCAGTCCGAGCCCTCCGGCGCGAACGTGTCGGCCACGGTCACCAGCGGGTCCGACACCAGCGCGAAGTGCCGCGCGAACAGGCCCAGCTCGAGGGTCCCGTCGGCGTGGCCCGCCGGGATCTCGCTCGAGTTGCCCACCTCGACCTCGATCCCGACCCCGATCTCGGCGAGCGAGGCCTGGATGGCGGTGGCCAGGGCCGGCAGCTCCGCCCGGTCCGGGTAGGTGCGCAGCGTGAGGCGCAGCGGCTCGCCGTCCTTGGTGAGTACGCCGCCGGCTCCAGGCGTCCATCCCGCCTCGGCGAGCAGGTCGCCGGCCGCATCGCGGTCGTGCTCGAGCGGCGCGAGGTCCGGCTGGTTCCATGCCGTCAGCGACGGCGGGAGCAGCTGGGTGGCCGCGAGCTCGGGCTCACGCAGCACCGCCTCCGCCATCGACTCCCGGTCGATCGCCAGACTGAGCGCGCGGCGAACCCGGACGTCGCCGAGCACGGGGTGGTCGCCGTTGACCTTGAGCAGGATGGTGCGGGGCTGGAGGCTCGACTCCATGCCGACCCCGTCGGCGGCCTCGACCCGATCCCGCCCGGCCGGCTCGAGGCCGAACACCACCTCGGCCTGGTCACCGATGGCCATCAGCGCGCGCGACTCCGCGCGGCCGACGGCCTGGAAGGTCACGCGTTCGATCGCGGGCGCATCGCCGCGCCAGTCGTCGAAGCGGGTCACCTCGATCGAGGCGGGCAGCTCGATGTCGTCGATGCGGTAGGGCCCGGTGCCGATCACCTCGGTGACCCGGCCCTGGTCGTCGTACGACGCCGGCGCGAGGATCGAGGTGCTGTAGTGGGTGAGCAGCGCGGGCAGGGTCGCGGCCGGCGCGGCCAGCTCTATCCGGAGCGCGGTCCCGGTGGGCACGAAGCGCTCGATCGGCGCCTCGGCGAGCGGGCTGGCCGGTTCGGCGACGGCGCGCTCCAGTGCGGTCGCGACCGCCTCGGGGGTGACCGGCGTGCCGTCGTGGAAGGTGGCGTCCTGCACCAGCTCGAAGGTCCAGGCGCGGCCGTCGGGCGCGGCCGCCCAGCTCTCGGCGAGCGCAGGGACCAGCTCGCCGGCGAGGTCGCTGGTGACCAGGGTCTCGGCGACCTCGAGCCGGGTGAAGATCCCGTCGCTGGTGCCGGGGTCGAGGCTGTGGATCTCCATCGGGCTGACCACCCGCAGGGTGTCAGTGGAGGTCGCCCGGTCGTCCGAGATGCCGCATCCGGCGCTCGCGCCGAGGGTCGTGAGGAGGATGAACGCTGCGCTCGCGCGCCGAAGCCTGGGCATCTGCTGCCTTCCGTTGGTGGGAACGGCAGACGGTATTGATAACGATTCTCATTGTCAATTGGAGTGGCGGCGGAGGTGATACCTGACTAAAGTCAGAGAAGTGACCCACACCGAGACGCTTCGCCGCTTCAACCGCACCTACACCCAGCGGATCGGCGTCCTCGACGAGTCGTTCCTCGGTCTCGGGATGCCGCTGCGCGAGGCCCGCCTGGTCTTCGAGGTCGGCGCGACGGGGGCGACGGTGCGCGAGCTGCGCGACCGCCTCGGCCTCGACTCCGGCTACCTCAGCCGGCTGCTGCGGGCCCTCGAGCAGCGCGGCCTGGTCGAGGTGCGGGCCGACCCCGACGACCGGCGCCGCCGAATGGTGAGCCTGACCCGACGCGGCCGCAGCACCCGGCAGCGGCTCGAGGAGCGGTCGGAGAGCCACGCCCGGGCGATGATCGAGCCGTTGACAGAGCGGCAGCGCGACCGGCTCACCGAGGCCCTGGCGACGGCCGACCTGCTCGTGCGGGCCGCGACCGTGCGGCTGCACGAGGTCGGCCCCGAGCACCCGATAGCGGCGGAGGCGGTCGGTCTCTACTTCGCCGAGCTCGACCGTCGCTTCCCGACCGGCTTCGACCCCGGCGCCCCGGATCGCGAGGGCACCTACCTGGTGGCGACCAGCGACGGCCGGCCGGTCGCCTGCGGCGGCGTGCTCGACCTCGACGATGGCGTCGCAGAGATCAAGCGGATGTGGGTCCATCCCGACTGGCGAGGCGCCGGCCTCGGCTCACGACTGCTGCGCGACCTCGAGCAGCTGGCCCGCCGCCTGGGCCACGACGTCGTACGCCTCGACACGAACGGCACGCTGACCGAGGCGATCGAGATGTACGAGCGCTCGGGCTACCGCCGGATCGAGCGCTACAACGACAACCCCTACGCCCAGGCGTGGTTCGAGAAGAACCTCTGAGCTTCGTCAGGCTTTGTGCGTGCCGCCGTCGTCCACGTCCGGGTCGATCTTCTCCGCCTCCCGCACGAGGTCCTCGCGCTGTGCCTCCTCGGCGGCGAGGCGCCGCTGCTCCTCGGCCGCCCGCTGCTCGGCGCGCTCGGCATCGGTGCGGGCCAGCCTCGCCTCGGCGTCGGCCTGCTCGGCGCGCCGCTGCGCCTCCGTCACGGTCGGCGTGGTCGCCGTCGCCTCGGAGCGGAGCTGCTCGGCGTGAGTGCGCCGGGCCTCTGCCTCCCGCTGCTCCTTCTTGCGCATCGCGAACGCAGCAAGTGCCAGCAGAGCCAGCACGACCACCACGGCGACGATGATCCAGATCACGGTGTCGGTGTCCATCGGTCCCTCCTCAGGTCCTCACACCAGGTGATACCCCGAACCCGCGTCACGCACGCTCCTCCGCGAGCAGGTCCCAGTCGGTGACCAGCGGGACGAGGTCGCCGGCCACCCAGATCGGCAGCTGGTCGCGGTGGTGGGCGTGGTCGGGATGTCCGGCCGCGCCGAGGGGAACCACCCAGCCGCTCGCCTCGCGGTCGGCGAGATCCCAGACGTAGCGGGCGACCGACCCCCGGTAGGCCTCATCGGTGACCCCTGGCAGCGACCCCGTGCAGCGCACGCAGTCGGCGTCGCCGTCCACCGGCAGCCGCGGCACCTCGGGCGCCGCCAGGCCGGTCACCTCGAAGGCGTGCACCGGTGTGGCGACGTGGGTCTCGCCCCAGGTGGCCGGATGGTCGCGGCTGTCGTCGAGCGCCAGCCGGGCCAGCGCGGCCAGGTCGATGCCGAACGGCGTACCCGCTGCCACCAGGGTCGGCAGGGCCAGGCCGATCCGTCCGGTCACGTCGAGCCAGGGTGCGTGCACCGGGTCGGCGAACGGCTCGAGCAACGGGGCGAAGACGGGCTCGGCCGCGATCCGGCGCACGAGCGCGTTGCGCCAGGCCGCGAACCGCGCCGCGTCGGCGGAGTCGGCGTCCATCCGGCAGTCCCAGTCGTCGAACTCTCCCGGCACCAGAGCGCGCAGCAGCGGCACGGTCGCGAGGTGGGTGTCGTTGTGGATGTCGCGGAAGTCGTCGGGGGTGAGCCGGTCGCGGCCGTCGAGGAGGACGTTGATGCGCTCGGCGCGGTACGCCGCAGCGAAGCTCACACCCACCAGGTCGCTCTCCGGCCCGCGGCGCTCGTTGGCGGTGACCACCTGTCCGTCGGCCGGGACCTCGGCCCGGTTCGGCCCGTGCCAGCCGGTCCAGGCATCTCCGTCGCGCAGCGGGATCCGTCCGGCCAGCCGGTAGCGGACGGCGCCGTGCCGGTCGGCGATCACCGCGTTGTTGACCGGCTCCACCCACGCGTCGAGGGCGCGGTCGACGTCGTCGACGGTGCGGGCGCGCAAGAGCGGCAGAAGGGCGCCGAACCCCAGATCGCCGAGCACCGTCGAGACGCCCCGGAAGCTCAGCCCATCGGTGAACACCGGGCCCTGGTCGGTGATCGCCACCTCGACCTCGTCCGGCCGTTGGTCGCGGACGACGATGGTCTCGGTCCAGCGCTCGACGACGGGCCCGGCGTCGTGCACGTCCTGGTAGTCGGCCATCGCGTTGGTGATCGCCCACGCCACGTCGCCGGCGTGCGCGAAGTGCTGCACGCCCGGCACCCCCGCGAACGTGAAGCCCGCGACGTCGAACTCGTCGCAGGCCAGCCGGATCTGCAGGTAGACGCCCGGCGACTCGATCACGCGATGCGGGTCGCCGCCGATGAGCGGCAGCCCGGTCGTCGTGCGGCCACCGCCGACCGCCCAGGCGTTGCTGCCGCTGTCCAGCGGACCCTCGTGCGAGAGCAGCGAGGCGTCGTCGCCCAGCGCCGCCCGCGCGCGTCGCTCCCACAGCTTGCTGCCCAGGTTCGCGAACAGGATGTGCTGAGCGTGGAAGGTCGCCAGGGGCATCCACTCGGGCCATGGCTGCGGCTCGGTCCCGAGCCTCCGCAGCTCCGGTGCGTCTTCGTGCAGGCCGTCGTTGACCCCGGCGACGTACGCCGCGACGAAGGCCTGGGACTCGTCGTCGAGCCGGTCATGGGCCCGGCGGGCGGTGTCGACGATCAGCGCCCGGCGGGCCAGCCGGTCCCAGGGCAGGCCGTCGCTGCCGAAGATCTCGGCGGTGGTGCCGGTCGCCCGGCGGCGCAGCCACTCCATCTGCCAGGCCCGGTCACGGGCGACCACCTCGCCCTGGCCGTGCGCCAGGTCCAGGACGGTGGTGGCCCGGACGTGCGGCACGCCGTACGCGTCGCGATAGATCCGGGCCACGCGCCGACCCTAGACGGGTGCCTGCTCAGACCGGGATGTGGCCGAAGTCGCCGCGCTGGAAGGCCTGGTAGGCCTCGAGCACCTCGGACTTGCTGTTCATCACGAACGGGCCGGCCCAGGCGAGCGGCTCGCGGATCGGCCGTCCGCCGACCACGATCACATCCAGCTTGGGCGAGCGGCTCTCCTGCGACTTGTCCGCGGCGATGGTGAGGAAGTCGCCGGCACCCATCACGGCCGACTGGCCGGTGCGGATGGGCTGCTTGTCGATGCCGACGCTGCCGTGCCCGTTGAGCACGTACACGAGGGCGTTGAAGTCGACGTCCCAGGGCAGCTCGAGGCGGGCGCCCGGCTCGATGGTGGCGTGCACCAGCGACATCGGGGTGAACGTCGCCCCAGGACCGGCGTGGCCGTCGACGCTGCCGGCGATGACCCGCACCAGCGAGCCGGCGTCGGCGGAGGTCAGCAGCTGCACCTCGCCGGAGTGGATGTCCTGGTACTTGGGGTTGTTCATCTTCGCGTCGCGGGGCAGGTTGACCCAGAGCTGGATGCCGTGGAAGAGGCCGCCCTTCTCGACCAGCCACTCCGGCGGCGCCTCGATGTGCAACAGGCCTGAGCCGGCTGTCATCCATTGGGTGTCTCCGTTGGTGATGGTGCCACCACCGCCGTGCGAGTCCTGGTGGTCGAAGACGCCGTCGATGATGTAGGTGACCGTCTCGAAGCCGCGGTGCGGGTGCCAGGGCGTGCCCTTCGGCTCGCCGGGCGCGTACTCCACCTCGCCCATCTGGTCCATCATGATGAACGGGTCGAGCTGCTGGAGGTCGATGCCGGCGAACGCGCGGCGCACCGGGAATCCCTCCCCCTCGTAGCCCTGCGGTGCGGTGCTGATCTGCCACACGGGTCGGGGCTGGTCACCCAGTCCGGGCTCCCGGAGGCGGTCGAGGACGGTGAGGTCCTCCACGGTGATTGCGGGCATCGGGCCCACCTCCTTCTCGGTCACCCAATCCAACGGTAGTTGAATCCTTGATATTCCGGAACGGAATGGGCCGGGACCGGAGTCGGGGGCCGTAGGGTCGAACCATGGACTATGACGTGGTCATCGTCGGGGGCGGCCACAACGGTCTCACCGCCGCCGCCTACCTCGCCCGGGCCGGACTCTCCGTCAAGCTGCTGGAGCGCCTCGGCCACACCGGCGGCGCCGCGGTCTCGGCCCAGGCGTTCTCCGGCTTCGAGACCCGGCTCTCCCGCTACTCCTACCTCGTCTCGCTCATGCCGCAGCAGCTGATCGACGACCTGGGGCTGGACATCGCGCTGGCGTCACGACAGACCGCGTCGTACACGCCGGTGCTCCGCGACGGCAACCCCGGCGGGCTGTACGTCGAGCGCGACCCCGGCGAGGCCACGCTGAAGTCGTTCCTCGAGCTGACCGGATCGGAAGCCGACTACGACGCCTGGCGGGAGTTCTACGCCGACGTCGCCGAGCTCGCCAACGTCGTCTCCCCCACCCTCCTGGATCCCCTGCCCACCGAGCGCTCGATCTCCGACCAGGTCGACCCCGGCATATGGCGCGACCTGGTCGCCACCCCGCTGGGCGCCGCCATCGAGCGCCGGTTCGCCGACGACACCGTGCGGGGCGTGGTCGCGACCGACGCGCTGATCGGCACTTTCGCCTCCATGCACGATTCGTCGCTGGTCCAGAACCGCTGCTTCCTCTACCACCTGATCGGCAACGGCACAGGCGAGTGGAAGGTGCCGATCGGCGGGATGGGCGCCGTCACCGGCGCGCTGCACCGCGCGGCCGTCGAGGCGGGCGCCGAG
>Ga0299914_10003736_pt1 | contig 10815 bp, 10 predicted proteins | sample RVTome_10_FD_201361 | JGI IMG/M metagenome (GOLD analysis project Ga0299914, IMG submission 201361) | Soil microbial communities from uranium-contaminated site in the Upper Colorado River Basin, Wyoming, United States - RVT153D57 (version 2) ... | reverse complement strand
CGCTGGCTCCGGCGGTCAGGCCGACGACTTTCGCCCCCTCTAGCCACGCTGTGTCGATATCGCGAGCAGAGTCGATCCGGTGTGCTTCGACGCCTTTCTCCAGGGCAACCCGCACCAATGCTTGTGTGTTGGACGAGTTCTGCGAGCCAACCACGAGGATCAGGTCACATTCGGCACTGAGCTGGCTGACTGCCTCCTGGCGGTTTGTGGTCGCATAACAGAGGTCCGATTTGCGTGCGGTGGCCAACTCGGGGAAACGGTCACCCGCATCGGCCATTACCTTCTGCCACTCGTGCAGCCCAAGGGTTGTCTGTGCCAACAGCGCCACCCGGGACTCGTCTTTCGCCACGAAGTCGCCAAGGCCGCTCTCGGGCTCGACGAGGGTGATTGCATCGGGTGCCTCCGCGACCGTGCCGACAGCCTCATCGTGTCCCTGGTGGCCGATATACAGGATCTCGTAGCCCTTGGCCGACATCTTCTTCACCTCGTGATGGACTTTCGTCACGAGGGGACAGACTGCATCGATTACCACAGCGGCGCGACCGGCGGCTCCGGCAACCACTTCGGGTGCGGACCCGTGAGCCGAGAGCATCACCGGCGACCCAACTGGCACCTCTTCGATGTCATCGACGAAGACGACTCCGACCTTTTCGAATGCCCTGACCACCCATTCGTTGTGGACAATCTCATGGAAGCAATAGACCGGTGGCTCGAAAATGCGAGTCATCCAGGTCAGTGCCTTGATAGCCATCTCGACACCTGCGCAAAAGCCCCTGGGCTCGGCGAGAAGTACCCGTTCAACAGTCATTCTCACCCATGGTAGGTCTTATCCAGAGGAAGACTGGCCGGCCAGGTCGACGACCCGGGCCACCACATCATCGATCGAAAGATCCGTGGTGTCGATGACAATTGCCTCTGTCGGGACGACAAGAGGAGACACGGTTCGTGTGGAGTCGATCGTGTCCCGTCGCTCCTGTTCGACAAGCACCCGCGACACCGCCTCACCCGTCTCTCCGGCGCGTCTCCTGGCCCGCACATCGGGCGACGCGTCGAGATATATCTTGAGGCTGGCATCGGGAAACACGATCGACCCGATGTCTCTGCCTTCGACAACGGCCCGCTGCTCGTGAGTGGCGACCCATGCCCTCTGCTGCTCCACCAGTGCCTTCCTCACGTCGGCGTGGGCCGCGACTATCGACACCGTATTTGTCACTTCGGGAAGCCGGATTGCGTCGCTTACGTCCTCACCGTCGAGATACATTCGATCTCCGACCTGGTCGAAGGAGGTTCGCTCGATGAGATCGCCCATGGCCGGCCCATCCCGAAGATCGGTCCCGCTCCGCAACCCTGCGACGGTCGCCGCCCGGTAGTAAGCGCCTGTATCGAGATGGGGCATCTCGAGAGCAAGTGCAACCAAGCGCGACACCGTGCTCTTCCCCGTGCCCGCCGGACCGTCGATGGCGATGATGGCTGCTTCCACGGGTTGCGAGAGTAGACCTCAGGAGGGAGAAATGGAGAGGGACCGGCCCAGGGGCGTCCTAGATGGGGGTTGTCTGGACAATGGGGGCAATGGACCGGTATACCCTCTCCGTGCCGAGAAACATAGCAACTCTGGCCGATGAGCGCAGGCAATCCTGTTTGCTTTGTGAGTGATCACTCAGATTTGGTGAGAATTGCCCCGGTGGAACCGAGCCATTCCCAGTAGGTGGGCCACGTCTTGTTCACCACGTCGGGGTCGTCGACGGAGATGCCGGGGGCGACCAGCCCGAGCAGAGCGAGGCTCATCGCGATGCGGTGGTCGTTGTGGCTGTCGAACTCGACATCCAACTCACTTCCCGGCGCGATTTCCAACGAGTCGCCTTCGATTACGACCTGCGATCCGAATCTGGTCAGCTCGGAATGCAGGGCGGCGAGGCGGTCGGACTCTTTCAACCGGAGACTATGGAGACCCGAGATGCGACTCCGACCGCCGGCACGGGCGCAGATCACCGCAAGAGCCACTGCTGCGTCCGGCGCTGCGGACATGTCGACCGAAACCGGAGAGAGGCTCGCCGGCCCGGTGACGGTCGTACCACCGTCAGACGATGTAACGGTGCATCCCATCTCCTCGAGAACCTCGAAAATCTTCCGGTCCGGGTGCTGTCCCAGATCGCCAAGGATTTCTATGGTGCCGCCGGTCAACGCCGCAGCACAGGCTGGATATACCGCCGACGAGGCGTCGACGGGGACGAGGAACCGCGTTGCCTGGTATCCACCGCCGCCGACCTGGTAGCCATCCCCGGTTGCCACCACTTCTGCGCCGAAGCGCCGCATGACATCGGTAGTGAGGGACACGTAGCGAGCAGACGAGTGCAAGGAGTCAACCATGAGTGTCGTCTGGTCCGACGCCAATGGCGCGGCAAGGAGCAGAGCCGAAACCACCTGACTGGTTGTGGACGCATCCACCGAGAACCGCCCGGACCGGGCAGCATCCGTCGCGTCCACCCGCCACGGATAGCTTCGCGCCACGGTCGCACCTCGTTGCTCCAAATTGTCGAACAGGGAGTCCATGGGTCGCTCGGGCAATCTCCCCTTTCCCAACAGCTCCAGTTGTCCCGGGAGCCATGGTGAAAGAGCAAGCAGAAATCGTGCGGTGAGACCCGACTCACCGACGTCTAGCGGTCCCACAGGTGCCTCGAAATTGCCGTCCACACCTGCCACCAACCAATGGTCAGTCTCGATCTCGAACCCGACTCCGATTGCTGCCAGGCAATCTCTGGCTCGTCTCGTGTCTTCGGAGTCGAGGGCACCGACAAGCGTGCTCATCCCATCTGCTCCACCTGCTGCAAACACTGAGCGGATGGAGTGCGACTTGGAGCCCGGTGGCGTGACTGTCATCTCGGGTGCCTTCGCGGGAGGTGATATGGATATCGAGGTCAAGACTTCGCAGCTCTCATCAGATCGACGATTTCGGTGTTGCTCAACTGTCTCGACTCGCCGGGCTTCAACGAGGGATCGGTCAACGGGCCGATCGCAGTTCGCACCAGACGGTTGGTCGCGTAGCCGATCGCCTCGACCATGCGCCGCACCTCACGGTTTCTGCCTTCCTCCATTATCAACTCCACATGGGTCCTACCCCCAAGTTGGTCGACTATTCGGGCTTTGATGGCGCGGGCGGGGCCGTCGTCGAGATCGACTCCGGTCTCGAGCCTCCGGATCTCTGAGGCTTTGGCTGTCCCCTGGAGCTCGGCGAGGTACTTCTTGTGGATCCCGTACCTCGGGTGGGTCACCCGTTCGGTCAATGCTCCGTCGTTGGACACGAGGATGAGCCCTTCCGAGTCAGAATCGAGTCGTCCCACCGGATACAGGCGGACGTCGGACTTGACAAGATCGACCACGGTTTGGCGCCCCTGGGGGTCGTTGGAGGTACTGATCACCCCGACCGGCTTGTACAACAGGTGGGTCTCCGTGTCGGGTTTCATCGGGATCGGCGCCCCATCGAGTGTCACCATCTCGGAGTTCACGTCTACCCGATCGCCGAGGACAGCAACGCGCCCGTCGATCGCGACCCGCCCTTTCGATATTGCCTCCTCGGCTGCCCGGCGCGACATCAATCCGGCGTGGGCGATCGCTTTCTGAACGCGGATCCGCTCCGCCATCCCGGATTCAGGAGCCCGGTCGGAGTGAGTCTTCAAGTCCCTCGAGTGCCTGGGCGGGAGGCACATGATCGGCAAGCGGAGGGAGTTCGGAGACGGCGTTGATTCCGAGCTTCTCGAGAAAGTGTGATGTCGTCCCGTACACGGCGGGGTTTCCGGGCAGATTCAGTCTCTCGACTTCCTCGATGAATCCGAGGCGCTCCAGCGTCCGCACCGCAGAGTCGGAGTCGACTCCACGAATCTCGGTGATCTGGCTGCGTGCCACGGGCTGTCGGTAAGCGACGACGGCAAGCGTCTCGATGGCGGCGGGAGACAACTTCCGCGCCGTTGCCGTCGAGCTGAACCGTTCCAGATACGGGTAGGCATCCGAATGGCTGTAAAGACGCCATCCACCGGCTGTGAAACGGACCACGAGGCCGGATTCTCGCTCCTCCAGGTCGACGCGAAGCTCCTCGATCAAAGATTCAACCCGATCAGCGGGCATTTCGAGGATCTCGGCGAGCTCGTTGATCGGTACCGGCGACTCGGTGACGAACAGGATCGCCTCGATTGCAGACCTGGCGTTCACAGTGCCCACTCCGAAGTGGCGTCCGTTTCATTGTTGTCGAGGTGGCGCACCTCGATAGCCGAGAGCCAGTCGTGCTGATGGACTTCGACAAGGCCCCAGCGCGCCATCTCGAGAAGGGCGAGAAAGTATGCGGCGACCTCGACGGGTCGCTGGCAGTGCTCGGTCAACGAGTCGAAGTCGGAGACGGTTGCGTCAGCAACCCTCGCCCGAAGCTCGGCAATTGCTGCTTCGACCGACGGAAGATCCAGTTCGAGATGGTCGAGATCCGGTTCGTCAGGTGTCCTGGTGAAGACGCGGAGGGCAACCGTGGCCAGAGCGTCGGCATCCAAGGGAAGCTGTACCGAAATGGGCTGGAGCCGGATCACCTGGTCCATTCCCGAGATCCGGGGCACGAAGCGGTTTCCCTCGTGAAGGTACCGGGCAAGGACCGCTGCAACATCCTTGAAAGTGACACACGCCAGCAGCCTGGACAGCAGGCGATCTCTCTCTTCGAGCAGTAGCAACTCGTCGTCGATGTCGAGATCGCCTCGCGACGGAAGGAGTGAGTGAGCCTTCAGCTGAACAAGGGTGGCAGCGATCAGCAGGAACTCGGAGGCGACCTCGAGATCAAGGTCGCGCATCTCGTCAACAAACGCCAGGTACTCCGTGACCACGTCCGTGAGCCCGATTGTCGATATCTCCAGCTGGTGTTTTGAGATCAGTTGCAGGAGCAGGTCGAGAGGACCCTCGAAAACCGCAGTCTTAACGTGGTATGCCATCAGCTGAGAACAGGTTATCGACGCCTGCGGGCAAGCCTGGCGTTTGCCGGAATATCTGCCTTCTGGAGGAGATCCCAGTCTTCTTCGCCAACGGCCTCGGGTCGGGCGGCGTGATGATTTCGAGCAAATTCGACCACCAGAGGCGCCGATCCAGCCTCACTGAGCTCCGCCGCCCCAATCGAGCCATGATCCCGGTAAGCGGCCATCCTCCTGCCCAGCGGGAGTCTCAGCTTGATCATCATCGATGCCAATACCCGTCCGAGGAGGCCAAGGCGGGCCCGTCGCTTGCCGATATCGTGGAGAAGAGCGGCTTTCTGGGTTTCTGCCCGGATGACATCTTCTGACCGGACGTACATTGCAGCCGCGTAGCCGTGGGCCTGATCTCTCGGGCTCTGATCGAAGAAAAGCCTGGCCTCCGCGTCGGAAAGCACAGTCCTGACTGCTTGCGTCTCTGCATCGTCGAGCGGCCGGGCCCGGAGATAGTCGAAGAACCTGGAAGCCAGGTGGCCGTACGACCCGGGCATCCTCAGCTCGAGGCGGTCTTGCACTCGAAGCAGAGAATGGATTCTGGTCGCGCCTCAAGTCTTGCCGGAGCGATTTCCTTCCCGCAGTTGGCGCATATGCCGTACTTGCCCGCTTCGATCCGCGCCAGAGCGGCATCTACGTCGTCGAGCTGACTCTTTATCGAGTCGACCAGGCCCAGAACCTCGGTTCGCTCGGCGGTGACCGAGCCGGCATCAGCGAAGCTGTCCCCGAAGTCGAGGTCGGATCGAAGATCACCCGATTCGGCAGCACCGAGCTCGTCCAATTGGTGAACCAGCCGGATGCGCTCCTCGATCAGGGTGGCTTTTGCTTCAGATGTGTCGAAGGTGCTCATCGGCTCCTCGGGTGGGCTTCCATGTAGATCTCCATGAGATGAGTCGAACTCACTCTTGTGTAGACCTGGGTCGTACTGATCGTAGCGTGGCCCAGCAATTCTTGGACAGTTCTCAGGTCTGCGCCGGCCTCGACCATGTGAGTGGCAGCGGAATGGCGGAGGACGTGGGGTGACACTTTCTCGATCCGGATACCCCCGGCGCGCGCTGCGTCGCGGACAACATTGAACATCGCCTGACGACTCAGCCTGCGGCCGCGCACGCTGGTGAAGAGAGGATCTCCAGACTGCTGCCGGCTCACGACCGCGCTTCGGTCAGGGAGCCAGCGAGCAATCGCCTCGACTGCTTTTCTCCCCAAAGGCACCATCCGCTGTTTCGATCCTTTCCCGGTGACCAGTGCCACCCGGTCCTCAACGTCGACATCGGTGAGGTCGAGCGACACTGCTTCTGAGACACGTGCACCGGTGCCGTAGAGAAACTCGAGGAGTGCCGAGTCCCTTCGCCCCTTCAATGTGCTCACATCCGGCGATTCGATCAGCTTGGTCACCTCGTCGATGGTCAGCGCCTTCGGCAGCGGGTCACCTTGTTTCGGGCTCTCGACTAACAGAGTGGGATCCTGGTCCCGCATTTCCTCTGCGACCAGGAACCGATGCAGCCCTTTGATCGCAGCGACCTTGCGCCCGACGCTGGAGGGAGCAAGCCCGGTCTCACGCAGCGCTGTCACATATCGCTCGACGGCCGACTGGTCAGGCTCCCGGCCCTCCAGGAACCGCTGATACTGGGCGAGGTCCCGCTCGTAAGCATTGATCGTGTTGGCGGCGAGGCCGCGCTCTACCCGGAGTGAAACCAGATACTCATCAATGCATGAGGCGAAGTCCGCCCGGGCGCTCACTGCGCAGCCAATGCCTCGCTCACTGGTGTGAACTCGGAGTCGAGGCTGGAAGCAACACCGGCGTGACAGATCATGTCCCCGACGATATTGACACCGGGTACCAGCTCGGGATGATCGACAAGGGCCTGTTCGACTCCCCTATCGGCCAGAGAAGTGGCGTAGCGAAGGGTGGCGTTGGTCAGTGCATATGTGGATGTGTGTGGTACTGCCCCGGGAATGTTCCCGACGGCATAGTGGACAACCTCGTCGACGGTATAGGTAGGGTCCGAGTGAGTGGTCTCCCGCGAGGTCTCAAAGCAGCCACCCTGGTCTATTGCAACATCCACGAGCACCGAGCCCTTTTTCATGTGCCGGACCATGTCCGCCGTCACCAGTTTTGGCGCTGCCGCACCCGGGATGAGCACCGTGCCAATCACCAGGTCGGCACTGAGGACCTGTTGCTCGAGGTTCAACCGGTTTGAGTGAACCGTCACGATTCGTCCCTGATAGAGCGAATCGAGGTGACGGAGCTTGTTGAGGTCGTTGTCGAGGACAATCACTTCTGCCTGCATGCCCATCGCGATAACCGCGGCATTCGATCCGGCAATCCCTCCCCCGATTACCACCACCTTGGCCGGGGTAACCCCGGAAACCCCACCAAGGAGTATCCCCCGCCCACCGTGGGCCTTCTCCAGGAAGTATGCGCCTGCCTGAGTGGCCATTCTGCCGGCGATCTCGGACATGGGGGCAAGGAGAGGAAGGCTCCGATCGGGAAGTTGGACCGTCTCGTATGCAATGGCGACGATCCCGCGCTCGCGGAGACTTTGCGCCATTTTCGGGTATGCAGCGAGGTGGAGATAGGTGAAGAGGACCTGACCGGGGCGAAACATTTCGATCTCGCTGTCCTGTGGTTCCTTCACCTTGACGATCATGTCTGCCGAACTGAAGACGTCCGAGGCAGTGCCGACGATCTCGGCGCCCTGTTCCCGAAACTCCTCATCTGAGATCGTCGAGCCGTCGCCAGCTCCGCTTTCTATGAGAACTCGATGTCCCCGTTCGGTTAGCTCACGGGCCCCGACCGGGGTCAGGGCAACGCGGTGCTCGGCTGTCTTGATCTCTTTGGGAACTCCGACGATCAACTGACGATCCTCTCTTCAACGACTCATGCCATCACAGAAATGGGCACCATGAGTACCCGGCCCGACAAGCCTATTCGACTGTCACTTCCTCCGAAGGCTCCACTCGGGCTTTGCCCGCCGCCACCTTCGCTGCAGCTCGCGCCAGACCGGCGAACAGAGGATGGGGGTCGTCGGGACGCGACCTGAACTCTGGGTGAGCCTGAGTCGCCACGAAGAAGGGGTGGTCGATCAACTCGATGTACTCCACGAGGTTGTCATCGGGTGAAAGCCCTGAAAGCCGCATGCCCGCCGATTCCAGCTCCTTGCGGTATCTGTTGTTGACTTCCCAGCGATGGCGATGTCTCTCGTAGACCAATGAATCACCGTACAACTCACGCACAACCGATCCCTCGGCAAGTTTGGCCGCGTAGAGACCGAGACGCATCGTCCCGCCCATGTCCTCGACGTCTTCCTGGCTTTGCATGAGGTCGATGACCGGGTGAGGCGTAGTCGCATCGAACTCGGTTGAGTTGGCGTCGACGTGACCGAGGATGCCCCGGGCGAATTCGATCACAGCACACTGCAGGCCGAGACAGAGCCCCAGGAATGGAATCTTGTTCTCGCGGGCGTAGCGGATTGCCTGGATCTTTCCTTCGACTCCCCTATACCCGAATCCCCCCGGCACAACGATGGCGTCGAGATCTTCCAGATATGACTCGGCAAGGAGGCCGGTGAGCTCGTCCGACGGAATCCAGATGAGGTCGAGTTTCAATCCTTGAGAGGCGGCACCGTGTCGCAACGCTTCTGCCACGGATAGGTAGGCGTCGGGAAGATCCACATACTTGCCCACCACGCCGACCCGGATGATGTCTGTCGCCCCTCGCGCCTTCTCCACCATGGCGCGCCAGGTCTCCAGATTGGGCGGCCCGGTGATCAGCCGGAGACGTTCACAAACCACGTCGTCGAGTCCGCCATCGTGGAGAATGAGTGGCACCTCATAGATGTCGGAAGCATCGGGGGCTGCGATAACGGCCTTCGTGTCCACATCGCAAAAGAGGCTGATCTTCTTGACGACGTTGTCGTCGATCTCCCGGTCGGAGCGGACAATTATCACATCGGGGTGGATTCCCTTGCTCCGCAGTTCGGCTACCGAGTGCTGGGTTGGCTTGGTCTTCAACTCCTCGGAGGTCGATATGTAGGGGACGAGGGTGACGTGGATGAAGAGGACATTGGCGCGCCCGACGTCGTTGCCGTACTGCCTGATCGCTTCGAGGAAGGGGAGGCTCTCGATATCTCCGACCGTGCCGCCCACCTCTGTGATGACAACATCGACGTCGCCTTGCTCGCCAACACGACGGATCCTGTCCTTGATCTCGTTCGTGATGTGAGGGATGACCTGGACGGTGTCGCCGAGATAGTCCCCCCGCCTCTCCTTCTGGATGACGCTCATATACACCGATCCGGAGGTGACGTTCGAGGTGCGACGCAGGTTCTCACCGGTGAACCGCTCATAGTGACCCAGGTCGAGGTCGGTTTCGCCTCCATCGTCGGTGACGAATACCTCGCCGTGCTGGAAAGGGTTCATCGTCCCGGGGTCGACGTTGATGTAGGGATCCAGCTTCTGGTTGACCACGCGCAAACCGCGGGCCTTGAGCAGTCTGCCCAGTGAAGATGCGGCTATGCCTTTGCCGAGAGAGGAGACGACACCACCGGTTACGAAGATGTACTTGGTGTCGGAAGTTTGGTGCTCAGAGGCGATTGTTGGCGCCGATTCTTCCGAAAAAAGTGACCCGTCCATGACGGGATGCCAGCGTAGCACGAGGAGCGGAAGAAACCATCTTTGTCACTTTCCGCTCAGTTCAAGAAGCTCGACAGCAGCTTGCTGGCCCCGCTCGCTCTCGGGAAGACCGGCGATCATCCGGGAGAGCTCCTCGAGACGCTCGGTGCCCGACACCCGCGCAACGGACGCCTCATTGTCGGAACGGGATATCACATAGTGGGTGTCGGCGAATGCAGCGACCTGCGGAAGGTGGGTAACACACAACACCTGCCTGCCCCTCGCCAGGTCGGCGAGCTTGCGTCCCATCGCTAGAGCCGTCGCTCCCCCGATCCCGGTATCCACTTCGTCGAAGACCAACGTCGACTCTGCCGACATCGAGGTCGAGAGGCTGACGGCGAGGATCAAACGGGACAATTCGCCACCGGAGGCAACCTTCGTCAGTGGCCCGGGCTGGAGTCCGGCGTGTGAGGCAAAGTGAATCTCCACCCGATCCGCGCCGGATGGCCCGGGCTCGGCATCGTCGAAATGGAATGTGACGGTCGCAGAATCGAGCCCAATCTCACGGAGATGAGCCACCATCTCTTCTGAGATCCGATCAGCGATGGTTCGTCGCGCGGCACTCAGGGCGCTTGCCTGCTGCTCCACGGCCGCCCGTGCGTCATCGACCTCCGCACCGATCGAAGAAGCCCTGGCCAGCAGACCTTCCACCTCGATGGCGCGCTCCCCCGCTCCTTTGCCATAGGCGAGCACTTCGTCGACCGTCTTGCCGTACTTCCGCTTGAGATTTCCAAGGAGGTTCAGTCGCTCCTCGATCGCCGAGAGGGCCGCAGGGTCGTCCACCAGGTCGTCCACGCTGCCGGCCAGGTCACGATTCAGGTCTGTGGCAGTGATGGCAAGGGACTCCGCGGCGTCAGCGAGAGAACCGGCTCCGGGGTCGAGGGATTCGATCTTGCGCATCCGCGATACAAGTTCGCCTGAAGCGTCGTCAATCGTCGTTGCCGCGGCGACGGCTGCGGCCAGATGTTCCCGAATCTCGGCAGCGTTGCGGAGCCGCTTCTCCTTCCGCTCCAAAGCTATGTCATCCCCCACTGTGAACCCGGCCTCGTCGATTTCCTTGTGCTGGTGTTGCAGCAGGTCGAGCTCCCGCGCCAGTTCGGTGTCGGAGCCTCCGAGTTTCGACGCCTCCTCGAGTCTCTGCTCGAGCGTCCGC
>Ga0299914_10003735_pt1 | contig 10815 bp, 9 predicted proteins | sample RVTome_10_FD_201361 | JGI IMG/M metagenome (GOLD analysis project Ga0299914, IMG submission 201361) | Soil microbial communities from uranium-contaminated site in the Upper Colorado River Basin, Wyoming, United States - RVT153D57 (version 2) ... | reverse complement strand
GCAAACCAAGAAGGAACAGAACATAGTTGATGACTTTCCAATTAAATGTAATACTGAAGGAGAAGCATTAGGGATACTTATTAAATTATTAGGTGAATAAAGGGAAGGAACACACATAAAATTTTTCATTATTGCAACGCTTTCTTAAATTGCACCACTTCTTACAGGATGCATTATCTTTTTCTTAGTCTCTTCTGTATGTGGTTTGCCTTTTGTTGGGTGCATCGTGTGTTTTATGGTATTCTAGTCTGTTGTTAGTCTGTCTTTGTACGATTTCTTTGGGTCTATTGATACCCTTTAGTGGGTGATTGTGTCTTCGAATATTCTAAATGTCCCTCTTATTTTCTCACAGGTCTTTTGTGATAGACATCTCCCAACTTGTCATGGTTTGGGTTTCTTTTCAGCTCCGATGTTCGCTTACGTGTTTCTTCGAAATATAATCCTGACCTTCCCGCGTTTCATGTTTTGCATCCTGACTTGCATGGCATTATTTGTTTACTAGTACTATGATTTGGTTTAGTAGAAGAACTATGATGACCCTTTCACTCATAGTAGGGAAAGTACGAAACTGTCTAAACTGTCATTATGCGAACACTTTTCCATCAGGAAGTTAAACTCTAGACTTCTCTGTAAGGCAGAATGTAATTTAATAAATGATTCATATATTTTGATCTTCGCGTGTCCTAGTATCTTAATTGCGTTCGGCAACATGGGAACTGCATATTTGGTAAACGCGATAGGTACAACAAAAGGACTTCTGGGCGGAGAATGCGTAATCCTCACCTTGGTTTCCATATTCAAACTACTTATCTTTCTTTTATGGTGGGATAATTTCTCTTATGCTAAGATTTTTGAAATCGAAAATGAGATTATCTGCTCTAAAAGTTGCAGTAGGCCCAGAATTAGTAATTACATAGTCTTTTTCTTTACCACAATCTACACTGTAAAACTCTTCGTCAGAAGTATCAGCATACCATTTGCCATTATCTTCAACTTCAGATATCTTATTCCAATTATTGTTAGCGTTAATATCCAAATATGATTCCATCTTTACAGATGAATCATTTTCGAGATTATACATTATAGTTTTCCAACCGATCCATTTATTTACGAGAGAGTTAGGTATTTCTGAGACTCCACGTGCATCAGTATATCCTCCAGTATGCCATATTTCCTTTTTCCAAGATACTTTGCCATCAAAGTATAAACCACCATTTAAAGCTGTCCCCTCACACGGAACCATATCATTATGTCGTCCTCCTCTTGCACGCCATGTCAGATGAGGATCTAATGAGTCTCCGTCTTCGCTTCCCTCATCCTGATCAGAGAATTCATTAGAACCTACGGTTAGAGTAGAAGATATCATTCTAACATATCCTGTCATTTCTACATTCTTCCATTCTTCTTGCCCTGGAAGAGTATCTACACGTAGTCTCACCTTTGAACTATTTACTCTCCATGAATTATCTGAATGCTGATCCAATGTAATATCTGAGTTGAAAGAAACTATTTCATCGTCGAGAGGATCCTGCATGTTGATGAACCACTCTCTTCCATTCTGCACTGTATGATAGATCTGGAGAGTACCAAATTGATCCATTCTTCTTTCCCCTTCTGGAATAGGGAGAGGAGGAGGAGTAATAACGATTCGTGTATAAAGCATAATGAAAATAATAAAGAGAACTAATATGCTTGATGCGATTAATATAATTCTCTTTCTGTGCTTTGCATTATCAGGCATCTTCATTTATATCAATCATAGTTTTTAATGGAGAACATCAGGAAGATAGAGAGAATAATTGATTTCGAATAAGTAGCACGGAAACATATCCACATATCGTTAATTACATTGATACAAATCATATATATAATAAATCAATGGTCAATTGATACGTATGCATATACATACCATACCCTAATAGAGTAGGATAACTAAACTGCTTTGCTCAATGAAAACACTTTCATTTGCTATTTGACTAATAATACTAAGCCTAATCAAAGCTCCTTTGACTGGTTTTGAAACTAATGGTCGAAATCCCCCAATATCATTTTAGGAATAGGATGATCGGGTGTTCCAAGATATTTTATATATATTTTCTTGCCTCTGGAACAGTTCTAACTGGATCATCAACTACGATCGCGATGCCTTTACCTTTTACTCCTTTATGCGGAAAGTTCTCAATCATCTATTGAAAAAGAAATATTAGGTCTGTTTCGTAAATTCTTGATTTTCTTAGTTGTTTTGGGTGTAATTATCAAAAATTTTTCTCTATCATTATAGTAATTGAACCATACTGGTGTTGAATATTAGGATCCCCATCGTCATCAATAGAACGGGTTGCAAATTTAGCTTATTTTAGAGGAATGTATCAACTTCTTCTTTGCTCATAGAGGAAGTACTTGTGATTGCACTAATGACCTTCATACCACTGATCCGGAATACATGCACAAAAGAGTTACTCCTCACAAGAAATTCTTCTTGTTCGAATATATCAGAAAGTTTGATTATAAAGAGATCATCTCGACTCAAAATGTTCAGAACAATTGGACCTCATGCTGCTTGATGCATGGCATAATAAGCACCTGTTGTGCTAATTAGAACAGATAGTAGAAATCTACATCAATCACAGAAAAACTCTACGAGATCAACCTAGTAACAATGCCATAAACCTGCTGATCCCCAAAATGATTTTCTGTGTCTCTATCATCTGGATCGATATTGAATATGTTACCATTAGAAATAGATATTGAAATATCCGCCTTATCCCATATGATCATACCATTTATCCGTATATCTGCCGTTCCACTTATGATGACACTTTTATCTTCTGACAACCTAATTGGCATATCGTTACCATAAGGCATGAAATTGCTTATCTGATGAATATGCGTTCCCATGCCATCCATAGGAGATGCAAGAAAGTTTACATCAAAGTTTGTCACGGATCCATTTCTGACACTAAGGTTCCATTCCCCTGTCAAAATCACTTTAAATGCATTGGATATATTAAAGTCTGAATCTGGAACAGTAATAACTAAAGAGCTGATCTGGCCTGTTGCGGAAAAACTATCACGACCCTCAATATTTCTGGGTCCAGATAAAACATTTGTAGTATTCCTTTAATCTGACTATGCAAACAAAATACCAGTTGATCCTTGGTCATAGTTGTTTAAGGCTGTTGCTATTAGACATAATATTATCAAAATACAACTGAGAAAGGCTAGCAAAGTGTTGATTTATTTCTTGGCAGCTGCTTTTTATAGTTTCCTTATAGCGGCTTTAAGGAAATAATACAGAACGGCAAACCAAAAATTACAAGTACTGTTCATTGTAGGTCGGACCTCAATTATGCACCACTTCACATGAAGTTGTATGTAAGGACAACATACCGTTAATGATGATCGTAGTTCTAGATACTAAATGCCATCTATCCTATTCTGCACCTTGTCGTTGTGTGCATGTCTTTTTCGTATCTTGTCGTAATCATAATGCGAGAAAAAGGCAACACATTACTAATAACATCTTGATTCAAGAAAGAATCCAGGTATAAACATTTGGATAAACCAACACAGAATTTTTGATTTAGGTACAACTAAATGGATTCAATTTGTATGTTTAATTGTGTAAACACTTCTTACCGAGATATCGTAATATCACGTTAAAATGTAGAAATTTGCAATTTACGAAGCCTTGGAATTTTCAGTCGGGCGGTCAGGATTTGGCTGGAATAGATATTTCAATACCGATTTAGATCATTCATACAATTTGAAGGAGCATTCTACTACTATTAGACTAAAAGTTACTATATATAAGTATCGGCTTTTCGGATCTCATCATGTTTCCATACGATTTAGTTTCAGTCATGGAAATTGAGAATTAAGAATTCCTCCCAATTCTAACTTAGAGATCTAGGAATCGCTTTATATCTTAGATAAAGACTTGATTGATAATAGTAAATTACATACCCAATCATCAATGATAGAAATATGATGGATTTCAATCGTATTGCACATTCAAAGTAACTCACATCTATTTTCTCGAGTAGTTCGCGAATCTTTGGAAAGTAATATTTCCCATGATCTGATTTTTGGTGCTGCTGAAGTGCATTCTTGTTCTCGTATTGTTCCATAAATAGATAAGTTCTTGGTTGTTCGGATTTGCAAAGGTCGTAGTAATAGCATTTTTTATCATGGTCTCTAACTTTCGCTGCTAACTTTCTGAAGAGGGATTCAAATTCATTTTCTTTACCTTCCATTACAGTTACAGACTTTAGACCACCCACTATCTTATTCGGTGGTAGTGACTTGCCCATATCCATCACTTTCTTAATGTCTTCGGTATGTTGAACCATTTCTGTAGGGTTCTTAAAAATTAATGACATTATTTATCAACTTTTTTTTGTCTTGTTAGAGAAACCTGTTCTCTCTCACCCCTGTTCAAGATTTTGAATATCTTCATCCAAAGTTTTCTCGGTAATACCATGAATAGACCTACTAAGGATTTTTTCTAATATTCCATAATGGAGTTCTCCTTCCAATCTTATTTGAGTACGGCCTGGACTTATTTCCTGGCACCTAATAGTTGTTGTACTACCTTTACCATTTCCATCTATTATTTCAATTCGAATAGTACTCTCACTAGCAAGCCTAGTAAGCCTATTAATCGACGTGATCTTCTTGCCATGAAATGAACCTTCTTGCTCAAATTCTATATTATTATTATCTCCTTCCCTATTAACAATCCTTACATTCTTAATATATTCTGGATGAAAGCGAGGTAGCGCCTCTACATTCGTGAAATAATCCAAGACACGTTGAACAGAGGTCCTAACTTCCCTGGTGAGATCAATTCGAACAGTCATGTAGTGTCGATTTATTATAGCTCACATCAAAATATATGCAGATCGGTATGTGCAACAGTGGCATCTTGCTAAACATATTTAGTTTCCTCCTATTTTTTTATCTATCTCATAATATTATTGATTATTGCCCTTTGACCTGGAATCTTACGATGTCTTGCAAACTGGCAAATATATCACCTGACTTTGAAAACATTTCTAGCACAACTCTTAGATATAAAGTCTGAAGCATCTCAATAATGGCCTCATCAACTTTATCAACATACCTCTGTTAGTGAATATTGAAATAAGAGCTGAAAAAATCGAAGACAAGTCGTCATAGCTCCCTTCATTTCTGCTCTGAGTGGTCCTGTTTCTTTATAAAATCTTTATTGATCCTTTGTACTCGTATTTACACCAGTTAAGACCCAAACTTTCAATATTAATAATAAATTACGCATGAGATCGCATGAAGCCTATGAAATTATAATCTGCAATAAATTGCATGAAAAAAGTCTTACATTCATCACTTGTTCATACTAAATATTAAGAAACAACATGGAACTTCCCGAGCTTAACTAAGTTGGATTTTGAGATGATGTTCAAAATTTGTGAATAGTCTTCAAGCACTCAGTATAAGCTAATACAGTTAGATAGCCCAGTTAGATAGCCCAGTTAGATAGCCCAGTTAGATAGCATATATTGATGTATATTATATGTTAATGCAATCCTTTACTGGTAATTAAAATTCACTGATAACAAATTAACATAACTGCTTAGAATATACAAAATCTTACACTTTAAAATGCTTTCTAGATCTAGAGACAGGCCAGCTGAGTGTAATCCGGAAGTTCATTCCAATACTGTATTGGCATTAGCATAGTTCACTCCTACTTCAATAAGTCTCCTTATTTGAATGAGGATAGTGAAACAAGGAGGTATGAATTGGACTGGAGTATTTTTTGCCACATTTTCTGTAGCTAATTAAACCATATCACGACAATTCCAAGCTTTTTTTATCATGCTTATTCACATCTGTTCGTATGAAACCTGCATCTCAAATAATTTATCAGAATGCAAAGCTGTGAATCCATAATAGAAGCTAAATGCTGTTTCTAAACGAATTTTCAAAAATGACACATACCACGCTCATATTGATGTGCAGTTACGACATAACTAATCTTCCCTGTAACTGCAAGTTCGCATATCTTCAACTTCCTTTTTCCATTGAAAGATTGATTCAGATGTTTCTTAATCTTAAATGCTTCTTTGTAGCATTACGTTTAGGTCCCTTAGGTATTGGGTTCTTAGGTGGTTTCCTTTCGTCTTTCTCCACTCCTTACTTCACCTCCAGATCTACACTTCGTCTACTTGTATTACATACTGCATAATGATATAAGATCATTGGTAATTTGGGACCGTAACCTAAATTACACTACGACAAAGTGTATTAGATCTAAGTAGGTTACGATCTGAATTCTACTGAATTTGCAGATCCTCACTGCCTTATGAAACTTACAAGGAATTACTAGTGATCACTATACATACATTAACTGGGACGTGGCAGCGCAATGCTTTTTTACTCTTATGAGGATTTTTTGTCATGAGCCATTCGGCAAAAGTAAGGTCAAATCTACAGGAATAAATGTATAAACGAGAAATGGTAAGAAATCTCCTCTCTATTATCTTTAAAGTCTCTGCATTGGTAAGTCCAAACATTCGTTGGTCCTCTAAACATTTTTTAATTAAATCTAAATCATGAGGAGAAATAAATCTAGACATTATTTAAGCACGATAATGTCTACTTTCTAGACATTAAAAGACTATAGTTAGAAAAAGAAAAAGAAACGCTTATCTGGTATGTTCTCTATTGGTGGTTCTACCTTCTTCACTTTGTCGAGTATTAATCTATGTTAAGCTACCATAAATAGAATCACCTTCTTACCTAGATCGATTATCGAATACAACAAGAGGAAGCGTACCGATGTTTAAGATACCATATTTAATGGGTGGAAAACAGAAACTAAATACTGAAAAGAAGACAGAATCGTTATCATCCCTATCCTGTAAAGATTGTGGAATGGGATTTACCGAAAAACAGCGACTCAAGAAACGTAGAAGAATCGCACACTCTAGAAGAGGGGAAAGAAAGAAGCCATCTTCTTACTGATTATATTTATTTTTTCATACATGAAGCCCGAATGTTGAGGCTAAAACGCATGCCAATTTCATAACATACAAACCACACAAACTATAAACGCGAAACATAACATAGTTAGTCTATAGTTATATAATCATAATTACTAAAATAGATGATGAACAGATTTGAAGAACTCCAACTCCGATTCGCCATATTTACGACAGTTAATATTGTCGGATAGTAATGATGCTTTCACTCAATTATTGAACAATGAAAATAGCATTACTTTTTTGTTATGTGAATTATGCTTCTGGTGCGCATCACTCTTGTATATAGAAGAGCGATTTGATCTATGCCCGCAGTGCAAAAGTACCAGCGTGGTACGAATGTCAGTATACCCACAGAATCTACGGGAAATTAAGAACAAGGAGTGATATTGCTAATATGAATATATGTGAATCCGAAACACCAATGCCGTTCTCTGCAAGGACATGCAGTTGTAAGGAGAAGAAGAATGGAAAGAGGGTTGCATAAGCATTCGTTGATTCATATCATGGACTTTGCCTCGATAAAAAGGATATCAATATCTCCGAATTAGAGGCTTGTATAACGCTCCCAAAGTACTCGACCGATGATACCGATCGCTCAAAAATAGAGAAAGAGATAGCATTATTAAGGATTATGCTTCGACTAGGTTTCTGCTGAAGGCAAACCGATCTACTACGACTTAATGTATCATTTATGTCAATTATTATAGTATTTTGTGACTTTTGCTTCTTACATAGTTTCGTCTTTTGGTTCTCAACACACAACCACAACAAGGACATCTATTTTCTACACACTTCATATATATTTCGCATTCAGTACACCTCTTATATCCTGCTTGATAGACAGAATGATTTCCCCCTCCTCTAGTTTGATAGAAAGTACATAATCCCTTACAACCAGTCGGCAAACTTAGTACAACTCTCCAGAATAGGATAATACATTTAAAGATTCACTAATCAAGTTAACTGATCAATATTAGGTTAAAGACATATGATATTAGAATTATTTATGCACTAAAGCGTACATATACACAGTCACTCGGTTTGTTACTACAATACCTCAACGATCCCTCTCATCTCTGGATGTATGGTACAATAATACTCATAAGTACCTATTTTATCTGCAAGAAAAGCAATTGTCTGAGTCTCAAAATAACCTAAATCTTTTGTGTGAACATTGAATTCATCAATGTTAAAGTTATGTTTTGAATGTGTTTCATAATCTTCATTTATTATATGGAATGATTGAAGACTTCCCACATTGAAGATATATTTTGGATCTATATGAGCGCCTCCAGCACCGGTTGCTCTCATTCCCTTAACTGCTCCACTAGCTTGACTTATAAACTCATAGCCCTTTGCCATGGAATGTGATGCTTTTATAAAAATATTCTCTGGTGGAAGTAACACAGGTGAATCGCCATTAACAGGTATGAGCGAACGAGTGCCAAAAAACACCCCCAACGTAACGACCAAAGCTGCGATTCCAATACCAATTGCCAGCCATTTTTTAGATACCCTACTGCTTCTAGCATATTGCATCTTTCGTCTATACTTGTTCTTTGTCGTATTCGAAACTCGGCTACAGCAATATATATGCAAAGCTTAACATTGTTAACCATCAACCAAGTAAGATGAATAATGTGACTACTTTTAGGCGGACCGATAATTGGTTTATAAAGACGCTGAGATTAATCAAATTGTGATAATAAAAAGAAATGTCTGGCTCAAAAGTGTCATATAGAGACAGGATCTATATTGTGAAAGATATCATACTGAAGCTTTCTGAGTATGGTGAATTGAACCAGACTGCGTTAATTAGTTTTTGCGGACTCAACTTAAAGAAGCACAAATCTATATTTGATGATATGGAATCTAAGAGTCTAATTAGCAGAAATGAAAAACTTGTAGGTAAAAGAGCCGTTAATGTGTATAAACTGACAGTTGAAGGGACAGAATTTTGTAATAGCATTCTAGAGCCGTATGAAAAGATGTTTCCAAGAAAGAGATTGACAATAGAACGGGTTATTGATGATGAAATCAAATAGATAATTTCATTAATATAAGAATACCAGGGTTGATAATACGAGAACTTTTTGAAACATTTCTATTTCTTTAATCTGCTATCCCAATTCATATTGAGACGCAAGCTTACGATCTATTTGTTCTTTCTCTGCTCTGAATTCTCTATATCGCCTATTCCATGAGCCGATTTTCATATACTGTCTTATACCTGCAAAAAGCCATATGGAAGATATACTAATCACGGCTCCGAGTAAAAAGGCTAAAACAGTTCCAAATTCATTCTCAATTTCCATTACTGCAAAGAAAGATGGGTGTCTTATCAAATATATAGACAGGCCTATCGCAATTGGAGCAAGTATTAATGCAGAAATCGAGACTCCTAACAGAGTTTTCCTTATCTCGAAAATCTGTTCAATAAAACTATCCATAAGGGCTAAGATGTTATTTCTAGCAGAAATTGATGCTGATTCATCATTACTTTCATTGATACCAACATCGTTGTCGTTGGTACTATCTCCTCCATGATTCTCGTCCATTATGAGTACTTAATAAACATCTAACCTCTTTCCCTATTTATGTCATGATGAACATAGTTAGCGATTCTTTAGGCAGTCAACTTGAATGGTTGTTAAATGAGGTTTTGTTCTGACCTGCATCCAAAATATAGTTCGTTAATATAGCAGTTGGACATTGATGTAGCCAAATCCCTCAGACTCTGTAGGCAGATGCTAGCAGGTGGGTCGTGTTAAGTTAAGCTCTCTTACCTCTCATTAGCCTACTTTCTTCTGAGTCGTTTTCTTCAGATGGTCGTTCTTATTCAGATGTCTGCTGTTCTGATTCGTCTAGCACACAGAGACCAGATTCTTCGTCCAAGTCTTGACGCACAAGTTATTTTCTAAATGTTTAATACAGAAAGTTTTTCCTGCTGTATTAATATGGAGGAGCGAGTATTATTATCTTTTAATGGGGGGGTTTTGGAAGGGGAGTCTTTTATGGATTTGATGATTCATCATCAGAACCAGTAATTGATATTGTAGAATTTCTAGTTCCACTGTTAACACCAAGTACATCTATGTTAAGTGTAAATCCATCGATCGTGCTATTTGAAGGACTCTGATCCTGTTGTTCCTGTGCATTTGCCAATCCTCCTTCACTAATCCAACATCACCAAACCGAATACTATCACTTGAGCGGTTAATCCTCGTTTGCTTAATATCCCAACGACTTTACAGATAACCGTCGTTTTACCTACGCCTGGGACACCGACGATGATCACCCTGGAGAAACTGGAATTGCTACTTCCTTCCAATTAGGGCCGCCAATTTTGGCATGTGGATGTCGACCTGCTCTCTTACGAGTAGATTATAGTAATTGACGAGGATATCTACCATCAAAAGGACTCCTATTCCTGATCCGAAAACATTCAATACATCAGAAGTCGCAGCGAGTAGGCCTATTACTACACCACCAATTATTGTTACTGATGGAATATATCGATTTAGAAGAGTTTCAACAGATCCTTCTGATCGCCTAAACCCTGGTACTTGCACATCTGCATCAAGCAGATTCTTGGCAGCAGCCTTTGGAGATAAACCTCCAAGTTCAACCCATAGTTTTCCAAAAATTGTAACTATGGTAGTGAGGAATATAACATAAACTCCAGCACGGACAGGGTCTTGGGCCGCAGTTTCAAGGCTTCGTGGAGGGGTCATGTAATACAGTATTCCTCCAGTTGGGCTTTGAGGATTTTCAGGATCATACTGTG
>Ga0299914_10003734_pt1 | contig 10817 bp, 9 predicted proteins | sample RVTome_10_FD_201361 | JGI IMG/M metagenome (GOLD analysis project Ga0299914, IMG submission 201361) | Soil microbial communities from uranium-contaminated site in the Upper Colorado River Basin, Wyoming, United States - RVT153D57 (version 2) ... | reverse complement strand
GGCTCGAGACGTCTGGCACCGCGGCGTACCTGGGACTGGCCGGGCCGCTTCCCCATCGTCCCGAGGACGGCAGGGTGGCGGTGTTCGGACCGGGCTCGTCCACGGCGACCGATCTCGCCAGCGGCGCGAGCATGATCGTCGACGTCGAGCTCGGTGGACAGACGCTCTATGCCCTCTCGCAGGGGGCGTGGGACGGTGTTCAGGAAGGTTCGCCCGCAGCAGCGAACACGGGTCGGCTGATGGAAGTCGGGCACGACGGCAGCATGACCCCAGTGCTGGACGGCTCGGGCGGAGAGATCGTGGTCGACCGACCGACATCGCTCGAGTTCATCGGTGATACGGCGTACATCGTCAACGTCGCCGGCGAGGTGTTCACGATCCGCGTCGGGCCGGTCAGCATCAGCCGGTGAGGCCCCGGCGCATCGCCCACGTCGCCACCTCGGTCCGGTTCGCGCACGCCGTCTTCATCAGGATCGATCGGACGTGGTTGGCCGCGGTGTGCTGGGAGATGTGGAGGCGGGCGCCGATCTCGCGATTGCTGCAACCCTCGGCCACCAGGGTGACGACGGCAACCTCCCGCTCGGTCAACCCGGCCTCCGTGCCCGTTCGCTCGGAGGATCCCCCGGTTACCGACCGGACGGCCGCGGCGATTCCGGGAAGGCCGACGTGTTCGGCGGCTGCCAGTGCCGCGGCGAGCAGGCCGGCGGCGCGCTCGGCATCGGCGGGGCGGCCCCGCGCGGCGAGGAATCGCCCGAATGCAAGCTGGCTGTGGGCCGACCACACCGCCATCCCGGTCGAGTCGTCCAGCCGGAGGGCGGCTTCGAAATGGATCTCGGCCTCGCGCTCCCAGCCGAGCACCGCGGCCAACTCGCCGAGGTACCGGTCGACCGCCCCGTGCGCGGCGAGGAGGTAGCCAACCTGCACGACAAGGCCGCGCCACGCCACCATCTCGTCGTACACCGCGGCGGCGGCCTGCTTGTCTCCCACGAGCCGGCAGGCGTCGGCGAGGTAGGACAGCGCGCCGACCCACAGCGCGTCACGGGGCACTGCGGCGAGGCGGTCGGCGGTGAGGACGGCGAGCTCGGCCGCCGCCTCCTCGACCAAGCCCAACTCGGCGTACATCACCGCCAGCGCGGGGCGCCAGGCGCCTCGCTGCTGGTCGAGGCGAGCGACCGCCTCGACCACCGGGCGCGCCTCGTCGAGGCGACCCTGCTCGCGGCGGATGCTGAAGAGCTGCACGCCGTAGCCGCCGGGCGGCGCATCCGACAGCGTCTGGGTGAGCGCGTCCGCCGCTTCGGCGAACCCCTCGGCGTCGACGAAGCGCCCTTCGCCGAGCGCCAGCAGCGCGCTCGCCTGATGGTCGAGGACGAGCGACAGCGGCTGACCCACCAGGTTGGCGACCTCTCGGTGTCGCTTCGCCGTTTGCCGGGTGGCGGCGAAGTCGCCGGCGGTGATTTCGCCGTAGAGCAGCTTGCTGATCGCCAGGCTCTCCCATTCGACGTCGCCGCCGCTGCGGGCAGTGTCGATCGCCTCACGCATATAGCCGAGTTGCCGCGTGAGGGTCTGCGGCGTCCAAGAGGCGCATGAGAGCGCGTCGAGGGCAGCCCCCAGCACGTCGGTGTCGTCGAGCTGCCGCGCCGAGCGCAGCGCGTCTTCGCCGAGTACCCGAGCGGCCTCGTCCTCGCCACCGATCGCCAACACTCTCGTCAACGCCGCCTGGATGTGCACCCGCATCGTTTCGTCGGGGGCGAGCGGCAGGGCGCCGCGAAGCAGCGCCGCGGCGACATCGACGTCTCGTGTGTTGCGCCACGAGGCGTCGCCGTAGGCGAGCGCGGCGGCGATCTGGAGGGGACTGTCGCCGCCGCGCCGGGCAAGGTCATGTGCTTCGAGGCAGCGCTGCTTGGCGCCGGCGGCGTCGCCGGAGCGCATCATCGCGTGGGCTGCGCGCAGCAGCAGCTCGGCACGGCCATCAGTGGCGACTGCCAGCGCGGCCTCGAGGAAGTGGACAGCGTCGTCGTAGGCGACCGCTTCGGCTGCGGCATCTGCGGCATTCGTCGCCGCCGCGACGGCGAGGCGCGGCTCGACCAGCGGGACGGCGGCGAGCAGATGCCGGGCGTGTTCGGCGACCGCTTCGATCACGCCGCCGAGTGCGAGGGCGACCGCGCGGTGGCGCCGCCGCCGCTCGGCGACGCCGAGGCCGTCGTAGATCGAGCGCCGGATGAGCTCATGGGCGAAGCGGAACGTCCCGGCCTCGTCGTCGTCGACAAGCCGGGCACGGACGGTGACGTCCAGCGTCGAGAGGGCCGCTTCGACGGTGGTGTCGGCCGACGCGGCGAGGAGACTCGCGGAGAATGTCGGGCCGATCACCGACGCCGTCTCGAGGAGCTCGCGTGTCGGCGCGTCGAGCCGCGCAAGGCGGGCAGCGACCACCTCCCGGACGCCTTCCGGGCTGCCGATCTCGGTCGGCCGCCGGGTGACGACGTACCGGCCGTGCTGGTGCTGGAGGTGTCCGGTCTCGGTCAGGTGGAGCCAGAGCTCCACCAGCAGGAACGCATTGCCGTCGGTCTGGCGGACGAGGACGTCGACGATGCCGCCCAGGCCGGCGGCGACGGGATGACCAGCGGCAGCGGCGACGAAGTCGGCGACGCCGGCGGCGTCGAGCTCGGCGAGGTGGAGGCGAGTCACGCCGGGCAACCTGCGGAGCTCGGGAAGCGCTGACCGCAGCGGGTCACCGATGTCCAAGGGCGTGGATCGGTACGACCCGACGATCATCACACTCGCGAGCGATTGCGCGCGCACCACCTGGGTCAGCAGATCGATCGTCGGGCGACGCGCCCAGTGCAGGTCGTCCAGGACGATCAGCAGTGGCATGCGACCCGCGAGGTCGTCGATCGCAGCCGTCACGGCACGGAACAGCCGCGCTCGTTCGGCGTCTGGGTCGCCGCCGCCCGCCGGTTCGGGCACGCCCAGTGCGGCGGCTCGCCACGGGACGAGTCGAGTGAGATCCGCAAGCGCGGCTCCGACCTGCGGCAGCTCGGCGGCGTCACCGACGGAGAGCACCTGATCGATCGCCTCGGCGAACGGCTGGTACGGCATGGTCTGCTCTTCCGAACAGGTGCCGTAGAGAACGCCCGCGCCGCGCTCATGAAGCGTGCGGGCGAACTCGGTGAGCAGTCGCGTCTTGCCTGCGCCCGCCTCGCCGGCGACGAGGACGACGCGACGCGCACCCGATGTCGTTGCTGCCCAGGCTGCCTCGAGCTCGCTCCAGGGCTCGGCGCGGGCGACCAGCGGCACCGCCCCGTCAAGCGTCAGCAGTGGCGGCAGCGGGATCTGCCCTGCCGCATCTCCACTCTCGGACGATCCCACGCGCGCATGGTATGAGTCGGGTGATCGACTTGGTGACCGTATTCGCGACGGTCAGGGGTACGACCGTCAGGTCGTGGCGGCGTCGGATTGCTGCAGGGCCTCTGCTCGCGTCATTCCGCCGAGCCGCGCGTTGAGGCGTCCACGACTCGCCACCGCTGCGATCACCACGAGCTCGCCCGGGAGCGGTGCGTCCGGTACCGAGACCGTCAGTGTGTCGTAGTGACTGCGCACCCAGATCTCGTCCTTGAACGCGAGCGGGACGTCGATCGGCACTCCCGGTCCGGCGACCTTCGTCGTCGACGAGATCCAGGCCCGCGCGCCGCCGAGGGCGTCGCGGAACGCGTTGCCGAAGGCGGACGTCAGGCAGGCGTTCACGTGCTCCTGCTCGCCGTCGAACCCCGCGATGCCGGCCTTGCCATAACTCTGCGGAGCAGCGCCCAGGAGACGCGCCGACTCGGCGCCGAGCATCGCCCCGAGCCGGGCCGACGGTTCGAACACCGCGGAGAGGTCGTCGACGTACCCCCGCCCGGCGAATGGGTTGGCGACGACGGCGCATGCTGCGACCTTTCGCAACGGTCCCCCGCCATCGTCGTTCGCTGGTGGCATCTCCGTCTGTTCGACGCAATGCCACAATTTCCTCACCGTGAGGACTGCCGACGGAGCCATCTCCCGGACGGTACCGGTTGGTCGTCCGCCGGGGCGCTACCCGATTGGGTGCTCATGCGTGTACTCGGGGGCGGGGAGCATGAGCCCGCCGTCCGGGTGCAGGGTGCGACCCGTCATCGAGTCCGAACCCGCGCCGAGGAGGAACAGATAAGACGCGACCACGTCCTCGGCCGCCGTCAGCAGGCCGAGTGGCGAGCGGCGTAGCAATCGCGCATCCCGCTCTGGATTCTGGGCGCTCATCGGGTGCTGTCCGATCGACCGCAGCCCGCCCGTCGCCGACCCGCTGATCCCGCCCGGCGCGACGGCGTTGACGCGGACGTCAGGCGCCAGCTCCCGCGCGAGGTGGAGCAGCGCCCCGCGCAGCGCTCCCTTCGTCGATCCATACAGCACACCGCCGCCCTCGGAGTGGAACGCGGAGCCCGACAATGTGAGGACGATCGCACCGCGGGACTCACGAAGGCCGGGTGCGCACGCGCGGACCGCATGCAGGGCGCTCCTCACGTTCGTATCGAAGATCTCGGCGAAGGCGGAATCGAGCTGCCCGCCGGTCAACGCGGTCAGCGAGCAGTACTGATCGAAGATGCCGACGCAGCACACGAGACCGTCGAGCGCACCGATCTCGCGGCAGCGTTGCGCCATCTCGTCGTTCGCGTCGGCTGTCGTCGCGTCACCCACCACGGGGATCAGCGACGGGCCGAGCGCCCGGCTCAGTCTCTCGAGAGCTGCCGCGTCGATGTCGAGGCCGACGACGGTCGCGCCTTGCCCCACGAGAGCGGTCGTGAGCTCTCGACCGACTCCGCCTCCGGCACCACTGACCGCGACTACGCCGGCGGGTCGGTCGGCTTGCGTCATGACAAGGGGACGGGCGTGCAGGCGACCGCGACCGCCGTGAGCCACTGAGGAACCGGCTGGTAATCGATCAGCTCGATCACGGCCGGCGACGCGACGGCAGCAGCGACGAGCCACTGCCGCACCTCCTCGGCGCCGTTGCCGGCCTCCGAAATGACGTCTTCCGGAAGGTCCCGCAGGTCGTCGAGCCTGCCCTCGGTGAGCTTCGACAGGATCATGTGGTCGAACTCGACGTCGATCGTCCCGGCGGCGGGAGTTCCGACGCTGTGCGACAGACCTCCGGTGCAGATGACGGCGACGCGCTCGGCGATGTGCTGCCGGCGAAGAGCGTCGCCGATGCGGCGGCCGACCTCGATGCATCGCCGTGGTGTCGGCATCGGATGTTGCACGGCGTTCACGATCAGCGGGACGAACGGCGTTTGGTCGAGCGCGAGAAGGTGGATCGGCACGCTGAAGTTCTCGTCGAAGCCGAAGCGCCCGGCCATCGACGTGACGTCGACGTCGTGCACGATCAGCTCCTGCACCAAGTAGCGGGCCATCTCGGGGTGCCCGGGGACGCTGCGCCGCTGGATGCGGAGGAACTGTTCCAGTCGCTCCGTCGCCGGATGGTCGAAGCTCGCGCCGGTCCCGAGCGCGAAGGGCGCCAGCGACCGCATCGAGGTGCTCGTGAAGTGGTCGTTGGAGATGCCGAGCACGACGTCGGGTCGCAGCGCCGCGATGCGTTCGCGCAGCGTCGCGACCGCACGGCTTGCTCGCGCCGCGACGCTCGGCTCCGCACGCTCCGGGAATCCGGTGAGGCCGGGGCTGTGCGCCAGCCCGGCGACGAGCATCTCAGCCATCGTCGCCTCCTACCGAGATCCGGCGGTAGTACTCGTCCCGGGAGAGCCCCAGCTCGACTGCAGCGAAGAAGAGCAGGTACGGATTGACGCCGGCCTCGTAGAGGGTTCGGACGTCGAGACGGGTCACGGCGGCGTGCAGGCGCGGGTCGACTTCGAAGTCGCGCAGCAGCTCGCTCGCCTTGGCCACGAAGTCCTCCGCCAGTCGAGGGTCGTGACGTACGGCCCAGAACAGTTCGTGGATCCCGCCGAGGTCGGCAGGCTGCGCCGACATCGTCAGTGTCCTCCCTCGAAGCTCTGCGCGACGTGGTTCTCGTCGATCACGGGCGGCCGCGCTGGCGGCGGGCTGTTGCGACTCCGCCCGATGAAGCGAGGGACGCCGCCGCTGATGACTGCGCCGATCCCGGGGACATCGCCGTTCGACAGGGCGGCGAGCACGTCGGTCGCACTGCCGCCGAGCGGTGCGTCGACGAGCACGAGGTCGGCTGCCGCGCCGGGGGTGATCGTTCCGGTATCGAGTCCGTAGGTCACTGCGTTGTTGCCGGTCGCCCACGCGATGGCGGTAGCAGGATCGACGCCGGCAAGCGAGCAGAGGTGGGTGATCGTGTACCACATTCCGAGCGGCATGATCCCAGATCCGGTGGGTGTGTCGGTCCCGAGCACGACACGGTGCAGCTCGCCGCGCCGCGTGACCTCCCTGGCGATGTGGAGCGCTGTGCGCAAGTTGCCGGCCGTGCAGATCTGCAGCTGGGCGTCGCACTCCGCGAGGACCTTGTCGTAGTCGGCATCACTCATCGCGACTGGTCCACCGTTGCAGTGGAAGGCGACGTGCGGCCGGATCGCGAGCACGTCGTCGCCGCTGACCGGCGATGAACCGGGGATCGATGCGCCCCCGGTGTGCAATGTCGTCAGCATGCCAAGCTCCCGTGCGGTGGCGACGAGCGGCACGTAGTCACGGGGAGTGCTCACGGCGCCGAAGCCGGCCTTCACGAGCCACACGCCTGCGTCGCGGGCCCGTCGGAAGTCGCTCTCGCTGAGAACCGGGTCGAGGATCAGGGAACCGCCATGAGTTCGCATCCCGCCGGGGCGGATCCGCTCGTAGCTCTTGTGGGCAGCGACCGCGAGCGCCACGAGGCCCTCGGCGTCGACCGGACGACCCGGAACGTGCACCTCTGACGCGCTGATCGCTGTCGTCACGCCACCATGCAGGTAGCTGGAGAGGTAGCCAACGGTCTGTTGGCGCGGCGTGTAGTCGCCGAAGGCGAGGTGGACATGGGAGTCGATGAGACCGGGCACGACCGTTGTGCCCTGCGCATCGATGACCACGTCCGCGGCTCCGGACCACTCCGGGCCGACCGACTCGATCGTCCCGGCGTCGCACACGATCGAGTCGCCGTCGGCGAACGGGCTGTCGACTTGCCCGGTGACGATCCGGCCGATGTTCCGGACTACGACGCGCAATGCCATCGCCCGGGTCAGTCCCGCGCCGAGCGGGAGTGCTTGCCGATGCTCCATCCGTGAGGGCTGAGGTGCTCCTCGGCGAACGCCACCGGTCCGGCCTCAAGCGTCGTGCCGACGCTGTCGTTCCATCGGTTGTTCCAACCGAACAGGCAGACGATGGACATCAGCTCGACGATCTCGCCCTCGTCGTAGTGCGTGCGCAGCTCCTCGAAGTGCGCCGGTGTGGCGGCGGACGGCTGCTGCGCCGCGTCCCACGCCAGGCGCAGCGCCGCCCTCTCCGCGTCCGAATAGAGCGGTGACTGCTCGAAGAGCCACACGTTCGCCACGCGCTCCGCGGTCGCACCGGCGGAGCGCACTGCTCCGAACGAGGCGTTGGCCTGGCAGGCGACACAACCCGCGGCTGTGCTCGACACGATGGCGACGAGGTACTTGAGTTCGCGGTCGACGGTGCCGTCGCCCATGACCGTGTCCGCGAGTGCGTTGAGAGCGCGCATCGTCTCCGGTCGGCGGGCGAGCGTGAGCCGGGCGTACGGGACGTAGCCGCGCTCCTTTTCGAGCTGGCGGAGCTCGTCGGCGACGTCGGGCTCCAGCTCCGACCACTCCGGCGGGATGATGTTCGGCACGTCGCTGCTCCCTTGCTCGACGGTGTGGATACTCGGACCCGGTTCAGAAGAAGATCGCGAGGTTTTGGGCCGACAGCATCGTGGAGTCGATGGTGACGATCCGCCGCGCGATCTGGAGATCGCCGTCGGCGCCGCGCATCGTGTCGACGCGGTCGGCGGAGAAGATCTCCTGCAGGACGTTGGGACCGCGGCTGCGTGTCACGAGCAGGTTCGTCCGTGCGGTGAGGAGGTCCGGTTCCGATCCGACGGTGACGCGCAGGTTGCTGACGAAGTGGCGGGTCACGGACGGCGGTGACTCGGTCCAGGCGAGCCCTGTCGCGATCCGTTGCACTCGAATGGCGAGCGTCTGCTTCGTGTCGTTGAAGTAGCAGGCAACCGGGTCGGGCTGTCGATCGAAGTCGTCACGCCACACGCGGATCGGCGCGCGGTACTCGAGGTCGTCGGCGAACAGCTCGAGCCACTCGTCGAAGCGGCGCGCGTCCACGAGCTCGGCTTCTCGGTAGAGGAAGCGTTCGACGGAGCGGAAGGTCTGGTCGTCGACCGCTGCCGCTGTGGCTGCGCCGACGTCAAGAGACACGGAGCACCTCGGGAAGGGAGGTGTCGTGGGAGGACTCGGCGGTCGGCGGATCGTTCGACAGGTAGTTCATGTAGGTCGCCCAGAAGTTCCTGAAGCTGGTGTCGTTGATGTACGGCGTGACGCACACGCCGGGGCCGGGGAAGTCCTCCTCGATTTCCGCGTTGAGGCCCATCTCGAGCGGGAACTCCATGTCCTCGGCTGCTGGCGTTCCTGCCATTCGGGTGACGTGGATGAAGTTCTCGGAGTCATCCTGTTCGAAGAGGCCGCTTGGTCCGAAGCCGAGGACGTGGCCTTCGTAGACCTCGTCCCTGTACTCCTTCGACGCGGACTTCGGGACGAGGCACCACGTCCATGTCTCGATGCGTCCGTTCTTCAGCGGGTTGAAGAGACGCAGCGTGCTAAAGCGGGTTCCCGGCTCGTTCGGGATCCGGCTCAACGGTTGGCACAGGAGCGACAGGTTCGGGAACACGAGACCGACGCTGACTCGCGCTTCTTTGAAGATGCTGTACTGCTCGGGCGTGAAGTCCTTCTCCATCGCCGCGACGATCTCCGGTGGGTACCAGAAGAACGGTGCCATCCCCGGGGTTCGCCCCATGCCGATCGAGTGCCCGCGGCCGGGTATGTGGACAGCCCACCCCTGGCTCTGTGTGGCCGCCGACGAGGGGTAGTAGCCCAAGCTGAAGCCGAACTCGTGCGTGATCGGTGTGTGGTAACCGTCGCCGGCGGTGTTCTCCGACTGAACCTTCCAGTCAACGTCGATGATCCAGCGGTTCGGCGGGCCGTACACCTCCATATCGGGCGTGAGGTAGATGTCCATGTAGAACTGGAATCCGGCGAGGTACTCCGAGAGGGTCGGGATGACGGGGTCGAGCGCGCCGAAGATGAGCCCGCGGTATGAGTCGACCTTGGCCTCGCGCAGTGGCCAGTCGTCGCGATTCAGCAGGCCGCGGTATCCCTCGCGCATCTGCGGGACGCTGACCAGTTCGCCCTTGTTGTTGTAGATCCAACCGTGGTAGGAGCACTTGAACCGAGACGAGTTTCCTGCCTCGTCGCGGCAGAGTTGGTTCCCGCGGTGCGGACAGATGTTGAACATCGCGCGGATGACGTTGTCGGCGCCGCGAGCGACGATCACCGGCGTCCCGGCAAGGGGCCGTACCACGTAGTCGCCCGGGTTCGGGATCTCCGAGTCGTGGGCGAGGAACGTCCACGCACGGCCGAACACGCGCTCGCGCTCGACCTCCCACACGTCCGGGTGGTTGTAGAAGGCGGCGGGGATGCGCGCCTTCGCCAAAGCGTCACGTCCCTTGCGGAGCAGCTGCTCCGCCGCCGGCTCGGGTGTCACCGAGAGCATGGCTCTGTCCTCCTTGTACTGCGCCCCACGGACCGCGCCCAGCGACGCCGGCCCGTGAGCGTGGGTCCGCGTGGGTGTCGCCCCTCGTCGCGAGTATGCGTCAGATCAACTGAGTGGCGTAGACCCGATCGGGTAGTTCGGTGGCTCGCCTGCCGGGTCCGCACGGTCCGCGTACCCGATCGGGTGACAGACACCGCGAAGGGGTTCATTTAGGTTTGGCGGGATTCGCGGCGATGACGAAGGAGGGGAGTGCCACTCACGTGAATCCGAAGCGCCCGATGGCTCCCGAGCGTCCGATCGCGCTCCGTGATGCGTTTTCTGAGTCGCGTGGTCCTGTCGTGAAGGAACCGGAGTCGCCGAGCATCAGGCGCGACGTGACCGCTTCCGCGCGGCGGGGGAGAGGCATCCTCGGGCGCATCCCGCAGAAGGGCGTTGTGGCCTCCGCGATCGCGATTCTGTTGCTCCCGCGCGTCTTCGGGGAGGGAATCCTGCCGTCGATGATCCTCGCCGGGATCCTCGGCATCGCCGCCGTCGGCCTCGGACTTCTCGCCGGCCGGGCGGGCCTCGTCTCGCTTGGTCAGGCCGGGCTTGCGGCCGTCGGCGGATATGGCGCTGCGTATGCCGCGGTGCGATGGGATTGGCCGGCCGAGGCAGCGCTCTTGTTCGGGATGCTTGCCGGGCTCGTGACGGCTTGGCTGACGAGCCCCATCTGTCGACTCCGCGGCTTCTACCTCGCGACGGCCACGCTCACGTTCGCCGTGATCGTCCAGCGGCTGCTCGTCGCGCTCACGAGCGTCACCGGGGGAGCCAACGGCTTTCCCGGGATCCCGACTCTGACGCTGTTCGGACTCGAGTTCTCCTCCGAGTTCCGCTTCTACGTCCTCGTGTGGGGGATCGCGCTGACCGGGGTCGCGCTCAACGCCAACATGCTGCATGCGCGGTTCGGGCGGGCGCTGGACACGATCCACGCCGACGAGGCGACCGCCGCCGCGGCCGGCATCAACGTCGGGCGCCACAAGTCGGCCGCCTGGATCATCAGCGGAGGCTACGCCGCGCTCGGCGGTGGCCTGTATGCCTACTACAACCTC
>Ga0299914_10003733_pt1 | contig 10817 bp, 6 predicted proteins | sample RVTome_10_FD_201361 | JGI IMG/M metagenome (GOLD analysis project Ga0299914, IMG submission 201361) | Soil microbial communities from uranium-contaminated site in the Upper Colorado River Basin, Wyoming, United States - RVT153D57 (version 2) ... | reverse complement strand
CGGATGCGTCGATCTCGTCGTCGACCTCGAAGCGACGCCTGACTGGCGGATCACGGACGTCCGTTACTGGGGATTTCCGAGCGACAGATGGCACCTCGACTTCGACGAACACGCCGACCTCGCGGACCAACTGAGGCATCTCGCCCAATCACTGCCGATCGATCTGGCCTAGACGTACCGACACGCGACACGCCCAAACCGATGACTCCGACCGGCGCCCGATCGGCAGATCTGTATCGACGCGGGATCGTTCCGTACGGGCGGATGTGTCAGACTCCGAGGACCGCCGCGAACGCCTCGGCCATGACGCCGTAGCCGCTGTTGTTGGGGTGAATGTCGGGGCCCAGCGGTGGATCCGTGCAGATCCAGGTGAGGGTGCAAGCGTTGTAGACGCTGAGCGGCACGGGGCCGACGCCCTTCAGTTCGGCCAGGGTCGTGAAGTCGGTGACGGCAAAGGCCGACTCGACATCCGCCACCGGCACGCCCGCCCCGGCATACAGCGATCCCACGAAATCGTTGAACCTAACGACCTGCGCAGCGGCAAACTGGCCGGCCGCCGGGTCGTCGAACCAGTCCACGACGAAGGGGGTGTAGGAATTCGCGCCGACGATCGGCACGTCGGGCCCGGCGTGCTCGCGGAGCGTGTCGAGGATGAGCGGCAGGTTCGTCGCGATCTGCGGGCCGAAGCAGGCCGGGTTGCCCTCGCACTGGAAGATGTCGTTGGTCCCGATGTTGATCGTGACGAACGCAATCTGGCCGGGGTGCTCGTCGAGGAACTCGACGGCGTCACCCAGTTGCGAGCCGGTGTCATAGTCATCCCGGCACAAGCTGTCCGCGATCATGGTCGCGGTGGTCTCGCCCCCACAGCCCAGCTTGACCAACCGGAGGTGCTCTCCGCCCCCGCTGCGCGCCAGCTTCAGCAGCTGGTCTGCGTATCCCTGGTTGTAGGCAACGGCCGCACTGTTGGTGTGCGGACCGCCGATCGGCTGGAAGCCCTGCGCGAGTGAATCACCGACCGACAAGTAATAGGAGACCGGCTCACTCGCAGCCTCGACTGGCGCAGCCATCCACAACCCGCTCGCCAACACGAGGATCACCGCGAGTCCGCGCATGGCTGTGCGTAACGCCAGCATGGGCTTGCCTGTGAAGTGGTGGCACGTCATCGCGGTCCCGCCTCCTCTGACGGGGCGGGACACCCTCGGCGCGCACTGTGCCTGGTCGCCCGCCCGGCACGTCATCTCTCAGGCCGCACCCTACGACCGACCCATGACCTTGGCAACGCTCCGACGCCAACCCACCACCGGCGCTGTGTCTCGCTACACGGACATTGCGAAACGAGGGGGCCTGCCGGAACATCCCCCGGAAACGATGGGGACTGCGGAGCAGGACTCTTCGCGTCCACTGGGCGGCTGGCGGGACTGGTCACTGAGAACTCCAGAAGCGACGGGTCGAGCGGCGGGCGCCGACCGCGGTGAGCGTACGCAGGTCGGAGGCGACCTCGGCGCGGATGAGCCCGACCGTCATGGCCAGGACGGCGAGCGCGACGAGCATGCCTGCGGCGGTCGCCCCTGACCGCAGCGCCGCCATCGTCTGCTCGCGGTGGCTGTCCCTGGCTTCGAGGGTCAGGCCGGCAGCGGCCGCGACCGAACGAGCGTCGGTGAGCTGTCCGCTGGTGAGGGGCTCGTCGGCGTCGATGAACCAGCCCTTCCTGGCGGGCTCCCAGCCGCGCCGGCGCAGCGCGTCGGGGGTGATCAGCGAGGTTGGTACCGACGTGTGGTCGTCGGCGTCGATCCGCTCGACGTTGGTTACCACCTCTATGTCGACCAGCTCGCTGCGCTCCAGCACGCGTGGGTTCCGGAAGCTGACCCCACCGGGCTGCGCCGTGACCACATCGGTGTCGGGGTCGAGCTCGTCGGGGTCGAGGCCATAGCGCCTGAGCAGTTCCGGCGTGGCGACGTAGAGGGGACCGCGGGCTGTGTCGGCGGCGTCGCCGATCTGGGCCGCGGGCAGCAACGAGTCGCCGCGATAGGACTCGGGCTCGTCCTCGGGGTCGACCGCCATGTCCAGCGCGAACACGGAGGGACCGTCGAGCAGGTCGGCGATCCGGTCGACCTCGGTCTGCAGGCCGTCGATCTCGGCGGCGGTGCGGAGAGGAACGTCCGGCCAATCGAGCGTGTCGATCCGAACGAGGAGCTGGCGCTCCGACAGATTGCCCGGACCGGCGGAGGCGGCCGCAGCGGTCGATTCGATGACGATCGCGGTCGCGATGCCCAGCGCCAAGGTGATCGCGGCGAGCTCGACACCGGAACGGGACTGGAAGCGGGCCAGATCTCGGAGTGCCAGCCGCACCGCGACCGTCGACCGCTCCGCGAGCCCGGCGACGGCGCGGATCCCCAGGGGACCGATCGACAGAACCCCGAGGACCGTCGCAAGCGTGCCCGCGACGAGGAGTGGCGAGTTGGTGCGATCGGCCAGGAGGAGACAGACGACACCCACGACGATGAGCAGCCCGGCGAGGGCTGACGAGCCCCGCAGCCGGCTCGGCCGGGGTGGCCTACCGGACAGCGCCTGCATCGTCGAGACGCGCGCCACCGACCTGGCCGGCCACCACGCCGACCCGGTCGCGGTCACCACTGCGAGTAGCACGCCCACAGTGACCACCCACCACGGCACATCGAAACGGTCGACCCGATGCTCCAGCGCCGTCTCCAAGCGGGGAGCGACCGCGATCCAACCAGCCAGCCCGCCGGCGGTCCCGATCACGGCGGCGATGACACCGATCGCCGCGCCGTTCATGAGCATCACAAGGCGAAGGTGCTTCTCGGTCGCCCCGACCGCGGCCAGCATGCCCAGCTGGCGCTGGCGACGCTGCGCCACCACGACGAAGCCCGCGGCGGCAACGAGCGACACGAGCACCAGCGCCACGGTGGCCAGCCCGAACACGCCTCCCGCGAGCGCCGCGCCTTCGCTCTGATACCGCTGCTCCTGGTCCCAGCCGCCTCGGCTCGCGGCGTCAGACGAGTCGAGCTGCTGCTCGGTTCCCTCGGTCAGAACCGTCACCCGTTCCGCTCGCATTGGGTCGACAGACGCCGGGTCGGCGAGAGCGAATTCGTCAATCAGCCGGGCGGGGTTCTCGACGATCCCCACGACGGTCCAAACGGACCCGTCGAGATCGAGCGGCGCGCCGATGTCGACCGAGAACGTGTCGGCCACCGCGTCGGTGACCGCGACCTCGTCTGTCCCTGTCGGGTAGCGACCCTCCCGTAGCGCCAGCATCGGAGCGCCGAACACGCCGTGCGGTTCCTGGATGCGGAGCTCGATGGTGTCGACCGATGCCGGAACGGGCACGTCCCGGTGACCGATCACCTCAACCGCGCCGAAGGCCTCCCGGACGTCGACGATGTCGGCAGCCACCCGTTCCGTGTCGCCTTCGACGAAAGTGCTCAGCCGCAGGTTGGCGGTGCCGAACTCACCCTCAGGCGCCTCGGCCGCGCGGTAGGCCGCCACTGCCATGAACGTCGCGGCACCGACTGCCACCGCGATCAAGGACAGGACCAAGACCTGTTGGCGCCACTCGCGGCGGAAAAGCCGCAGCGCCCAGCGCACGACGGCCCGGCGGGCCACGACACCGCCCCCGGGGCGCTTCATTCGAGCACCTGCCGGGCGAGCGCCAGTGGCTCCCGGCCGGCGAGGAGCCAACCGGCGAGGGCGGCAACGGATGGGATGCCGAGGGCGATGGCGAGGAGGTGGAGCACGGGGACGGGAGCCAGCGCGCCGATGTCGCCGAGATAGCCGGCGATGAGCGCGAGGTACGCCCCGGCGGTCCCGAGGACGGCGCCGAGCAGGGCCAGGCTCCCGGTGGTCGCGGCGGAGAGGGTCCGGCGGATCCCGCTGGTGGCGCCGGCTGCGGTGAGCGTGCGGACCTCGCCGGCCGTCTCGTGGCGGATGAGTCCCACGGTCATAGCGAGCACGCCGAGGGCGACCACCATCCCGACGGCCGTGGCCGCCCAACGCAGGGTCACCAGGCTCGGCTGCGGGTTGCGCATACCCTCGACCAACATGTCGGCGTCAACCGCGAGCTCGCGCGCGGCGAGTCGCTGCTCGGTGGTGATGGGCGAGGCGGATTCCACGAGCCAACCGACCCGCACCGGCTGCCAGCCCCGCTGGCGCGCGCTCTCGGGGGTGATGAGGGACCCGGGGAGGGACGTGTAGCTGGACGCGAGCGGCTCGACCGCGCGCACCACCTCAGGCTGCCTACGCGCCGAGGTGTTCGAGAAGACGACGTCGTCGGACACGAGCATCCGGCGTGCCTCCGACGCGAGCCGCGCATCCAGCTCCTCCACCGGCAGGCTGAGGACTTCGGTGTCCGGGCCGAGCGCCGCCATGTCGATGCCGTAGAGGTCGAGCAGCTCCGGTGTGGCGACGAACAGCGGGGCGGCATCGACGTAGCCGTCCTCCAACGGCCGGCCGAGGGCCACCGCGAGGCGCCCGTCCGGCGTGGGCTCGATGGCGGTATCCCTCACCAGCTCGAGCCCGACCACCGTCGCGTCGTCGAGCCCGGCGGCGATGCGGTCGACCTGACTCGCCAGGTCGTCGAGATCGCCGGATGTCAGCCGGGGGAGGTACGGCGAGAAGCCTTCGTCGTTGGGATCTTCGGTGTAGTACGGCGACACGCCCTCGGGCTGGCTCGGGTCGCGGGTCCAGACCAGCAGTTGGTGGTCGGACAGGTTGCCGAGCTCCTGGGTGATCTCGTCCGCGGACGAGACGACGACGATGGCGACAGGGATGCCCAGCGTGAGGCTGACGGCCGCCAGGGCGATCCCGGACCGGGCTTGGTGGCGGGCCATGTCTCGTAGCGCCAGGCGCATCGCGATCGGTAGCCGGCTGACCGTGCGAGCCACACCCCGGATCGCCAACGGGCTGACGAGCAGGACGCCGGCAACGGTCGCCACCGTTCCGACCGTGACGAGCAGACGGTTGGAGCCGTCGGCGCGGGCCAGGGCCACGACCCCGACCGCGAGGAGCACGCCGGCGAGCCCGGCGGAGTGATGCGCCGGCTGCGGCGTCGGCGGGCGACCCGACAGCGCCCGTGTGATCGGCATGCGTGCCACCGCTCGTGCCGGCCACCATGCCGCAACAGTGGCCGCCAGCACCACGTGCGTCATGGCCGCAGCGATCACCCACCACGGCACGTTCAACGCGTCGATCCGATGCCCAACCGCGCCCTCCATGCGCGGCACGGCAACCACCCATGCCGCGATGCCCGCCACCGCGCCGACGAGGGCGGCGACAACCCCGACTACCGCGCCGTTGGTCACCACGACGAGGCGGAGGTTCGTCTCGGTGGCCCCGATCGCCCCGAGCATGCCCAGCTGACGAGCGCGACGCTGGGCCAGCACCACGAACCCGGCGGCGGCGACGAGCGAGACGAGGACGAGTGCGACGGTCACGATGCCGAGCACGCCCACCGCGGCCAGCGCCCTCTCGTGGACGAGATCGCGAGAGTCGATCTCGGCGTGCTCGCCGAGGCCCTGGAACGCCGGGGGCTCGGCGTCGCTCGCGGTCCCCCCGGCCAGGATCGTCACCACCTCTGCCTGCTCACGGTCGGTGGGCGAGGTGAGCGCGAACTCGTCGCTCAGATCGCTCGGGTTCTCGACCAGACCGACCACCGTCCGGTCGCGGCGGTCGGCGTCGAACGTGCTCCCGATGCGGAGACCGAATGTGTCGGCGACGCCATCGGTCACCGCGACCTCGTCGGCTGCGCCGGGATAGCGGCCCTCATGCAGCGCCAGCATCGGCTCGCTGAACGCGCCCGTGGGGTCCTGCGCCCGGTACTCGACCGTGTCCACCGAGCCCGGGATCGGTCGTGTCCACTGAACGAAGATGTCGACCACGCCGAGCTGGTTCTCGGCGTCGGCAATCATCGCCGGCAGAGCGCCCGGGGCGGGAGCGTCCACCATGTAGCGGTGCCGGGCTGAGCCGAACTCGGCGTCGTCCGAGACCCCGACAGTGTTGTAGGCGGCTGATGCGAAGCCGATGGCGGCCGCGACTGACACCGTCAGCAACCCCAATGTCAACGCCTGCTGGCGCCACTCGCGACGAAACAGCCGCAGCGCCCAGCGGACCATCGCCCGGCGGGCCGGAACGCCGCCCGTGGTGGCCGTCACTCGATCGCCTGCCGAGCGATGGCGATCGGTTCGCGACCCCCGACGAGCCACGCCGCCGCGGCGGCGACGCCAGGGAGGCCGACGACCAGGACACCGAGATGGAGGACGAGCACCGGTGTGAGGGTGCCGACGTCGACGAGCGCGCCCGCGGTGAGGCCGGCGTACGCACCGCCGGTGCCGAGCGCAACGCCGAGCAGGCAGAGGCCTCCCGGCGTCGCCGCCATCAAGGCCCGGCGTGTCCTGCTCGTCGCGCCGTTGGCCGTCAGCGTACGCAGCTGACTGCCGGCCTCGATCCGGAGCAACCCGGTCGTCATGGAGAGCACGGCCAGCGCCAGCAGCACGCCGACGAGCGTCGCGGCCGTGCGCAGCTGAGCAAGACCTCCCTGCTCGTGCCGCGCCTCGATCGTCAGGCCGGCCGTGGCGGCGACGTCGCGTGCCGCGGTGCGCTCGTCGCCCGTGAGCGGTTCGCTGGCCTCGAGCAACCACCCCGCCGGGGCCGCGACCCAGCCCCGCTGGCGCAGTGCTTCGGGTGTGATCAGCGCCGCCGGCAGCGACGTGAAACGCCCGTCGATCACCTCGACGTTCGTCGTCGGCAGTGGAGGGAAGCGTCCGGTGCGGGGATCGCGCGCACCGGCGTAGCTGACCCGGCCGGTCTCGGTGGTGACGAGCTCGGTACCGGGACGGAGCTTCGAGCGGTCGAGCCCGAGGTGTCCGAGCAGCTCCGGGGTGGCCACGTAGACCAGCGCGACGTCCACGCTCCCACCGCTGATCTCGGCTGCCAACGTGACGACTTGTCGCTCGCCGCGAACCGGTTCCGTGCTGGGGTCCATCGCCACGTCCAGGGCCAGCACGGTCGGATCGTCTAGCGCTGCCGCGATCTGGTCGACGCCGTCCTCGGCGGCGGCCAGCCCGGCGGGCGTCCACTTGGGGACGAACGGTGCCTCCCGCGGCACCGTGCGGATGAGCAGCTGGCGGTTCGACAGGTTGCCCTCGGCCGCGCCGTGCTCGGCGGCGGTCGCGCTGATGACGGTGGCCGCGGCGACGCCTAGCGCGAGAGCGATCGCCGCGAGCGAGACGCTCGAGCGGGCTTGGTACCGCGCGAGGTCCCGGAACGCCAAGCGAGGCGCGACCGGTAGCCACTTGGCCGCGGCCGCCAGCGTACGGATCGCGAGCGGGCTGCAGAGCAACACCCCGACGACGATCGCCAAGGTGCCCACCGCGGTGAGGAGCGCGTTCGTCCAGTAGATCTCGAATTCGTCGGCCACCTCGCCGGACGCCGCGAGGCACACCACGCCGAGGGTCAGTAACGCACCGGCGAGCGCGGCCGAGCGGTGCGCCGGTTCCGCCCGGGGCGGGCGACCGGACAGCGCCCGGGTGGTCGACACCCGCGCGACGACTCTCGCCGGCCCCCACGCTGCAGCTGTCGCGGTGGCCACGGCGAGCACTGCGGCGGCACCGACGAGCCACCACGGAAGATCGAACCGGTCGATCCGCTGGCCGGCGGCCGCGCCCAGGTAGGGCGCGGCGACGAACCAACCGGCAACCCCGACCGCAGTGCCGACCACCGCGGAGATGGCACCCACAACGGCGCCGTTGGCCACCATGACCAGGCGGAGGTGGGCCTCAGACGCGCCGATCGCGGCGAGCTTGCCGAGCTGGCGCAGGCGACGTTGGGCAATGATGACGAAGCCGGTGGCGGCGACGAGGGCGACAAAGAGCAGCGCCACCTCGATGGCGCCGAGCAGCCCCACCGCGGTCATGAGGTCCTCGTTGCCGGCGCGTGTGCCGACCTCGACGACGGCGTCGTTCGGGGCCTTGAACGCCTCGAAACGCTCGGCACTGTCGCCGACGAGCAGCGTGACCGACGCCGGTGCGTCCAGACGGCCAGGGGCCAGGAGGGCGAACTCGTCGCCAAGGTCGCGGGGGTTCTCCACCACGCCGACCACGACCCGCTCGGTACCGCCCATTTCCACGGCGACGCCGAGGTCGAGGCGCAGGTCGTCCGCCACGCCGTCGGTCACCGCCATCTCGCCGGCGTCCGTCGGGTACCGCCCGTCGCGAAGCCCGAGCATCGGCGATCCGAACGTTCCCCCGGGGTCCTGGGCCCGAAGCTCGACCGGGTCGAACAAGCCCGGCACGTCAACGGCCCGGCGCGCGATCACATCGATTGCGTCGAACCACGCCACGGCCGCCGCCACGGTCTCGTCGAGCGCCCGCGGATCGGATCCGTCGACGCGGAGGTGGTGGTCGGCTGATCCGAACGAGGCGGCGCTGCGTCCTAGTGCCAGGGTGTACGCGGCCGTGCCGCCCGCGACAGCGGCGCTGACCGTGACGGCGAGCAGGACGAGCACCAGGGTCTGCTGGCGCCACTCGCGACGGAAAAGCCGCACGGCCCACCGCACGACGGCGCGTCGTGCGGGCGCACTTCCGCCGGGCGACGAGCTCACCGACGCCGACCAGGCGCGAGCAGCGACTCCGGACCGGGCGTCGGCGCGGTCTGGTCGACCACGCGTCCATCTCGCAGGAACATGATCCGGTCGGCCCACGAGGCGAGCTGGGCGTCGTGGGTCCCGACCACGCCCGCCACCCCGTTCTGGCACGCGGCGCGCAGCAGACGCATGACCGCCTCGCCGTTGACCGAGTCGAGGGCACCGGTCGGCTCGTCGGCGAGCAGGAGGTGGCGGTCGCCCACCACGGCCCGGGCGATGGCAACTCGCTGACGCTCGCCGCCCGACAGGTCGTCGGGGAAACGGTCGGCCTTGTCGGCCACACCCAGCTGGTCCAGCGCCGCCATGCCCGCGACGCGGGCGACCCGGGCGGCGACACCATCCAGCTCCAGGGGGAGGGCCACGTTCTCGACCGCGGTGAGGCCGGCCAGGAGGTTGAAGTCCTGGAACACGTAGCCGATCGAACGACGCCGGAGCCGGGCTCGGTCGTTGCGCGACATGCTCGACAGTTGTTCGCCGCCGACGAGCACCTCGCCGCTGGTCGGATCCTCCAGGCTGCCGGCGATGGTGAGCAGAGTGCTCTTGCCAGACCCGCTCGGACCCATGACCGCCACCAGGACACCGGCATCCACCGACAGGTCGACGTCCGCGAGGGCGTGCACCTCGGCTGCGCCGTCGCCGTAGACCTTCGACACCGCCCGCAGCTCCAGCGCCGTCATCGCCGCACCCCCACCCGGCGACGCAGCCGCTCCGGCGCTGACCGGGTCCGGGCGCCGGGAACGGGCACCGGTCCCGGCAGACGCTTGAGGCGACCATCCACGGCGTCGAGCCAGCGGATCACGGCATCGAGGCGGAACAGCTCGGCATCGACCACCAGCGCCAGGCCGATCTCGTCGTCCGCCGCGTCCTCCTTCAGGCGGGTGTACTGCTGCATCAGCTCCACCAGTTGGCGGCGGTGGACCTGCACGAGGTCTCGAACGTCGACATCGGTCACCCGCATTGCCACGAGCACCTTGATCACCAGCTCGTCGCGCGGCGGCGCCGTCATGTCCGGCGGCGTCCTCAGCCACTCGTGCAGCTCAGCCGCGCCTGCGTCGGTGATACGGAAGGCCTTCTGGGGGCCGTCATCCCTGGCGTCGTCGGACTCCACCAGGCCGTCACGCTCGAGCCGCTGGAGCGTCGTGTACACCTGCCCGACGTTGAGCGGCCACACCTCGCCCGTACCAGCCTCGAACTCCTGGCGCAGCTGCAGCCCATACTTCGGTCCCTCGCTCAGCAGCGCCAGCAAGGCGTGACGGACGCCCATCAGCGGACCTCGATCAGTAGCATACTCGGTAGACTACTACTACAGGGAGGCACCTCGCACAAGACGTGCCCGAGTCGTACGGCGAGTCTCCGCAGTCGACACCGAACCCAGGGCATGTCCACGAGTCACTCCGTGGCGCGAGGCGCTCGCTCACACGTACCCCGAACAAGGGAATTGCCCACGGCTGGTCGACGATAGGGAACCCGCCCCGTACGGCCCCGCTCAAGGACCCACAGAATCACGACGCCGAAGGCGCTACGCGCGAGCGCGGAATGGGTGATCTGCGACACCTCTGGCGGCACCGGGGCCGGCTCCCACGCCATGGGGTCAGCGCACCGAATCGGTGTTCGGGACGGGCTGAGAAGCCCACGCCGAGGCGCCCGGCGTCCAGGTCGACGTCGGAAGGACGTCCCAGAACGACACTCCCGCGCAAGACGTGCACGCGCCCTGAGACCGCACCGGTCTGGGGTCAGCTCGTCTGCGGTTCGGGCTGGGTGTCGGCGCGGTGCCGGCCGGCGCCTACCCGCCGGCCCAGGCGGGTCATTGCGCGGGAGGCTCGTGACGGCAAGGAATTGGGTTCGGGGATCCGCACCGGGTGGACCCGGGTGTTGTGCAGGGCCGTGAATCGCCAGCCCTCGCTGGTGCGCACCGCTATCACTGTCTGGCGCGACAGGCGCCTCTTGGGCAGCTTCGACCGCCATGGCATGAGCACCGACCCCATCGTGTGGACGATGGCGATGTCGGGGTGGACGTAGCGGATCGACTCGACGTCCCCGACCAACGCCGAGCCGGTCAGCACGCCGCGGAACAGGCGGTCGTGGCTGTCGACCACCGCTTGGCGGCCGCGGACCAGGTTGCCGTCGTAGGGCACGTAGTCGACGTCAGGGGTGAACGTTT
>Ga0299914_10003732_pt1 | contig 10817 bp, 11 predicted proteins | sample RVTome_10_FD_201361 | JGI IMG/M metagenome (GOLD analysis project Ga0299914, IMG submission 201361) | Soil microbial communities from uranium-contaminated site in the Upper Colorado River Basin, Wyoming, United States - RVT153D57 (version 2) ... | reverse complement strand
GGAAATAGGCCTGCAGCATGGTGAGCTGGTACAGATCCGTGAAGAGGGCAACGTTGCCATCGTCAACCCAGTTTTCGGACATACCAGATCAAGATTCGCTTGGAAAGCACAGGCCTAATTGAGGCGTGGATCTTCCGGGAAATTAGAGAGCACCGCATACTCACCGCCCAACTGACGAAGCACTTTTCCCCAGAGCGCATCCGGATCGGGTTCGAATACATGCTGTTCGATGCCGGGTGCAAGAATCCACCCACCCTGGTCGATCTCACTGAGCAGCTGGCCTGGCGACCATCCCGCATATCCGAGAAAAAACCGGACATTCTCACTCGAAACCTGGCCTGTCTCGATCATCAGTTTCAATACTTCGAAGTCCCCGCCCCAGAAAATTCCGTTGCCCACGGGAATCGTCCCCAGAACCTCGTCACCGCAAGTGTGGACGAAGTGGAGGGTGTCGGTCTGCACTGGTCCGCCCTTGCCGATCGAAATGTCTCGCCCATCTATTTCGCGGATCATCTCGGCGAGCCGCACTCCAAGCGGGCGATTTAGGATGAGACCAAAGCTGCCTTCCGGCGTGTGCTCACATAGAAGAACGACCGTCCGTCTGAAGTTGGGGTCGTGCATCATCGGCGGCGCCACGAGCAGGACGCCGGGTTTGGGGACGCTATCTCTCGAATCCACAGGTCTGCATTCCGTACTAACCGACGTGGCGCACCTCATCTGCCCTGGAAACAAATGTTTGATCCACGTTAAGCGTCGGGACGTTGGGTTGCTGAAAAAATCGGGTGACGATCTCTGCATGATGGACCACATCGCGATATGTGTATGGCATCGCCACTCCAATCCAGTGGCGCGTGCAGAGCAAACTAGAGATCGGACGGTACCGGAACTATCGTTGTTACGACTGGATGTGTCTCATTCCGGACGTCACCGTAGCGACGGAGGTCATAACCGTGTGCGGTTCGCCGGCCTCGCCTTGATCGGAAGCGATATGGCTTCAATCTCAGACTACAACTCACCGCCCCGTCTCCCGTCCCCCGCCCCGTCTCCCGTCTCCCGTCCCCTGTCCCCCGTCTCCCGTCTCCCGCCTCCCGTCTCCCGTCCCCCGTCCTAACGTCCTAACGTTCCCAAGGGCTCGAAAGGCACCGCACCACCAGTCAGCATCCCGCGTGATGCTCGTCACCGTTACACCGCCAAAATGTGGCAGGAGTTCAAGTAGGAGGGTCTGCACTTCAGTCCAGCGCCCGGCGAGCAGCGCCTTTTCGATAGACGCGGCGTATGTGCGGGACCATCGCCATTTCTCCCGCAGGGTTTCCGCCTTTTTCCAGTAATTACGCTCGTCCCAGGCGTGCGCGCTCTCATCGATGGTCTCGTAGATACCTCGCAGGTTGAAGACGAGAAACGCCGCCATGTCCTGCGTCTCGGAGTCAAATCTTGCCCGCTGGGCGAGCAGCCTCAGGACCTCCGCGCACGATCGCATATGCGCGTGCCGCTTCTTTGCGGGGGTTTCGCCGGTTGAAATAATGCGAGACATGCGGAAAGATACGTTCGCGGAGTCTAAGGCGACAGACCCCTCTACTTCATCAAAATCATCGGCTTCGAGACGGTACGCGTTTCCGTCTCCAGCATATAGAAGTAGACGCCGCTCGCCCAACCGTCGGCGCTAAGGCTCGCCTCATGGCGGCCTGCTGTCTGCACGCCTTCAGTAATCGTCGTTACGAGTCTTCCGAGCGCATCGTAGACAGCGAGACGGACGCGCATCGCCTCGGGTAGGCTGTACGAGATCGAGGTCGATGGGTTAAACGGATTCGGATAGTTCTGCTCGAGGGAAATCTGAAGCGGCAGCTCCGCTTCATCTTCGGCATCCACCGACGTCGCGACAATGTATTCGACGCGGATAGCGTATACCATACCGGCAAATATCTCCTCGTCGTTCTGAGTGACTTTCGACAATGGCGCCCAACCTTCGCCGTTCTCAAAATCGTAATACAGGTACGAAACGTCTTCCCCAGCCTGAGCGGTAGACGGCGTCAAGACGAGGTAATTGATATCAGATCCGATATTCGAGATGCCGACGAATACCGAATCCCCCAGGTTTGCCAGGCTCGACGTGTCGGGCAGCGCAATATCGAGAAACGAGAATGCCCGAGTGGCGAAGTTGATGTGCCGAGTCGACGGAGCCTCCGTAACATCCGTCCTGAACAACTCTTCTCCGGGATAGCCATCTGCGTCCTCACTCCAAACATGGAGCCGGAAATCCCTTGGCGAACCCTCCGGCGCATCGCTGTTGGAAAAGTCAGTATCGTACACGGGAGCGACTTGAACCTCAGCCAGCCGGCTCGAGGTCGGTACGGCAAACTTGCTTGCGAAACGTGCAACGTCCGGCATCCCGTAATAGAAGCCCTCTACGGCTCTTCCGTCATCGTAGCTTTCGGCGTGACGGAAAAAGCCGCTTTCGCCGACCTCATTCCAGTGAGCATTCACGTCGATCCTGATCGATGAGAGCGGCGCTCCACTCGAGTTCATCACGGCGAGCGTGACTCGGCTGAAGTCACCGCTGAAAAGCTGAAATCCCTCCTGAGGATTTACCGTCTCGATAGTACGACTTCCGTCCACGTGCTCTGCAATCATTCGAAGAGCGATGCGAGGACGATAAAATTCAATCAGAGCAGGCGCAATCTCAGAATGGACATCCGCATGCAGTGAAAGATTGGCCACGTCGGTCCAGGAGATATACTGAACCGCACCGCCGTGCATCTCGAGATCGATGAAATCGGATGAGCTCTTCGCACTACCGTCCACAGAAGTGGTGGGAATGGCCGCAACATCCTGTCTCTCTTGAAGAGCATAACCGTACTGCAAATCAATCGAAGTGTCGTTCACGAAATTCGCCACGTGAAATTTGGGGATGATCTCCGATAGGCTCGTGCCTTCGGCACTGAGTACGACGTCGTAGCCATCGGCACCGACCGCGTACGACTCGCCGAATTCGCTCTGCTTCACCGCTCGAACGATGGATCCTGTGGCTTCCGGGCCGATCCGGTCGGCGATGTACGTCGTAAACAGGCCCGCGCGTTCGTAATCGTAGAGATCCGTTTCCGTGTCCCAATCCATCAACGGCGTGCCGTGCTCCTCTATCTTGTTCAGGTAGTTGATCCTGCGGTCAAAGTATCCATTAATGATGGAGGCCCACTCCGATAACCCCTCATTGACGAACGACAATTCGGGAGTGAGTATTCTCCAATCCTGCGCATCCTGATAGGCAAAGTGAATCAAGTGCTGATACTCGTGCGCGATGATCCAGCCTAGACCGGGCACGCCGTTGTGCAGCCCCTCCTTGATATCTACATAGAGGATATCCGCCGCATTGCCGTGATTTTCGGATGGTTCGGGATTCAGATCGGCAGATGTAACGTAGCCCAGTATATTTCCCGCGCCTCCTTCACCTTCCTCGATATCGTGCAGCAGGAGGTCGACCTTACCATCGCCGTCTACATTCGGCGGGGCGCCAAATAGATAGTTGTCATTCTCGATGATTCCTTTATCCGGGCGAAAGGAGCGCTCCGGCGTCGAATGCAGAATATGCTCGTCGAGCTCCTGAAGCTGGGCATCACTTACCGTCGAATCAAGACTCTCTTCAATCCAGACGTTCGCGACGTCGTTCGTCGCGCGCAAGATGAACGTCCTTGTGATCCAGGAGGTCTCTTCCTCGTGGAGATTGCGCAACAGGTTGAAGGACTTCTCCTCGCCGATATCGAAGCTCCGGCCGCCTTTGCGCGCCGACAGAAGTCCGGCATCGCGCGCCTCGATGTACTTCAGCATGCCCTCCCGAGCTTCCGGAGTTTGGGAGAGCTTGTCGCTCACATGAATGACCTGGCGATTGGGAGTAGTCGCCGCGAGCTGGGTTTGCGAAGGCGCAGGTGGGTTCAGCCGCCGGAGGTCGGCTTCCTGGGCGATCGACGAGTCGCAGACCAGAAAGGCTGCAGCGACGAGGAAGACGGTACGAAGTTGAGCTTTCAAAGGATCAGGTAGGATGGAGGGTGGGTCGGGATGCCGTTATAAAATAACACGTTGGCACAAAATGTTCTGGCTTCCCCGACAGCTCGCGCCGTTCAATCCAAATATAGCGTGTAAAGTGAGACGGCGACTCGGTAACAAACAGAAGCCTGCGAACGTTGCAGAAGAAATCATACCAGTTTTTTCAGATCTGACTTAAATTCATCTGTAGATGCCGCAAATTGGTGCGTTCACATCTCCGTCCGCCGCAATGCGGATCATCGCGACAGCCGCAATCTGCCTGGCGGGAGTGCTGCTTCTCGGCTCCGATGGCTGCGCGGGAAATCGATCGGCATCCTCCGAAACCATAACGATTGAAGGCGTTGCGACGGCCAGAGGTAACGAGCCTTTCTCCGCGTATGTCCTGGAGGCGGAAGACGGCAGTCTGTATATCCTCAATATACCCGATTCGATTCGCGCTGATTTTTATACGCCGTCTCGCCTCACCGTAACCGGCCTCCTGTACCAGGACGAATGGAATGGCAGCCCGTTCGCGCACGTTGAAGTCGCCGAATGGGCGCATCTCGACGACTGAAATCACTTCTTCCCTTGCACACGTCCCGACCAAGTGTGCATCTCTGGCGCGTCTTGCAGATGCGAAGCGCCAAAATAGATGAAGACGTAGACGAGTAAGACAACCAGTGCCTTCAGCGCCACGTGCCAGGCCGGTAGGAGCGCCCAGATAACCGCGGAAGGTGCGGCGGCGAGCAGTGCCGTACCGGTCATTCTTTTGACGGACGGCCACGGCAACGTGAATCCATCCACACGGCTGCGCAGCGAACGCGTAAGCTGCCAGAGTTCGAGCCAGGCACCCCCTGTCGCGCCGAGAGCGAGGCCGACCGCTCCGAGAAACAGAGGATCCGCACCCGCCTCGAATCCCGCTGTCGTTGCTACGGAGTACCGATCCAGCAAGAACATCATCGGCACGGCGATCACGGTGGAGACAACAACGCGCAGAACGGCGATTTTGGCCGGCGTCTTCGTATCGTTCAGCGCATAAAATGCGTTCTGTAGCAGACGCGACATCGTGGTGGCCAAAAGGCCCAGTGAATACCCCGCAAGCACCAGATAGACGAGCCAAGAATCATTCAGATCGAATGAGCCGGTGCGGAAAATCGCACCCACAATCAGGAAGCCGAAGATGAGATAGCCGATGAGCGTCGGCACCGTCAGGAAGAGCATCTGGTTCATGGATCGACTCAGACGGCGCAGGAACGGACCTATCCGCTCTTTGCTGAATCTTGAAAGCTCCGGGAGCTCCGATGCTGCCACGGAGAGGCCGAAAAGACTCACGGGAAGCACATACAGCATCTGTGCATAACGAAGGGACGCGACGGCGCCGGCTGCGAGGAAAGAGGCGAGAAGCAGATCGAGATAGGATGAGAGCTGGTACACGCCGCGACCTGCTACCACAGGCCCGAATGCGCCGATCGCCTCGCGAACGCCTTTTACCCGTGTGGAGAACGAGACGCGAAACCCCTTTAGCACGTGGATGACGAGCGGGAGCTGCACCAGAAATTGCAATAAGCCGCCGATCAGCGCCCCGAAAAATCCGGCGAAGAGGAGCCTGCTAAGGGCCGACGAAGTGACCCCTTCGAGCGTCCGGACGTCCATGCCCGGCTCGAAGATGAGATGGGCTCCAAGAATTAGTCCGGCGATAATCGCGACGTTCCATAGCACCGGGGCGAAGTACGGCAGAAAGAATTTGCGGTGGCTGTTCAAGACGCCGAGGCACCAGGCGGACAGCACGAGTACACCGGTCATCGGAAACATAATGCGGACCGCCTGAGCGGCCAGCCTATATCGATCGATCGCGAGTTCGCCTGCCGCCACTTTGGAGGCGTCATCCAGGAAGCCGGGTGTAAAAATCGCCACGATCGGCTCGGCCAGCAGAAAGCCGAGGAGGCTCAGGGCGGACGCCGCCGCCAGAAGAAGACCGAAGATGGCGCCTGCAAACCGCCCCGCGTCCTCCGCTCTGCCTTCCTCGATCATCCTTGAGTAAATTGGAATGAAAGCCGCGGATATCGTGCCCTCCCCGAGAAGATTCTGAAGGATGTTCGGACCCCGGAAAGCCACCTGCAGCACATCGGCGTGCGCGCCTACGCCAAAGAAATGCGCAACCGCGCGCTCTCGCACGAAACCGATGATCCGGCTCGTGAAAATGCCCGCCGCTACCGTTCCAGCGGAACTCTTCCGAAGCACTTCATCAGGCTCGCGATCGGCCAGATCGGCTGGAGCCGCCGCGTGTGGATTCTCGTCCCACAGTTCACTCATCTGCTCCTCGAGCATCCTCCGCATACCTTGCAACCAGATAGCGGACAGCCAGCTCGTACCCGACGGCACCAAGGCCGCTGATCAGACCAATGCACGCTCCCGCTGTCATGGACTCCCGTCTAAATGGCTCCCGCGCATGAATGTTCGACAGGTGAACCTCGACAATGGGAGTCTTAACGGACGTCACCGCGTCCCTGAGTGCGACGGACGTGTGCGTAAAACCACCCGGATTCATAACGATGCCGTCGAGCATACCAGCGCCGGCTTCATGGATGCGGTCGATCAGATCGCCCTCGTGATTGGACTGAAAAAACGTAAACGAGACTTCGGAGAACCGTTCCGTCAACATGTTCTCGATGTCTGCGAGCGTAGTCGTGCCGTAGGTCTCCGGCTCGCGCGCGCCGAGCAGGTTTAAATTCGGACCGTTCAAAATCAGAAGTTTCACAGGCGCGGCGATCGAATCTCAGGTTCACTGGGAGATGCGGACGTGCGGCAATATACGGAAACAAGCCCGCGGCAGCAGAGCATCATAAGCCGGCCACAAGCGTCAGCCCGTCGTACCCCAGGTGGATGCGTTCGGGAAGACGTGCGTCGATCTCAGCGTGCAGTATACTGTGCGTCATGTGGACGAAATAGGTATCGGAGGCGTCGATTCGCCGGGCGGTTTCCACAGCCTCATCGATGGTAAAATGAGTCGGGTGGCGCTCTTCTCGCAGGGCATCCAGGACGAGCACGTCAAGACCCTGCAGCAGATCGATACTGGATTCCGGGATGCTGTTCGTATCAGTTAAATATGCGAAACGCCCGATTCGATATCCGAACAGGGGCAGTTCGCCGTGACGGGCCTCGATGGGTATCACCCGAATGCGCTTCGGCGATGACGTGCGGCTTTCCACGTAGAAAGGTCCGCTGATCTCCTCCAGAACGAGGTCGGGAACGCCCGGGTAGCTTCCGTCTTCGAAAATGTACTTGAACATATTCTGGAGCACCGCCACGGTGTTTCCACGAGCATAACACGGGATCGAGCGCCGATTGTGAAATAGAAATGGCCGTAGATCGTCGAGACCGGCGACGTGGTCGAAGTGGTGATGCGTGAAAAGGACGGCATCCAGCTCCTCGATCCCCTCACGAAGCGCCTGGCGACGGAAATCAGGGCCCGTGTCGATGACGAGCCGGACATCGTCCGCATCCACATGGCACGCACACCGCATGCGGCGATCTCGGGGGTCGGAAGACCTGCACACCCTGCACCGGCAGCCGATCACCGGAATTCCGGTGGACGTGCCGGTACCGAGCAGCGTCACCTTGATGCTGCTCTTACTCGTCTGCATCCGCTGCATCTACCTCGAACGACTCGTTCCTCCGCCAGACGTCTTCCAACGCATTTCGCACCGCAGGGCGGAGGAAAATCCCATCCACAGATGCCTCGCGCAGGCTTTCCGCGATCACGACAAGTTGAGCCTCCGGAAGATGGCGCTTATTGAGCATGATCGTGTTCTCCTCGCCTACGATACAGCGCCCGCCCCGAAAGTTGCCCTTTTCGGATCGAACCCGCAGCCCCAGTTCCGCGGCGGCCCTTTTCAGCTCTTCAACGATCTGCTCGGTCTTCATGTGCGCAAGGAGTGAATGTGAGCGTCGGCCCTGGTGTAATGCCGAAGCGGCCCCCGAGGTTCAGCAGTTGGATCTACCAGTTAACACCGATCGACAGGGAATGCGACGTGCTCGTGTAATCGAACAGGTCGTCCTGCGTCGCGGGGAATAGGCTTGAAGCACTGATGTTCCAGACCTGCGCCGTGAATCCATAGCCGGCGGAGAGGCCGAAGCGGCCGGCAAGCGTCGGCACGTGCACCGTAACGCCCGTGTCGATGAGTCGCGAACTACCCGCAGAATCGCCGAAGGCCCGGAGAGCGAGACCGATTATCGGCATCGCGCGGCCCTCGATTTGGAGTCTTTCGGCCAACTGTGCCACGAATCCGATGCCGGTGCCCAGGCCAATGACCGTGATATTGAACGCGTCGACGAGAGAATCCTCCTGGCCGTCCGGTGCGACGCGGCGATACTGGCTGTGGAGTGCGATCGGCACGAACAGTCGCGAGTTCAGTGAGCCGGTGAGACGAAACTCACCCCACGTAGTCAGCGACGCATCGAAAATCCGCAGATCGCGTTCATCCTCACTTCCGTAACCGAAAGCTACGTGGAAGTTTGGCCGCGTATAAACAGCGCCGTAGAGGGGGCCGGCGAATTCGAATGACGGATTCGGCGTCCCGTCACCATCAAATCGGAAATCAACGGACATATATCCGAATGACACTGACTGCACCGTTCGAGCACGCTCAGAGCTGTAGGAAAACATCTGAGCGGCGACATCACGGTCACCCCACCCGGCGCAGAGCAGAAGGCACGTACCGGCCGCCGCAATCCTCGGGCGAGAATCGCCCCACGACAACGCCGCCATGATCCGCCAGAATGAGAGGTGCGTCGAGGGCAGGAAGCGTGTCATAGGTTCGGATGCACTGAAAATATCACCGGCCGGCCGGCTGCGGCGGCCTCAAGGTAGGAAATCGCGACGACACCGGACAACGCACCTGCTCTTGCCGTTCTACCCTCTTTGCAGTATTTAATCGAAGACTTCGCGCCCCTCCTACCCACATCGCATTCCCACCATGGTTGGTCTAATCACCGTCGATTGGGTCATTATAGGCCTGTACTTCATTCTCGTTTTCGCCGTCGCCGGCTGGGCCTACTGGAAGGAGAAGGCCGACGAAACGTCAACAGGCTACTTTCTCGCGGGGCGCAATGTCGGTTGGTTCGTTGTCGGCGCGTCCCTGTTCGCATCCAACATCGGCTCCGAGCATCTAATCGGACTCGCCGGAACCGGGGCCAGCAGCGGCGTCGCGGTAGGTCAATTCGAGATCATCGCCTCTCTGATGCTGCTGCTCCTGGGATGGGTATTCGTGCCCTTCTACATTAAAAGCGGCGTCTTCACGATGCCCGAATTCCTCGAGCGTCGGTACTCTCCGGCCGCACGCTGGTATCTTTCTATCATCTCGATCGTGGGATACGTTCTGACGAAGATTTCCGTCACGATCTATGCAGGTGGAATCGTCTTCGAGACGCTGATGGGCATCAATTTCTGGACGGGTGCACTCATCGTGGTCACTTTCACCGGCATCTATACGATTATGGGCGGGCTACGTGCCGTCGTCTATACCGATATGATCCAGATGTTCGTGTTGATTGGAGGCGCCGTCACTGTGACCGTGATCGGGCTTGGCGAGGTTGGAGGATGGGGCGCACTGAAGTCAACGGCCGGGGCGGGCTTTTTTAATCTCTGGAAGCCGATAAGCGATCCGGCCTTTCCATGGACCGGAATTCTATTTGGCGCGCCCATCCTCGGAGTATGGTACTGGTGCACAGACCAGTTCATCGTGCAGCGTACGCTTTCGGCGAAGAACGAGGACCACGCGCGTCGAGGCACCATTTTCGCCGGCTATTTGAAACTACTGCCGCTGTTCATCTTCGTGATTCCCGGCGTTATCGCGTACGCGCTCGCAGAGCAGGGCGCGCTGGAGCTTTTACAATCTGATCAGGCGCTGCCCGCCCTCGTGGGCTTGCTGCTTCCGGCCGGACTCCGGGGCCTCGTGGTGGCAGGACTCCTCGCGGCATTGATGAGTTCGCTCTCCTCTGTGTTTAACTCGTGCTCCACGCTCATCACGTGGGACATCTACAAAAAGATGCATCCCGGCGCATCGGAGCGACGTCTCGTATGGGTAGGGCGCATGGCGACAGGCGTCCTGGTCGTGCTGGGCCTGCTCTGGATCCCTTTTATGCAGATCATCTCGGGCCGATTGTACGAGTACCTGCAATCTGTGCAGGCTTACATCGCGCCGCCGATCGCAGCCGTCTTCCTGGTCGGCGTCATGTGGAGGCGCATCAACAGCGACGGCGCGATCGCGTCCCTGCTGCTGGGCTTCGTCCTGGGCGCGATGCGCCTTGGCCTGGAGCTGGCAAATGGCGCAACGCGGGACGGACTCGCTGCGGGATCAATCTGGGAATCGGTCGCGGAAATCAACTTTCTGCACTTCGCGATCATCCTCTTCGTCATCTGCCTGATCGCACTTGTTGGTGTTTCGCTTGCCACGGTACCGCCTTCGATCGACAAAGTGCGCGGCCTGACGTATGGTACGGCGGATGAGTCGGTCATTGACGTAGATCGCGGGGAAATAAGCGCGGCAGCCGAGAGCGACCCGGCCTGGCTGAAGCTCGACGTGTGGTTGAGCATCGGACTCGCGATAGCCGTGGGAGCGCTGTGGGTCTACTTCGTCGGCTAACGGGACGACGATCCGGTAGCTGCCATAAAAAAAACAGGATCGATGCGGGATCGGATGACAGTAGTCAGGAGACCGTAGCCCGCTCTTCGAGACAGATCCATCGAGGGACCCCCACGCCCCGTCCCCCGTCCCCCGACACCCGGCAACCGTCCCCCGAAA
>Ga0299914_10003730_pt1 | contig 10821 bp, 6 predicted proteins | sample RVTome_10_FD_201361 | JGI IMG/M metagenome (GOLD analysis project Ga0299914, IMG submission 201361) | Soil microbial communities from uranium-contaminated site in the Upper Colorado River Basin, Wyoming, United States - RVT153D57 (version 2) ... | reverse complement strand
TCGGAGGCGATGCCGTCGGAGCGGGGCGAGCGGTTCTGGCAGACAGTAGTCGCCGCCGAAACGGCTGGAACGACAGATCTCATCACCGAGCTGAAGGCCATCGGTGTCGATCTGCCGGAGCCCGACACGCTGGACGACGCTGCACTACACAAGGCGCTGTGGCGCGTCATCGATGCGCTGGCGTCACTCCAGGTGTTTCTCCATGGGACCGATCACCTCAGCGACCGGCAGCTCTGCACCCAGCTATTGCGCGAAGTGCTGCCGGAGGAAATGGATGCGCTCGACGGCGGCGAGGGCTCGGCGTGGCATCTCGACGTTCTCGGCTCTCACAACACGCAGCTCTACCTGAAATACTACGCGGACGAGAAGACGCGGGAGGCCTGGAGAAAGGAGGACCCGGATCTTCGAACCGCTGCTGTACGACCGCGATCGCCACTTGCCGGGCTGGCCATGACCACCGAGTGCTCTCTTCTGCCGCGCCTCCGGCCCGGTGTGAAATCGAGGCGTCGCGTCTTCGCGGCATGTCCTCGGGCCTGAGGGTGAGCGCGAGCGGCTTCCACCCTGGAGGTGATATCGATGTCGCGGAGTTCGACTGGACGTAGTAGGGTTCAGGAGGTGATGTTCACTCGGAGAGTTCCTCTCTCGCGAAGAAATCCACGCGCGGGGTGCGGAAGGTCAACGCGGGCTTCTGGGCATCTGGGTAATCCTCCTCCATGTAGGGCCGCAGCTCACCCACTTTATCGATGCACTGCACGGCGGCTGCGCCGCCAGGCTTGAGCGTCGGCGACGCCGCTCGATACACTTTGGGCCCGCCGTTGCGAGCGACTTCGCGGCTGACGGTTGGAAGGCGCACGGCGGAGTCTCCGACTGATGGTGTGCAGCCACTGGCCCCTGGCTAGCTGGCGCGAGATTTCTTCCCGTTCTGTCGTGGTTAGTGCGAGCTGCGCCCGTCGCCGTTGCCGCGGCGCAATTCCGCCTTCAGCTCCGACCGCTGCGTACACGACGCTCGGGGCACGACGCAGCGCGTGCGCAATGTCCCGGAGCGCTTCGCCATGACGCCATCGCTTCCAAGCTCGTTCTTTTCCCTCCACGACATCCTCGACCAACGCACACCCATAACGCCTCCGATCGCTAATGGTGTTGCGTTGACGGCTTGAATTCACCTCACCCGGCACGGGTGCCGCTTCGAGTACTGGCAGATTGAGTTCCGCGTACACGTCCGGACGTTGCGCGCCGCGGCACACGACGGACGCCTCGCCGCGATGTTCGCCCCCCCAGGCCCTATTTCGGAAACTCACGGTAACCGCCACGCGAGAGGCGGCCGAACGGTGCATAGCGACGTGGTATCCCCATACCTACGGACGCGGTCGGCCCGTGCTGGACCAGCCGTGAAGCAGGTTGTATGCTTCGAACCACTTCGGGGGGATCGTCCGCCAGCGAGGTCACTATGTCCGTACTTAAGTCACCATGTCCGTACTTAATCTGAACCTGCCGAGCGACATCCCATGGCGCCGTCGCTGCGTTTCCGAGGACATGCTCGCCAAGCACGCCTGCGGCAGCGAAATGCCGCCCAAGTGGCGCTCCTCGATCGCCATCTACGACTATGAGCCTGCTCCCGAAACGCAGCAGTTCCCGGGCAGGAAGGTCGTTTATTTTAAGGTCACCTGCACGATCACGGGCTACGTCGAAGGTGGCAGTGAGATCGAAGGGCGCCTAGCCTGGAACGACTTTGAAAGGGTGAAGGTCAGCGAGATCGAGCGTCTACTCGACCTCTACTTTCCCTGCAACGGCGCCTTGCTGCAAGTCAGCGTCAGTCTGCCCGAGAGCGACGAGCGCGGCGCCGACGGCCCCTACATCATGGACTTCCAGCCCAAGCGTCGCGAATTGTTCACGCTGGTCTCGGAAACCGGTGAGCGCTCGTCGCGCTCGCTTGAGACCCTCGCGGTCCGGAAGGGAGGCTCCACGACCGAGTCGCTTGAGGTGCTCGACATCGATCAAGGCTACTCGGTCGGTGGGTCCGGCAACGTCGGCGTCGGAGAGGGGATGGGCGTCGGCGGCTCCTACAACTACTCCCGCCAGGGCCAGTGGGGCACCAAGACGCTGGGGGCCGAAGAACGCAACCGGCTCGAGACCACCGACCGCTCGCGCGAGCGGCGCGAGGTCTACTCGCACACCACCCAACTCAGCCAGCTCTACAGCCTGCTCGACAGCTACCACTCGGGCACCAACCGCGCAGTCTTCCTGCTCCAGCCGCGACCGTTCACGAGCGAGCTGCACACCGGCTTCGTACGCGGGCCGCGAGCGCTCGACGGAGTGCAGGAGTTTTTCTTCGCGGTGAGCGCGCCGGAGGACGCCGAGGAGGTCTGTGTGTCCGCCAACCTCGACACCGCGCACGTCCTGCTGCGGCTCGACCACGACCATGAGCTGACCGATGCAGTTGCGAGCTGCGGACCGATCAACGCAGAGCTGCCGACGCGCGATGCCCAGAACGGCACGACGCGGGAGGGCGACGACGTGATCGTGACCAGCTCGCACACGATCTGGCACGGGCCTTTCCCCGGCGAAAGCTTCGTGAAGGGACACTACTACCGCTGCATCAACCGCACAGTGACGCGAGAGGTGCGCTGGACACCTGCCGGGAACAACCACGACGGCTTCGAGCTCGCCCGCGAGTTCGGTCAGTCCGGCGTCGAAGCCATCCCCAGCGGCTCGCGAGGCACCTACAGCGCGGTGGCCGCGAGCGACGAGGACGCGGTAGTCCTGCGCTGCACCGCGACGAGCAGCGTCTGCTACCATCAACGCACGCTGAAGAAAGCCAAGCCGAAGGGCTTCAAGGGCTACACGTTCATCGCCAATCCGCCGGCCTCGATCAACGCGGTGTACGGCACCGCCTCTGTACGCGCCAAAGTGTATCTGCGCTCGCTCGAGCGTACGGTGCCTCGCGAGCAGCCGATCACCAACCTGATGATCGCCTCGCGCGGGGTCTGCTGTTGCTCGGGGCGGCCGCTGCCGCCCTGGATGAAGGACGCCATCGACGTAGTCGAGATCGACATACCGTCGGACACCCTGGTCTTCGAGGAACCACCGCCCGATGTTCCGGAAATCGACCGGGAGGCGGTCGCGGCTGCCGCCGAGGGCAGCGCCAACGCAACGGCGAACCGATGGCCCCACCGCGGCGGGCCGCGGCGGGCCCAGGGCATGACGAAACACACCGCGAATGGGATCGTCACCGGCTTGGGCGAGGTGCTGCGCTCGCGATCGGGGGGGCGTCGCCGGAGCGCGGTCGTCGCCGCGTCGCTGCTCGAATCGACTCTGGGCGTCGAACTGGTTGCCGACACGGTGCGCACGGACATGCACGGGTGGCGCGAGCTGCGCTCTCCGGCTCGCGACAAGGTCGGACCGCTCGCGGCGGCGGTGGCGAAGCTGCTCGACCTCGATGCGGATGCCGTCACCGTGAGCCAGGTTCTGGACTCTCGGGACGACGAGATCGCCAGGGCCGCCGGTCTGAGCGAGCCCGCCGTGGCTCGCGCCAAGCTGGCCATGCTGGGCGTCGTCGTTCGACCGCCGGGCGATGAACCCGGCGCAGACGGAGACGCCCAGAGCTCCAGTGACTGAGCCGGATTCGTGGCCCACTACGAGGTCGATCCGGACGGCACCTTCTACCGGGTCGAGGAAAACGACGACGGGACTGAGGATCGTGTCACGATCGGAGCCGAAGAGATCGCGGCCGGTCTGGACCCGGAGGAGCATCCGGTTCCCCAGCTCGTGTACGACTTCTTCCACCACGGACTGATCGACCGGTCCAGCGGCGAGGTGCTCGATCCCTCCGATCCCGCGGATCAGCAGGCGTTCGCCGACGCGGTGCTGACGCCGCTTGTCCGAACGCTCGAGCGGCACCTGGCGGACGGCCGCATCGACGGCGCCGAACTCGATGCACGGCTGCACCAGCTACTGGGCGACGACCCCCGCATCATCCTCATCTTCGTGCGACGCGCCGCGCCGCGCGACATCGACGCCCGCGACCTTGCCCACGGGATTTGGGGCGAACGAGCCGCGGGGATCGTCGGGTCCCTCGACCCGGACACTCCGATTGAGCCAAAGGCCGACGATCCGGTCGACACCACCGAGCCCGGCTTTCGCCCGCCCACCTCCGACGGCTCCGCCGACCCCGGCGAAGCCAGCGACGGCGGTGCCTCGGGCACCACCGTGTCGTCCAATCTCAGCGACTCCACACAGGGCGGCGATCCGGTGCGGCTGGCCACCGGGGAGTTGGTCCACGAGGTCGTCGATCTCCGCCTGCGCGGCCGCGGCCTGCACCTGGCGTTCAGGCGCACGTACCGCAACCAGGTGATCTACAAGGGGCCGCTCGGCTACAACTGGGACCACTCCTACAACCTCTGGCTCCGCGAGGAGCGTCACGCCGACGGCGCCGGCGGTCTCGTGGACGTCGTCGTGCGGTCGACTGGTAGTCTGCGCGCCGACGTCTTCACGCGCCGCCTCGATCCCGGCCCAGACATCAGCACGCCGCTCGACGGCGCACTCGACGCGATCTTCGATCCGCCGCCTGGCGCGTTCGACCGGCTCGAAAAGCGCGGCGGTCGGTACCGGATTACGACGCCGATGGGGACCCGCTTCGAATACGACGAACGCCTGATGTGCCATCGGATCGCAGACCCCAACGACAACGTCATCGACCTAGCCTACGACCCCGAAGGACGCCTGGTCCTGATTCGCGACCCGGTGGGCAAGACGCTGGAACTCACCTACGACCCAGCCGGGAGGATCGAATGGCTGCACGAGCGCACGGGCGATCGCCGCTGGCGCTACAGCTACGGGGACAACGCCGATCTGATCGAGGTCGACGTCTGGGCGGAGGCGGACCGGGTGGGCACGACCGACTACCGCTACTCCGGCCCGGACGTACCGCTCGAGGTCCAGCACTCCCTGATCGAGGTGATCGACGCCAGGGGCCGCTCGGTCCTGCTCAACGAATATGGTCTGGAGTCGGGCAGCGGCGAATTCAACAAGGTGGTGCGCCAGCGAGCCGGCGACGGCGAGTGGAGCTACGAGTACCGTTCGCTCGGCAGACCCGGCGACCAGTCCGACAATGCCGTCAGCAGTTGGACCATCGTTACCGATCCGGTCGGCCAGCGCGTCGCACACGGATTGGACGCCCGGGGCCAGGTGGTGCGCCGCGAAGAACAGGTCCTCGAAGCCGGCCGGGTGCGTACGCTGATCGCCGCCTACCGTTACGACGAATGGGGCCTGCTCACGTCAGAGACCCTCGCCGACGGTAGTCGCACCGACTACGAGTACGCGGGCCGTCGACTGCGTGACCAGCTCGGGCCCGACGCCTCACTCGATCCGGGCCAGGCGGCCGTTGCCGGGGACCTGGTGAGAACCGTTCGACATCCGCTGCCCGGCAGCGGCGACTCACGGCGTCTGGTCCTCGACTACGACTACATGGAACGCGCGCGCGTTGGCGGCGCGCGACGTATCCGCACCGTTCGCGGCCCCTACTACGCCGATGTCACGCTGGCCGCCCTGCCCGATCAGACGGTGCGCGAATCCAGCTACGAGTACGACGCCCGCGGCAATCTCGTGGCGATCCGATTGCCTCGCGTAGCCCGACCCGATGGATCGACCATCGACCCGCTGCCGACGCTCTACCGATACGGCGGGCCGCCGGGCATGCCGACGGAGATCACCTCCGGCGATCTGCGCGCCGTGTTCGACTATCCGACGGACGAAAGGCGGACGGGCTTCGTTGCCAGGGTCGTCGAAGACCCCGACGGCCTCGCCCGCACGACGCGATACGAGGTCGACCCGCTGGGCCGCGTCGTACGTCTGGTCGAGTCCTCGGGATCGGTGATCGAGACCGACTGGAACGGCTTCGACCAGCCGCAGCGCGTCAGGCTTCCTCCGGCCGCGCCGGGAACACCGTCCGCGGAGCGCACCTTCACCTACGACGCCCTGCGCCAACCGGTCCGAGTGTCGGAAACCCGTCACCTGCCCGACGGCACTTCGCCGCCGGACGGCGCTCGAATCGAGACGCGTCACTTCGACGCCGAGGGTCGTCTGACCTCGCGAACCGTCGATGACGAGCAGGGCCATCGCCTGGAGCGTGAGGACACGGCCTACGACGCGGCAGGGCGGGTCGTGCGACGCCGAGACTCGAACGGTGTCGTGTCGCACTTCGAGTACAGCGCTCGAGGCCTGCCGATCGGAGTGGAGCGCGGCCGGGGAACGCCCGCCGCCAGCCGCCGTAACATCGCCTACGACGACGGCGGCCGCCCCTCGGCGGCTATCGACGGCCGTGGCGCAGAAATCCGCTACGAGTACGACGCTTTCGGCCGCCAAGCGGTCACCCGCGACGCCGACGGCGTCGAGGTCCGCACAGAGCGCGATGCCGAAGGGCGCGTCCTGCGCCGCAGCGTGTGGGACACGACCCACACGCCGGCCATCCGCTGGTCGGAGGTGCGCCACCGCTACGACGCGCTGGGCCGCGTCATCGAAGCCACGGAGATGCTCTTCACGCCCGGCAGCGACGCCGAACGAGCCTTGACCACAGGCTTCTTCTACGACGCCGCCGGCCATCTCGAGCGTATCGAGCGGCCCCTTGGCTCGATTGACACATTTCTCTTCGACGTGCTCGGGAGACCGGTCCGGCAGGAAAGCTCAGACGGCAAGACGACCGAGATCACACATGACGACGCCGTGCGAGAGGTGACGATTATCACCCGCCATCAAGGCGTCGACGCCAACGGCGCACCCCTCACGCAGTGCACGCGCACCATCCGCCGTGTCGACACGCGTGGCCAGTTGATTGAGACGGAAGACGCCGCCGGCAACGTCGAGCGACGCAGCTACGACAGTGCGGGAGGTCTGGCCGAGCTCACCGACGGCGGCGGGGGCCGAAGCGTCTGGGTGCGCGATGCTGTTGGCCGCGCGATCGAGCACCGCCGACGGATAGACGGCGCCGATGCCGTGACTCGTCTCACGTACGACGACCGCGGGCAAATCGTCGCGCTCGACGATCCCAATGGCGACCGCACCGTCTTCGAGTACGATTCGCTGGGTCGCAGCGTCGCCGTGGCGCGCCCGGATGGCAGCCGGCGCCGCATGGCCTACGACGGCGAAGGTCGGACACGTGAAGAACACGACGAGAACGGCACGGTGGTGCGCTCCGCCTACACCCCGGGCGGTCGCCTCGCCTGGCGATCGACCGACGCGGCGAACGCTCGCCTGCCGTCGGGCATCGTACGACCCGTTGGTGACCAGCACTTCAGCTGGAGCCCCCAGGGCCAGATCCTCGAAGCCAGGAACGAGGTTGCCACGGTGCGACGCGCCTACGACTCTCTCGGTCTCCCGACACGCGAGGAGATTGACGGTCTGGCCATCGACATCGAGTGGGACGACAGCGGTTGCCTGCGGCGCCTGCGCTGGCCTGACGGCCGGACGGTCCGCTACGACCGCCAGCCAGGCGGTGCAATCGTGGCCGTCGTCGACGAGGACCAGGGCTCGAACTACCCGGGCCGCGCGGCTGCCCGGCCCGCGCCGCTGCTGACGGCGCGGCGTGTCACCGACCGCGCCACGGGCTTCGACCTCGGCCCTCTGGCGGTGCGCCTGTCGCACGAGGACCGTCGTCTGCCGGTCTCGGCCGCATGGAGTCTCGACGGCACTCCGGTGCACGACGAACGGCGGCTTTACGGGGCGCGCGGCGAGACCCTGCTTTCGGAGATCGACGATCGGCGCCGCCACTGGCGCTTCGACCCCGCGCTGCGACTGACTTCCTGGCACGACGAGCTCGGCACCTCGCCCATCGACGTCAGCGGCCTGTCGCCGGCAGGCGCACCCGGCGATTTGGACTCCCGCGGCCAGGAGCGCGCTCGCGCGCTCGTGCCGGTCCCCGCCGCGGCTCCAGCGCTCCGTGTCGCCTACTCGCTGGATGCCGACGGCAATCGGCTGCAGGAGGTGGTCGAGGACAACGGCGGGCCGCGCGAGACCATCTCCTATCGCGTCGGTTCGGCGGACGTCTACGAGCAGGTCGGCGGTCGCGTCTTCACACACGACGATGCAGGACGCCGTCTGCGCGACGACCTCGCGACGATTGCCTACGACGGCCTGGGACGCATTGCCCACGCCGCGCGCGGCGGTGTTGAGAGCGACTACGCCTACGACGCACTGGGTCGGCTCCAGCGGGTGTCCAGCACCGGCAGGCCTCCCCTCCGCTTCTTCTACGTCGGCGACCAGGTCGTCGAGTGGCGCGAGGAAGGCGCCGCGACCGCCGCGGGCCAGGTCGTGCCCGCACGCGGCCGTGTGCTGCACGTGGGCACGGCGGGGCGCGATCTGTTCCCCATCCACGATCTGGAAGGCCACCCTGTCGCGTGGGCCGACGAAACCGGAGTCGTGGCGCGCCGCACCTACAGCCCGTTCGGAAGCGTCTTGGCCAACTCGGGACGATGGCCGATGTCGCTGGGGTACGACGGCCATCGTGAAGACCCTGCCGGGCTGATTCTTTATCCCCAGCGCGGCTACGACCCGGTCACGGGTCGGTTCCTGCAGCCGGACCCGGCCGGCTTCGTCGACGGCACGAACCTCTATTCGCTGGCGGGCCACGGTCCGGGCGCGCACCGCGACGCGACGGGTCTCTCGTCTATCGACATCGATTGGGGCGCGATCGCCGACGAGGCGGGGGCGACGTTCCGGTCGATCGGGGATTTCGTCGGCGGCTACGCGAGTCAGGTGGCCACGACCATGGCGTTGGCGGCCGGCATGGGCTATCTGGCCCTGGCGTTCCCGCCCGCGTTCCTGGCCGCCGGCGCCTACATGCTCTGGTCATCGTTCTCGGCGGAGTACGAAGGCCTCGGCGGCGGCGCATGGGGCGTGTACGGCGCCCTGAACACCCTCAACCCGGTGTACATGCTGCTGCGCTCGGGGCATTCGGCGGTCACCGCCTTCGAGGACGGCGACTACCGGACGGCGGGGGCATCGTCGTTCGACACCGTGTTCACCGCCGTCACCAGCGCCTTCGCCGTCAAGGGTCTGACGAGTGGAGTAACGGGGCGGCTCGCGGCCGCGCGACAACAACTCACGACCGGCGTCGCAGAAATCCGAACCAGCGCTCGGGCACGGTTTTCCGCGCGTTTCTGGGAAGAACTGGCCGACGCGCCCGACATCGGTTTGATCGACTACTGGTTCCCCACTCACGGCGATCCCATCGTCCTGTCGCCGTACCAGGGTGGGCCGGTTCGAACAGGCCCCCACGTGGTCAAGTACATGGACAAGACGGAGTGGACTGAGCAGGTCCTTCGGCCGCGCGCCTTCCGCCTCGGCGCACGCACGCTCGGATTCCGCGAGGCCGTTGTGACTCAAGCCGCCGTCGATCACTACATCGCCAGCGGGAAAACAGACATGTCCCGGATCATCGCCCAGGAAATGCCCTTCATCGAACAGGCGAGCCACATCTACTTCTTTGTGACCCGCGACATGCACAAACGACCGATCACGCTGCGCGAGTTCGAGATTGTGATGGACGATCCGAAGCTGCGCCGAAAGACCACCTGGATCGATCGCGACTGACACCGGCCAGGTTGACGCGAAGGCTCTTGCGCACCGGTGCGGCTCGCCTTCGGCCAGGATCCGAATCTTCTCCTCGATTGACCACTCGCGCTCCAGATCAAGTGGAAGACCGATCAGCAGCCACTCTCCGTCCGCGGCGGCTCGATTCTCGCCGACGATCTGCTGCTGATGACGGACGGCAACACGAAGCTGTATCTCGTGGAGCCGAGTCCCGCCGGGTTCAAGCCGCTCGCAAGCGCCGTGATTCTCGAGCCCGGCGACAGCTGGGCGCCACTGGCGCTCGCCGACGGCACGCTGCTCGTGCGCGGACAGAAGGAGCTGAAGGCGCTGCAAATCGCGCCGTGAAGGGGGAGACGAGGGCCGCGTGTCCAACGAAGTCATCGGCCACCACCAGGCTGGAGTAGCGCAATGAAACTGGGCTACGGCGGGACTCTGCGTCTGAACTTCCTCGTTCGGGCCGCGACCGCCGTCAACCACTTGATCTCCAGGTCGGCGCCCGTGCGAAACAGGTCGATCCCCGTCTGCGGGAGGACGGAGAAATCGATCCTGTGACGGCCCCAGTCGGGACGGCGGCCATCGTAGTCGGTCACTCCGTAGTCGCGTCCCAGTTCCCAGGAGCCATAGAGCATGCCGGTGCGGGCCTGCACCTTCGGGTCTGCCGCCAGCGCGGCGACCGCGCGTCCGACGAACAACGGTGATTCCGACTGCAGGAAGTTCGGATCGGTCTTGCCCGCCGCCCGCCAGTTCTCTTCGGTGACGCCGAAGTGCTCCAGCATGGATTCCGACCGCAGGAAGCCGGGCGTGACGGCCATGACCGTGATGCCATGCGGCGCGAGCTCCGCGGCCCAGAGCAGCGGCAGCACCTTCTGCGCCATCTTGACCGCCTGCGCCATCGGATTGCCCCCGCCGCCGATCATGTCGGCCTCGGTCACTTCCACGATGAGGCCGCGCCTGGCGGGCATCATCGCCAGGGCGGCGTGCTTCGCCGTCGTGATTCGGGACGTGAGACCCTGCCGGAAGACGACATCGGCAGTCGTGAGATCCGCCTGCCACAGAAAGCCGTACGTCCCCATCAGCGGGTCTTCGCCTGCCACGCTGTCGACGACGACGTCCGAGGCGCGTGTGAGCGCGCTTGAGACGTCGGAACAGCGCTTTCACCTCCGCCTCGTCCGTGTGGTCGACGCGAACGGCGATGGCCTTGCCGCCGGCGGCGTTGATCATCCCCGCGGTCTCGTCGAT
>Ga0299914_10003729_pt1 | contig 10821 bp, 6 predicted proteins | sample RVTome_10_FD_201361 | JGI IMG/M metagenome (GOLD analysis project Ga0299914, IMG submission 201361) | Soil microbial communities from uranium-contaminated site in the Upper Colorado River Basin, Wyoming, United States - RVT153D57 (version 2) ... | reverse complement strand
CGGCCACCTCGCCCGACTTGATGGCCGCAAAGGCGCTGCCCGGCGTGTTGCGGGCCGGAAGCTGGCGCACGATCGTCGCTCCCGCGGGCACGTCCTTCAGCGCGCCGGCCGCGGCGACCGCCGCCGCGGGGGGCGCCACCGGTTGCAGCTTGAACGCGACTTTGCCGAAGGTGATCGTGTCGCCGACGTTGACCGTGCAGGTCTCGACCCGCGAGCCGTTCAGGAAGGTTCCGTTGCTCGAGGCCAGGTCCTTGACGTGCAGCACGGTGTCGTCGGCCGTCACCTCGGCGTGGCGGCGCGAGATCGTCGGGTCGAAGACCGGAATGTCGCTCTGCGGCGCGCGGCCGACGACCAATCCGACGCCGGGCTTGAGCTCGAAGTTCTGGAGGTTATCCGCGCTGGTGAGCTTGAGGCGCATGGGGTGGCAGGAATATGAAAGCGGACGCGCCTTCTGCCTAGCTCCGAATTCTAGCCTGCTGCTCGGGCACGGCCGATGGCTGTGAGCAACGCCCTTGCTTTTGTCTCGGTTTCCTCCCATTCCCTGGCGGCCACGGAGTCGTGAACGATGCCCGCGCCGGCCTGCACGGACGCGACGCCGTTGGCGATGACGCATGTCCGAATCGTGATGGCCAGATCCATGCGATCGGCATCGGCGGCAATGTAGCCAACGGCGCCCGCGTACGGCCCGCGGCGCTCCGTCTCGAGCTCGTCGATGATCTCCATTGCGCGGACCTTCGGCGCGCCGCTCATGGTGCCGGCGGGAAAGGTGGCTCGCAGCGCGTCCATCACGGTAACGTCCGGGCGCAGCTCGCCGTCCACTTCGCTCACCAGATGGAGCACGTGGGAGTACCGCTCCACGACCATGAGGTCGGGAACCCGCACGCTGCCGAATCGTGCCACCCGCCCCACGTCGTTCCGTCCGAGATCGACGAGCATGAGATGCTCGGCGCGTTCCTTCTCGTCGGCCAGCAGCTCGCGCGCCAGCCGCGTGTCAGCCTCAGCGCCTGCACCGCGCGGCCGCGTCCCCGCGATCGGGCGCACGGTCACACGGCCGTCGCGAAGTCGAACGAGGAGCTCGGGCGAGCAGCCCACCAGCTCCATGCCATCTAGCCGCAGGTGGAACATGTAAGGCGACGGGTTCAGCGATCGGAGAACGCGGTAGAGATCGATGGACTCGAAGTCGTGGGGCGTGCTGATGCGTCGCGCGAGCAGCACCTGAAAGGCGTCGCCCGCGACGATGTACTCCTTGATGCGCTTCACGCCGCGCTCGAATTCCTCCTGCGTGCAACTGGAGTCTCCCGACGCCGGCGCGGCTTCGTCGCGCATCGCCATCGGATGCAGCGGAGTCGCGCCGCGCAGGCGCGCCTCGGTGTCTTCCAGATCCCGCTCGGCTTCGTCGAGCAGCCGCTGCCGGGAGCGATCGCTTGCGTCGTCCGGGACCGCCACGGCCGCCACCAGCACCGCGCGCGATCGAAGATTGTCCAGCACCACCAGAACGCGCGTCTGGATGAAGAGGGCGTCCGGCACGTCGATCGCGCGCCGCGGCGCGTTCGGAAGCCGCTCCATGTGCCGAACCATGTCGTAGCCGAAAAACCCCACGGCGCCCCCCCAGAAGCCGCCGCAGGCCGCCGACAGCTCGGGGTGCGCATCGGCCCGGTCGCGCCGGAGCGACGCTTCCAGATCGGCAAGCGGATCGTGGGGACGCCGCTCCCCATGCCACCCGCGGTCCGGATTCCATTCGTGGACGGTGCCGTCTCTCACGCGCCACGCGGCGCGCGGCTCCGCGCCGAAGTACGTGTACCGGGACCAGGCGTCGCCGCCGGCCGGCGCCGACTCCAGCAGGAAGGAGAAGGGGCCACGGCGCACCTTCGCATAGGCCGAGACCGGCGTGTCGAGATCGAGAACGATTTCCCGCCAGAGGGGAATCAGCATCAATAGTTTGTGCAGATGCGGAGAATGGGACGCCGGGCGCTCTGGATGACGCTGCTGCTTGCGGGTGCGTCACCTTCGGGTGCACAGCAATGGAACGACGATCGCGTGCTGGCGCTGGTCCGCCAGGCCAGCGAGCGACGCGCGCAGCAGCTTGCCGACAGTGGTCTGGTGGACTACCGGGCCACGGCGCACGGATATCTCACCTTTCTCGCGCAGCTCGGTGAGGGCTTCCGCGAACCGCCGCAAGTCGTGAAAGCGGACGAACTTGCGCTGGAAGTGTACTGGCGCGCCCCGAATCTCAGCAAGCAGCACATCGTCGGAAGACGCGACACCACGCTGCTGCCCACCGACATCCAGTACCATCGCGATCACCTGGGCATCGTCCAGAACAACTTCCCGGCAATCATCCGGCTCGGCGACGGAGACGAAGTGCGCGACGTGCCCCACCCGCTGTCGGCGGTCGGCCTGAGCGCATACGACTTCGCGCTGGCCGATTCGCTGCGCATCACGCTGCCCGGCCGCGTCATCGCGGCCTACGAGGTGAAGGTGCGTCCGAAGGACGAGCGCCAGCCGCGCGTCATCGGCGCCCTCTATCTCGACCGCGACAACGGACAGGTCGTGCGGATGGCACTGAGCTTCACTCGATCGGCCTTTCTGGATCCGCAGCTGGAGGATCTGTTCGTGGTGCTCGAGAACGGCCTGGTCGGCACGCGCTTCTGGCTGCCGCGTCGTCAGGAGATCGAGATCCGGCGCACCGCAACCTGGCTCGACTACCCCGTGCGGGGCATCATCCGCGGGCGATGGGAGATCTCCAACTACGAGATCAACCAGGATCTTCCGCAGGCGCTCTTCGCGGGTCCGGAGATCGTGACGCTCCCCGGACGCGATCTCGTGGCGCACCCATGGCCCAGCGCGCGAATCCTCGATTCGCTGCCGCCGGACGTGCGCGCAATCACGGCGGAAGAGGTGAAGCGCGTGCAGGAGGAGACGCGCGCGCTCGTGCGCGACGAAGCGCTGCGCCGCGCGCGAGGATCGGCCCTGGCGGCGCGCGGAATCAGTGATTTTGCGCGATTCAATCGTGTCGAAGGGCTGGCGCTTGGCGCCGGGCTTACGACGCGGCTGGGGCAGGGGTTCACGTTGAGCGGACGAGGGCGCGTCGGCCTCGCCGATGAGCGCGCGAAGGGCAGTGTCGAGGCGCGGTACGATCGCGCGGGGGGAGGGGGGATGACGCTGCGCTTCCGCGCCGGGCACGACTTCCGCGAGGCGGGCATCTTCGTGGAGCGGTCCACGCTGGTCAACAGTCTCGCCGCCCAGGAGTTCGGCAGCGATTTCACCAATCCGTACCAGGTGCGATCGCTCGCGGCAGCCGCGGGTATCGCGCTCGGCGCCACGCGTTGGGATCTGGAGGTCGCGCGCGAGGAGCAGCGTCCCCTCGACGTGCACGCCGCGCCGGCGACTGGCCGTTTCACGGCCACACTCCCAGCCGCTCCCGTGTCCGGCTGGCGCGCATCTCTGCGGCTCGACCAACCGACGCGCCTTGGCTGGTTCGGCCTCGAGGTGCGGGGCACCGGCGAGTTGCGACTCTCGCGATTGGACGGCGCGTCAGAGCCAGCCTGCACGCTCGAGTCAGCGCCGTGCAGCGGCGCAATGACGTTCGGCCACGCGACCGCGCTGCTGGAGCTGGAGCGACCCCTTGGAGCCGTCACTGTGGCGACACGAACGGTGGGAGGAGCGTCATGGGGGGGCTCGGCGCTGCTCGCGCAGGAGCTGGTGTTCCTCGGTGGGCCGCTGTCAGTCCCCGGATATGGCTTTCACAGCCTGATCGGCGATCGCGCTGCTGCCCAGCGGCTGGAGGTCCGTGTTCCGGTGCCATTTCCCTCGTTCAGCCTGGGGCGCTTCGGACGGTCTGCCGGCCGCGCGACGCTGGCGCCGCACGGCACCGTGGCAGCGGTGCACGCGGTTGACGCCAACCGAAGCATTGTCCGCGCAGCATCCCTGGCTGCCCCTGGCGCCGATCCGCTGCGTCCGCGCGCGTCGGGGTTCTACCCCTCGGCAGGGCTGTCGCTCATCGCCGGATTCGACCTGCTGCGATTCGACGTGTCGCGCGGACTCCGGGGCGGCCAGTGGCGCTTCTCGGTGGACGCAAGCCGTCTTTTCTGGGGAGTGCTGTAGACGCGCAACAGGATGACACCATGTGCGGTGCAATGGCGACGCATGCGCGTAGCCGTCGTCGCATACTGCGCCCATGGTGGACTCAGCGTGGTCGAACGAGCGGTGGTTGCGGCCGATGCTCACCGAGGTGCTGGGGCAGGAGCCGGTCGCGTCGGTCGCGGCCGACGGCCGGCCGCTCTGGGAGGCCGTGGTCGGCGCCGGGCTGCTCACCGACGAGCAACTGCTCCGCATCGCGGCGGAGCGCCAGCGGGTGCCCGTGGCCGATCTGCGCGAGGGCGCCGCGCACGCGAAGGCGCTGCTCCCGGAGCGCTGGGCGCGGCGGTATCGCGTGCTCCCCATTGGCGCCGCGAACGGCGTGCTGCAGGTCGCGACGGCCGATCCACTGAATCTCGATTGCGAGCGCGCCATTGCGTTCGCGACCGGCAGGTCGGTTCGCTTCGCGCTCGCCAGCCCTGCGACGCTCGCGAGGGCACTGGATGCCGTCTATCGCGAGGAGCAGCCGGCGGAGGCGCGGATGGAAGTCCAGCACCTCACAGGAGACGTAGAGAGCGCGCCGCCCGCCGGCGACGCCGGCGACGCCGACGCCGACGCCGATCCGTCCAATGTCACGCGGATCGTAGACGACCTCCTCGGCGATGGCATCGCCGCGCGGGTGAGCGACATCCACATCGAGCCCGAGGAGAGCGGCATCGTAGTTCGCCACCGCGTGGACGGAATGCTGCGTCCCGTTCGCACGCTTCCGCGAGCATTGGGTGCGTCGCTGGTGTCCCGCTTCAAGATCATCTGCGGGCTCGACATCGCGGACCGGCTGCGGCCGCAGGACGGCCGGGCGCGCATCGCGGTCAACGGCGTTGCCGTCGATCTGCGTGTGTCCACGCTGCCTGCCTCGCACGGCGAGAAGGTGGCCGTGCGCGTGCTCGACGCGCGCGCAGCCGTGCAGTCGCTGGACGGAATGGGATTCCTGCCCGACGAGCAGTCGCGTATCGAGCGGCTGCTCGATGCGCGTGAGGGGCTGATCCTCGTCACCGGGCCCACCGGCTCCGGCAAGACCACGACGCTGTACGCCGCGCTGCGCCGCCTGCAACAGGGCGGGGTGAACATCGTCACCGTCGAAGACCCCATCGAGTACCGCCTGCCGGGAATCGTGCAGGTTCAGGTCAACGAGAAGGCGGGACTCACCTTTGCCTCGGCGCTGCGCTCGATCATGCGCCAGGATCCGGACGTCCTGCTGATCGGCGAGATCCGCGACCGGGAAACGGCGGAGATCGCGATCCAGGCGTCCCTCACCGGGCACCTGGTGTTCTCGACGCTCCATACGAACGACGCCGCGAGCGCCGTGACGCGTCTGGTGGACATCGGGGTGGCTCCCTACAAGATCGCAACCGCGGTGAAGGGAGTCCTCGCGCAGCGGCTGGTGCGGCGGCTGTGCTCGTGCCGCGCCGGTTCCGAGCGCCGCGAGCTGCTCATGGTGGCCGAGCCGTCGCCTTCGCGATGTGCGGAGTGCGGCGGCCTGGGCTACCGCGGGCGGCTCCCGATCGTCGAGGTCCTGCTGTCCACGCCGGAGCTCGAGCACGCAGTGGCGTCCGGAGACACCGCGGAGCGGCTCCTCGCGATTGGCCGGGCGACGGGCATGCGCTCGCTGTGGGAATCCGGGCTGTCACATGTGGCGGCGGGGCATACGTCGACCGCGGAACTGCTCCGCGTCGCGGCGCCGCCCAGCAGAGCTCGTGTGGACGGCGGCGGACCGGCTGCGTATCTACCTCAGGAACCCGCCCCACCGAGCCAGATGCCCAGTCCCGAGAGCGTTCCGATCCAGGTACAGACCGTCGATGTCTTCGTGATTCGTCCGCGTGACGAGGGCTGGCGCGTGCTGCTGATGCAGCGGGGTGATGAAGGCCGTTGCCCGCGTTCGTGGGAAGCGGTTCACGGGCGAATCGAGCAAGGCGAGCGCCCCGAGGAGGCCGCGGTGCGCGAGGTCTTCGAGGAATCCGCTCTCAGCGTGGCGCGGCTCTACAACATCACGGTGAACCCGTTCTACATTCACGCGCTGGGCATCGTGAATGCCGCGGTTGTCTTTGCCGCGTTCGTGGACGAGCCGGCGACCGTGACCCTTGGCGCTGAGCACGTGGCCCACGAGTGGCTTTCACCCGCCGAGGCGGAGGATCGCTTCGTCTGGCCGCGATCGCGCAGCGCCCTGCGCGACATCATCGCGCTCCTCGGATCCGGAAACGCCGGGCCGGTGGAGGACGTGCTGCGCGTAGAGCTGCCGATCAGGCGTGTGGGGGCCCGCTAGCCGCTCTTCCCACGGCTGCGCGCCGTGCTCGTCACGTTCTCCTGCGATTCCGGCGCGTTCGGTTTCACACGCACGCTCTTCGCTGGGATTCCGACGTACACGTGGTACGGCCGCACGTCCTTGGTGGCCATCGCCATCGCGCCGACCATGGAATTCTCCGCGACGTGGACGCCGGCCAGTACGGTCGCGTGATACGTGATGCGCACGTCCTTTTCGATGATCGTCTGGGCGTTGGTCACGTCCTTCTGTTCGACGATCGAATGCGTGTGGCTGTAGATGTTCGCGTAATCCGCGATCGACACGCGGTCGCCCAGCGATATGCCCCCGCGATCATCGAGCAGCACGTGCCGGTGCACGACCACGCCGTCGCCGACTTCCATGTTGTATCCGAACGAGAACTCGGTGTGCTGAAAGCACTTGAAATTCTCGCCGCACTTCCGGAAGATGTGGCCGGCCAATATCCGCCGGAGCTGAACGCCAAGCCACACGTTCTGCCCGCCCACGACCGTCCGGTCGAACGAGTACCAGAGCCACAGCAGCGGCTTCACGCCCTGGAAACGCGCGTCGTCGCATTCGTGGTAGTACTCGGGCTCCAGTGTCACGTTGCGCGGGTCCGTCGCCGACAGCGCCAGCCGCGTCGCGGCCGGAAGACCCGGATCGTGGACCGCCGTCTCCCAGTTCGAGACGTAATCCGGGAACGTGATCTCTGTCAGGGTTCTGCGGCAGAGGAGCGCGCGGTCACACTCCGGGTCGGCCAGTGCGGACGCCAGCTGCTCCAGCCAGTCGCGCGCAGCGCCGGACAGGTCGGGCTCCGGGAGTTGTCTCAGCGGGAGGTATGCCATGGCCGAAATGTGGCCATGCCGGTCGCCGCTTTCTAGGCGCGGTCTGCGCCGACCAGCTGCGCGACGGCCCCGGCCAGCTCGTCTCGCCCGGCGCCGCTCACCGCGGAGAATGGAATCACCTGTTCCACGTCCACGCCTGCCTCGAGCGCGAGCGTCTCGATGCGCGACTGCCGCTCGGCGGCGCGGAGCTTGTCCACCTTCGTCGCCACGATGAGCGTCGGCGTCTCGAGCGACGCGAGGAAGTCGAGCATCTGCAGGTCGTCGTCCGTGGGCGGACGGCGCGCGTCGAGCAGGAGGACCACGCCTCGCAGCGCGGGCGTCTGCTGCAGATAGCCTTCGATGAGCGGTCGCCATGCCGCCTTGGCTTCCTTCGAGACGCGCGCATAGCCGTAGCCGGGCAGGTCCGCCAGGATGAACGTGCCGTTCACCTCGAAGAAGTTGATCTCGCGCGTGCGTCCCGGCGTGTTGCTGACGCGCGCGAGCTTCTTGCGGTGAACGAGCGCGTTGATCAACGACGACTTGCCAACGTTGGATCGTCCCGCGAAGGCGATTTCGGGGAGCGTGGTTTCGGGACGCCACCCGCCGGCAGCCGCCATGCCGCCGAGAAAATCCAGGTGACGGATGACGAGCGGGTCCGACTTCCTGCGTTCGCCGGACACCGCGCTACTGCGCGAGGGCCGCCGCGGTGGGCGCGTCGCCGGCGTAACGCTCGGTGTTGCGGCTCGTGGCCAGCGCCACCGTGAGCACCTCGTCCATCGTGCGCACGGGATGGAACTGCAGCCCGTCGCGGACTTCGGCAGGCATCTCCGAGAGGTCGCGCGCGTTCTGCCAGGGGATGACCACGTGGCGCACGCCGCTCCGGAAGGCCGCCACGGCCTTTTCCTTCAGTCCGCCGATCGGAAGCACCCGCCCGCGCAGCGTGATTTCCCCGGTCATCGCCACGTCGCCGCGCAGCGGCACGTTGGTGAGCGCGCTGACGATTGCGGCGGCGATCGCGATCCCCGCCGACGGCCCGTCCTTCGGGGTCGCGCCGGCCGGAATGTGGATGTGCAGGTCCCGCGTCCGGTGAAAGTCCCGCTCCAGGCGCAGAGCGTCGGCTCGGGCGCGGGCGTAGCTGAGCGCGGCATTGGCGCTCTCCTTCATCACGTCGCCGAGCGTCCCCGTCAGCTGAAGCCGGCCGCGTCCGGCCACGGTGCTCACCTCGATCTCGAGCACCTCACCGCCCACGCTCGTGTAGGCAAGGCCGTTCGCGACGCCGACGCGGTCCTCGAGCACGAGATCCGATGGGTCGAACGGGGCGGTGCCGAGGAGGTTCGTGAGATCCGCCGTCTTCACCGCGTCGCCCGCGCCCGTGCCTTCCACGCGCTTCCGCGCGAGCTTGCGCGCCACGCGGGCAACGCGTCGCTCGAGGTCGCGAACGCCTGCCTCGCGCGTATAGCCGTTGATGATCGTGGGGAGCACGTCGTCGTCCCAGGCGATCTCCGCGGGAACGAGCCCGTGCGCGCGCAATTGCCGCGGAATGAGATACTGCCGGGCGATCGCGATCTTCTCCTGGTCGAGATACCCCGACAGGCGAATGATCTCGAGACGGTCGCGCAACGGCTCGGGGATCTGCGGCAGGTAGTTCGCGGTGGTGAGGAAGAGCACCTGCGACAGGTCGTAATCCACCTCGAGGTAGTGGTCGGTGAACGCCTTGTTTTGCTCCGGATCGAGCACCTCGAGCAACGCGCTCGCCGGATCGCCCCGATGGTCGTGACCCATCTTGTCGATTTCGTCGAGCAGCATCACGGGATTTATAACCTCGGCGCGACGCATGGCCTGGATGACGCGACCCGGCATGGAGCCGATGTAGGTGCGCCGGTGCCCGCGAATCTCGGCTTCGTCGCGCACGCCGCCCAGCGACATGCGCACGAACTTGCGCCCCATGGCGCGCGCGATCGAACGACCCAGCGAGGTTTTGCCGACTCCCGGCGGTCCCACGAGACAGAGGATGGGTCCTTCGAGCCTCCCGGCGAGCGCGAGCGCGCCGATGTGATCCAGCAGCCGGTCCTTCACCTCGTCGAGCCCGTAATGGTCCTCGTCGAGAACCCGCCGCGCGTGGGACACGTCGAGGACGTCGTCGGTGCGCTCGGTCCATGGGAGAGCGAGCACCCAATCGACGAAATTGCGGCTGACGGTGTGCTCCGGGTGGAGCGGCGACGTCTTGCGCAGCTTGCGGATCTCGCGCGCCATTCTGGCCTTCACCGGCTCCGGAAGACCGCGCTTCTCCACCTGCGCTTCCAGGTCCGCGAGATCGTCGTCGTCGTGTCCCAGCTCGCGGTGAATCGCCTTGAGCTGTTCCTGAAGGTAGAACTCGCGCTGGTTCTGAAATAGCGAGCCCCGCACGTCCTCGTCGATCTTGCGTTCGAGCCGCAGCAGCTCGAGCTCCGAGTTGAGCACCTCGCTCAGCATTCGCAGCAGCTCGTGAGGCGGCTCGGCCTCGAGCAGCGCCTGGCGCGTCTCCTGGCGCACGGCGAGGTGTGCCGCCACGCCGTATGCCTGCTGCTCGCTGTCCTCAGCGGCCTGGATCAGCGCGACGACCTCGGGTGGGATGCGGCGCTGCAGGCCGACGTATTCGTCGAACGACGCGATCACGCTGCGCGCCATTGCCTGGAGCTCCGCCGTTTCGACGGATGCCGCGGACGGCGTCGTTGGGGCGATGTTCGCGCTCAGATGGGTGCCCTGCGGCACGAACCGCGTCACGCGCGCGCGATGCAGTCCCTCGAGAAGCAGCCGGCTGGCGCCGTTGCCCAGGGGGGCCAGCTGCGAAATGCGGGCGACGACACCCACGCGATGCAGCTGGGACGCCGCCGGCTCCTGCGTTTCGGGGTCGCGTTGCGAGACCAGGAGGAGCCGGCCGTCCGCGGTCGCCGCCGCGGTCACCGCCGCGAGCGATGCCGGCCGCCCGACGATGAGCGGCATGACGACATGGGGAAAGAACACCACGTCCCTTAATGGAAGAACCGGGAGGCGCTCCGCGCCGCCCGGCTCAAATGGCTTAGTGGCCATATGCGATCGAACTTTCCCTTTGCAGTAGAATGCTTCGAGATGCCGTTGCGGTGCCCAGTGTAGGTCTATGCTTCTTTCTTCTTGCGCTGCGGCGAGAGCTCGAGCAGCGGGGGCGTGCCGCTGTTGTTCACGGATGCTTCGGTCACCTTCACCTCCACGACGTCGTCGCGTGTCGGCAGATCGAACATCACCTCGGTGAGGATCTCCTCCACGATGGCGCGCAGGCCGCGCGCGCCGGTGCCGCGGCGCAGCGCCTTCTGCGCCACCGCGCGCAGCGCCGGTTCGTCGAAGGTGAGCTGCACTTCCTCGAGCTCGAAGAGCTTCCTGTACTGCTTGGTGAGCGCGTTCTTCGGCTCCTTCAGGATGCGCACGAGCGCCGTCTCGTCCAGCGCCTCGAGCGCGACCACGACGGGCAGGCGGCCCACCAGCTCGGGGATCAGCCCGTAGCGCAGCAGATCGTCGGGCTCGACCTCGGCGAAGGGGTTTCTCTTGCGCTCGCCGCTCTTGTCGTCCGGCAGGTCTGCAAAGCCGATC
>Ga0299914_10003728_pt1 | contig 10821 bp, 10 predicted proteins | sample RVTome_10_FD_201361 | JGI IMG/M metagenome (GOLD analysis project Ga0299914, IMG submission 201361) | Soil microbial communities from uranium-contaminated site in the Upper Colorado River Basin, Wyoming, United States - RVT153D57 (version 2) ... | reverse complement strand
CGGCCGACGCCTTCGCCCCCGACGGCTGGTTCCGCACCGGCGACCTGGGCCGGGCCGACCCGGACGGCTACCTGCGCATCGTGGGCCGCTCGAAGGAGCTGATCATCACCGGCGGCTACAACGTCTATCCCCGTGACGTCGAGGAGGTGCTGGGCCGCCACCCCGGCGTGGCCGAGGTGGCGGTGGTCGGGCGGCCCGACCCGGAGTGGGGCGAGCGGGTGGTGGCCTGCGTGGTGGCCGCGGGACCGGCGGGGGCGGGCGACGCCGAGGCGATCCTCGCCTGGGCCGCCGACCACCTCGCCGCCTACCAGCGCCCCCGCGAGCTGCGCTTCGTCGACGAGCTGCCGCGCAACGCCCTGGGCAAGGTCGTGCGGTCCCGGCTGTCGCCCTGACCGCGCCCGCGCCAGCTCACGCGGTGGGCAGGCGGCCGTCGGCGACCAGGGTGGCCAGGGCCCGCAGCGTGACCATGCCCCGCCACTCCCACGTGCTCGGCTCGGTCGGCGGCTCCCAGCGGATGGGCCAGCCACCGTCCGGCTGCTGCTCGGCCGCCAGCGCGTCGAGGTGGGCGGCGATCAGGTCGTCGGTGAACAGCTTGCGCCACGGGCTGGCGGGCTCGGGCGCCAGGTCGAGCGGCGTGACCCCGTAGTCGGGGTCGTCGGGATCGGGCCGGTAGAAGGCCGCCCCCGGCAGCGCGCCCGCCAGCCCGCCGGCGATGCGCTCGGCCCGCTGCTGGTCGGGCACGGTCTCGATCAGCGTCAGCACGCAGCGCAGCGCGTGGGCCTCGGTGGGCAGGCCGTCAGCCTCGAGGGTGTCGAGGCACCAGGCGGTCGCGTCGTCGAGCCATGGGTGGGTGACGCCGAAGCCGTGCAGGAGCCCGGCGAGGGCGGCGGTGGGGTTGAGGTCGGGCGGCAGCTCGTCGACGCCCTGCCAGTGGGCGGCCCGCGGGTAGGCCGCGAAGCCCGGCAGCATGAGCGGCACGGCCCCGCCCGGCGCAGCGACCGAGGCCAGGTGGTCGCACAGAGAGGCGAGCATCGCCCGGTCGGGCGCGACGCCCGCGGCGCGGAGCGCCTCCAGCGCGATCTCGGCGTAGAGCGGCTGGCTGGTGGGGCAGCGCGAGTCGGGCTCGAGGGCGTGTCCGAACCCGCCGTCGGGGTTGCGATAGGCGCCCACGGCGGCGACGACGGGGGCGGGGTCGGCCCCGTCGAACACGGTCTCGGCGAGGCGCTGCTCGAGGATGCGGGCGTTGTCGCGCAGGAAGGCGCGGGCGCGCCCGTAGGGGGTGGCGGTGGTGGTCATGTGGTCTCCGATCGTGGAGGTGCGATCTGTCGGGCGGGGTCAGGTGGGGGTCAGGTCGGGTCGTCGGGCGACACGGTGGGGAAGGGCACGTCGAGCACGGCGTCGAGGTCGCGCACGGGCGCCACCTCGTCGGTCGGCTGCACCGAGCGGATGCGGTCGAGGCGGAACACGCGCCCGTCGTCGCGCAGCCGGCACCACCCCACGAGGTAGCTGCCGGTGGGCGAGATGTGGATGCCGTGGGCCTCGACCACGCGGTCACTGGAGCTACCGTGCCCGTCGACGTAGTCGAGGCGGACCACGCGCCGGCCGCGCACCGCCCGTTCGACCGCGGACACGGTGGCGGGCTCGGCCGGCGTGGTCGCGGACGCCGCGGGCAGCGAGAGCCGCAGCCGGCCCGCCATGCCCACCGCAGCGGCCGCCTCGTCGGGGTGCATGGCCGCCAGCAGCTTCTGTCGGGCGCGGCGGCCGGCGCCGGCGAACGGCACGGCGGGCGTCGTCGCCAAGGCGACGATCACTGCCAGCGCCTCGTCGGCATCGAGGTTGAGGGGCGGCAGGGTCGTGCGGGGATCGAGCGCGTAGCCACCGCCCCGTCCCCGCTGGGCCCAGATGGGCACGCCCGCCTCCTGCAGGGCGAGGACGTCGCGCTCGATCGTCCGCACGCTCACCTCGAAGCGCTCCGCCAGGCGCGTGGCCGGCAACGGCCGGGGCGCCCGGGCCCGCAGCTCCTCGACGATCGCGTAGAGCCGGTCGGTGCGGTTCATCGTCCACACCTGCAGCGTGGACCGGTCACCCGACAACCCTATGTCGGGTTTGCGCCGGGATCGCCCGGCGCGCTCGGCTCAGCCGGTGCCCGCCGCTTCCACGAACGCCGTGACGAGCGGGTGGGGGCGCACCAGCGTGCTCCTGGCCTGGGGGACGAACAGCGTGCCGACGAAGAACGGGTGGTTGGCAAGCTCGACGATGCGCACCTCGCCATCGGCGTCGGTGCCGCTGACCGTGAGCCCGGCGCCCACCAGGTCGTCGACGTAGTCGGGGTTGAGGCCGAAGTTGCAGTAGTACTGCTCGGTTGCCCGGTCGGTGCCGTAGGCCTTGCCCGCCCGGGTGCCGGCCTCGATGCCCACTTCCATGGCCTGCCCGGCCAGCGAGCAGCTCAGCGGCGTGACGATCAGCGTTGAAGCGTAGGGGTCGTACTCGGCGTGCTGGACGTCCGCCAGGCGCAACACGTTGCGGGCGAACTCGATCACGAGGTGCTGGAACCCGCCACACGTGCCGATCAGGGGCAGCGCGGTGCGGCGGGCGTGCTCGATCGCCGCCAGGGCACCGGTCATGCTGCGGTAGGGGCTGCCCGGGGCGACGAAGACCGCGTCGAACGGGGCGAGGGCCGAGCCGGGGTCGGCGCCCTCGTCCAGCGACTCCGTCGGCACCCAGGACACGTCGACCGACGCGCCGAGGGCGGTCGCCGAGTGGCCCAGCGCGTCGACGGTGGCGATGTGGGTGGCGTTGTCTGGGTCGAAGTCACCGACGACGGCTATGCGGGGCATGGCCCAGTCTCGGTGGCGGGGGCGGGCGGTCGCAACGGGTATTCGCGCGCCCGGGCCACGGGCCCGGCGTAGCGTCCGCGCGGTGGACGACCTGAGCGAGCTGCTGAGCCGGGCCGCGTCGGCGGCCGCCGACTACCGGGCCTCGCTGCCCGAGCGGCCGGTGGGCCGGCCGGGCGACCTCGCGGCCCTGCGCGCCGCGCTGGGAGGCGACCTGCCCGAGGGGCCGACGCCCGCCGCCCGGGTGCTCGACGACCTGATCGTCGCCGCCGAGCCGGGCCTGGTGTCCACCGCGGGGCCGCGCTACTTCGGGTTCGTGACAGGCGGGAGCCTCGACGCCGCCACTGCGGCCGAGGTGATGACCGTCGGCTGGGACCAGAACGGGTTCAACCCCGTCTACTCGCCCGCCGCGCTGGTGGCCGAAGAGGTGGCCGGCGGCTGGCTCAAGCAGCTGCTCGGCCTGCCCGCGTCGGCCTCGGTGGGGTTCGTCACCGGTGCGCAGGGCGCCAACACGGTGTGCCTGGCCGCCGCCCGCCACCACGTGCTGGCCGAGGCCGGCTGGGACGTCGAGCGCGCCGGGCTGCACGGCGCCCCGCCCGTCCGCGTCGTGGCCGGCGCCGAGCGGCACGCCACGATCGACCAGTCGCTGCGCGTCCTCGGCCTGGGCACCGCCGCACTCGCGCCGGCCGCCGCCGGGCCCGACGGCGCCGTCGACGTCGACGACCTCGACCGGGTGCTCGCCGCCGGGCCCTCCGGTCCCACGATCGTCTGCCTGCAGGCGGGCAACGTGAACACCGGCGCGAGCGACGACCTGCGCGCCGCCTGCGGGGTGGCGCACGGCCGCGGGGCGTGGGTGCACGTGGACGGCGCCTTCGGGTTGTGGGCGGCCGCCAACCCCGCCACCGCGCCCCAGGTCGACGGCCTCGAGCTGGCCGACTCGTGGGGCTGCGACGGCCACAAGTGGCTGAACGTGCCCTACGACTCGGGGTATGCGTTCTGCTCCCGGCCCGACGTGGCAGCCGCCGCCATGTCGTTCACCGCCGCGTACCTGACCGGCTCGGGGACCGGCCCTCCGGTGCTGGCCGACCTCACCCTCGAGTCGTCGCGGCGGGCGCGGGGGTTCGCGACGTGGGCCGCTATCCGCGAGCTTGGCCGCAGCGGCGTCGCCGAGCTGGTCGAGCGGTGCTGCGCGCTGGCCCGGAGGTTCGCGTCCGAGCTGGCCGAGGGTGGCGTGGCGATCGGCAACGAGGTGGTGCTGAACCAGGTGCTGGCCGGGTTCGGCGACGACGACCGCACGGACCGGGTCATCGACGCGGTGCAACGCGACGGCACGTGCTGGATGGGCGGCACCACCTGGCGGGGGAGGCGCTACATGCGCATCTCGGTCTCGAACTGGTCGACCACCCGGGCCGACGTCGACCGCTCGGTCGCGGCCATCCTGCGAGTGGCGGCCGACGCGTGACAACGCCTGCGGCGCGGCGGTCAGGTCGTGTCGCCGCCCGGGGCCTTCCCGGCGGCCTTGGCGGTGTTCGAGGCCGCCGCCTTGGCGGCCTTCCTGGCCCTGCTCCCCGACGCCTTGCGCGCGGTGCCACCCGCCGCCGACTTGGACGCCGGCGCCTTCCGGGCGGTCCCCGCCCTCCTCGACGTCGGCGCCTTGGCCTTCGGCGCCGACTTCCGGGCCTTCGACTTCCCCGTCGCAGGCCGGCTCGCCGTCCCGGTCGCCGGTCGGTCGGCGGCGTCCGCGCGGTGGCCGTTTGTGGACGGCAGCAGCTCGGTCACGCCGGCGGCGATGCCCTCGGCCAGCACGTCGATGTCGCTCGCGGTGTCGTAGTCACCGGTCACGCCGAACGTCAGCTCGCCGTCGTAGCTGAAGATCGACACGCCCACCCGCAGCGGCGCCGCCAGTGGCACGTAGGGGCAGGCCCGCAACAGGCGGCGGCCGCACGAGTAGAGCGGGAACTGGGGCCCGGGGACGTTGGTCGTGACGGTGTCGAGGTTGCCCATGCGGCGGGCGGCGCGGGAGGCGACCCGCATGCCGAGCGACAGCAGCATCGGCGGGGCGAACCCGCCGAGCGAGGTGATGGCCTCGCCGGCCAGCGCCTGCTTCGACTCCTTCAGGTCGCTGAGTTGCGCGCTGATGGCGTGCAGCCGCTCGACCGGGTCGTCCAGGCCCACGGGCAGCTCGGCGAACATGGCCGACACCTTGTTCTCCAAGGTGCCGTCACCCTTGGCCGTGCCCGCGGCGTCGCGGGGCCGCACCGAGACGGGGACGAGTGTGCGGATCACCCGGTCCTCGACGGGCTCGCCCCGCGACAGCAGGAGGTCGCGGAACCCGCGGGTGATCAGCGCCAGGACCACGTCGTTGACCGTGCCGCCGTGGGCCAGCCGGATGGCCTTCACGTCGGCGAGCCTTGCCGTCGTCCACACGTAGGTCCGGTGCGGGCCGATGGGGCCGTTCAGGCTGGTGGGCGCCGTGGGCTTGACGATGCTCGAGAGGGCCACCGATCCCTTGGCCACCTCCTGGGCGGCGTCCAGCGCCCGCCGTGGACGGCGCAGCAGCGAGCTCACGGCCCGCACCTGCTCGTACGGGCTGGTGAACAGGCCGATGGTGGCGTCGCGGGCGAGCTCCATGGCCGACGGCTCGGGCGCCGGGCGCCAGTCGTCGTCGACGGGCTCGGGCACGTCGGGTGACAGGTCGAAGACGACCGCCATCAGCTCGGCGCCGGAGACGCCGTCGACCAGGCAGTGGTGGACCTTCGAGAGCATCGCCCAGCGGCCGTCGTCGAGGCCCTCGACCATCCACATCTCCCACAGGGGCTTGCTGCGGTCGAGCTGCTGCGACATGACCCTGCCCACCAGCCGGCGCAGCTCGGCGTCGCCGCCCGGTGCGGGCAGCGCGGTGTGGCGGACGTGGTACTCGACGGCGAAGTAGGGGTCGTCCACCCACACGGGGCGCCCCAGCGACAGGGGCACGGCGGCCACCTTCTGCCGGTACCGGGGCACCAGGTGGAGGCGGCCGGCGATGGTGCGCGCCAGGTCCCCGTAGGCCGGGGGCGGCCCCTCGAAGATGGCGATGGAGCCGATGTGCATGTGGTTGACGTCGTCCTCGATGTGCAGGAACGACGAGTCGAGTGGGCTCAACCGGTCCATCGGTGCCTCCTCCGGGGCAGGCTGGTGCCTGGCCGCCCCCATCTAACCGCGCTCAGCGGGCGTGTGCGACGGGTACCCCAGGATCTCGGCGAGCAGTCGCGTGGCGAGGTGCTGCGGGTCGGACCGCGGCGGCAGAGCTCAGGTGACCTCCCGCAGCCGGCCGGTCTCGACCTCGTAGACGAAGCCGCGGACCGCGTCGGTGTGCGGGATGAGGGGGTTGGCCCTGATGCGGGAGATCGACTGGCGGACGTCGGCGTCGACGTCCGCGAAGGCCTCGAGGGCGAAGCTCGGACGGATCCCCACCTCGGCCTCGATGGCATCCTTCACCTCGGCGTCCGTGAAGGTGAGCATGCCGCAGTCGGTGTGGTGGATCAGGGCGATCTCCTCGGTGCCGAGGAGCCGCTGGCTGATGACCAGCGAGCGCACGGCGTCTTCGGACACGACCCCGCCCGCGTTGCGGATGACGTGGGCGTCGCCCTCCTCGAGCCCGAGCGCCCGGGCGGGGTCGAGCCGGGCGTCCATGCAGGCGAGCACCGCCACCCGCTTCCCGGGCGGCATCGGCAGGCCGCCCTTGTCGAACGAGGCGGCGTAGGCCTCGTTGTTGGCCAGGAGCTGGTCGGTGATCGTCATGGTCTGGCTCCGTCGGCTGGGTAATCCCGACAAAGTAGATCAGGGTTTAGGCCTTGGGGCAAGGCGCCGCGTCGCGCCCGCTCAGGGGTGCGACGGCGCCGGCGGCGCGCCCTCCACCTCGAAGGCCAGCTCGTCCCGGTAGCACCACCACCAGTCCTCGCCGGGCTCGTACGAGCGCACGATCGGGTGGTCGGGGTGGTCGTGGAAGTGGGCGGTGGCATGGCGGTTGGGCGAGCTGTCGCAGCAGCCCACGTGACCGCAGGTCTGGCACAAGCGCAGATGGGCCCAGCGGCCGCCGATGCGCAGGCAGTCCTCGCACCCCTCCGACGACGGGCTCACCTCGTGGACGGCATCGAGGTGCGTGCAGGTGTCGGCCATGGCGGTGACCTCCTCGTGGGCGTCCCCCGACGCTATCGGCGTCATCCCGGCTGCAATTCGGCGGCCACCTTCCCGTGCCCGAAGAACTCGGCCCAGCCGGCGGGCGTGGCGTGGAAGGTCGCGTCCTGGCGGGCGGGGTCGGCACCGTGGGCGACGAGCAGCCGCGCCACCTCGATCTCGCCGGCCGCCGCCGCGTGGTGCAGGGCGGTGGCGCCGTCGCGCTCGGCATCGACGTCGAACCGCAGCCCGACCAGGACCGGCACCGCCCGCCACTGGCCGTTCGCGGCGGCCCACCGGACCAGGTCGGGCCGCTCGGCGCGCAGGGCCTCGGCGTCGGCGTCGCCGGGGCGCCGACCCGCCACCACCTGCCGGAGCGCCTCGGGAGGAGGCGCCGCGGTGACCGTGGCGGCGTACAGGTCGCGCAGCAGCGCCACCTCGGCTGCGTGGTGGACGTGCTCGTCGAGCATGTGGAGGACGAACGCGGCCCGGGTCGACTCGGCGTACCGCCCGGCGACGGGTCCCATCGGCTTGCTCAGCTCGTCGTCGGACAGCGACGACAGCAGCGCCCGCCACCACTCGTGCGCGGCGGTGAGCGCGGCCAGCGACTCGGCGGCGTGCGCCCGGGGGGCGCACCGCTCGTCGCCTCCCGGCCGGGCCGAGCCCCGCAGCAGCAGTTCGTTGCGGGCATCGCCGTAGCAGTCGGTCAGGTGCCACAGGCGCCAGGCGATGGTGGTCAACGGCGGCGACTCGGGCATCGGCGAGCGGTCGGCGCGCACGGTGCCGTCGTCACGCGCCCGCACGGACCAGCACAGCGGCGCCGGCTCCCACAGGTACTCGTCGTCGCCGAGGCCGTCGAGCCGGCCCGCAGTCCGCGCGAAGACCTGGTCGGACAGTCCCAGCAGTTCGTCCTTGCCGTTCATGTGGCGCACCGTAGGCCCGGATGCGGACACTTTCGGTCCTCGATCAGCTCATGTCGCCACGGCGACGGCGACGGCCCGGTCGACGATGCGCCGCACGTCCCGCGGTCAGGTGTCGGCCGCTTCGGCCACCGGCCCGTCGACGCCGCCGGCGCCGGCCGACGCCGTCCGGCCGGGTGCAGCGGACCGGGGCCGGCCCGTCAGCCCTGGGGCTCGACCGTGAAGCGGTCGAGGTCCGCTGCGCCGCCCGCCCGCACCCGGGCGAGGGTGCCCGCCCGCAGCACCTCCTTGGTCTGCGCGTAAGCACGCGAGCTGTAGGCGCCCAGGTGGCGAGCCTCGGCGAGGGCCTCGTCGGCCACGGCCTCGACCGGCACGACCCGGTCGAGGTAGCCGGCAGCCACCGCGCCATGGGGGTCGTAGACCCGGGCGCCGAGCGTCGCCTCGACCACGGCGGTGGTGGCCAGCCGGTCCTCGGCCAGCGCGATGGCGAACAGCGGCAGCGGCATGCCGATCGCCGTCTCGTTCAGCCCGATCTTGGCCGGCACGTCGGCGCCGACACGCACGTCGCACGACAGCACCAGCAGCGCACCGGCGGCTAGCGCGTGACCGGTCACCGCCCCCACCACCGGCTGGGGGTGCTGGTAGATGCGCATGAGCAGCTCGCCGCCCCGGGCGACGAGATCGCGGGCGGCGTCCGGCCCGGCGGTCATGACCGACAGGTCGAACCCCGCGCAGAACTTGCCCTCGCGCCCCACGATGCACACCGCGTCCGCGTCGGCCTGGGCCCGGTCGAGCGCCGCGTCGAAGCTGGGCAGCGCGGCCATTCCCAACACGTTGGCCTTGCCGTCGTCGAAGCGCAGGACGGCCACCCCATCCTCGAGGCTGGTGGTCACGGGCCCGCTCTCGTCCGGCATGCGCCGACGTTAGGCCCTGCCCCCGCGGCCGTGCGAAGCTCGCCTCGCTCGCTCGGTCGCGCCCGCCGCCGCGTCACGCCGCCTCCCCGGCACGGCTGGTGCCAGGCAGAATCCGCCGGCCGGGCACGTCCGCTGCCGAGCCGCGTCGGCTGCCGGGCACGTCCGCCACCGCAACCGTCCGCCGCCGGGCACGTCCGCCACCGCAACCGTCCGCCGCCGGGCACGTCCGCCACGTCGGCGGGTCCGCCGATCGGACCGTGCATCCTCCGCGATCCGGCGTCCGTTCGTCGCGGAGTGCGCAACGGAGGAACGCCGGATGGAGCTGCCTTCCCGATCCGGCGTCCGTTCGTCGCGGATGGCCGCAACGCAGGAACGCCGCGACGGTCGCCGTCCCGCCGCGGCGCCGCCTCCGAGTCACGATCGTCGCCGGCTGCCGGGCGGACCACACTGGCGCCATGCGCAGCCAGACGATCACGCTCGACACCGGTGCGACCGAAGCGGTGATCGACATCACCGCCGCCTGCGAGGACTTCGCGGCCGCCCAGGGGGACGGGCTGCTGCACGTGTTCGTCCCCCACGCGACCGCCGGCGTCGCGCTCATCGAGACCGGGGCCGGCAGCGAGCCCGACCTGCTGGCTGCGCTGCGCGACCTGCTGCCCGCCGACGACCGCTGGCGCCACGCCCACGGCTCGCCCGGTCACGGCCGCTCGCACGTGATGCCCGCCCTGGTGCCGCCGTACGCGATCATCCCGGTGCTCGACGGCCGCCTGGCGCTCGGCACGTGGCAGAGCGTCTGCCTGGTCGACCTGAACGTCGACAACCCGCGCCGTACCGTCCGCCTCTCGTTCCTCCCGGGCTGAGTCGGCCGTACGACCCGGACGGCCGACCGATGCCCCGTGGCGGTCGAGGCAATAGCTGTCGGCCTCGAGCTCCGGAGGCAATAGGAGTCGGCCCCCGACGGCCATCGCCTCGGGCGGTCGGCGGCGGAACCTATTGCCTCGCCGACCCACCGAGCCGACACACCCACGCCGACGTGCCCCGGCCACCCAGGCCGACGTGCCACGGCCACCCAGGCCGACGTGCCACGGCCACACACGACGACGTGCCCCGGCCACTTACGCCGACGTGCCCCGGCCACCCACGACGGCCCGCCACGGCGACAGGTCGTGCCGACCCACCGATCATCCGCGAGGGGCGGGTGGGCCGGTCGATAACGTCGCTGGGCATGGATCGACCCGCCGACGGCGCCGCGCCCGCCCCCACCTCGCCGGTGGCCGGGCTGGTCATCGGCACCGAGCCGGCCACGCCGCTGGAGTTCTGGGTGGGGGTCGCCGACGGCAGCTACCTCCAGCTCGACGATGTGGTGGTGGTCGACCGGGTGCTGCCCGACGGGCAGGCGCTGCGCATCTCGGGCGTGGTGTCCCAGGTCCGAGCCACGCACGAGGGCGCCCGCATGGACAGCGACGTGTTCCTCGTCGCCGACGGGGTGCTGCCCGCCCAGGTCAGCGAGGCCGCCCAGGTGCTTGCCACCCGCTTCGAGCCGGAGATCTTCGTGCCCCCACTGCCGGGTGAGGCGGTGCGCAAGGCCGCCGGCGCCGAGCGCGACGACGCCCTGCTGTTCACGCAGATGCGCCGGCTGCTGCCCGCCGGCCTATCGCGCGACGACGAGCCGTTCTACCTCAACCTCGAGTTCCTCGACGGCACCCGCGGCGCCCACGTCAACATCAGCGGCGTGTCGGGCGTGGCGACCAAGACCACGTACGCCACCTTCCTGCTCTACAGCCTGTTCCACTCCGATGTGCTGGGCGCCGAGGCGGCCAACACCAAGGCGCTGATCTTCAACGTCAAGGGTGAGGACCTGCTGTTCCTCGACCACACCAACGTCGAGCTCGGCGGTGACCAGCCGGGGCGCTACGCCCGGCTGGGCCTGCCCGCCGGGCCGTTCGAGTCGGTGGCGTTCTTCGCCCCGCCGGTGCGCGACGACCCGAACGCCAGCCC
>Ga0299914_10003727_pt1 | contig 10822 bp, 7 predicted proteins | sample RVTome_10_FD_201361 | JGI IMG/M metagenome (GOLD analysis project Ga0299914, IMG submission 201361) | Soil microbial communities from uranium-contaminated site in the Upper Colorado River Basin, Wyoming, United States - RVT153D57 (version 2) ... | reverse complement strand
GTTGTGCCGAGCCAGTTGCCTCAGCGGCGAGCAACACCGCCATTGTGTCCACGACCGACGCGACCTGCTCGGGAGTAAGTGGCTGGGCATGCAGCGCATCGGCCGGCGCCGCATCGAACGTGAGGTCGACGAGCTTTCGTGTGATGTCGACGGCGGGAACCTGGCGCACGACGACACCGACTGCACCCGGTTCAATGCCGAAGAGCCCGTAGCTGTTCGCGCCAACGGCCGCGACGACCAGTAGTGGTTGGGCACGATCTGCGTCAAGGCAGTAGCTCGAGTGCCCAGACAGCGTCCAGCCGCTCGCCCTCTGCTGCGCTCCGATCGTGTCGTGTCCTTGGCCCGGCCACCCGTTCGAACTGCCGAGCACCACCGCGCTGTGCGCCGTCCCCTCCGCGATCTGCGGCAACAGCCGTTCGGATGCTTCGTGCGATGCGGCCATCCGCAGTGCCGCCACGGCCATCCCGGCCGTGGACAGGAACGGCACTGGCGCCAATGCTCCACCGAGCTCCTGCAACAGCACACACAGCTCGGTCACGCCCAGCCCGGCGCCGCCGAACTCCTCGGGGATGCCTAGTCCCGTCCAGCCCAGCTCGGCCATCAGCTTCCACGAGTCCTTGTCGATGCCATCAGCTGAGGCAGTGGAGCGAACCGACTCCTCGTTGAGGCGCTCGCGCACGAACTGGCGAACGACGTTCCGGACATCGTGGATGTCTGGATCAACCACGGGGTCTGTGATCATGTCACACCCTTCGCTGTCAGCGAGGCAGGCCTAGCAGCCGCTCGGCGATGATGTTCCGCTGAATTTCGCTCGTGCCCGAGTAGATAGTCTTGGCGCGCGCGGCCAGCCTGGTCACTGATTCCGCACGCCCGAACTCCACTCCTGCGGGTCCGAGTAGGTCCGCACAGTGGTGGGCGATCTCCTTGTCCAGTTCGCCCCACACGAGGTTTGTCACCGACCCGACGGCGCCCAGGTCCTCACCGTCTTCCGCAAGCAGCGCGGCCCGCAAGTTGAGCTGCCGCAACTCCTGAGCGCGCATCCACAAATTGAGGTGGTCCTCTCGTGCTCGCTCCGTGCGCGCGGCCGACAGCAGACCCGACTCGGCCCCCGCCTGGAGCAGCTGCGCGGCGTCCGCGAGCTGAACGAGGAGCCTCGCGTGGTCGGTGAAGCATTGATCGCCTCGCTCGAACTGGAACAACTTCATCGCTGCTTGCCAGCCTGCTCCCGGCTCACCGACCACCCAGTTGCAAGGCGTCACCGCCTCGTCGAAGAAGATCTCGCAGAATTCCGCCTCGCCACTGATCTGGCTGATCGGCCGACAAGTGACGCCAGGCTGATCCATCGGGCAGATGAGCAGGCTCATCCCGGAGTGGCGCTTGCTGTCGGGTTCAGTCCGGCAAAGCACGAAGCAGTAATCAGCATATTGCGCGAATGTAGCCCAGATCTTCTGCCCGGTTATGACCCATTGGCCGCCGCGCAGTTCTGCCCTTGTCCGCAACGATGCTAGATCGGAGCCCGATTCTGGTTCGGAGAATCCCTGGCACCACATCTCCTCTCCGGAAAGGATGCCGGGCAGGAAGCGATGTTTCAGTTCCTCGGTTCCCACCGCCATGAGAGTGGGGCCGAGCAATACGATGCCAGGAGTGTTGGCCGCGTCCGGTGCTCGCCCGAGCCCGAGCTCCTCGTAGTACATGAACTGGGTAAGCGCGCCCGCACCGCGACCGCCATACTCGACCGGCCAGTGCACGCCGACCCAGTCATCAGCGGCCAGTTTCCGGTGCCAGTCACGACGGAACTCGAACCTCTGATCCTGGTCGATCGGCTCCGGCACGCCTGGCGCGTTCTTGGCCAGCCACGCTCCGAACTCGGCTCGGAACGGATGGTCATACGGAACTTCGGGCAGGTCCGGGCCGAGCACCGCACGGTCAAGCACTGCCGCGTTCGTCGTTGTGGTCACAGGATTGCCACCGCATTCGAAGGAGAACTGACGCCGCCGGGGACTGGCAGCGGAACGGCTACGAACAGGAATTCCCACCGGCGGAGCGTGGCGCAGCGTTCGGCGAGCGTATCGAGGTCAAGGAGTTCGGCGACCGCGAGGCCGAGCGTCGGTAGCAACCGCCAGTGCAGGTAACCAACCGACTTGTCGCCAGGCGCCACCTCGACGGCCGGGTTGTCGGCACACAGCGCTGCGACATGGTTGTCCCAGAAGAACCGTGCCGTCGCCGCATCGGCGCGCAGCCCGGAGAACCGTTGGGAGAGTTCCGGGGCGCGCCTACCTCGGGTGTCCAACTTGCGGTATGCGTCGACCCACCCCGTCCTGACGCAGGCGATGTCGCCGGGGTGCAGTTCGACACCCTGAGCTTGAGCCGTGGCATCCAGCGACTCAGCGAGAATCTCGTCTCCGGCGAACGGATCGAGCGGACGGCCGGTCGAGGCCAGGTATCGCGAGACATCAAGTAGCACCCCGCGTCCCACGATGCCGCTTCGTGCCCAGTGCTCGATACTCAGCGTCTCAGTGTCGTCGGCGGCGATTTCGGTGACACCGCCGAAAAATCCGTGCTGCTTCGCGCGCACGTGCCGTAGCCCGTCCCACTGCGATGTGGACTGCGGGTTGAACTCGTCAAGCTTGTCCTCGTTGGAGTTACGACTGACGGGCAGCACCGTGTGCTTGTACGGTGCGCGTCCAAACAACGGCGGGTCGATCTCGCCGAGCGAGAGGTTGAGCGGGATGACGTCACCCTCGCTTACCAAGGTGGCCGCGGAGCGGACAGTGTCAGAGCTCAGCAGTGACACCGTGCCCCTGTCCCGGTCCAGCACGTCCCAAGCGTGCGGCATTCCCAGCCCCTCAATGAGGGTGAGCTCGTCGTACGACGGGATCACGCCGCACCTCCGTTCTACCAATCGTTTGGGAGTAGTATCGGTGCCCGTTGGAGACGGTGTCAAGGGCTACGAAGCCAGTCACGAGCGATCGATGGGTAGGCGAATCGGTTGAACGAGCTACGCTTTCGAGATCTGGTGAAGGTGACCAGAGCGTCGGACGACACATTCACCGGCTGGTGCGCGGAAGGAGGGCGTGGTCGTATTTTCGGCGGGCAGGTCGCAGCCCAAGCATTGCAGGCCGCCGGCCGCCGGCTTCGCTGCGAGCGCGCACCCCACTCGCTACATCTGTATTTCTTGCGTCCTGGTGACCCGAACCGCTCTGTTACCTATTCCGTGAGCACCCTGCGGGACGGAAGGACCTTCAGTACCTTTCAGGTTCGTGCGTGTCAGGGTGAGCGCATCATCCTCACCGCTGTCGCGTCGTTCACCCGAACCGAGAACAGTGTTGAGTACCAGGTAGTCATGCCCACGACGGAAGATCCTGAAGCCTGCCCGGTCGACGATTTCGCCCCGCCCAACACCAACATCGAAGTCCGCAACCCGTTGGAGTTCCGCACGGCCATGCGTCATGCGGAGCCCGCACCCGCGACTCCCAGCCAACACGTGTGGTTCCGCTCCCGGCTACCGCTGTCCGACGGCGACCTCGAGCACGCATGTGTACTCACTTACGCGACCGACTTGTCACTTCCCCTAACGGCCCATCTCCCGTTGCACAGCCTCGACGATTACCACGCCGGAGCGTCCCTGGATCACACGCTGTGGTTTCACCGCCCGATCCGGGCCGACGAGTGGCTACTGTTCGAGCTGTCCAGCACCAGCTACGCGGCGGCCCGGGGCCTGTCGCACGGCAAGCTCTTCGACCGCGCGGGTCACCTCGTAGCCTCCGCGGCTCAGGAATCCCTGATCCGCATGCCCTTGTAGCTGCGTCAGTCCGGGAACGGATCCTTGACACCTATCCGGCTCGCGGGGACGGGTTCGCTTCCGGCCAATGTGACGTCGACCGCGAGCGAGGTGGCGCAACCAGGGCAGAAGTTCTCCCGCATCACCACAGGTTCCCCGGAAACCCTTTCGCGTACCTGGGAACGTAGCTCGTGGTACCGCTCGGACACCTTTCGCTCGGCGGTGACCGCACAGGCACGCCAATTTTCCGCCGCATCGCCCAGATCCTGCCCACACAAGGCACAACCCCAGTGGCCGTCGACCATGCGGAGCGGAGCGAACACCGAGCCGTCCGCGTCCGGAGTGTTCGGTGGCGCGAATCCCAGCCGCTGTGTGCGCAGCTCGGCACGTCGCTGGACGGTCCCCGCCGGGTTGGCCATATCCTGTTCGTCCAGCATGATGCCGTACAGGTCCGCAGCTAGTTCTGGTGACACATAACCGTCTCGCACGTCCTTCGCCACAGCCGCAGGGTCACGTAGCAACGGGTCACCCACGCCGCCACCGCCGCCGTTGACCACTGCGAACACGTCGCCACGCCGCAGCACCAGTTGCCCTGTCTTGGCAGGCTCCTCCATCTTCGTGCCGCGCAGCAGGTCCTCAGTCGGCCACAGGCCTTGCGCCAGCAACTCCAAGACATTGGTTTCGGTGTAGAGCTCCCAATTGCCCGCTGCGGCAGGGTATCCGCCCGCTGCTCCGCGCGGCGGCACGATGGCGCAGTTGTTGTAGGCGCCGCCCGTCATGAACTCTGAATGCACGATGGCCATCGCACCGGCGACCCCCATGCCGCCGCGATGGATGCCCGCGCCTGCGGTGTCGCGGGCGACTCGGCGCCACAGGATGATGCCCGGCTGTGCGGTCTCCTCCATCTCAACGTCCGGTGTGTTGCAGCCACACATGCACTGCGCGGCGTAGGTGTCCAGACCATCCGCCACTGTTTGCGCGCCGCCCCCGCAAGGTTGCCCAAGCGACACCGGAAACGCCACGGTCGGGCCGCCGCTGCGGAGGTCGATACCGAAGGAAGTGAAGAAGGCCAGGTTCTGGCACGGCTGACCAGCGATCCGGCCGGCGACAACTGGATCGTCGCTGAACGAGCAAGCTTGCGACAGTACGTCTATGAGCATCTTGTTGATCCGCATCCCGGTCTCCATGTGCGACTGGGTAACCGGCGCGGGCGGTACCGAGTTGACGATCGACCCTTTCGGCCCGAGGTCGAATGTGACAGGTCGCCATAGCCCCGCGTTGACCGGGATGTCGTAACAGAGCTGCGACAGCAGGGTGCTCCACGACTGCCCGACCACCGCAGGCCATGCGCCGTTGATGAACGAGTCGGTCTGCGCAGCACCGCGGAACTGGATGGTCATCGCGTCACCGTCGACGACGAGACGGCAAGCCACTTCGTGTAGTTCCTGGTTGCCGCGCGAGTCGTACTCCACCCAGTCTTGCGAGTCGTATGTGCCGTCCGGGAGTCGGCGGATAAGGTCACCCAGCGCACGCTCGGAGAGGTCCTTGGCGACTTCGTTGAGCTCGCGAAACCGGCTCAACCCGATGTCATCAATCATCCGGACGAGGCGGCGCTGGCCGGCGTTGTTCGCCGCGATCATGCTGCGAATATCGTTCAGCACGATGCGGGGAAGACGCACGTTGTTGGCTATGAACGCCTCCCACTCAGGGTTGATTCGCCCGTCCTGGACCACTCGCACTGCGTTGAAGTTCAATGCCTCCGAGAAATTGTCGTGGGCCCCCGGCGCGAACCCCGACACCGCCGACCCACCGGCGTCGAGAACGTGCTCATTGACGTATCCCCAGCCGATGAGCTCGCCAGCGTGGAAGAACGGCATCACGATTCCCAGGTCGCCCTGGTGGATGGCGCCCGAGGTGTGCGGGTCGTTGCAGAGGAACCCGTCCCCCGGTCGCAGGTCACCGACAGGAACCCGGTCCAGCACCGCGCGGACAGCGCCGAGCGCGGTAGAAATGTGGAAGGTCACGAATCCCGCGAAGGCTAACTGCTCGCCTTTGTGATCGAGAATGCAGGTGCTGAAGTCCTTGGCCTCGGTCACTACCGGCGAGCCCGAGGTTCGCATCAGTGTGATCGCCATTTCATTTGCCATGTCGCGGATAGACTTGTTGTGCACCTCCACGTCGATAACGTCAAACTCGGCGGGCGCAGCAGTCGACTGGGTCACGATCGGCTCCTCACACAGTCAAGACAAAGTTGTAGAAGCGGTCACGGACACACTCAGCACCGCCGGGCACGTAGATCGTGGTGTCGCCGATGTCGACGATGCACGGCCCGAAGATGCTCGTCCCCGGCATCAAATCCGCCTCTTGGTAGATGTCGATGACCCCTTCGACGCGCTCCACCGGGAGATGAACGCGACGACTGTCCACGGGTGCCGGCGCCGCTGCGGAAAGGTCTGGTGTGAACTCCCGCACCGGCGGCTTGGACCTTTCATGGGTAACTTTCACCGAGAGATTGACCAGCATGGCTGGGGAGTCCGCCCACGCGGTGCCCTCGCCGTAGGCACGCTCGTAAACAGTCGGGAAGTCGTCTGCCAGCCGCTGGCCATCGGCTTCGGTGAGCGGACGATCAGGCAGCGGCACCGGGATCTCCCACACCTGTCCCGCGAAGCAGCAGTCCCCGCTGAGGTGAAAGGTCAGGTCATCAGCACTCAGCCCATCACGTTCGGCGTCCTTCACCGCCGCAGCACGCACTTCCTCGATAATCGAATTGATCGTCTCGACCGCGTCACTGTCGCGCATGACCCAGTTCAGAGTCCGGCTGTACTGCCGAACGTAGTCGGCGATAAGGACGCCTTGTGCGGAGAATGCGGAGCTGTTGTCGGGAATCACGACGCTGCCACAACCCAGTCTGCGGGCAACCTCCACAGCGAACAGGCCGAGTCCGCCACCGTAGGCGAAGAACGTGAAGCCACGTGGGTCGTGGCCGCGCTCGATGCTCACCGTGCGCAGCGCGTTGGCCATGTTGATCACAGCGAGGTCGTAAACGGCCGCGGCTGCTTGCTCGGTAGACCACCCGAGGGGCTCGGCGAGGCTCGCGGTGATCACACGGCGGGAGGCGTCGGCATCGAGGACGTGCTGCCCGTTGAGGTAGTTCGCCGGATCGATGAGGCCTAGCACGACGTTGGCATCGGTCACCGTCGGTTCGGTTCCGCCACGGCCGTAGCATGCCGGACCGGGCTCCGAGCCCGCGCTGCGCGGCCCCACCTGAGGAACACCTCGGCTGTCTACCCATGCGATGCTGCCACCACCCGCACCGACCGACACGACGTCCACGATGTCCACGCCGGTCGGAAGCTGGCCGATGGAGATCCGCTTCGCCACCGCAGGTTCGAGTTGGTGCAACAGGCTGGTGTCGAAGCTCGTGCCACCCATGTCGCCGACCAGCACGTCGGTCAACCCCATCTGCTGGGCGGCGTACCGCGCGCCCATTACACCGCCAGCGGGGCCCGAAGCGAGCAGGCTCAACGGTTTGGTCGTCACCGCATCACCGCTGACCGATCCACCGATGCCTTGGAAGAATGACAGCGCTCCAGTGAATCCGGCGTCGTGCAGCTGAGTGGTGATCTGGTCGACGAACCGGCTGGCTGCGCGGTGCGACAGGCAGTTGAACACCGCCGTCACAAACCTCTCCGTCTCGCGGATGACGGGATGGACATCACTCGACAGTGACACGAAGGCGTTGTCCAGCTCTTCAGCGAGGATCTCCTGGGTCCGACGCTCGTTGGCGGGCTGGGCGAATGACCACAGGTAGCACACAGCGACAGCTTCCACGCCCTTGTCCCGCAGGCGCCCCGCGGCGGAACGGACTTCGTCCTCGGCGAGCGCGACGACGGTCTTACCATCGCTCGTTACGCGTTCGGTGATTTCCTCGATGCAGTCCCGGTCGACGATCTCCGGCGGCGTCGTCTGAGTGTGATCGTCGTAGTCGGCCTTACGGGCTCCGCGAGCGACACGGAAGGTGTCCTTGAAACCTCGGGTAATCAGAACGCCTACCTTGGCGCCGCGTAGCTCGGTTACGGCATTGGTGACAACGGTCGAACTGTTCACAAAGTCAGAACAGCTCGCGATCAGTTCCACTGTGGAGGTGCCCAGCTCGTCGGCGGCGCCGGCGAGGGCATGAAACACACCCTTGCTGTAGTCGTCGTGCGTGGTGAACGCCTTGCGGCGGACTAGTCCATCAGGTGTGGCAACGATCAGATCGGTATGTGTACCACCGATGTCCACGCCCACGCTGCAGGTCCGTTCACCGGACGACGCCTCGATCACCGCCACCTCGCACCTCCAGTTTCAACCAAACGTACGGAAGGTACAATAGAGTGACGGAGACCACGAGGTCAATGGGAGAAAGAAGGAGGATGACCCGGCTATATGCCTATTCCGAGTCATCTCTCGCGGCCCGGCGTCGCAGCCATCGGAGAACAAGTGCGGCTCGGAGCGCTGCGCACTCCGGATCGGATTGCCATCCGTATGTTCGGCGGCCAAGGGAGGACCTATGCGGAGCTCGACGAGCGGACCAACCGGCTTGCCCAGGCGTTGCTTGGCCAAGGTCTCCGGCCAGGCAGCAGGGTAGCGATCTGGTTGCCGAACTGCCTTGAGTACATCGAAACGTACCTGGCCTGCGCCAAGGCGGGCCTGGTCGCAGTCCAGATCAATATCCGGTTCACGGCAAGTGAGGCCCGGTACCTGCTCGAGGATTCCTGCCCCGAAGCACTCGCCTACGGCGATGAGGTAGCCGCTACGATCGATGAGCTCGATATCGTTGGGGACATCAATGTGGTCGCGTCGACCGGTCGGCAGCGGACTGCCACCACCCACGACTTCGAGGAGTTCCTACGCTCCGGCGCTAACGTCACCCCGACTCAACCGGAGGACGACGCACTCCTTGTCATCGGTTACACCAGCGGGACTACAGGCTTCCCCAAGGGCGCGATGCTGACCCACCGCTCGATCAAGACACTCGGCCAGACCAACGCACTGACCAGCCGCTATGTTCTGGGCAGCACACAAGTGTTCGGACTGTCGCTGTCGTTCACCGCGGCGATCCCGGCGCACGTCCTTCCCCATCTCTACGTGGGAGGCACGACCATCCTGCTTGATCACTGGGACACCGAGACACTCGCCGATGCCATCCGCGCGCATCGCGCGACCTTCACCATCGTTCCCAGCCCCCCGCTGTCGGAGTTCTGCGAACTGGCCGAGAAGAACCCGAGCATGCTCGACTCTGTGGTGTCGGTACTGCACTCTGGATCGAAAGCTCCTCCGGAGCAGTTGCAGCGCCTTGTCACGGCCATCGGCCCCCGCCTCGTGGAGGGCTGGGGCATGACGGAGAACTCCGGTGGGCTGCTGACCGCCACAGTCGCGTCGGACTATCTCGATCCAGCACCGGAGATCTTCGATTCGGCCGGCCAAGCGGCGCCGGACACCGCCATAATGCTCGTCGACGATGCAGCCGATCCGCTTCCACACGACGGTGTCGCCGTCGGCCAACTCATCGCGCATTCCGCATCGCTGGCCACCGGATACTGGAACAACTCGCAGGCCAGCCGTAACACATTCCGCAACGGCTGGTACCACTCCGGCGATCTGGGCCGCATCGATCCCGACGGCTACGTATATATCGTCGACCGAAGGGCCGATTTGATCCTGTCCGGAGGAATGAACGTCTATCCGAGCGAGATTGAGCGGGTGATTCTGATGATGCCGGGGGTGGCAGAGTGCGCCGTCGTCGCCACACCGCATCCGCGGTGGGGGCAGACACCCGTGGCATTCGTGGTAAGCACGGCATCCGCCGGTTCGATCACCCCGAACTGGGTCCTCAGTCACTGCAAACGCCACTTGGCCGGGTACAAGATGCCCAGCCGCGTCCTTGTCGTGCCAGGACTCCCCCGCAACTCCAGTGGAAAGATACTCAGGGAGCAGCTACGGCGCCGGTTGCAGCGATGACACCGGTGAGGAGAGGAGACACCCAGGCCGAGAGGTGAACGGAAGGCGTCCACCTCTCGGCACTAGCTTCTGTGCCGGACTTCCTACTTGATGAGGTGTCCGGCGTCGACAGGCAGCGTCACACCCGTGACATAGCGGCCGGAGTCTGCGACTAGGTACAACACCGCTTCGGTGATGTCCTCCGGTTCCACGGTCGGAACGGGAAGGAGATTGCCCATGAGCTCGCCAAGCCGTGGGTGCTTGGCGCCATACTCACCCATGACCTCGTTGGTCACCATCGGGGTGGTTACGCCGGTAGGGTGAACACTGTTCACACGGACCGAGTACGGCGCGAGGTCCGCCGCAGTGCACCGCATCAAGCCCACCATGCCGTGCTTCGCCACCGTGTACGAGGTAAGGCTGATGTCGTTGTTGGCGGCGTACTTCAGCCCCTGCGTCGAACAGGTCAGCACGATCGCGCCGCCCTTACCTGTTTCCTTCATCACCGGCGCGGCTGCTTCCACGGTGTTCCATACCCCGCCGACATTGATGTCGAGAGTGGTCTGCCATACCTTCTGGCGGGCCGCTGGGTCCTCGGGCTCGTCGACACTGATAGCGAGGATTCCCGCGTTGGCGATAACGATATCCAGCCCACCGAGCTCAGCCACACCATCGGCGACGGCTTTCCTCACCGCGGCTTGATCACGAACGTCGACGACCCGTGTGAACGCCTTCCGCCCTCGCTTTTCAACTTCGCGAGCAACTTCGTCAAGATCCTCCGGCGTCGGCATAGGATAGTTTACAGTCTCAATTGGACCGCAGACGTCGATTCCGATGATATCGGCACCTTCTTCTGCGAGTCGAATTGCGTGCGCGCGCCCTTGGCCGCGAGCGGCACCGGTAATGAAGGCGACCTTTCCTTCGACACGACCCATGACAAATGCCTCTCTTAACTTCGTTGTCAGTTTTGTTGGAGTTTGGGGGCGACTTCTTCGGTGAGGAGTCGCAGTGATTCGTTCCAGGGTTTGGGGTTGTCGGTGTAGTCGTGGCCGTAGACCA
>Ga0299914_10003726_pt1 | contig 10823 bp, 9 predicted proteins | sample RVTome_10_FD_201361 | JGI IMG/M metagenome (GOLD analysis project Ga0299914, IMG submission 201361) | Soil microbial communities from uranium-contaminated site in the Upper Colorado River Basin, Wyoming, United States - RVT153D57 (version 2) ... | reverse complement strand
GGGCAGACGCTGATCGTCGACGGCGGCTTCCAGGCCCACCAGCCCTGGTTCTCCCAGGCCCACATCGTCCATCCGAACGCAGTGATCGCTTCCACGGGGCCGATGGGCACTCCCTAGGAGGACATCGCGCACCGAGCGGGCCCTCGATTGCAGCGATCCGCCAGCGGAACGTCCGACGCGGTCGGCTGGGCAGCCCTGCTCGTCCGCGGCACCGCGGGTTGCCCACGAGATCTGAAGTCCTTAGGAGCGCCTACGAGCAGCAGTCTGCGAGCCCAGGTGCACCGTTTTGCGGCAAGTTTTGGCGCCTGCCATTGACAAGGCGTGACATCCATCACACGCTTGGACAAGCGCTTGGTTCGGAAGCGCTTGGTTGTCAAGGCGGCTATCCGGGTTTCGCCGCAGCCCCGAGAGGACTGGTGAGAATGAACGATAACCCGCACGATGTGTGGCGGAAACCGATGATGGGCCGCCGTACGTTCCTGGCTGTCACGGGTGGGGTGACCCTCGTGCTGGCCGGGTGCGGCAGCGGCGGTGGAGACGGGACTGGAGACAGCGGACAGAAGCCCGTGTCAGGTGGGAAGTTGACGTACGCGATCAGCAACGAGATCGCCTCGCTGGATCCAGCGAAGATCTCGTCGTCGTCAGGTGCGGGCTCAGCCCCCGGCTATGCGTTGTTCGGCGCGCTGCTGACTCTCGATGCGAAGACCGGTGCCGTCGTGCCGAGGATCGCCGAGTCGATGAAGAGCGACACCACGGGGAAGATCTGGACGCTCAAGCTGCGCGAGGGCGTGAAGTTTTCCGACGGCTCTCCCTATGACGCAGAAGCGGTCAAGTTCAACTTCACCAGGTACGCCGACCCGAAGATCGGTTCCCAAGCCGCGTCCTACGCCACGTCCATAACGTCGATGACCGCCGTGAGCCCGACGGAACTGCGGATCGAATTGGCTGCGCCCAACGCGATCTTCGACCGTGCGGTCGCCAAGTTGATGTTCTTCATCGGTTCGCCGACATTCATGAAGGCCCATCCGGACCAGATCGACACCAAGCCTGTCGGGGCGGGACCGTTCATCCTGGAGTCGTGGGTGCGCGACTCTGCGAAGACCTTCAAGCGCAACCCTGACTACTACGAAGCGCCGAAACCGTATGTCGACGAGTTGATCATCCAGACGATTCCCGACACCAGACAGTCGGTCACGGCGCTCCGGGCCGGGCAGCTCGACATCGCCCTCTTCTGGAACACCGCTGACGCCAGCCGTGCGGCCAGCGCCAATGGGTCGAGCAGTTCAGTCCTCAGCCCCGGCTCGCCATGTCTCGCGCTCAACATGACCAAAGCGCCGTTCGACGACGTGCGGCTGCGCCAGGCCGTGCGCTATGCGATCGACTCCGACCAGGCAGCCGAGGTCCTGGGTTCGTTCGCGGCGACGGCGGCTCCGTTTCCGAAAGGGTCGCCGTCGAACTTCGGGCTCAGCTGGCCAGCAGCCGACGAGGCGAAAGCGCAGAAGCTGTTCGACGACGTTGCCGCAGACAACGGCGGCACAGTGCGGTTCACGATCAGCTGTTTCCAAGAAGCCGGGAACCAGGCAGAGGGCAAGTACCTCCAGTCGGTCCTGAACCAGTACGACAACGTCGATGTGAAGGTCAACGTCGAGGCTGCCGCCACCGTACTCGGCAACGTGTTCTCGAAGAGTTACGAAGCGAACACCTGGGGTACGCCGTGGTGGACCGCCGCCGATCTCGAGCAGTACCTCAAGAGCGACTCGATCTACAACGTCTTCGGGTTCGACGATCCGGAGGTGGACAAGGCAGTTACGGCACTGCGCTCCAGCACGGACGAGGCCGGCCAGGCGAGGGCAGCGAAGGTGTTGGTCAGCAAGATGGTCGAAGCGCTGCCGATGGTCACCTACGGGTCGCGGGAGGTCAGCAACGTCCACTCGAGCCAGGTGCACGGGGTTGAGCCGTTCTTCGACGGCCTCATCAACTTCGAGGGCATCTGGAAGGCCCAGTAGCCGGTTGGGGCTTCACGGTGCGCCGCACCCGTTTCTTCGCGGCGCACCGTCTCCATCTGGGTGCCCGGGTCGGCTCGATGGCTCCGCCGTTGGCGCTATCGTGACGCCGTCAGAATCGCGGCGCTGCCATAGCTCCCGCCGAAGCCGGTGACAAGACCCACCTCCGGATCCCTGGCCTGATTGGCTGGGGCGTCGCCGCGGAGCTGCTGGACCAGCGCCGTGACGTTGTTCAGTCCGTGGACGTACCCCTCCGAGAGCAGGCCGCCGTGGAGATTCATGGGCAGTCTGCCACCGAGCATCGCTTGCCCTGACCTGACGAACGAGCCGGCCTGCCCGGGTGGAGCGAAGCCGAAGTCTTCGAGTTGCTTCAGCACCAGGAACGAGTAGGCGTCATACAGGGACGCAATGTCGATGTCATCGGGCGTCATGCCCGCTGAGCGATACAAGCGTGCCGAGACGTGGGCCGAGAAGATCGTGTCGACCGAGCTGGCCTTGTCCATCGCGGACGATCCGGGGCCGCCCCCACGCACCACGGCGTGAATGCGGGGGCTACGTGGCCGCTGGGCCGCGGCGATGTCGGACCGGGTCACCACCAACGCTGCCGCGCCATCAGTCTCCAGACAGCAGTCGACTCGTCGCAGTGGCGTTGCGACGTAGGGGCTCTCGAGGTATTGCGCGTGGGAAAGAGGCTGACGCATCAACGCCGCAGGATTGTCGCACGCAAGAGCGCGCGACTGGAGTACAACGGCGGCCAGGTCGCTCTCGGTTGTGGCTGCGTACCCAAGATACCGCTGGGCGGCGAGCGCGAAGAGGTGAACTGGGCCGACCATGCCGTAAGGCAAGGTGAACTGGGTCGGGTCGCTGGTCCCGAAGCGCAGAGCCGCCTGGCCCATGCGTGCGCCGGACCGGCCGTTCAGTGCTCGGTAGACCAAGACCGTCGAGGCGGTTCCGCTCTCGATCAGCATCGCTGCGTCGCCCAAGATCGAGGCGCACTGGGTGCCGCCGCCGTACAGCTCGTTCGTCCAGGTTTCGGGGGAGAGCCCGAGGCTCGCCGCAACGCTGTTGACGGGAGCGGTGTCGCCGAGATGGTACGTGAGGACTGCGCCGACGTCGTGAGGTTGGAGGCCAGCATCCGCGAGTGCGAGACGAGACGCCGTGATCGCGAGTTGCGCGGTGGTGCGACCTGACGCCCGCGACAGATCGGTCATCCCGACCCCGGCGATCGCGGCTCGGCCTGCGAACGTCTGTCGGCCCGACTGAGATGCCGTCACCATGTCAGGTCCGTGCGCGCTCGGTCGAACCGCTGCCCTGCTGCCACCGCTGTGGCCGCCTCATCGAGGGTGCGGAACAGGGATACGGACGACTTGGCCCGAAACTCGGCGATCCGGTCGAGATCCGTGGCCCGTGCCACGTCGATGTTGCGGGTTACGACCGACGCGCGTACGCCGAGGCTGCGCGACTCGAGTTCGTTGAGGGTGTCGATCAGTGGCACGAGCCCGGAGTTTCCGTAGCTGTAGTAGGCCGCGACATTGACGTGGATGATCACGTCGCTGAACTCCTGTAGCTCGATGATTGCCTGAAGTGTCTCGCCGAGGAGGTCGACACGCGAGGCTGGTCCGATCGGAATCTCCACCGGGTTGGCGACGCTGGTACCAGCTCCGTGGCCGAGCTCGCGGAGGCGGTGCTGCACCTGGTCCTCGAGCTTCCCGACGTCGAGAGCGGCGCGGGAGCAGGCGTCCGTGGCCAGCACGGATGCTCCGCCGCCAGAGCCGATGACGAGTGTCGAGGGCTGGGCGGCGGGCAGTCGGCAGACGGTCTCGAGGTGCCCGAGGGTGGCGATCAGATCTTCGAGGGTCGCGACCCGGGTGAACTGAGTGGCTTTCTCGACCGCTGACCAGATCTTGGCTGGGGCTGCGAGCGAGCCCGTGTGCGAGGAAACGGCGCGGGCGCCCTGCTGGCTGGTGCCTCCGGACAGAATCACGACCGGTTTGCGACCACGGGCTCTGCGAAGTGCGCGAAGCATCCGAGCTCCGTCGTCGGCGCCTTCCAGGTAGAGCCCGATCACTGCGGTCTCGGGGTCGTCGATGAGCCAGTCGAGGAGCTCAGCAGCTGTGACGTCGATTGCATTCCCGATGCTGATCAACTTGGCGTACCGCAGGCCGCGCCGATTCCCGACGGTCACCAGATCGCCGGACAGACCGCCGCTCTGGGAGATGACGGACACGACTCCCGGTTCGTGGTCTGCGCCCAAGCTGAACGCCTGTCTGCCCGCAGGGCTGTAGACGCCGATGCAGTTGGGGCCAATGAGTCGCGTTGGTGTCCCGGCGGCTGCAGCGAGCATCTCCTGCTCCATGGCGCGCCCCTGCTCGCCCATCTCACTGAACCCGCCGGAGATGATGTGGACGAATCGCACGTGTCCTACGGCTTGCCGTACGACGTCGACCGCGGCGCTGGCCGGCACCGCCACCATGAGATAGTCCGTTGTGGCATCTGTCGGCACCTCCCGAAGGGCCCGGACGCCGTCGATCTCGGTTGCCGTCGGATGGATCGTGACGAGGTCGTCGACGCGCCCGATGTCCTTGTATGCCGCGATGAAGCGATTCCCGAAGCCCGTGCCCTTCGTGGAGGCTCCTGCGATCGCCACCTCGCGCGGTCGGAACAACGCGGTGAAGTCGGTTCCCTCGGGTTGCTCGGTCCCCGGCGGCGGGGGTTCGCGAAGGATCAGCCGGGCATCGAGCACGAACGCGCCCGCAGACGAAGCCAGCACTGGGTTGCACTCGAACTCGTCCAGCGAGGCGCCGAGCTGCGACACGAGTCCGTCCGGCCCCGCGATGCGCAGGAGCAAGTCGATGAGGGCGTCCGAGTCGACGGGCTCGCTCCCGCGGGCGCCCTGCAGGAGCGGCGCTCCTGGAAAGGTCGAAAGGAGATCTTCTGCGTCCTCCCGACTGAGGGGGAGGGCTCGGAACTCAACCAAGTCGAGGATCTCGGTCGCCGTGCCGCCGAGGCCGAGCATCACCATGGACCCGAAGGACTGATCCCGTACGACGCCGATGATCAGCTCGACGCCCTCGTGTTGCTGCTGTTCCTCGACCAGGAACCCGGCCGGTGCGATGTCGACCTTGCGGAGTCGCTCGCGCATCGCCCGGGCACTCTCGTCGAGCGAGTCGACATCGAGGCCCAGGCGCACCGCGCCGAGATCGGACTTATGGATCACGCCAGGCCCGAAGGCCTTCAGCACCAGTGGCGCTTCCAAGTCCAACGCGAGTGCGGCGAGCTCGCCGGTGACGCTGGCAGTCAACCCGCGAGGCACGGTCGCGCCCAAGTCGCGCAGGACCTCCTTCACGACCGGCTCGGGGACGACGAGTGCACCAGCATGGTCACCGAACGCGGCCGAGATGAGGGTGGCGACGAGAGCGTCGTTCGTCGGTGCGGTCATGACTTCACCTCCGAATCGGCGAGACGCCAGTCGAGCAGTGTCAGCGGCGCGTCTTCAGCGCCAACCTCGATGTCGCGGAAGACAGCGACAACCGGAGCGCCGACGGCGAGTCCCTCGCCACTCGGGGGCCCGGCGAACCCGCCCGGAATCAGGATGTCGTCCTGGTCGCCGAGGCGGGTCAGAACCACGACGTACGGCGTCTGAGCGTCCCGTATCGGCGTGCGCCAAGTGACGTTCCAACTCGCCACAGTTCCGGTGGCTGCGGGTCGAGCCCAGGTCCACCTGGCATTCCCGCATCGTCCGCAGAGCTCACGGGGTGGCCAGCGCAGTACAGCACAGCCGGCGCAACGTTGAACGACGAGTTCGTGACGCGTCAACGCCTCCCACCATGGTGCGGAATCTCGGTCGGTTGCCGGTGCAACCACCTGCCTTGAGACCACGAAGACTCAGCTCCTCTCGCGGTTCGAACGACCGCCTGGAAGACAACCTAGCAAGCGCCTGCTTGGGTAGTCTATGCTGCACGAAACATAGGAATTCCGTTTCAGGAGGCTAGATGACACGCCGACCATTCCGCTTCGGAGCCGTCGTCCGACTGGCCGAGTCCGGGAAGGAGTGGGCTGAGAAGGCCCGCCGACTCGAGGACGCGGGGTTTGATGTCCTGTTGGTTCCCGACCATTTCATCGGACCCCGCTTCGCGCCCGTTGCGGCCATGACGGCAGCCGCCATGGCGACCACGACACTCAGGATCGGTGCGATGGTGTTCTCGAACGACTACCGACACCCGGTCGTGCTGGCGAAGGAGGCAGCCACTATGGATGTGCTCTCCGACGGTCGCCTCGAACTTGGCATCGGCACCGGATGGCTCCGCAAGGAGTACGACGCCACGGGGATTCAGTTCGATGAGCCGAAGGTCAGGTTCGCGCGTCTGAAGGAGGCGCTGCAGGTCGTCAAGGGCTGCTGGGGCGAGGGCTCATTCACGTTCAAGGGCGAGCACTATCAGATCGAGGATCTGGTCCAAGAACCGAAGCCGGTGCAGAAGCCCGGCCCGAAGATCCTGCTTGGCGGCGGGGGGCCGGGAATGCTGCGCCTTGCGGCGCGTCAGGCCGACATCGTGAATCTGGCCCAGCGGGTGCTTCCGGACGGCACCGCGCCCGATCCTGCGGATGGCGGGCTGGACAACTTCTTGAAGAAGATCGACATCATCCGCGAGGCAGCAGGCGAGCGGTTCGATCAGATCGAGCTCGGCACCAGTATCCAGAAGGTGGGAAACGCCCGTAAGAAGGCGGCGTGGAGCGAGGTAGACCTGTCGCGATCCGACGAGACGCCGCAGGTGCTTCTGGGCGACGGGAAGCAGATGGTGGAGCGTCTACGGGCATGGCGCGAACAGACTGGACTGAGCTACTTCGTGCTTCACAACGAGACCGACCTCGAGGACTTCCTCCCTGTCGTGGCCGAGTTGGCGGGCACGTGACCCACGTCGCGCGGAGGAGCGAAGGAGCACAATGACTGACGAGACGCACGTTCCTGCGATCGAGACAGCCCGGGGTCCTGTTCCGACCTCGAGTCTTGGTGCGACCCTCATGCACGAGCACATCTTCGTGCTCAGTCCCGAGATTCAGCAGAACTGGCCGGACTATGACGAGGGGTGGGACGAGGATCGCGAGATGGCTCGTGCCATCGAGAAGCTCCGCGAGGTCAAGGCCGAGGGCATCAGTACGATCGTCGACCTGACCGTGATCGGCCTTGGGCGGTACATGCCACGGATCGCGCGCTTGGCGGCGCAGACGGACGTCAACATCGTCGTCGCCACAGGTGCCTACGTCACTGAAGCCCTGCCGTACTACTTCCACTTCCGCGGCCCGGGTGCGCCCGCCGGCGGGCCCGAGAAAATGACTCCGATGTTCATTCGGGACATCGAGGACGGCATCACAGGAACAGGCGTCAAGGCCGGGATCCTCAAGTGTGTGACGGACGTCAAGGGGCTGACGCTGGACGTCGAGCGTGTGTTGCGAGCCGTCGCACAGGCTCATCGGCAGACCGGAGTGCCGATCTCGACTCACACGCACAGCGGCACGAAGCGTGGTCTCGACCAGCATCGCATCTTCAAGGAGGAGGGCGTCGATCTGTCGCGCGTGATCATCGGTCATTCCGGTGACACCGACGACTACGACTATCTCGAGCAACTCGTTGCCGAGGGGTCCTACCTCGGCATGGACCGCTTCGGCCTCGAGACGGTCAGCTTCGACAAGCGGGTTGAGATCGTCGTCGAGATGTGCTCCCGAGGGCATGCCGACAAGATGGTGCTCTCCCATGACACGTCGTGCTTCTCTGACCTGTCAGATCCCGTGCGGCGCCAAGAGCTCTATCCGAACTGGCGCTGGACGCACATTCCTCAAGATGTCGTGCCGGCCCTCCTGGAACGAGGAGTGTCACCGGAGGACATCGACCAGATGCTGATCCATAATCCGAGGGCGATCTTCGAGCGCCAGGGTGGCTACTGACGACATGGTCGATCCGCGCGCGATTCCGCAACCCGATGAGATGACGGCCCCGTACTGGGAGGCCTGCAGTCGCGGCTCGTACGAGCTGCAGCGATGCCGCTCATGCCGAAGGTTCGTTCACTTCCCCGAGCCGGAATGCCCTACATGCCATTCGATCGACCTCGGTTTCGAGCCGGCCTCGGGTCTCGGGCAGGTCGAGACGTTCACGGTCGTCCACAGGACGGTGGCGCCGGGGTTCGCCGAGCGCCCTCCGTACGTCATCGCCTGGGTCGCCATGGAAGACCAGGCTGGGCTCCGCGCCTTCGGCAACGTTTGTGGGTGTGAGCCCGATGACGTCGTGATCGGACTTCCCGTGAAGGTTGTCTTCGAGGACTTGCCTGGGTTCGGCGCAATCCCCAACTTCGCTGTGAGATAAGTAGGAGGCTGAACGCAAATGAAGATCGGTGTGACTCTCGGACTTCTTCATCCCGGTGTGTGGCACGATTTCGCTGTGGAGGCTGATCGTCTCGGGTACGAGTCCCTATGGGTGCCCGAGCACTTGGTCTTCACGGCCGACTTGTCCAACTCGTCCTATCCAGGCAGCAAGGACGGCAAGCCACCGGTTGACCCGCGCGCGCAGCTGTTCGACGCGCCGGTCTTCCTCGCCTCCATTGCGGGTGTCACCTCGACCATCAAGCTCGGGACGTACGTCTACCTCTTTGGACTCCGGCATCCGTTCGTCGCAGCCCGGGCTTTCCTGACGCTCGACACAGTGTCCAACGGCCGAGCGATCGTCGGTGTAGGAGCAGGATGGCTCGAGTCGGAATGGCGTGCCGCCGGTCTCGACTTCGGCACGCGCGGGCGACGCCTCGATGAAGCGATCCAGGTTGCCACCAGGTTATGGACCGAGGATGTCGTCGAGCATCATGGCGAATTCTTCGATTTCGACTCGGTCTGCTTTGAACCCAAGCCGGTCCACAAGCCGCACCCGCCGATTGTGGCCGGTGGAGAATCAAAGGCAGCGCTGTTACGTGCCGTTCGCCACTGCGATGGATGGGTGAGCATGCCGCACACCCTTGAGTCGGCCAAACCACAGATCGAGCGGCTGCATTCGCTGCTCGACGAGCACGGGCGGTCGCGTGACTCCTTCGAGATCACCGTCAGCGCTTTCGACGTCGCGAAACCTGCGGACCTCGATCCGTGGATCGACCTCGGTGTCGACCGCATCATCGTTCGTCCCTATTCGCGCACCACGGGTGCGGTCGAGGCGCTTCGCCGGTTCGCCGACGACCTCGGACTGGACGGAATCAAATCGCCCGATGCGTGAGACCAATCCGCACAGTTCGATTCTCGAGAAGGGACATTCATCTGTGACTCTCAAAGACAAAGTCGCGATCATCACTGGTGGGGCACGAGGCCTAGGTGCAGAGGAGGCTCGGCTGTTCGCGTCGCTTGGTGGCCGCGTGGTCATTGCCGATGTGGTTGACGAACCCGGCGAAGAGCTGGCTGATGAGCTAGGGGATCAGGTCGCCTACCGTCATCTGGACGTCAGGTCGAGGGCTGAGTGGGACAAGGTGGTCGAGGACACCGTGAGGCACTTCGGCAAGATCGACGTCCTCGTCAACAACGCCGCTGTGTGGCGGCTCGGCGCGCTGGCCGATGAGACGTCCGAGAGCCTGCACGCGATCTACGACATCAACCTCGTTGGGCCAACCCTCGGCATTCAGTCGGTCGTGCCTCATATGAGCGGAGGAGGCGGTGGGGCAATCGTCAACATCTGCTCTACCGCCGGCCTCGTGGGCTATGCCAATCAAGGTGCCTATAGCGCAACGAAATGGGCGCTGCGGGGGCTTTCCAAGGTCGCAGCCGCGGAGTATGCGTCGGTCGGTGTGCGGGTGAACGCCGTCTTCCCCGGCGTTATCGCCACACCGATGATCGCTGGCGTGGTCGACGTGTCGGGGCCCATCGACTCGATACCACTGAAGCGAGCTGGCCAACCTCGGGAAGTTGCGGAGGTGGTCGCGTTCCTGGCCTCTGACGCCGCCTCTTATGTCACTGGCAGCGAGTTTCAGGTCGACGGCGGAGCCGTCATCGGACCGATTGTCGATGACTGACCGTGGCTCTCGATCCGCAGGTCAGGCCGTTGGTCGACCAGATGAACGCGCTCCTCGACCACGTGGGCCGAGATTGGACTGACCCGGACGTGGTCCGGGCCCGGACGCGAGCGCCGGTGAAGCCCATCGAGGACCGATTCCCAGTCGCATCGGTCGCCGACAGGGCGATCCCAGCCCGAGACGGCCACGCCATCCCCATCCGCGTCTACAAGCACGGAACCGGGACGCTCGGTGTCATCGTCTTCTTTCACGGCGGTGGATGGGTGACCGGTGACCTCGACAGCCACGACGACATCTGTCGCAGGTTAGCCGTCGGCACCGGCTGTGTCGTGGTGGCCGTGGACTACAGACGCGCGCCGGAGCACCCGTTTCCCAAACCGCTACATGATGCCGCCGACGCAATCTCCTGGGTGGCGACGGCGAGCGAGTTCGGTGGAGGTCGCCGGCGGATCGTTGTCGCTGGGGACAGCTCAGGTGGGAACCTCGCTGCCGCGGCGGCTATCTTGGCGCGCGACCAGGGCGGCCCGGAGATCGTGCTGCAAGTGCTTGTCTATCCCGTCCTCGACGGGCGGATGGCGGCGTCGTCCTACAACGAGAACGCAGAAGGCTTTGTCCTGACCGCGCGGTTGATGAAGTGGTACTGGGACCAGTACGCGCCAGGTTGCGTACGCGAGGACGTGCTCGCGTCACCGCTGCGCCAACCTGATCTTTCGTGGCTTCCTCCAGCACTTATCGTCACTGCCGACCTGGACCCTCTTCGGGGTGAGGGCATGGAGTACGCCGCGCG
>Ga0299914_10003723_pt1 | contig 10831 bp, 8 predicted proteins | sample RVTome_10_FD_201361 | JGI IMG/M metagenome (GOLD analysis project Ga0299914, IMG submission 201361) | Soil microbial communities from uranium-contaminated site in the Upper Colorado River Basin, Wyoming, United States - RVT153D57 (version 2) ... | reverse complement strand
CAGCGTGTAGAGCTGGGCGCCCAGCGCGATGCCGATGCAGGCGGCGTCCACCACGAACGGCCACGTCAGCGGGTCGCTGAAGTGCTTGCGCCCGAACGGGAAGAAGAGGAAGGCGAGAATGAGCATGAAGGCCAGATGGGTGGAGCGGTGCGCGTGCACCTCGGTCTGGCCGTAGTAGGTCGAGTAGAAGTGGAACACGCACAGCGTCATCGAGAGGATGACGATGGCGCCCGCCAGGATCGTCTGCGGGCCGCGGCGCCGGCTGAGCAGCCAGTCGACCGCCGACGGCCCGCTGACGATCTCGGGGTCGGTGATGGTGACGGTTGCCGCCACGGGCTACCTCGCCACGCCGACCTCCTTGTAGTACCGGAGCGCGCCGGGATGGAACGGGATGGTGGCGTGCTCCATGGCCAGCTTCACGTTGGCCTGGTCGAGGCCGGGCGCGATCTCGTGGATGTCCTTGATGCGCTCCCACCAGAGCTTGGTGATCCGGTAGACGAGCTCGTCGGAGAGCCCGGCGTCGACGATGAGCTGCTGCAGGAAGCCGGCGGTGCCGAGGTTGTCGCCGGCGACGCCGTAGAGGCCCTTGGGCACCGTGCTCTTGACGAGGCCGGGCATGGTGACCAGCGTCTTCGAGACGATGTCGTCCGAGAAGCCGATCACCCGCAGGCCGGCCGCCTGCTGGACCGCCATGAGATCGGGGTAGTTCACCTGGGCCGGGATGAAGATCGCGTCCACGTTCTTGTCCTGCAGGGCCTTGGACCGGTCGGTGATGGACGTGTAGCTGATGGTGCCGCCCTCGGCCTTGAACTTGTCGGGCGGGATGCCGGCGGCGGCCATGAACGACTCGGCCAGCTCGGTCGTGCCCCAGCCCCGGTCCCCGGCCACGATGCGCTTGCCCTTGAGGTCGTGGATGCTCTTGATGGGGCTGTCCTTGAGGACGATCATCGCGACGGTCACGTGCCGGCCGAGGTTGCTCGCGATCAGCCGCACGTTCTTGATCGGGGTCGGGTAGTGCTTGCTCTCGCCCTTGTAGCCCTGCTCGGGATAGGGCGTGAGCGCGAAGGCGATCTGGGCCTCGCCCTTGCCGATCCGGGTGACGTTGACGACGCCGCCCCCGATCACGGTGCTCGACGCGAGCCCGGGGAGCGCCTCCGGGATGATGGTGGAGAACTTGGCGCCGGCCCGGAACCAGTCCCCGCCGGCGCTGGACACGCCGATCTTCAGGAACTTGATCTCCGGCTTCCACTGGGCGGCGGCGGGCGCGACGGCGACTGCGAGGACCAGGGCGAGGGCGAGTGTCTTGATCATGGACGGATCCTCCGGACGAATCAGGCTCGTGTGCCCCGGAGACTTACCGCCCTTCGCCGCCTGCTGTCAAGTGGTGTCGGCTGTCAGGAGGATCGACGCGCGGTGTCAGACCGCCCCGTCCCGGTGCAGCGCGGCGATGTCCTCCCGGGAGTAGCCGAGCTCGGCGAGGACCTGGTCGGTGTGCTCCCCCAGATCCGGCGAGGCCGTGCGGACGGCGCCCGGCGTGCGGGAGAGCGTGACCGGCAGGTTCTGGACCTCCTGCTCGCCCAGCCGGGAGTGGCGGATCTTCACGGCCAGCCCGAGCGCGCGCACCTGCTCGTCCTCGAAGACTTCCTTCACGTTGAGGATCGGCCCGCACGGCACGCCGGCCTTGTTGAGGATCTCGACCCACTCGGCGCTGGTCCTCGTGACCGTGGCCTTCTCCAGCTCCGCGTTGCACGCCACCCGGTTCTTCGAGCGGTCCTGCGGGGTCTTGAAGCGCGGGTCGTCGACGAGCTGAGGGACGTCGAGCGCCTCGCACAGGCGACGGTACATGTGCTGGCCGGAGGCGGCGATGTTCATGTGGCCGTCGGCCGTCTTGAACACGCCGGTCGGGATGCCGGTGGGATGGTCGTTGCCGGCCTGCGGCGGGATCTCCTTGCCGATGAGCCAGCGCGTCGCCTGGAAGTCGAGCATGCGCACCATCGCCTCGAGCAGGGAGGTGTGCACCCACTGCCCCTTGCCCGAGCGCTCGCGCTCGAGCAGGGCCACCAGCACGCCGTGCGCGAGGAACATGCCCGCCGTGAGGTCGGCAATGGGAATGCCCACGCGCACGGGGCCCTGGCCCGGCAGCCCGGTGACCGACATCAGCCCGCCGAGGCCCTGGGCGATCTGGTCGTAGCCGGGCCGGTCGCGGTACGGGCCGGACTGGCCGAAGCCCGAGATGCTGGCGTAGACGAGCCGCGGGTTGACCTGGCTGAGCGCCTCGTAGTCGATGCCCAGGCGGCGCTTGACGTCGGGCCGGAAGTTCTCGACCAGCACGTCGGCCCTGGCCACCAGCTTGCGGAGCACCTCCACACCTTTGGGGTGCTTCAGGTCGAGCGTCATCGAGCGCTTGTTGCGGTGCAGGTTCTGGAAGTCGAACTCGTCCCGCGTGAAGTCGTCCTGCTCCCGCGACTCGACCTTGATGACGTTGGCCCCCATCTCCGCGAGCTGGCGAACGCAGGTGGGCCCGGAGCGGGCGCGCGTGAGGTCGATGACGGTGTAGGGCGCGAGTGGCAGGCTCATCGGGCGTCTCCGTGGTTGGGTGTCATGCTGCCGGGTCCGTGGCTCATAGTGTTGCCTGTCGTGGCGGTGCGTCAAGATCGAATCGCGCCTCGACTGCGCGTCAGCTGCCGGCCCGATCTTCCCGGCTCATTCCCGGTCGGCGAGCGCCGGAGTCGGAGGTCGCCAAGCACTTGTTTCGACAGTCATTGGTGCCTGACCGTCGTGCCCCGGGTCCAGGCCGTTCCCCAATCTCCACGTGTGAAACCTCACCCGGTGGACGAGATCCAGGCCCGCAGGATCTCGACCTCCTCCTCGGTCAGTCGGTGCCTCGGCGTTGGCGATGTCGGGCCGACGACCTCGAGAAGCCTGCTCTCGCCCGGCTTGCCGATCGTGATCCAGCCCTCGCCGTTCTGCTCGGCGAGCAGTGCGGCGGGCACGTCGGCGCGGACTCCGCCGGCCGCCCCATGCGAACCGTGACACGACGCGCATTTGGCAGCGAGCAACGCGGCCGCGCGATCGGCGGCGGCCGCGGCGGCGACGCCTGGCACCGGAGCCGGACCGGTGGCCGGGGCGGCGGCGCCAACGGGAGCCGCCTCGCTTTCCAGTGCATGCAGCGGACGCTCGAGCGGCTGCACCGACAGGTGGGCGGCCACGGCGATCGTGGTCAGTGGCGCGGCAGCCGTCGCCAGGACGCCGAGCCCTGCCGCCCGTGGCCATCGCTCGGCCCACGGCCCCACGCCGAATCGCCTGCTGAGACCGCTGACCAGCCAGCGCCAGTGCAGCGCGACGTGGATGCCCAGGACCACCAGGAGCGTCACGCTGATCCAGAAGTGCAAGGCGCCGAACTGATGCCGCAGCAGACCCCAGAGCGAGTGCGTGCGGTTGGTCCCCGGGGGAAGCGCGAACCAGAGGATGTAGCCGGTGGCGACCATCGCCGTCAGCAGCGCGGCAGCGACGGTGTCGATGAGCAGGTTCACCGGGGCCCGGTTCATGGGTGCTCAGGGACTCCGCGGGAATGCGCCGAGGACCTTCATGTAGTTGGCGCGCTCGAACGCGGACGGCTCACGCACGGCGCGATAGCTCATGCTGCCCTGCATCTGGCCGATCGACTCGTACTCGTGCGCCTCCATCCAGGCCACGAGGTCGGCTTGGACCCGGCCGAGATGCTCGATGCCGTGCTGCAGGAGCGCGGAGGTCATCATGGCGACGCGGGCGCCCGCCATCATGGCCTTCAGGACGTCCTCGGCCGTGTGGACGCCGCCGGTCACGGCGAGGTCGGCCCGGACGTGGCCGAAGAGGATCGCCACCCAGTGCAGCCGGAGCAGCAGCTCCCAGGAGCTGCTCAGGGTGAGGTGCGGGCGCACCTCCAGAGCCTCCAGGTCGAAGTCCGGCTGGTAGAAGCGGTTGAACAGCACGAGGGCGTCGGCGCCCTCCCCGTCGAGGCGGCGCGCCACGTTGGCCATCGCCGTGAAGGCGTGGCCGAGCTTCACGGCCACGGGAAGGGTGACGCTCGCCTTCACGTCGCGGACGAGGTCGAGATACATCTGCTCGACCTCGGCGCCGGTCGTGGCCGGGTCGGTCGGGATGTAGTAGATGTTCAGCTCGAGGGCGTCGGCGCCGGCCTCCTGGATGAGTCGCGCGTGGTCGATCCAGCCCCCCGTGGACACGCCGTTGAGGCTGCCGATGACGGGGATGCCGAGCCGGCTCTTGGCGCGGTGCACGTGCTCCAGGTAGGTGTCGGGCCCGAGGTGGTAGGTGTGGAGGTCGGGGAAGTAGGAGACCGCCTCCGCGTAGCTCTCGGCGCCCGACGACAGGTGCTGGTCGAGCTGGTGGCTCTCCAGGGTGATCTGCTCCTCGAAGAGGGAGGGCAGCACGACGGCCGCCGCGCCGGCGTCCTCGAGGCGGCAGAGCGTGTCCAGCCGCTCCCCGAGGGGCGAGGCCGACGCCACGAGAGGGCTGGCGAGCGACAGGCCGAGATAGCGGGTGGTGAGGTCGATCACGCCGGGCTCTTTCCGCGCGCCGGGCTCACCGGCATCGCCGCCCAGTGCTCGTAGAAGGCCCAGCGGGCCCGGATCTCCTCTTCGGCCTCCGCCAGCAGCCGGGCGGCTGCCTGGGGATCGCTGTGCGCGAGCATGGTGTAGCGCGTCTCCGCGTAGGCATAGGTCCTGAGCGGCAGCGTGGGCGGCCGCGAGTCGAGCTGCAGCGGGTTCTCGCCCCTGGCGGTGCGCGCGGGGTCGAAACGGAGCAGTGGCCAGTGGCCGGACAGCACGGCGGCCTTCTGCTGGTCCATGCCGTGGCGCAGGTCGTAGCCGTGGGCGATGCAGTGGCTGTAGGCGATCACCAGGGAGGGGCCAGGGAAGGCCTCGGCCTCGCGTAGCGCCCGCAGGGTGTGGGTGTCGTTGGCCCCCATGGCGATCCGCGCCACGTAGACGGTCCCGTACGTCATCGCCATGGCCGCCAGGTCCTTCTTGGGTGTCGCCTTGCCGCCGGCGGCGAACTTGGCCACCGCCGCGCGCGGCGTGGCCTTCGACATCTGGCCGCCGGTGTTGGAGTACACCTCGGTGTCGAGGACGAGCACGTTGACGTCGTGGCCGGAGGCCAGGACGTGGTCGAGGCCGCCGTAGCCGATGTCGTAGGCCCAGCCGTCGCCGCCCACGATCCACACGCTCGTCTTCACCAGGGCATCCGCCACGCTCAGGAGCTCGCGGGCGTCGTTGCCGTCGAGGGCGCTCAGCGCGGCCTTCAGCGCCGCGACGCGTGTCCGCTGGGCCGCGATGCCCTCCGCGGAGGACTGGTCGGCATCCATTATGGCGGCCGCGAGGTCGCCGGGGAGGTCGGCGAGCCGGGTCACCAGCTCGCGCGCGTACGCGCGCTGCCGGTCGAGGGCCAGGCGCATGCCCAGGCCGAACTCGGCGTTGTCCTCGAAGAGCGAGTTGGCCCACGCCGGGCCGCGTCCGTCGCGACCGGCCGCCCACGGCGTCGCCGGCAGGCTGCCGCCGTAGATCGACGAGCACCCGGTCGCGTTGGCGACGATGGTGTGATCGCCGAAGAGCTGGGTCAGCACTTTCAGGTACGGGGTCTCGCCGCAGCCGGCGCAGGCCCCGGAGAACTCGAAGAGGGGCGGCAGGAGCTGCACGTCCTTGACGACGCCCGGGTTGAGCCGGTCGCGATCGAGATCGGGCAGCGCCAGGAAGGCCCCCCACCGCGCGGCCTGCTCGTCGTGGTCCGGGGACAGCGGGGCCATGGTGAGCGCCTTGTGGCGCACCTCGCTCTTGCTCTTGGCCGGGCACACCTCCACGCAGATCGCGCAGCCCGTGCAGTCGTCGGCCGAGACCTGCAGCGTGTAGCGCAAACCGTCCAGCTCGCGCCAGCCCGCGGGCACCGAGGGCAGGGCCGGCGAGACCGCCGCGAGCACCTCCGGTGAGGCGACCTTGGCGCGGATCACCGCGTGCGGGCACACGAGCACGCACTTGCCGCACTGGATGCAGAGCCCGGCGTCCCAGACGGGGATCTCGGCGGCGATGCGCCGCTTCTCCCAGCGCGCGGTCCCGCTCGGATAGGTGCCGTCGGCGGGCAGCGCGCTCACCGGCAACGCGTCGCCCTCGCCGCGCATGATCCGCGCCAGCACGTCGCGCACGAAGGCCGGCGCGCCGGCGGGGACAGCGGGGCGGCGCCCGCAGCCGCCGGCCGTCGTGGCGGGCACGGCGACCTCGTAGAGACCATCCAGCGCGCGGTCGACGGCGGCGAAGTTACGCTGCACGACCGGGTCCCCCCGCTTGCCGTACGTCTTCGCGATGGCCCGCTTGATCGCCGCGATCGCCTCGTCGCGCGGCAGGACCCCGCTCACGGCGAAGAAGCAGGTCTGCATGACCGTGTTGATGCGCCCGCCCATGCCGGCCTCGCGCGCCACCCGGGAGGCGTCGATGACGAACAGGCGCAGGGCCTTGGCGACGATCGTCTCCCGGACCGGGCCCGGCAGGTGAGCCCACACCTGGTCGGGCGGGTAGGGGCTGTTCAGGAGAAAGACGGCGCCCGGCTCGGCGACCGACAGCACGTCGAGACGCTCCAGAAACGACCACTGATGGCACGCCACGAAGCTGGCACGGCCGACGAGGTAGCTGGAGCGGATGGGCCGCGGGCCGAAGCGCAGGTGGGAGATCGTGACCGAGCCCGACTTCTTGGAGTCGTAGACGAAGTAGCCCTGCGCGTGGTGCGCCGTCTCCTCGCCGATGATCTTGATCGAGTTCTTGTTGGCCCCCACCGTGCCGTCGGCCCCGAGGCCGTAGAACACCGCCCGGACTGCCCTGGGGTCCTCGGTGGAAAAGTCGGGGTCCCACTCGAGGCTCGTGCCCGTGACGTCGTCGTGGATGCCGACGGTGAAGTGGTTGCGGGGGGCCGGCCGCCCCGCCTCGTCGAGGACGGCCTTGACCATGGCGGGGGTGAACTCCTTGGAGCCGAGCCCGTACCGGCCCCCGATCACGCGCGGCGGCGTCGCGAAGCGCGAGGCGCCGCCGCTGGCGGCCTCGGCGACGGCCGCGACGACGTCGAGGTAGAGCGGCTCGCCCGCGCTCCCCGGCTCCTTGGTGCGGTCCAGCACGGCCAGGGTGCGCACCGTCGCGGGCAGGGCGTCCACGAAGGCGGCTGCCGAGAACGGCCGGAAGAGGCGCACCTTGAGGACGCCCACCCGCTCGCCCGCGGCCACCAGGTGCTCCACCGTCTCGTGCGCTGTCTCGGCGCCCGACCCCATCAGGACGACCACGCGCTCGGCATCCGGCGCGCCCACGTAGTCGAAGAGGCGGTAGGCACGCCCGGTGAGGGTGGCGAAGCGGGCCAGGAGTCGCTCCACGATCGCTGGACAGGCCCGGTGATACGCGTTGGCTGCCTCCCGCGCCTGGAAGAAGACGTCGGGATTCTGGGCCGTGCCGCGGATGCTTGGCCGCTCCGGCGAGAGCGCGCGCCCGCGGTGCCCGCGCACCCGGTCGTCGTCGATCAGGGCCCGCACGGCCTCGGGGGGCAGCGGGGTCACCTTGGCCACCTCGTGCGAGGTCCGGAAGCCGTCGAAGAAGTGCAGGAACGGGATGCGGCTCTCCAGCGTGGCGGCGTGGGCGACGAGGGCGAGGTCCATCGCCTCCTGGACCGAGCCGGAGGCGAGCAGGGCGAAGCCGGTCGCGCGCGCCGCCATGACATCGCTGTGGTCGCCGAAGATCGACAGCGCCTGGGTGGCCAGCGAGCGCGCCGCCACGTGGATGACCGCCGGGGTCAGCTCGCCGGCGATCTTGTAGAGGTTCGGGATCATCAGGAGCAAGCCCTGCGAGGCCGTGAACGTCGTCGCCAGCGCGCCGGTCTGCAGGGCGCCGTGGAGGGCCCCGGCAGCGCCCCCCTCACTCTGCATCTCGACCACGGAGGGGACGGTGCCCCAGAGGTTTGGCCGGCGGGCGGCAGCCCACTGATCGGCCCACTCCCCCATCCCCGACGACGGCGTGATCGGGTAGATGGCGATGACGTCGCTCAGCCGGTACGCGACCTCGGCGACGGCCTCGTTCGCATCGAGCGTGAGCTGGGGCATGGTGACGTTCACTCTGCGGGCCTCCCGGAGGGGCAGTGCAAACAGGCCGCCAGACCGCGCCGGCATGGCCGCCGATGTTTCGCACCCTTGCGGCCTCGATCAAGCCGAGCAGTGGGCCCCTGATGCCCCAATGCGGCGCCGGCGCCACAGTCGCCGGGGCTCGCATCCTCCCTGCCGTGTCCGACCGGCCTCATCCCGCTTCAGAGGCCTTGATCGACTTTCCATCAGCGTCGGGCTGCGGTATCGTACATCGTCGAAAGACGATAGGAGGCGGCCCGTGCCCCTGACAACTTCCCGTCGGCTCCACCGGTCGTCCCAGGCGCGGCCCGAGGCTCTGACCCGAGAGCTGGCCGGGCTCGCCCGAGCGCTCGGGCACCCGGCCAGAATCCGGATCGTCCGGACGCTGCTCGCAAAGCAAGGGTGCATCGGCTGCGAGCTGGTCGACGAGACCGGCCTCGCGCAGTCGACGGTCTCCGAGCATCTGCGGATCCTCAAAGCGGCGGGCATCATCATGGGCCAGATCGAGCATCCCCGGGTCTGTTATTCGCTGAATCCCACGGCACTGGAGCCCCTGCGCGAGTTCCTGGTCAGCGCCGTGTCGTCCGGGCAGTCCCGATCCACCGGGAGGGGTTGAATGTCCACATGCGAGCGGTACCTGACGCTGTGGGTCGCGCGCACTGACGGGGGATCGGGGTGACGCTGTTCATCAACTGGGCGGTCAAGCCGTTCTCGTGGGCGCTGCTGGGCTGGCTGTTCATCGGCTGGCGCAATCCTCGCGCAGATCATCCGGCAGCTGACGATCACCATAGGGAAGATCGCCGAAAGCCTCCTCATCTACCTGGGCATTCCATGGCAATCTACGCCGTGCTCATGTTCCTGGTCGGCTTCTGGATGGGGCGGCGGCTCCCCTGGCAGGCACAGGAGCCCATCGGTCCCGACGCGCTGGCGCGGTTGGCCGCGGCTAGCCTCGAACCCGCAATCGTATGAGCACCACCACCGAGACCCCGAGACAACTCAACCTCTTCGAGCGCCAACTCACCCTGTGGGTCGGGCTCTGCATCGTCGGCGGCATTCTGCTCGGCAAGATCGCACCCGGCGTCGCCAAGGCCCTCGATGGCATGGCGGTGTATGTCGGTGGCGCGCCGGTCGTGTCCATCCCCATCGCCATCTGCCTTTTCTTCATGATGTATCCCATCATGGTGAAGATCGACTTCGTCAGCGTCGTGCGTGCCGGACGCAGCGCCAAGCCGGTGCTGCTCACGCTCTTCGTCAACTGGGCGGTGAAACCCTTCACCATGTATGCAATTGCCTTGTTTTTCCTCGGCACGCTGCTGCGCGGCTTTGTCGGCGGGGATGCCATGGACTGGGTGAAGATCCCGTTCGGCCTCGATCTCCCTCTCGGCGCGGAACACGGCGCTGGCACCGTGGTTCTGCACGACGGGGTGAAGATGCTGCAGATCCCGCTTTGGCGGAGTTACCTCGCCGGCTGCATCCTGCTCGGTGTCGCCCCCTGCACGGCCATGGTGCTGGTCTGGGGGAATCTGGCGCGTGGCAATGACGCTCTCACGCTCGTCATGGTCGCGATCAATTCGCTCATCATGCTCGTGCTCTACGGTGTACTGGGCGGCTTCCTCCTCGGCGTGGGCCGGTTGCCCGTGCCCTGGCAGGCGCTGCTTCTTTCCATCGCCGTCTACGTCGCCTTGCCGCTGGTCACGGGGTACTTCTCGCGCCGCTGGATGATCGCCGCGAAAGGCGAGCAGTGGTTCAAAGAGAAGTTCCTTCGGCGTCTCAATCCCATCCCCATCGCTGCGCTCCTGCTGACCCTGGTGCTGCTCTTCTCCTTCAAAGGCGAAGTCATCTCCGGCAATCCTCTGACGATCCTCTGGATCGCCATCCCACTCTTCCTCCAGACGCTCCTCATTTTCGCGTTGAGCTACGGGTCGGCCAAAATCCTCAAGCTTTCATATCAGGACGCCGCACCCGCGGCGATGATCGGCGCATCGAATCACTTCGAGGTGGCCATCGCCACCGCCGTCATGCTCTTCGGCCTGTCCTCCGGCGCTGCCTTGGCCACCGTGGTCGGCGTTCTCATCGAGGTGCCCGTGATGCTCATGCTCGTCGGCTTCTGCAAAAGGACCGCCCACTGGTTCGGCAGCCAGCCTGCGCCGTTAGAAACCTCCCAGGATGGCCGAGGGATTCCTGCGCGCCGTTCGGTCCGCTGAATCTTGCGCTGTCCGAGGTGGGACGGGCCGAGGGCCGCGCGCCGTCGCGGTGACCAGCGGGAGGCGCTGAGTATCGGCCTTGTGACGTAAGTCATAGATTCGGCCGCGGCGAGCTCTGCATACTGTCGGCTGACCGGCTCGGACAGGAGGCCGTCATGTGGAGCACGGGCGACATCGAGCGTTTCCACCAGCATCGGGCAATGGCGAAGGGCGAAGCGATGGCCGGGCACAGGCACTGAGATGTCGACGTCAGAAGCGAAACGGCGGTTGCCTTCCCGGCGGGACTTTCTGCGGGTGTCCGGCGCGGCGGGATTCGGGACCCTGGCGACTGCGGTCGGGGGTGCTCTGATATCTGGCCATGCCAGCGCCGGACGTCCCCGGACTGCGGGAGTCCGAGAGGTTCGTCTGGAGGCGCGAGAGCTCTCATGGGAGCTGGCTCCAGGCAAGATCGTGAAGGCCATGGCCTACAACGGCCAGATTCCGGGGC
>Ga0299914_10003722_pt1 | contig 10832 bp, 12 predicted proteins | sample RVTome_10_FD_201361 | JGI IMG/M metagenome (GOLD analysis project Ga0299914, IMG submission 201361) | Soil microbial communities from uranium-contaminated site in the Upper Colorado River Basin, Wyoming, United States - RVT153D57 (version 2) ... | reverse complement strand
GGGTGCCTGGTGTGGATCTCGGAGAAAGCGTCTCGGTGCCCGGGAACGGCTCGATGGTCCCGATCGCCGCAGACCCTCGATCCCGGAGGCGGATCAGATCGGCAGCGCTCGACCTGGACCTGCTCCATGTCCACGAGCCGCTCATGCCGTTGGCCTCCCTGCTGGCCACGCATGCCGGGCCGCCTGTCGTCGGCACTTTCCACGCGGCCCCCGGGAAAGCCGGTCGTCTCGCTTACCGGCTGACCCGCCCGCTCCTGAGCCGGCTCTTGGGCAATACCACGATGGTGACGGCGGTCAGTCGTGCGGCCGCATCGGTGCTTCCCGAAGGGCTGGAGGTGCGAATCATCCCCAACGGGCTCGATGTCGAGTCCTTGAAGGTCGAGACCGCTCGTGAGCCCGGGAAGGTGGCGTTCCTGGGGAGAGACGAGCCGAGAAAAGGCCTCGACGTCCTCCTCGACGCGTGGGAGACCGTCAAGACCGCCCGACCGGAGGCGGAGCTCGTGGTCATGGGATCACGGCGGGATGACGCCGGGCCAACCTGGATGGGGAGGGTCGACGAGGGAACCAAGGCGTTGGTGCTGAGCTCGTCGTCGATATATGTCGCTCCTCAAACCGGAGGCGAGTCATTCGGCATCGTCTTGCTCGAGGCAATGGCGGCCGGAGCCGCCGTCGTGGCCTCGGATCTCGATTCGTTTCGCGACTGGGCCGGAGAGGCTGCCCTTCTCTTCCCCGTGGGTGACAGCCAGGCACTGGCCACGGCAGTGATCGAGCTGCTCGAGGACCCCGGCCGGCGCCACAGTCTTGCCAAGGACGGCCGAAGTCTGGCCGAAGCTCACGACTGGGACGTTGTGGGAGGCACCTATCGCGAGCTATACAACGAGGCGGTGGCTTAGGCCAGCCGGGGCGAGGCGGTACAATCGGAGTTCCCTCAATGGAGCCGTGAGAAGTGGAAACCGGTACAAATCGCGTCAAGAGAGGCCTCGCCGAGATGCTCAAGGGCGGCGTCATCATGGATGTCGTCACCGCCGATGAGGCGAAGATCGCCGAAGAGGCAGGCGCGGTGGCCGTGATGGCCCTGGAAAGGGTCCCCTCCGACATTCGCAAGCACGGCGGGGTGGCCAGGATGGCGGACCCGACCAAGATCGAGGAGATCCAGGCCGTGGTGACGATCCCGGTCATGGCCAAATGCCGCATCGGTCATTTCGCCGAGGCTGCAGTGCTCCAGGCTCTGGGTGTCGACTACATCGACGAATCCGAGGTGCTCACCCCTGCGGACGAGGAGCATCACGTCGACAAATGGGCATTCACCACACCGTTCGTCTGCGGCGCCCGCAATCTCGGCGAGGCGCTGAGGCGCATCGGGGAAGGGGCGGCGATGATCCGCACGAAAGGCGAAGCAGGCACCGGCAACGTCGTCGAGGCGGTGCGTCACATGCGAACGGTGACCAACGAATTGCGGGCGGTCGCCTCCATGGACGACGCGCAACTCATGTCGGCCGCCCGTGATCACGGGGCGCCATTCGACCTGGTCCGGGAGGTCGGTTCGACCGGGAAACTTCCGGTCGTCAACTTCGCTGCCGGCGGCATCGCCACTCCGGCAGATGCCGCCCTGATGATGTCGCTCGGCGTCGACGGTGTGTTCGTCGGATCGGGCATCTTCAAGAGCTCCGGGCCCGAGGCCTATGCCCGGGCGATCGTCGAGGCGACCACGTTCTGGAATGAGCCCGAAGTGGTGGCCAAGGTCTCTCGCGGTCTCGGCGAAGCCATGCCGGGGATCGAGATCGACACCCTCAGGGATAGGGAGCGTCTCGCCGAGCGGGGATGGTGAGATGACCAACGTCGGCGTCCTTGCCCTCCAGGGGGACGTCCGGGAGCACCTCCACACCCTCGAATTCCTTGGTGTGGCCGCGACACCGGTCAAGACCCCTGACCAGCTCGGCTCGGTCGACGCGCTCGTGATCCCGGGAGGGGAGTCGACCACAATCGGCAAGATGGCGGTCCGCTTCGGCCTCCTCGAACCGCTCCGGCGGTCGATCGAAGACGGTCTCCCCACCTACGGAACCTGCGCCGGGATGATCCTGCTGGCCGGTGCGGTCACCGACGGCGACCAGCCGCTGCTCGGAGTCCTGGACGCGGTGGTGCGTCGGAACGCCTTCGGGCGCCAGAACGAGTCGTTCGAATCGGATCTCGAGGTGGACGGGCTGGATACGCCCTTTCACGCAGTCTTCATCCGCGCCCCTTGGGTCGAGAAGGTAGGCGCCGAGGTCGAGGTCCTCGCCGTCTTCGACGAGCATCCCGTCATGGTCCGCCAGGACAACATCCTCGCTACGTCCTTCCATCCCGAGCTAACCGGTGACGGGCGCATCCACCAACTCCTCCTCGACCTCGTCTGAGGAACCATGTCAGGTCATTCCAAATGGGCCAACATCAAGCACCGAAAGGGCCGCCAGGACGCGGCACGTGGCAAGTTGTTCGGGAAGCTCGCCAAGGCGATCGAGATCGCGGCACGTGAGGGAGGGGGCAACCCGGATTTCAACCCGACCCTCGCCACCGCCATCTACAAGGCAAAAGTGGCCTCGATGCCCAACGACAACATCGACCGTGCGGTCAAGCGGGGCACGGGCGAGGTCGAAGGCGCCCACTACGAGGAGATCTGGTACGAGGGCTACGGCCCTGGAGGGGTGGCCCTATATGTTCAGATCCTCACCGATAATCGCAATCGGGCTGCCTCAGACGTCCGCTCCACATTCACCAGGAGCGGCGGCAATCTCGGCGAGCCGGGCTCGGTCGGCTATCTGTTTCACCAGAAGGGCTTTATCGAGGTGAAGGGCAGCGAGGACGAGGTGATGCTGGTCGCCCTCGACTCAGGAGCCGAGGACATCCGCGACTCGGGTGACGGGTGGTTGGAGGTCATCACTTCACCGGGCGACGTTCAGCAGGTTCGCACCGCGCTGGATGAGGCGGGCCTGGAGATCGGCTCGGCCGACGTCACGCAACTCCCCTCCACCACGGTCCCGGTCGGCGAAGGGGAGGCGCGAAAGTTGCTGCGTCTCATCGACGCCCTGGACGATCTGGACGATGTCCAGGCGGTGTTCTCGAATTACGACATCGACGACGACGTGATGGAGCGCGTCCTCGAAGAGGTCTGATCGGAGACAGTCGTTTCAGACCGAGGGTGGAGGCGGGCTGGTGGTCCCGCTCGTGCTCCTCCCGGCCATCGATCCATAGATGAGCACCAGGACCGCAGCTACTGCCACCTGGATGAGGTGCTTGATCCAGTCGATGCCCTCGGTTGTTCCGACTTCCATGAGGTCTGCGACCCAACCGCCGAGAAATGCGCCGACGGCGCCGATGAGGATCGTGATCCCCATCGAGATGTTCTGTCTCCCGGGCAAGACCAGGCGAGCCAACGGGCCGATGATGATGCCTGCCAGCAGTGCACCGATGATCGTCGCGAGCCAATCCATGTCCGCTCCTTCTCTTGGCGACAGCTGTCACCCTACGCATCGCTGTTCGTCCCGTGCGGGCATGTTCGTTTTGGCGCGAGTGCTCTGGGGTAAATGACCCGGCCAATCCCACCAGGAGGAATAGATATGGGAGTTCTGATTTGGTTGCTGGTCGGCCTCATTGCCGGCCTCATCGCACGAGCCCTGGTCCCGGGCTCGGATTCGATGGGAGTCCTCGGGACACTCGTGCTCGGGCTCGTCGGCTCGCTGATCGGGGGGTTCCTCGGGAATCTCTTGTTTGACGGGCAATGGGATGTGACGGCGGCCGGGATCGTCGGCTCGATTATCGGGGCGATCATCGCGCTGTTGATCTATCGGGCAGCGAGCTCGCGCTCTGTGGCATAACCCGGGAGCTCTCTAGAGAATGAGGGGTGCCATCACCGGCGCCCCTCATTCTGTATGCCCAAATCTCCGGAATCGCGAGCGGACCCGCCTAATCTCACCAAACATATGTTCGTAATGGGCATCGACCCTGGGCTGTCTGCCACCGGGTACGGGGTGGTGGAGCGCGGGCATCCTCCCCGTGCGTTGTTGGCCGGGGTGATCCGAACCGACCCCGCGGCTCCAATGGCCCAGAGACTTGCCGATTTGTTCATCGGGCTGACCCAGGTGATCGAGGAATCGAGGCCCGATGTCGTCGCCGTGGAGTCGGTGTTCACCAATCAGAACCTGCAGACGGCGATCTCCGTGGGTCGTGCCTCCGGGGTCGCCCTGCTCGCCGCAGCCCGGGCCGGTCTCCAGGTGTCCGAGTACGCCCCGACCGCGGTCAAGTCGGCGATCACCGGCGACGGCTCGGCCTCCAAGGGCCAAATCCAACAGATGGTTGCCCGCCTGCTTCGTCTGGCCGAGCCGCCACGGCCGGCCGACGCCGCCGACGCCCTGGCCATCGCCCTCTGCCACCTGCGCGCCGCTCCGTTGCAGAGAGCCCGATGATCGGGCGTTTGCGAGGTGTCCTAGTCTCGAGACATGGGGAGATCGTGTGTGTCGAGGTCGGCGGGGTGGGCTACGAGGTGACGATGACGCCACGTGGGGTCTCGACCTTGCCCGGAGTGGGCGAGGAGGTGGTGGTGCACACCCACACCCACGTGCGCGAGGACGAGATGAGTCTCTATGGATTCGACGCCGAGACCGATCGCGACCTGTTCCGCATCCTGCTCGGGGCCGGCGGCGTGGGGCCCAAACTGGCCATGGCGATCTTGGGGACGATGACCCACCAAGACATCGTTCGATCCATCGTCACCGAGGACGCCGACGCGCTGACAGTCGTCCCCGGAGTGGGGAAGCGGGGGGCACAGAAGATCGTGCTCGAACTGGCGCCCAAGCTGGCCGGCGTCGACGCCGAGGTAGTCGGCTCGAGCCGTCTGGTGGCGGTCCGTCAAGCATTGGAAGGCCTTGGCTATTCGACCGAGGAGATCAACGGGGTGATGGGTGAGTTGGACCCGGATTCGGCCATAGAGGCCCAGATCAAGGCGGCCCTTCGCGCCCTGGGCAGGGGTTAGACATGCGTGAGGATTCCCTGCTGAACCCGACGATCGAAACCGACGAAGAGGTCACACTCCGACCCAAGCATCTCGACGAGTTCATCGGGCAGGACCGCGTGAGGGAGCGTCTCGAGATCTCATTGGATGCGGCGCGCAAGGAGAAGCGACCACTCGACCATGTGCTGTTCTCGGGCCCGCCCGGGCTGGGAAAGACGACCCTCGCCGGTGTCATCGCCAACGAGTTGGAAGTGAAGATGCGTGTCACTTCCGGCCCCGCCCTCGACCGCCCAGGCGACCTGGCCGCCATCCTCTCCAACCTGGATACCGGCGATGTCTTCTTCATCGACGAGATCCACCGACTTCCCCGAGCGGTCGAGGAGGTGCTGTATCCGGCGATGGAGGACTTCCAATTGGACATCGTGCTGGGCAAAGGGCCCACGGCCCAGTCGATCCGACTGGATCTCCCCCGGTTCACACTGGTGGGCGCAACCACACGGAAGGGCACCGTGACGGCACCACTCAGGGACCGGTTCGGGATCGAGGAGAAGCTCGACTACTACTCGCCGGACGAGCTGGCTGTGATCATCCGGCGCTCGGCCGGCATCATCGGCGTGGAGATCTCCGAGGACGCAGCCGGGATCATCTCTCATCGCAGCCGGTCGACTCCGCGTATCGCCAACCGACTCCTCGCCCGGGTCCGGGATTACGCCGTGTCCAGGGCCTCAGGTGTCATCGACCCCAACGTCGCCGACGAGGCGTTGCGTGTGTTCGAGGTCGACGACCTCGGTCTGGACAAGGTCGACCGTGCGATCCTGGAGTCGATCATCGACAAGTTCGGCGGCGGCCCCGTCGGCCTCTCGACCCTGGCCATCGCCGTGGGGGAGGAGCCGGAGACGGTCGAGGACGCCTACGAGCCGTTCCTGCTCCAGTCGGGGCTGATAAGACGCACGCCACGGGGCCGCATGGCAACCACCCATGCCTACACGCATCTCGGCCAGGAGCCACCCGCCGACTCGCAGGGGAAACTGCTCTAGCCTCGTTCCTCGATGCGGGTCGAGTCCTTCAAGTATCCACTCCCGGAGTCGGCCGTTGCCCAGGAGGCGATCGAGCCCCGCCACGACTCCCGATTGTTGGACACGCGGGATATGTCCGATCATCGGTTCCTGGATCTCCCCTCATTGCTCCGGCCCGGGGACTTGGTCGTGGTCAACGAGACCCGGGTGCGGGCAGCCCGACTCAGGGGCCACCGACGCGACACGGGCGGTGGGATCGAGCTGCTCGTCCTCGAAGCGCGCCTGGACGGCTTGTGGAAGGCGCTGGCCCGGCCTTCGCGAAGACTGCGACCCGGGGTCGAGATCGAGATAGAAGGGATTGTTGCGTCCGTGGTGGAGGGTCCCGAGGGGGGTTTGGTGGTGGTAGACATGAAGGCGGCCGACGTGGAGGCCGCCATCGCCGCTGCCGGGACAATCCCTCTCCCGCCCTACTTCCACGGCACCCTTGGCGACCCCGATCGGTATCAAACCATGTTCGCCCGCAGCACCGGTTCGGCGGCCGCGCCCACGGCCGGTCTTCATTTCACGCCCGCAGTGGCGGCCGGTCTCCAGCGACGGGGAATCGAGATCGCCTCGGTGGACCTCCATGTTGGAATCGACACATTTCGGCCCATCACCGCCGACGAGATCGAGCATCACGTGATGCACTCGGAGTGGTGCTCCATTTCCCCGACGACGGCCGCCGCCATCTCGGGTGCCCGGGCCGTGGGCAGGAGGGTGGTGGCGATCGGAACCACCGTGGTGCGCACCCTGGAGACGTTTGCCAACGACGACCGGACGGTGGTGGCCGGGGACGGAGACACCGATCTCTTCCTCAGGCCGGGAGATGAGTTTCGGGTGGTCGATGCCATCGTGACCAATTTCCACGTCCCCGGATCCACACTTGTGGTGCTGGTGGCGGCGTTCATGGGGGAGCGGTGGCGGGAGGCATATCAGACCGCTCTCGACCACGGATATCGCTTCCTCTCCTTCGGGGATGCGATGTACGCCGAGCGATAATCAGACCATGAGCGCCGTGACCTGGACATCGCAGGCGACAGACGGGGAGGCCCGCTCCGGGTGGCTCGACACACCTCACGGCCGGATCCCCACCCCGGCCTTCATGCCGGTGGGGACAAGGGCGGCGGTCAAGGCCGTGGACAGCCACGACCTCGCCGGCGTCGGAGCCGAGATCCTGTTGGCCAACACCTATCACCTGATGCTCCGTCCCGGATCCGCCCGGATCGCTGCTCTTGGCGGGCTCCATCGGTTCATGGCTTGGGACGGGCCGATCCTCACCGATTCCGGCGGTTTTCAGATCTTTTCCCTCGAGCCCCTGATCGAGGAGCGTGGCGCCAGATTCCGTTCCGTCTACGACGGTTCCCAGGTCGAGCTCACGCCCGAGGACGCGGTCAGGATCCAGGAAGAGCTGGCACCCGACATCGCCATGGCCCTCGACGTGTGCGTCGGTCTCCCTGCGCCCATCGACCTGGTCGAGGCGGAGTTGGAGCGGACCCTGCGCTGGGCCGAGCGTTGCCTACGGGTGCACACCAAGCCGGACCAGGCGCTGTTCGGGATTGTCCAGGGCGGGGTCGACGCGGATCTCAGGGCGAAGAGCGCGGCCCAGACCGCGGCCCTCGGATTTCCCGGCTTCGGGATCGGAGGGCTGTCCGTCGGTGAGGGTCGCGAGGAAAGGCACCTGGCCCTCGAGGCCAGCTTCGCCGAGCTCCCAGAGGGCAAGCCTCGATACGTGATGGGGCTGGGAGACACCGACGGGCTGCTCGACGCGATCGGGAGGGGGGCGGACATGTTCGACTGCGTCCTTCCGACGAGGCTTGCCCGACATGGCAAGGTCCTGACCCGCACCGGTGATTTCAGCCTTCGCAACGCCGTATCCGAGAGCGACGACCGCCCAATCGACGACCAATGCGCTTGCCAGACCTGCCGAACCCACAGCCGTGCCTACTTGCGTCATCTGGTGCGGGTGAAGGAACTGTCGGCTCATCGTCTCCTCACCATCCACAACCTTCGATACACCCTCGATCTGGTCGCCGGAGCCCGCGTGGCCATCGAATCGGGAACATTCTTCGACTTCGTCGCAGGCGTGGCAAAGACCCGCTCCAACGGTTCGCCGTAGACCTCTGGCGTTGCCTAATCTCCGGCGAGTCCGTCTCTCGCGATCTGGAGGATCCATTGACCCATCTCGTCTTTGCCCAGGAGACCGCGGCGAGCCCGCTGCCCTCGCTGCTCTTCCTCGGGTTGATGGTTGCCGTCTTCTGGTTGTTCATCATCCGGCCTCAGCGTCAACGCGCCAAAGCCCAGCAGGAGTTGTCCAAGACCCTCAGCCCTGGCGAGGAGGTTCGGACCATCGGCGGGATTCACGGCATCGTGGTTTCTGTCGACGACGAGAGTGTGGTCCTCAGGGTGGAGGAGGGAAAGATCCGCGTCTCTAGGAAGGCCGTTGGGTCCCGGGTGGGCCCGGACAAGCCAGAAGCCGAAACCTCCTGATCCGACCGTAGACTTCCCGGGGTGGAAAACCTCAGCGCGCTCATTCGCGACATCCCCGACTTTCCCGAGCCCGGAATCGTCTTCAAGGACATCACGCCGGTCCTCGCCGACCCGGCCGCCTTTGCCACACTGGTGGAGGCACTGGCCGAGCCATTTCGCACTTCCGGAGTGACCAAAGTGGCAGGGATCGAGGCACGGGGCTTCACTCTTGCCACTCCCGTTGCCGGTCTCTTAGGGGCGGGATTCATACCGGTTCGCAAACCTGGAAAGCTGCCCTACGAGACGGTCCGCGAGGATTACTCGCTCGAGTACGGCACCGACTCACTCGAGATCCACACCGATGCCGCCACGCCCGGGGAGAAGGTACTTCTCGTCGACGATGTGATCGCCACCGGTGGAACAGCGGCTGCCGCGATTCGGTTGTTGAGGAAGATCGGCGCCGAAGTGGTCGGTTTCGCGGTTTTTATCGAGCTATCTGTCCTCGACGGCGCCCAAATGCTGGACGGTGTACCCCTGCATGCCCTCCTCAAGTACGACTGAGTCGAGCCAGGCGACATTCGACGATGTCGTCAGTGCCTTCGTCGCCCATCACCCCGATGGGGATGTCGACTTGCTGCGAAGAGCATATGAAGTAGCGGCTGAGGCGCATGCCGGTCAGGTGCGAAAGACCGGTGACCCCTATATCACCCATCCGCTGGCCGTGGCCCAGATGCTGGCCGGCTACGGGCTCGATGAGCCGACGCTGGCTGCCGCACTGCTTCATGACACTGTCGAAGACACCAACCTCACACTGAACGACCTCTCCATGCAGTTCGGCGACGAGATCGGCCGGCTCATCGACGGCGTGACCAAGCTCGATCGGGTCCGCTACTCCAATCGGGAGCAGGCCCAGGCCGCAACCATCCGCAAGATGGTGGTTGCCATGGCCCAGGACGTCCGTGTCCTGATCATCAAGCTGTTCGACCGTCTCCACAACCTGAGGACTGTCGATGCCTTGCGGGAGGAGAAGCAGCGACGAGTTGCCCAGGAGACCCTCGATGTCTATGCCCCTCTGGCCCATCGACTGGGGGTCCAGGAGATCAAGCATGAGTTCGAGGATCGTTGCTTCGCCATCCTCTATCCCGGGCCCAATGCCGAGATCCAGGCCAAGCTGGCCGAGCGGGCGCCCGAGCGTCAGGCATTCATCGAGAAGATGGTCGTCGAGATCGCCGGGATCCTCGCCGATTCCGGTATCGACGCCGAGGTGACCGGCCGGCCCAAGCACCAGTACTCGATCTATCGCAAGATGCGAGAGCAGAACCGGCCGTTCGAGGACATCCACGATCTGATCGGCATCCGGATCATCACCGAGACGATGCGGGACTGTTACGCCGCGCTGGGGCTCATCCACAGTCACTGGGTCCCGGTGACCGGGCGCTTCAAGGACTACATCGCCATGCCGAAAATCAACCTCTACCAGTCGCTCCACACCACGGTGATCGGGCCTGACGGCAAGCCGCTCGAAGTCCAGATCCGCACCGCGGAGATGCACCAGAGGGCGGAAGCAGGAATCGCGGCCCACTGGCGATACAAGGAGGGCGAGGCCGGCCAGCTACCCCGGATGGAATTCCTCTCCTGGGGGGAGGAGGAAGACCCTGAGGAGTTCCTGGCCAATCTCAAGCTCGACCTGTACCAGGACGAGGTGTTCGTCCTGACCCCTGGAGGCGACGTCAAGCCACTACCCGCCGGGTCCACCGCGATCGACTTCGCGTATTCGGTGCACACCGAGGTGGGCCATAGGTGCGTCGGTGCCAGGATCAACGGCCGGCTCGTCCCACTGTCCACCCGCCTCCAGTCGGGCGACATCATCGAAGTGCTGACCTCGAAGTCGGTGGAGGCTGGGCCTAGTCGTGACTGGCTCGCCTTCGTTCGCACCGGCCGGGCCAAGTCCAAGATCAGGCAATGGTTCACCAAGGAGCGCCGTGATCAGGCCTTCTCCGAGGGGAAGGAAGCTTTGCAGGCACTTCTGAAGCGCGAGGGGCAGGGGATCCCCGCCGCCGAGAAGGACACCCTCCTCGAGTCGATCACTGCCGAGCTCGGTCAGAAGGATGTCGAGGCGCTCCAGGTAGCCATCGGCGAGGGCACCGTCTCAATCGATTCGGTGGCCACCCGCCTCTCCAGGCTGCTCAATCCGGAGACCGAGGACGACTTCTTCCACCCTCGCCGGAGACGCTCCCTGGAGACTGCAGAGGTCGTCGTCGAAGGACAGGACGACATGCTCATCCACCTCGCCCGATGCTGCTCACCGGTCCCCGGCGACCCGATCG
>Ga0299914_10003721_pt1 | contig 10835 bp, 14 predicted proteins | sample RVTome_10_FD_201361 | JGI IMG/M metagenome (GOLD analysis project Ga0299914, IMG submission 201361) | Soil microbial communities from uranium-contaminated site in the Upper Colorado River Basin, Wyoming, United States - RVT153D57 (version 2) ... | reverse complement strand
GCCATTCCCATCAGGGACCGCCAAATGTGAAGATCACGAACTACGGCTGGAGTATCCATCTCTCACACGGACCGCAGCGTGTCTCCACAGCTGTCACGGTTGGCGCGCTACTTCCCTTCGACCGCGGCCTCGAGCAACTCGACGGCAGCGGCTCGGGTGGCCTCTGGGCTGTCGCCGTACCGGTCGATGATGACATCCGCCATGTAGTACCTGTCACCGTCGAGAGCACCCGCGAGGGCCACGTCCGGTTCGATCCTCGAGTATGCGGGCACGCCGATGTCCTCGTCCCGGAACTTCGTCTCCGGCGGTCCCTCGGCGACGCTGGCGTGATCGGCGTCGTAGTTGGTCTTGGCGTCCTCGGTGTAGAGGCTGAGACCGGCCAACGCCTGCCGTCGGCCCGGCGGGTAGTACTCGCAGGTGACGAAGAAGCCCTCGATCGGAGAGGGTTCGGCCTCCACCTCGCGCTGCAGGGCGGCCGACGCCTCGGCCGCCCCCACCTGGTCGCAGGCCAGGTTGCTGCTCGAGTCGCCCAGTGTCGCGCAGCCGACGAAGATGGCCAGCAGCGCCACTGCCGTGGCGAGTGCGAAGCGCTGGCGGGCCATCAGCTACATCCAGTCCGGCAGCGCGGCCTCGAACCAGGCGCCTCGCCACAGCACGTCCGCGCCGGCCCGCACCTCGGTGTACGAGCGCGGATCAAGCACGAAGATCAGCGGCTCACACCATTCCAACTCGCACACATCCAACCCCTCGACTCGGTACGATTCCCGCAGCGTCTTGCGTCACGTGTTGCCGTATTCCAAGAAGATCTCCTCCCGTTCCGATCCCTTACCGACCAACTGGTGGGCAAAGTTCGTCGTCTTCTGTTCGGCCCTTCCCCACAGCGAGCGAGCGAGATCGGTGTTCCCAGGGTCGGTCTGGCGGGCCTCGAAGAAGCGCTGCCACGCCTCTGCGCCTCCTCGGAGGTCGGTGTACATGGCCCCCGTCCTACCCCGGCTGAACGCGAACCCGTCATGAATGCCTTCGAGGATGACGGCGTCGATGCTGGAGAACCAGTTTCCCTCCCCGATCCGGCCGGGCTCGATGAGATCTTCGTCTCCGGCGAAGTCCAGCAGCGCGAGAATCGCATTGAAGAACGCCTCGGGGTCTCGGTCGTGACTGTGGATCCACTCGATCATCCGCTTGCGGTTATCGACGGACATGCTCGCGATGTCATCGCGATTGCATGCCAGCTGTTGCCAGCACGTCTGCGGCGCTGCACCAGTATCTCCAGTCTGGCTTGTGGTCCAGCGTTCGATGGCGTCGGGGGCAGACCCGCATACGCGACGTTTGCAGCGGTGTCAGCGGTGTCCCCTTCCTGCTTGTCGATCACCTGGCGGAAGTCGGCCTTGATGGGGAGCTTGTAGGTACCGTCGCCGAGGGGCATGAACGTACTGCGGAATGGGTGCCCGTCGACGGTTCCGTCGACCTTGACGAGCCCGCGGGTGCCGAGGAACTCGGCGGTCCAGTCGGTCACGACGAACGTCCCACCCCTCTTTGGCGGGACTCTTCTGCAACGTCGGAGTGAAAGGTGATCGCTCTAGTTGGAGAGGGCCCGCGTCCGGCGGCCTTCCCGTTCGAGCCCACAACGCATGAGGGTTCGCTAAGGATCACTCGGATCGCCTGACTATTTGGCCCGCGAGGAGGCATTTTCGCCGTGAATGCCAGACTGCGGTCCGGGGGTGGCTGTCGAGTACGACGCCCGGCCAGGTTGACCACACTCCGGTCGCGGGCACAGCCAGCGAAGGGGCAGGTGCGCCGACGAGCCAGATGCGGAGTACGGCCAGCACCGGCCGCGGCGGGCACAGAATCGTCGCTGGCCCTTCGGCCGGGAACTGCCTCTGTCGACTCCCTCCAGGGCGAGGCAGATGAGAGCCCGCCTGGCGGTCTACCGCGCAGAGGCGCACCGACTCGAGTTCCGCAAGGGCCCAGCGGGCCGCATAGGCGCGGGACGCCCATTGCGTGACGTCACCCGGCTGCGCTCGCCGCATATGACCGCGTGGCGACCCCAAAGCCCCTGGGTAGTGTCCGCTCCCTTGCGTCTTGGCGGGCGGAATCACGGGAAGCGCTAGCAATTCAGACGTAGCCCAATCTGGGCGGAAGGGACGCCGGTTTCACACGCTGGCGACGTAGGCGGTGAGGAAGTGGACGCCGTGGCGGTCGAGGTTGCCGCGGGCGCGGTCGTAGTGCTCGGTGGTGCGGGGGTCGGCGTGGCGGGCGAGTATTTGCGCGTCGCGCAGCGGCACGCCGGCGTCGAGGGCGTTGGTGATCGCGGCGTGCCGCAGCGAGTGAGGACTGATGTGACGCGGGATCCCCGCGGTCTTCGCGATCCGCTGCACCATGCGGTAGCAGTCGCGACGGTCGATCGGCTTGAGGGAGAGCGGTCGCAGCACCAGCGGCCCGCCGGTCCGGTTTCCGCGGCAGGCCTCGAGGACTCGGAGCACGGGCACGGTGAGCGGCATGGTCGCGGGCTTGTTGCCCTTGCCGACCAGGTGGAGCACGCGGTGCCCGCGCAGCGTCTCACGGTAGTCCTCGATCCCGACCGCTGCCGCCTCGGAGGCCCGCAGCGCGTTGATGCCGAGCAGGTAGGCCAGGGCGCCGTGGTGGACGCTGATGGTCTGGGCGACCTGAAGGAACCTGATCAGCTCGAGCCGGTCCAGGCCCTGGGTGCGGGACTCGTCGTGATGGACCTTCGGCAGCCGTGCGTAGACGGCGGGGTCGGCGGCGATCAGGCCGTCGATGTGGGCGTACCGGAAGTATCCGCGAACCCCGTGCATCATCGTGTTCACAGACGACGGCCTCAGCCCACACGCGCCGAGGTGGCGGATGTACAGCTCGACGTGAGCGCGCTGGATGCCGACCAACGGGTCCAGGCTGTTGGCCTCACACCAGTCGAACCACCGCTTGAGTTGGTAGGTGTACAAGCGGTGGGTGGACCCGGAGTACCGGGCCAGGTAGGAGACGGCCGCCAGCTGGGCCGGGCTCATCGCGTTGGGCTGGAGCGCAACCAGAGTCGTGGTTGCCATGATCGCCTCACGCGGCGACATAGCAGCCGAGCCCACGCCATGCTCGCCGCAGGCACGGCGAGGCATCCGAACCGCTCGACGGTATGCCGCCACCTGTCCTTCACGACGCGACAAGCCGACCAGCGGGGACCGGCGGATCGCGGCGATATGACGCAACGTCGGTACGCGCGGAATGCGGCATGAGCGGCACTTTCGCGCCGTCTACCGCGAGTTGCCGTTGTAAGGCGCCTTAGCCCTCGGGGTGGTGCGCACCACCGATGATTCTGGGCGTGCGTGACGGTCTGATCTGCCGTACCCGGACGAAGGAGGAACCATGGGCAAGGTCATCGCAGCCATCACGACCTCGGTCGACGGCTACATCGTGGGGCCGCAGGACGGGCCGGAGCACGGCCTCGGCATCGGCGGCGAGCGCCTCCACTATTGGGTGATGGGTGGCCCGTGGACGTACGCCGACGACGGCCACGACACCGACGGCATGCACGGCGCGGACCGGGAGTACTACGAGTCGCTCACCGACGGGCTGGGCTGCGGGATCGTCGGCCGCAACATGTACGACGCCGCCGGCGCCTGGGGCGGCACCAACCCGTTCCCCGGCACGTTGATCGTGCTGACCCACCGCACCGAGGACCAGCCCGATCCGAGTACGGGCTTCCTGTTCATCGACGGCTTCGACGCCGCGCTGCTGACGGCGCGCGAGCTCTCCGGCGACGGCGGAGTCTCCCTCGGCGGTGGCGCCGACCTGATCCGCCAGGGTCTCGCGGCGGGCGTGGTCGACGAGCTCGCGATCTCCACCGCGCCGCTCGTGCTGGGTGGCGGGAAGCGGCTGTTCGAAGGATTCGAGCAGGACCTCGACCTCGCGATGCTCGGCACCTGGAGCTCGCAGTACGCCACCCACGTGCGGTACGCCGTCAGGCGGGCCGGGCAGGAGCACGCCGCGCACTGACGACCGCCCAGTCGACGCCACGACGGCGACGCCGAACAGCGAGGAACGGGTCGCCGTCCCGCTGCTGGGCGAGGACTAACCCGATGCCGCGAGGCCATGATTGAGGGCGGTTGGGGCATCCACGCGCGTGCCGTTCCCGGTAGAAGGGCTGAAAATAGACTTCTACCAACACCCCTGCCGAGTGCTGGACTTGTCAACCAGGCTTGATCACGAGACTGGCTTTCCAGGCCTGACTCAGGACGAGATCGACTCGGCCCGCGAAGCGGTTGCGCCGGGATTTGCGCTGGTCACCCAAGCGGATCGCGGCAATTGCGGATGCTTTCTGTTCGTGTGGCCAGGCAGCGGCGAACCGGCTACTCCACCCACCACCAGCCGTCGCCCAACGAACGGGTTGGCTGACCCGCATCGCCGGCGGCAGTCTGCACCGCCGCATCCGCAGGGGGTGGGCCCACAAAGTGCGCCAACCCGAAGCCGTTCTCGTGCCTCCAGTTCCGCCAGAACGGGATGTACAGCGCGTCATCGCTTTGGTCGCCGCCGATGACATGCTCCACGTGTACGCGACCATCGAGTGACAGGTAGCGCATCCTCAGGGGCAACTGGACATCGTCGTCGAGCTCACCAGCGCGGTGCTGGGCAGCCAGCTCGGCAAGCGCTCCCCGATGGATGTCTACCTGGGTGTTCACATAGACCGTGGCCCAGTCGGTGGTCTTCATAAGGATGACCGCAGCGGTTGACACGGCGAGCACGCCAACGGCGCCAACCCACCGTCCGCCTAACGCTAAGCCGATAGTCGCGCCAACTGACAGTGCAAACGCGAGCAGCCAAACCATCATATAAGGTACGAACGCTGCCAGGCTGAGGCGACCCGACAGCGGCATCGCGAAATACGAGACGGCCGCCACCAAGATCCAGCCCGCACCGACTACCGCGACAAGCGCGATCGAGTGAGCGCGCCGTCGGGGTGCCTCCACGTCGGGTGTTGTCGACATGCGGCGCAGTGTTTCACGGGCTTGTCGCTCCCCAATTCCCCCGGCTCGCGGCAGAGGCGGGCGTTCACTTCGTGAAGCGGCGTTCGGTCTCGAATCCGGTTTCGGCATCGAGGTGAACGAGCCAGCCTGACCACGAATTGGCCACGACCTGCTGGCCCTGGAGAGAGACGGTCACCCGTGCGTCCGCGGCGCCTTCGGGAGGGGCTGCCCGCCAACTTGCTGAGCCGTCCTGGCGGACTCGAACGATGACTGCCACGTGGCCGTCGGCATGGGTGACCAACTCCAGTCGGTCGGTGCTGTCGACCAGCGGAATGGACTCATGCACCCGGTGATGGTTACACGCAAGGCGCCGAACGCGGCAGAAGCGGACGTTCGTCTACCGCAGGACTCAACGGTACGGCGCATGCCCGTTCGGCCACGACAGAGGCGACTACGATCCACCGGATGAGCGGGGCGACGACGAGGCTGCTGACGGCGGCCGACCAGGGGCTGCTGAGGATTGCGACCCTCGGCAACGTCAACTGGGTTGGAGAGCGCTTCACAATGAGTGACGTGGTTGATCGCCCGGAATTCGCGCACTACACACGACTGGACATCGGTCGCGGAGACTTCGGGTTCGTCACGGAGCGGGATGGCAAGGCGATAGGTGCTGTCTGGGCAGTCTTCCTGCCCGTGGAGGACGCTGGCTTTGGTTTCGTAGACACTCAGACACCCGAATTGAGCCTCTGGGTTGATGCCGACGAGCGTGGCCGCGGCCTGGGCCGCCGGTTGCTACAACTCCTCAAGGACGAGGCACGTCGCCGCGGTATCCGCACGATCAGTCTGTCGGTGGAGGCGGGGAACTTCGCGAAGCGTCTCTACGAGGCTGCGGGCTTCCTTGATGTCCGCGGTCGTGAGCGCGACGGCGTGATGATCTGGACAGGGAGGGGACACGGTGCGCCTAGCTTTCGCTCGCTCATCGGCACGGCCGGGCGACATGTGGCAGAAGAGGACGCCTTGTTGTCAAGGCTGGGTCGAAGGATGCTCATGCCGTGCGACTTGAGGGTTGGAACCACGTTCCGAATGGCTTTGGCGCCTGGTTCGATCTCGCGTCTGCCCCGTGGTGGTTACGAGTCTGGTTCCATACGCCGTTCGTAGATCGCTTCGGCTACCCGATCCTCGTACGCCGCGGTCATGGGCAGCTGTCCATTCATCCAGGCTTCACCGTGAGCCAGGAGGCAATCGCAGGTGCCCGCGCCGCTGGCTGGCGAATCGTATGAGGAGGTGTGCTCAAAGGTCATCTGGATCGCATGACGTCGAGGTCGACGCCGCCGCTGATGCCATCGACGTGGGCGAAGCCGTGGAGCTGCCACACCTGCCAGCGGTCATCGGTTGGTCGTCGCGGGAACCGCACGTCCCACAACGGCCGGTCCAGGCCGTCCCGTGTCCGGTACCGGTCGTCCCAGTCCGGTCGGATGTAGAACAGCAGTTCTCGGCCCCACGCCTGCTCAACGATGCGGACGAAGGTCGCGACCCGCCCGGCGACCTCGTCGACCGGTGGCCGTTCACTGCAGTTGCCGGTCAGCTCAAGGTCAATGGCTGGCGGCAGGGCGCCGGTATCCGGCGGCGCGACGCGTAGGAAGTTGCGGGCCTGCTCGTCCCCGGGCGCGCACAGTGTGAAGAAGTGGTAGGCACCCCGGTCCAGCCCGGCCGCCGCCGCGCCGTCCCAGTTCGCGGCGAACCGCGCGTCCACCCAGCCTTGCCCCTCGGTGGCCTTGATGTAGGCGAACTCGATACCGTCGCCGGCGACCCGCTCCCAGTCGATCTCACCCTGGTGCGCCGACACGTCCACGCCGTACGTCTCGGCGCCCACCAGCGCTGGCCGCCAATTCGGGACGAACACGAACCAGAGGACGGCGGCTAGTCCAGCCAGGGCGACCACGGCGACTACGATGATCCGACGCCGCTGGCGCATTGGTCGCCCCTCCCCGGCCGCAGTCCGCCACCGCCACTGGTCCGGCCACGATAACGGCACGATCAGATCAACAACCAACACCTGGAGCTGGTCCGCCACAGCCGTGACCAACCAGCCGAAGTGCGTCGGCACGCGGCATGGCCGGATGTTCAGAGGTGGCCTTCACGGAGCTGCACGAGCCCGTGGTCGTCCCATTCAGATTCAGACTGTGGCGGCGGCAACGCAACACCCGCTATGCCGGCTCTGGCTCCGTACTCAATTCTGAGCGACGTGATCAAGTCCGCAGCCTGCCGCACGGTCTCTGGCGCGTTGCAGGGATCGTCGAGACCCAGGCCAAGGACGAGGTCGCCCTCCTCTGTGATGGTGATGATGGCTCCACGGTGAGCCTTCGCTCGCAAGTAGAGAGAAAGGGCCCCATGTGCTGACTCGTCTCTGCGGAGTTCCGCGAGCACCGTGCCGTCTCCGGGGGCGGGCATGCGAGAGACGAAGGTGCGAATGAAGGCATCGAAGCGTGGATCGCCCGGCTGGCCGGTATCGACGTACTTGTCGATGAAGCGTGCGAGCAGCGCAGGGTGGTCACCGGTTCGCACCGAGACGGAGACGTCGAAGCATGGAGGCACCGCCGCACGCTATCGCCAACGCACTCATCTCGGCACGGCCGGGTGACATGCGGCACGTAAGGTCGTTGCTGGGTATGAAGCAGGCGACGTCGCGAACTGGGCGTGTTCAGCTATCCGTGTGCCTTGGGCGGCATACCCATTCGGCTGGAACGTGGCCGGTGAAATGCCAGCCACACCGAGGCGACTAACACAACGACCGCCGCGGCCGGGCCCAGCAGTGCTTGGTCAATCAGCAACAGCGGCACCGCCGACATGATCAACAGCGCGCCGCAGAGAAGCGAAATCACAAACGCATACACTGCCCGGAGCCTCGGTGGACGGCGCAGACCGATTAGCATAAACGGGCTGGCCACGATGAGTACAAGGCCTGGCCCGACGATTAGGGCGGACAGCTGAAAAGCCCCTCGCTAGCGCGGGCCACGGCTTCCCAAGGCGCAAAGTATCACCGTGATCACCTACGTCCTCGTAGTCCGCTCGTCGGAGGACGCCAGCCTGACGCCAAGGCCCGCCACTCCATGGAGACGCACTGCAGCGGAAACCCCTACGATATGTCAAGGAAGATCACCCGCGTATCAAGAATGTCCGGATCACCCGCGTATCACGAACGAGCGGACCTTCCTGTCATCGGCTATGTCGGTTGGCGCCGTCAGCGGCAGATGCGGATGTCAGGACGCGAGACCCTGGCGGACCTGTACCAGTGCATCGTCAGCCCACTCTGCGGCCGAGTGAGGGGGGGCCAACTCGACTCCGCCGATGCCGCCAAGTGCTGCGAACTCGGCACGCAGCGAAGTCAGGAGCGTTGCTCCTCGCTGCCAGACATCCGGCGAATTGTCGGGGTCGTCGAGCCCGATGCCGAGCACCACGGCACCTTCCTCGGTGACGGTGATGATGGCTTCGTGGTGATGCCTCGCGTGGAGGTATAGGGAGAAGGCGCTGTCCGCGGCCGGGTCACGGCGCAGTTCGAGAAGAGCTTCGTGATCGCCTTGCCTGGGTGCCTGATCAACCAAGGTGCGGACGAACGCGTCGAACCGCGGGTCGCCAGGATCCTGCACGTCGACGTAGCGGTTGATGAATCGTGACAGTGCGCCAGCGCGGTCGTGTCCTTGGATCCAGACGTAGACATCGAAGCAGGGCGGCACCCGAGCAATGTAGCGAAGGTGCGGCCACCTGGCCTCCGCACACGGTCCGAGTCGGATGCGGAGGGCCGCGTCGCGTCTTGCACTGTCGGCGGCTACGTGCACTGCCGACGCCTTGATGAGTGCTGCCCGTCCAAGAGTGTGCAGCGGGCCCAGCTCGTTTCGAACACGGCCACGCCAAGCGAATAGATCGCGTGAGATGCCATGCTCAGGGGGTGGTCGCTCCCGCGCACCAGCGCATTTACGAGGTTCGAGCCGAAGCCCTGGATGGTCAGGTTCGTGGATTCGGTGCTCGAGGCACTCGCCCTGAGGGCGCGGCGCTGCTGGAAGAGTGTGTCCAGCGTTACAAGGGCGCCACGGGATGGCGGCGTTGGTGGCTAGAGGAGATCGACACGACGGGGCTGTGGCAAGCGCCGGCAGCGCCTAAGCCGCGGGACCGCTACCGGACGCGTGTCACCAAGGTGACGCGTCCAGGCAGTTGGACCAAGGTGCATGTCGAGGTCCTCGACGGCCAGCGGTTGATTGCTGAGTACGACCGGAACTACAGCATGTTGCGGACCTTCGAACCCTTTCGCAAAGGTGACCGCGACTTCGCGTTGATCTCACCGCACTACACCGCAACGTCCGTCCTGGATCTGCACACCGGCGAGATCATCGCCGCTGAGGAGCCAGCGAGTGGCGGGTTCTGCCCTGTCGGTTTCTATGTCCCCGACTGGTGGGATCTCCACGACGGAACCAAGCAATTCGCGGGTACCCTGTCCTGGCGACCGCGCGATCACGAATGGCCGACTGGTGACTTCGGATTCGTCTGGGGCTGCGTGTGGGGCGATGACTCGTCTTGGAAGGTTCAGTACCTCGATCTGTCCCGTGTCCAAGATGGTGTGATCAGCCGCGACGACCGCTTCGGTTACCTGCGTCTGGCCACGGACCCGAAACTAGACATGCGCGACTTCATCCGGTGCTCCTCATGGGAAGGGCAGCGCCGCGTTGAGTTCTACGTCGAGCGTGACTACGACATCGACACCGGCCAGGTGATATCTGACGAGGAGGTCTGATCACTCCAACGCAAAGCCCGGTCATCAGGGCAGCGCGTCAAACCTGACTTAGCCCGGATCCACCGGCGAGTATTGATGACGTTCTTGGTCGGCTGCTGGCGGGCGGGGAGGGCTCGGGGGGTGGAGGAGCGGCCGGTCTGCCCGGCCTTCCACGTTGAGGTCTCCGGTTCGTGTCCTTGGCGGACGGATGGACGAGGGTCAGGCGGGTAGCGGCGGACCGTGCTGCGCGCCGGCGAGGAGCCGTTGCCAGGCTCGTTCCCAGGGCCAATGTTGTGGCAGGTGCAGGGTCAGTCGTCTGGCGGAGCGGGCGAGTCGTGCGGGGACGGTGATCAGATGCGCGCGCACGGTCGCGGTCGTTGCCCGTGCGTGGAAGACGGAGGCGAGGGCGCCGGCCGCACGGGTCAGGTTGAACGCGATGGCGGCGCAGACCAGCCAGGCGCTGTTGGCCCAGAACCTCCCGGAGGGCAGGTGCGCCAGCGGCCCGTTCTTCAGGTCGGCGATGACCTGTTCGATGATCGCGTGGGCGCGGTGCGCGGCCTCGGCGGCGAGGAGCGGCAGCGGGCTATCCGTGAACACCGCGTGGTGGCGGTAGACGGTGAACAGCTCGTGTTGGTGCGCCGGGTTGAGGTCGGGCACCCGGCGCACGATGAGCCGGGCGGTGACCTGCTTGTCCTTCGGGCGTGAGCTGAACGCGGTGTAGGGGATCTCGGCGACTTCGGCGTCGCTGATCCAGCGCTGCTGATCTTCGTCGAAGATCGCGTTCGGGTACTTGATGGTGGTCCACGCGCCGGGGTCGATGGTTGAGATCGCCTTGCGGACCGCGGGATCTTGGCGGGCGGAGATGGAGAAGCGCGTCTTGTGTCGGCGGCAGGCGGCGATGACGTCGTGGCGGTAGAACGCGGAGTCCGCACGCAGCACGCTCGCCCCGGCCGCCTTGGCGGTGACCAGTGCGTCGGCGACCAGCCGGGCGGCGCCCTTGGGCGGATCACCAAGTCCGGCCCCGGGTATGCCCGCGGGATGCTCGTCGAGGCCGCCTTCTCCGCCTCCAAGGCACCCGGTCCGCTCCGTGCGTTCTA
>Ga0299914_10003720_pt1 | contig 10837 bp, 6 predicted proteins | sample RVTome_10_FD_201361 | JGI IMG/M metagenome (GOLD analysis project Ga0299914, IMG submission 201361) | Soil microbial communities from uranium-contaminated site in the Upper Colorado River Basin, Wyoming, United States - RVT153D57 (version 2) ... | reverse complement strand
CCACCAGACGAGGACCAGAACACAGCTGCGTGGCGCTGGGAGGAGCAGGTCGCCGCCGCGCACTCCCCATCGCTGAGACGGCTCCCTGACCCGGCGCACCTGCCGGTCATCGTTGCAACCAGGATGTCGCTGAGCTTCCCGCTGCTAATCTCGGCCATCCCGCTGTGGACAATCAACCGCAGGAGCCGGCAGACCCAGCAAGCGACCAGGGCATTCTGGGACTCTCTCAACACTGGGACCGAGCCACCCACCACCGGACTGGTGTTCTCCAAACTGTGGTTCACCGACGGCGGGTTGTGCAGCAACTTCCCAGTCCACCTATTCGACGCCGCCCTCGCCAGCCGCCCCACTTTCGCGATCAACCTCGGCCCGTTCTCGGCGGGCAGGACGCCCAGCCAGGACGAGACCGAGAATGTGGAATACGCCCGCAGCAACAGGTCCGGCCTACTGCCGCCCCACTTTGCCATCCCCGAACGCGGCTTTGGCGCCGTCGGCGGCTTCGCCAGCGCAGCGATCAACACGGCGCGGAACTGGCAAGACAGCTCCCAACTTGACCTCCCCGGCTTCCGCGACCGGATCGTGCGGGTACTGCAAACCAAATACGAGGGCGGGCTGAACCTGCACATGGACCGCGAGACGATCAACCGGTTGGCAGACCGCGGCCGCACCGCCGGGCAGGTAATGGTCGAACAGTTCACGGAACCGCGATACCCCACCGGCGCACCCACCGCCACCGGTTGGGACAAACCACCGCTGGGTGAGGTACCGGTCATTGTTGTCATGCTTGCCCGCCTGGCTTATTTCGTACTCGCGCGGACGCCGGGCCCTCGACATCGATCCCGCATCGCCGCCGAGCTACGGCCTCACGGTCGCAGGCCGCGAACTAGCCGCGAACCTAACCGAGGCACTGGACGAGGCGGCGAGCCTAGTCGCCGCCGCCGAAAAGGACACCCTCACCGACCTGACCAAGGCACCCCGCCCGCAGGGCATAATCCGGAGGATCCCACATACATGACAGGCCACCGGCCTGCGTCAGCCCACAAGCGAACCGACCGCGCTTGTTCCCCTGGATCGGAAGTCGACCACGCCCTTGCCGAACCGCGGCCGCAGCTGCCCGCCGAACCAGTCGCCGAAGAAGCCCCACCACATCGGGAACAGTTGGTCCACCGCACGGTAGCGAACGGCGAACTGTGGTTCAGGACGGTGCGACCTTGGGTCGGCCAGCCGTAGCGGCCAACCCCGAGGTCGGGTGCCTCGACGGTCTGGGAGCCCGCGCGCGGACGGCAGACCGGGACCTGGGCCGTCCGCACCAGTTGGCCGAACTCGTCGCGGTCGTGGGTGTAGAGCGAGTCCGCGAAGTAACATCGGCGTGCCGAGGGTGACGAAGTCCGTGATGAACCGCCCCGGGTTTTTGTGGACGAAGTGATCCCACGGACGGCTGACTGAACTGAGGGTCTGGCAGCCGCACGAGGCGGCCATCCCCTGCACTCTCCCTATCGCATGCTGATCGGCGATTCGTACCCCTCACGCTGCACGCGTGGATATGCACCTGGCCAATGCTTGGTTTGGAGTGGCATCTTTACCACGTCGACGAGAGACCTGGCTGAAATTAGCCGGCGGCGTTGCGCGACCGGCGCACGTCGAGCGTTCAGATGCTGGAATCCCGTGGCTGGCCAGATGGCCCTCAGGCTGGACAACGTCGGCATCGTCGTCTACGACCTCGCGGTAGCCATCGCGTTCTTCCGCGAACTCGGCCTCGAACTCGAAGGGCGAGCCATGGTGGAAGGGGAGTGGGCAGGGCGCGTCACCGGCCTTGGCGACCAACGCGTCGAGATCGCCATGATGCGCGCCCCGGACGGCCACGGCCGGCTCGAGCTCTCGCGCTTTCTCACGCCACACGTGGTCGCCGATCACCGGAACCCCGGTAAACGCTCTGGGCTACCTCCGCGTCATGTTCGCAAGTGGGACGACATCGACGAGACGCTCGTCCGGCTCCGCAAGCACGGTGCGCAGCTCGTCACAGCAGTGACGTGGTCCAGTACGAAGACGCATACCGGCTCTGCTACGTCCGCGGGCCTGAAGGCATTCTCATCGGACTCGCCCAAGAACTCCGCTGAGCCTGAACCCACCGTTCTTGCGGTGAGGGTCGACGACGAAGGTGCCGTGACTCGAGGGCTTCCTTTGCCGTGACGAGGCGGTTGGGGCTTGGTTGCACCCCCACGCACAGCTCCCAGGCATGGATTTCGAGCACTTCGAATACTTGCTTCCGCCGGTCCGATCTGGTGCCCGCGCTCGACGCTCGCTACGCAGAGGTGACGGCCCCGATCGACGGGGTGGACTCCCGCCCCGCATACTCTCATCACCGAACCATTCGCGATTGGTTGCTGCGACCCGTTGCCGACAGGTTTGCTCAGGGATCCCGGAGTGTGGGTGGCCCGTAGAAACCCGTTGCACCGTACTTGGTCGTAGAGGCTTGCCGCCTCGTGCTCGCTCAGTCGACGGTTAGCGACCCGTTCTATGAGCCACGCTCGCGTCGTGACGACTCCGATCCCCAGCTGCTGGGCGATCTTTCGCTCCGCGGCGTCGTCCAATCCGGCGCGCCACTCACGGTTGGCAGCGACGGCCAAGACCGCGGCCTTCCCTCTCCCGAGCTGAGCGATGAGGTCGAGCCGTTGTGCGTACTCGTCGCTAGCGGCGTCCCGACTGCCTGTCCGCGGTGCGCGGAGATCGTGGCAGCCGGAAGGCGTCGGAACGAGCCGGGGTGCGGCTCACGTATCCATCGCGACGAGTATCTGCGGCTGAAGATCGACGGGCGCGTGGTCGTCGAGGAATGCAGGCTGCCCGACTACCACGATGGCCCCATAAGACCCGGGACGGCGCGACGGGGGAGTCTGGCGAAGGGCTACCCGCCCGCTCCTGGCCATGGTGTGGCTTGAGCGGGGATGCGACGGCGGGTATATGCGTCACTGTGGCGGCGCTGAGGGTCGTGCGGGCGACGGCCCAAGGGGGTCAACGGTCCTTCAGTCGATTCCGTCGTGTGGTGAACCGTCCCTGACATTCGCCCGGCAGGCGTTGTCACATGCCGCGATCCGCCGGTACGTTGCCGCCTCGTGGAACGAGCCGTGAACGAGCGCCAGCGGGGGATTCTTCGATGGATCGCAGATGGATGCCCTGATCGCCCGTGGCCGGATGAGACGCACAAGCATTCGGCTCGCGCGCTGCAGAACCGTGGCCTGGTGAAGGTGTTGCGCGTGGATGGTCGCTGGAGCGCTCGCTTGACCGAGGCCGGTCGGTACTACCTCGAGCACGGTCGGTACCCGGTAGGCCAGGCTGGAGCGACGTTGCGCCCGCTGCGACGGAACGGGCTTCCTCGCGCGAGGAAGGCTGCCGAATGGCCAGATGTGGAGCCCGAGGCGGCCGTTGAGCCCGCAGCCGGTGAGCCTGCCGTCGGTGTGCCGTTGGGTCCGCCCGATCCGACGTCGGCCGAGTGGCTCTACCTGCGGCTGGTCCGGTCCGAGGGGCGGCTGCAGGTTGCGGACCAGGCCGACGGCAAGGCAGCTGCCGAGCTCGTCAAGTCCGGCCTCGCTCCGGCCGGCAAGGTGATCAAGTCCAAGCGTCGCGGTTGGCACCATCAGGTGCTCTACTTCGCCGAAGACCCGGAGACGGCCGTGCAGCGACGGGAGATCGTCGTTCCTCGGCGGCTCCGTGCTCCACATGTCGTCGCGAAGGCGTACCAACAGGATGAGGACATTCACGAGGTCTCTTCGGCTCATCTGCCGCGTGCTGTTCGGATCGTTCATGCTCTCGCCGTGGCCTTCGATGAGGCTGGTCTGCCGTTGGGCCTCCGGCCCGGTCGCGCGGACGGTCAGTTCCACGTGAGCTCGGGCCGGTGGGGTGAGTCGCTCAAGCTGTCGGAGAAGTCAGCACCGGGCGGTGCTCCGGTGCTGCGCTACAACCTGCGAAGTGGAAAGCGGCTCCCTGCCTGGCGGGCGCGCCGTCAGAAGCAGTTCATCCCGACCGGCAAGCTCACCGTCGTGGTGGGCGGGAACTACTCGTTCTACGACCGCCGGTTCCGCTTCAGCGACACCCGTTCACACTCGCTGGAAGATGTGCTGCCTGACGTGGTGCGCGAGGTGGAGATGCGTCTGTTCGAGCGAGGGCAGGAGGACATCGAGAAGGAACGAGAGGAACGAGAACTCCAGCAACGCTGGGAGGACGTGCTGGACGTGGCCGAGCTGCAGGCCGTGGAGGAGCATCGCGCTGAGGTTCTGTCGCAGCGCGCAACGCGGTGGCGTCAGTGGCAGGACCAGATGGCCTACATCGCCGAACTGGAGTTGCGCCTTGATCAGCTACCCGATGAGATGCGGCGCAGCGCGGTCGAGTGGGTGGAGTGGAGCCGCAAGAGATTGCAGGACGTCGATCCGTTCCGCTCCAGCCACGGCATGCCGGACCCTCCGGCGCCGACTCGCGAGTTCGTGGAGCCGCACCTGCGTGGATGGGCAGGAAGTCCTAGGGCCTTCCGTGCCTGAACAGCCTGTCGGGACTGTCAAGTGGGTTCGGATTGCGTCGCGCATTTGCGCTGCCGTCGGGCCTTCATCGCTTGATCACGCAGGGGAGTGGATTCGGTGATGACCAGCACTACCTGTGTCGAGCCGTCCTCAAGCGGGACCGCGGCAGTCCGGGATCTTCCAGCCCAGGTCACGCGCAACGACCCGACCCAACCGGCGCAACTGAGTGACGCGCCCGGTGGACAGGTCAACGAGCAAGGGCGAGTGCTGCATGGCGACGGTGTTCATCCGGGACGATCCCCACAGACTGTCGGTGACCATCGAGGTTGTCGACCACCGCGAGACGGTGCTGACGACGGGCCGGTTCGACACCGACAAGGCTGGCTACGCCGCGATGCGCAAGTACGTCGCGGCCTGGCCGGAGCGGGTTTGGGCGGTCGAGGGCAGTGAGGGCGCCGGCCGCCCATTGGCGCAACGGCTGCTGGCCGACGCAATCGGGTGCAGCGGCTTGTTTACGTAGACAATGACCCGATGGTGCTGCTGCATGCGAACGTGCTGCTGAGCAGCACGCCTAGGGACCACCGTCTGTGTCGTGGCCGACCTAGGGCAGCCAGAGTGATCGTGGCCGAGCCAGCCAAGACTCTGAACTTCACCCAGCCAGTCGCGTTCACCCAGCCAGTCGCGTTGATTTTCAGCGGCATCATCGGCCACTCCCGACGCCGACGGGCCGCCAGTGCTCATCGACAGCCGGCCGCCTGAGGTGGAGTCGTTTCAGCAGTTCCGCGCCTGAGGCGTCGACACCCGGTGGTCGCGGTGATAGCGTTGCGTGACCAGCACTGGGAAACCGGACGGAAGCAGACGCCACCGTACGTTAACGTCGGTGAAGATCGTGTCGCAGCGGGCTCGGGAGGTTTCCGACACCACGGTCGCAGCAGCCCCGGCCGCCCGCTCCGCGCACGCTCGGCCGACGCGCGCCGCGCAGTGGCCCGGCGCAGGGGGCGCCAATGAGCATCCAACTCCACGGTCGCTGGAACCTCCGCGTAGCGGGAGCGGTCCATAACTGGGAGAACCGCTTCCGCGTCGAGGGCGCCACGACCGGCAGCGGGACCTACCCCCCGAACGTCGGGCTCGAGGTCGTCGTCGACGGGCCGTCCTGGTCACTCGTCGCCGAGTACCGGGAGTCCGCCGCCGAGCCGTGGAAGCCGTCGGACATGATGATCGACACCGGCGTGGAGCGGGTGGACATCCGAGCGGTGATTGGAGCGGAGGACCCACTCCCGTCCCGGGACTTCGAGGACATCCGCTGGGACGCCCGGTACCTCGACGGCACGATGTTCGAGATCCCGTACCGACCGCATGCTGTTCGCACCACCGACCTCTACGCGATGCCTGACGGCATCTTCGAGACGGCGCTTGGCACGTACTACATGGGTGTGTGGGTGGTGAACCGCTGGGGCCTGCCGTTCACCGGCTCGCACGTCCTGGACATCACCCCGGCCAGCAGGGCCGCGCTGGCCGCGCGCGGCGTCACTGTCATCGATAGCTGGACTCAGGCTGAGCTCGCGTCCCTTGGGCAGCGCCAGGAGGGCACGGGCATGGTGCTCGGCCCGCTCGTGCCGGGCGCTGGCCGCACGGTGTACTTCAAGGTCGACGTGAGCAGGGCCGCCCCCCGCAAGCACGAGGTGGAGTTCGCCTGCTGGAACGTCGATGGGATGCTCGACGCCGGCCAGCCGGCGCGGCGCTTCCGCAAGAACATCTACGTCAGCCGGACCCGGGTCGACCCCGCCACCGGCCACGTAGTGGCCGAGGTGCAGGAAGGCACGCTCGCGTTCGACCTGCGCCAGTTCGCCTTCGACCGCGAGAGCGGGCGCAAGGGACGCCGACGCATCCGCCGGCAGCCGGCGCGGCGCGACCCTGCGGTGCTCGAGGAGATGCACGACGCCCTGCGCGCGATCCTCGAGAAGCGCAACGTCGACCCCTGCGAGGTACTGCGTCTTGTCGCCTGCTATTGCTTCGGCGGCGAGGGGCCGCGCGTCCCGCAGGACCCCGGGAAGCCGAGCGACGGCCGCTTCACCTACGACCCCTTCTACGCCTTCCCGACCGCCTTCACCTTCACCGTGACCCCACGGACCCCGTATCCGGACCAGTACGGGCCGCTGCCGTACGGAGACCCGTGGTGGAAGGTCCTCCTGCTCGTCATCGCCGCGGTGCTGCTGTTGGCGGCACTGCTCGAGCACGCCTCCGACGTCGCCTACCACGATGAGGACCTCGTGATCGGCACGCTCGAGCGGTGGCAGCGCGACGACGTCGACGCCGCGCTGTGCCGGCTCGACACCGACCGTGCACTCGGCTTCAGCCAGGTCCTCGACGCCCAGTCGGACGAGGACAACCAGAACCCGGTGACAGCCCTCGACGGGCTCGTGACACTCAGCGGGCCGGTCATGACCCGTGCCGAGCTTGACATCATCCTCACCACGCTGCCCGGTGACCCGCAGCGACAGGTGTTCAAGTCCGGTGCCACGACTGGCCTCACCCACGGTCTCATCCGGACCCTTGCTCCTGACGGTCACGGCCGCGCCACCTGGGGTATCGATCAGCTCATCATCGACCGCGACCCAGCCTTCGGCGAGGACGTGAGCATCCCGGGTGACTCCGGTTCCGTGTGGGTGCACTCCGCGACGCTGCGACCTGTCGGGTTGAACCACAGCGGTTCGCGGGACGCCGACGGCAACCCCACAGGGGACACGGCGTGGGCGTCGCTGCTCGAGGACGTCTTCGACCGGCTCGGGATCATGCTGTGACCGGGGAGGAGGCCGGGATGGACGACCGGCGTGCGACGATCGATCGGCTCAACGCGCTAGTGGCCCGGCTCCGGGCCGAGTACGCCGGTGACCCCAACGTGCGGACCATCGGCTGGGGCCTCAAGCGCGCAGCGGGTGAGCTGCAGGACGAGCTCGCGGTCATCTTCTACGTGCGAGCCAAGCTGCCGTCGGAGCGGTCCATCATGGCCGCCGGCTCCCGGCTGCTACCCGACGAGATCGAGGGGTTCCCGACGGACGTCGAGGAGGCCCATCCGGCCGTGGAATCGGCGGGTGAGCGCGACGACGAGCAGTACGACCCGCTAGTCGGCGGTCCCGCCAGCAGTAACGCTGAGTCGCATATGTTCTGGTTCAACGGTGCCGGCACTCTCGGGCTGCTCGTCCGCGACGCTGCCGACAGCGCGCCCATAGCGCTGTCGAACTGGCACGTGTGGGCGGACGGTGGCGACGAGGGCGACGACATCATCCAGCCCGGCCATCCCACGGCGGCCGGCCACCTCGAGGGGCTCGGCAAGGTGCTGGCCTGCGGGCCACTGCTCACGTCGGTCATCGAGTGGGAGGCACCCTCGCCCTTGGCCGGGATCTTGTATGGCGGGGCCGCTGCCGCCGCGGTGGCGGCCGCAGCGAGCGATGTGCGCGACCCTATCCGCCGTGGCCAAGACGCCACCACCCCGGACTCGGGCGCAGTTACCCGCGCTGAGGTCGTCGACATGAGAGTCGAGTACCCGGATCTCCCACTGCCGGGCCGGCCCTTCCGCACCCGGGTACGGTGGGGCTACGAGCGGCACACCGATGCCGGAGTGCTCCACCACGCCGTGGAGGAGGAGCGGGCCAACACCCAGTTCCTGCTCGGCAAAAGCGTGGCCACCGACCGTGCCTCGTACCGGCCAGGGGAGACTGTCGCGCTCACAGCGGCGATCTGGGACTACCAGCGGCGCCCCTGCGATGCCTACCATGTCGTGGCGCACCTGCTCCCGCACCGCCGGCCCAGCGAGGCGCTGCGGGTTGTCCTCCACCCGACCGCCTGCCCCGGGGAGCCGCACGAGGAGGACGGCCAGACCTGCATCGGCTTCGACGAGCCGCAGGTGGGCGAGCACCCCTACAAGGGCCGTTTCGACTGGCTCACGTACCTGAACCCAGCACAGGAGCCGGTGCACGTGGTCACCTGGTTCCAGGACACTCCGGCGCTGCAGATCCCGTGGCAGACGCTCCGGCTCTCCCACGCGCCGACCGACCTGGTACGCGCCCGTGTCGCCGCGGGCACCGACGATCCGGTGACGCTGACGGCCGTCGACGGGTTAGGGCAGGCCGTCGGCCACGACAGTGCGCCCGGCGTCTCAGGCGAGGAGCATGTCCTGGAGGTGGCGGGGGAGGGCATCGTCGGGGGCGTGCTGCGCGGGGGAGGGGGCGAGGGCCTGCTCATCGAGTACTGCGTCGGGCGCCCCACGGGCCAGGAGGTGGTCCGAGCGGTCGGCGAGGGTATCGCGCAGGGCATAACCAGGGAGTTCCCCCATGTGGACGTCGCCAATCGCCGGCTGCGGGGCCGCCGCTGCTGCTTCGCCGGGCGCATCCGTCTTCCGGCGACGGAGCTCCCCGGGCGCTGGGACGTGCACCTGGTGGTGCAGAACGTCAACCACGTGCCCGACGGCACCGAACCGGAGCAGGCCGCCACCGTTATCGGCGGCCACCTCCTCAGCCAGCACGCCGCGCCGGCCGCGGTCGGCTGCACCGTCGTCATGCTGCTCGACCACGTATTCGATGTCATTTGATGGCCGCCCCGGTGCCTGGTCCGGCGCCCACACACCACCTCCACCCGGGGTGAAGCGCGCCAAGCGGGCGAAGTACCTCTGGATATCCCCAGTGAATTCCAGATCCTGGAGGTCAGGAAACCGAATAGCCAGTGCGAACTGGAGCTAGCCGACAGACTTGCTTCACTCGCAAAAACGTGCGCGATCTCGTTTCGCACCATTACAGGCTGCGTGGCATGGACGTTGAGGGCAGGTTGGGAGTACCTGTGAACGCTGCGGAACTGCTTGGTGGCCTTGGTTTGTACGACGGCGCACAAGTGCGCGCGCCTCGGAGCGCGCGAACGTGCGCGCACATAGGCGCGAGCGGACAGCGGGAGGAAGTTCGGATGCGGGCGCCCGGACTACTTTGCGGCCAGGGGTCATAGGCGGCGCCATGACGCAGTCTGTCGACCCTGAGCAACGGCCGTGGCCTCAATTCTGGGCGTCGACCAGGTCATCTTGCCGCCAGCGACGTCCAGGGTCCGCAGCCAGATCTCCGAGCGCATCGGGCGCCCGTCGGGCGTCCGGAGAGTCAGGAGCAGGAGGTACAGAACCAGCGCACGCTTCTTCCTGTTCGCGCAGAAGCGGGCCAGCGTCGAGGCCCGGTTCGGACCGGAGTGTTTCTGCACGAAGGCCCGCTACCCGGCGTGTAGCCGCGCCTGGTGCGCCGCACCGCGGCCCGGCGGTTGTCGTCGGGCGTCGCGGTGATCGAGTCGTCCTGCAGGGGTCATCGTGTCCGGGGTGTCGGTGCCGGAGAAGTCATCGCTGTCCACGTCCGCCAAGTTACTGCGATTGTCTTCGTGAGCAAGCCACTTGCGCTCTTTGAGGTCGCCGACCTTGAGGCGGTGAGTTGTGGTTTCGCAACTTCCAATGCGAGTCCGATCCTGCGAACACGGTGCGAGTCGATGCGACCCTGTGCGAATCCGGGTGAAGGGTGGGATCGCAGGACAAGGCGTGTCGGTATCGGTTGCACGGCCGATTGATTCTGAATTCGGGAAAGTAGCATGGCTCTGAACGGTTGAAACAACCGCTCAGAGGGTATACTGGTGATCGAGAAGGGGTAGCCGTGAAGCTCACATCCATTCCGACACCTGTCGTGACATGGGAGACAGTCGTGTCCACAAACGACCCCACGCGCGAGCCGAGCCGGGCTCAGATCCGGACGCTTCGCAAGAGCGGACTGGTCTCCGACGGCCTTCAGGTCCAGACCCGTCGAGCCGGGCGTGCGGCCGGGAGCCATACCTACCACAGCACGTTGTTCGCGCTGGCGCTTAAGGCAGGTCAGGCCGGCGACGACGCCGGCGCCAAGGTCCTCCGCAAGCGGGGCATGGAGATCGAGTCCCGCTTCGCGACCCGCATTCGTGAGTTCCTGGCCAGCCACACCCTCGACGCGCTAGTGCAGGCGCCGTTCTTCCCAGACCTTTCCGGTGCGACCGCCCGTGCGCTTGATGAGTGGAGTCGACGCGGGCGCATGGACATCGTGTTCGCCTCCGGGCGGGTCCAGGGGTTCGCTGACGACTCGGTCATCGTGCAGGTGAAGTACCACCGCGGCACCACACCTGTCGGCAGCCCGGTCGACGTAGACCTTCCTCGGGCGCTCATCGAGAGCTCGGGGCTTCATCGCGGCGACTACGTCTGGATCTTCCGTCGGACCCTCGGCTCTGCCGCGTTGCTGGACATTCTTCCGGCGATCCGCACCTCGCAGGACGCGCCCGAGGACCTC
>Ga0299914_10003719_pt1 | contig 10837 bp, 10 predicted proteins | sample RVTome_10_FD_201361 | JGI IMG/M metagenome (GOLD analysis project Ga0299914, IMG submission 201361) | Soil microbial communities from uranium-contaminated site in the Upper Colorado River Basin, Wyoming, United States - RVT153D57 (version 2) ... | reverse complement strand
AGTACGATTACGTCGAATATGATATTCGCGCAGTCGTCTCCGCCCTTCGACGCACCCGTAAGGACGGAATAACCAAAGTCATCCTCGAAACGGCGCTTCTGACCGATGAGCAGAAAGTAATCGCATGTGTTCTCGCGCAGAATGCGGGCGCCGATTTCGTCAAAACAGCCACTGGCTTTTCGAAGGGCGGCGCTACGGCATCCGACGTCGCTCTGATGCGCCGAGCGGTTGGAGAGAAGATGGGCGTAAAAGCCTCAGGTGGTATCCGCACAAGGGAGGACGCGGAGACAATGATCGCACACGGCGCTACCCGCATCGGAGCCAGTGCATCCGTCGCGATCATCCAGGGCTCGCAGGGGGCATCATCTTATTAAAAATCGGATCTTCCGCCGGCGCATCGTCGTGCAAACACGACATCGCAAATCATGCAGTCCGATTATGACACCGTGCAACTTTTTTTCCCGAGCCGCAATAACCTGCTTTGCACTCGTATTCCTATCCGCCTGCGCAAGTTCGAGGGAGGCTTCAGGTCCAACGGAGCCCGCTGAGGAACTCCCCACACCGCAGGTGCAGATGTCAGATTATGAGGATTTCGACGCGTCCGGCTACCGCGAACCGTCGCCGGGTGAGGTGGCAGGCATTGAGCATGACGTTCCCGAGAATCTGATGGAAGGGCGCGCTGATTCCGGCGTACGAACAAGCGTTCAGGGCTTCCGCGTACAGGTCTATTCGACGTTGGACAAGAGTGCCGCCGTGCAGCAAGAGGAAGCGGCGAAGGATTGGTGGCGGGTTACGCAGCAAGATGCCCCGCAGGGTGTGTTCGCTGGCGACATGCCTGTGTCGATCGTTTACATTCAGCCTTACTATCGTGTGCGAATCGGCAATTTCACCTCACGGGCTGCGGCGGAAAGCGCCCGCAGCTATCTGGCGCCGCGTTTTCCGGAGGCGTTCATCGTGCCGGATACGATTTCTGTGACGCGTTAGTCTAATAACGCATGGCGTACCCACATGTCACCCGCGACGCGTGTCGCACTTACGCGTGGGTCTTAACGCGTGAGCTGGCCTATCTCAGGGCATCCTCGAGGGTCGTAGAGGCGGCTGTCTTACGATCGCGATACTTGACGATGATGGGCGCATAGAGCGCGATACCGTTGCTTTCGGCGAAGGTACCACCGGCTGCGCGGGAACCCGGCACGAGCACGGCGTCTTCGGGCACTTCCAAGACGCCGTTTTCACCGCGTGAATGTACCTTCTCGTTCGCGAGATCATAGATTCTGGTCGCCCCAGTCAGAATAACGCCGGCCGCCAGGACGGCGCCTCGTCGGACGACACAGCCTTCATAGATCCCGCAACCTCCGCCAAGAAAGACGTCGTCCTCCACGATCACCGGCATCGCGCCGACGGGCTCGAGCACGCCGCCGATCTGAGCGGCTGCCGAGAGATGCACGCGCTTTCCGATCTGTGCGCAGCTGCCCACCAGTGCATGCGAATCAATCATGGTGCCTTCATCGACATAGGCACCGACGTTGATGTACATCGGAGGCATACAGACTACCCCCGGAGCGACGTAGGAGCCTGTCCGGATCGATGAGCCCCCCGGTACCAGCCGGATTCCATCGTCGATGATTACCGGCCGAAGTGGATAGGTGTCTTTGTCGAAGAATGGGAAGCGTCCGGTGGAGTAATCACGAAGCGTTCCAAGCTTGAATCCAAGAAGGATTCCCTCCTTCACCCACCCGTGAACCGTCCACGTACCATCTGCCGCTCTCGAAGCTGCTCGCACCTCCCCCTGATTGAGGGCGTCGACAAGCGCGTCGATCGTGTTCCGCGCAGCAATTGGATCTCTGTCGTCTTCTGATACCTCGACAAGAGCTGCGACGCGCTCCCGCAACTCGTCCACATCGGAATCGGGCATGCTCTCAGTTCTGGCTGATATAATCAGAGCCTGGCGAAGTCGGCAAGCACGGGATTGGCAAGGATCTGCCGGCGCTCGTCGGCGTCAGGGCGAATCGGCCGATCGCGGTCGCACGCCACCTGACAGAGGAAGCCGAGCGGATGTTCGTCGTCCGCTCGGAACTGATGCCACGTCAGCGGTGGCACATGTACGAGATCGAACGCCTCGACGTCTCGAACCGAATCGCCTACCAGGACCCGGCCACGCCCCAGGAGTATGAGTACGGCGTGCGTATGGATGTGCCGCTCAAATGTCGAGTGTCCTCCCGCTGCGATCTCGAAGTAGCGCAACTCACACGGCTTGTCACCATCTATGGAGAAGAGCGTCTGACGGGTAATGCTCCGAAAATGACTGCCATCCTCCTTGTAAGTTTTCAGAGGGACGTCCTCCCAGCGGAATCCGTCCCTGGTAGAGGAGAATTTCCTTACATGATCCGGCACCTCACCGATGCGAATTTCAGTGCCTTCATTCCGGAGCTCGGTCGACATCCTTTTGTGGAGCTTAATCCGTTTTGTTCCTGAAAGGTGAGGCGCACGTTTGGGTGCCCGCAGCCTCCACGATGCTGCACGTATGGAGCCGGTTTCGGGAAGTTCCCCCACCAGTCGTCCATTCTATGCTTCGTTAAGGAGCGCTTCGGCCGCCGATTGTACGCTCGCGGTGAACACCCTGGTCGCATCTGCCAGCCCGTCTCCGGCCTCCAGCAAGCTCCCACCGACGAGCAGAATGGTATCGAGCCCGAAGAATCGCACCAATTCGGGTGCGCAATCGGCATCCATGCCACCGGCGGGTATCGGGAAGGCGCGCCCCAGCCACATCCAATCCTTCCGCAAATTTTCCGCTATCTCGCGGCAAACAGATTTCGAGTAGCTGAAACGGCCGCCGAAGTTCGCAAATATCACAGCGTCGGCTCCGAACAGTCGAAATAGCTTGCCGAGCAGTAGGGTGGAAGGCACACGAGTCGAACCACTGAAGCTGGGGTGGGCGATCACGGGTATATCCAGCCATTGCGTCGAGAGTTCGTGCAGCAGCGGCATGCCCACCAGCATCGGTGCGATCATTACGGCCTTGGCGCCGGCACGTTGTGCGAAATCGGCCTGCCGTCGTATGACGTCGGGGGTTCCCGAGAGATTCGGTACGTAGATAGTTCTATTTCCGCTCGTTGCGGACATCTCCTCGACAGAAGCGAGGCAGGCACGCACCCGATCTTCAAAAGGGGCGAAAGGCTGATCTGCGAGATAGTGATCGTCCTTTATCATGTCGATTCCGCCGGCGACCAAGCCAAGGCAGAGATCTACCAGCTCATCGATGCGTGCGCCCGCAGGCTTCAGGGCACTGCATGTGAGTGGCCGCGACGCCACACCCGTAAGCCTGCGAAGGCCGTCTATCCCATACTTCGGACCTGGGAAAAGCGGCTCAAGTGACGGCGGAATCCGAAAGTCGACAAGTTCCACGTCTGCATGAAGCGACGAGTTGCCGAAGAGTACATTCAGGAACTGCGCCGGGTCGGATGAAGCTGTAATGAGAGGCAGCGCCAGCACAGCAAGCATGCCACCAGAGGCGTCGGGGGCGATCTCGCGGATGCTTCCCGTCATGTTTTCACGTACGAATGGATATCGTGCCGCTACGGCTGCCGGCGTCTCAATGGTCTGTTCTCGGAGGATGGATTCGATGCGCTCTTGCACGTAGGATGCTGAATCCGAAATCCGATACGTCACCTCGAGAAATTCCATCATGTCACGATTCCGTGATTCTAGTGAGCGCCCGAGCTATAGTGTCGCGTTGCGCAGTATGATCCGGTCGAGCTGTCGACGAGAAAAGTCGAGCTATTCTTGAAGAATATGTCCCTGATCGGAAAAAAGCTCTTAATCATCGGCGGAAGCTCCGGTATCGGAAGGGCTACAGCGGCTGAAGCGGTCGCCGCGGGCGCGCAGGTGATCATCGCGGGTCGTTCGCAGGATCATCTTACCGAAGCACAGGAGGCTATCGGAGATCAGGTCGAGACGTGCGTTCTTGATGTTCGTGATTCTCGTGAGCTTGATTTCTGGTTCGAGCAGATGAAGGGGTTCGACGATCTAGTGGTCACCGCAGCGGAGGATTACAAAGCGGCGTTTATCGAAAGCGATTTCGACGAGGCAAAGAAGGCTTTTGAGACCAAATTTTGGGGCCAGTATCTCGCAGCGCAGCGATGCGTGCCGTTCATCGGCGAGCGGGGTTCGATAACGCTCTTCTCCGGTGTTGCAGGAAAGCGCGTCATCAAAGGACAGGCGGTGCTCGGCGCGGCAAACTGCGCCGTCGAAGCGCTTGTCAAGTCGCTCGCCGTGGAATTGAGCCCGCTACGAATAAACGCTGTGGCGCCAGGCGAAATGCGAATCGAGGATGACGACGAACAGAATCGTCTTCTGTCAGAGTCATTACCCGTTCGTCGCGCCGGTGATTATCGGGATATGGCGCGTGCCGTCCTTTTTCTAATCGAGAATCAATTCACGACCGGTACTGTACTTCGGGTGGATGGTGGTGCCACGGCTCTGTAAACGGATGTTGGCGCACCAACGAGGCTGCCGGCGTTCATCAATTGTTAGCCGACGCGAGCGACGTAAACAGAACCAGATAGACATGGGAAATAACCACAAAGAAGATTACCCCGAGTGGACGGTCGCCCACGATCTCGCACTCATCTATCTTGCTTTGACGCACGGCGCGGATGACGAATTGGATGCGTCTGAGATCGATGCCATGTCACAGAAGTTGAGTGAGTGGAACTCGCATTCCAGTAGGGAAGCGGTCAAGAAGATCATGCGCGAGGTCATGCTGGTTTATGTCGGTTCGTCCGGCGACCAGATGCTTGAGGCTTCTATCGCCTCAGTAGCCGACGAGATGTCGAAGCCTTCGCGAATTGCAATTCTGAACGATCTGGCCGATATAGCGACGGCAGACGGAACGATCGTTATGGGTGAGGTCGACTTCATCCAACAACTCGCTCGAGATTGGGGAGTGGATCGGGACATCCACTAGCTCGGCGCGATAGTTCCACTTCAGGGCTCCGATTGATTGCTCGGTACGATCTCATCCGCCAGAACCTTCGCGCTGCAAGCGGCACCGATAATTCCTGCATCATTTTGGAGCTCCGCAGTGATGAGCTCCGCCTGCGTCTGGATCAGATCCAGATACCTTTCCTTCTTCGTCTCCTTGCTTATGCCACCGCCTAGTATGATGAGATCGAGGTCGAACAGCCGTTCAAGATGTGTAAGATACTCCTGGAAACGTCCGGCCCACTGCTTCCAACTTAGTTTATCGTCTTTTCGAGCCTTGTCGGATGCATAGTGTTCGGCCACCATGCCTTGCAGAAAGAAATGTCCGAACTCCGTGTTCGGAAGGAGCGTTTGATTGTTGAACAGGGCAGATCCGATGCCCGTGCCCACTGTCAACAATAGTACGATGTCCAGCCGATCGCGCCCGGCTCCGTAGTTCATCTCGGCGATCCCGGCGGCATCTGCGTCATTGAGTATCAGAAACGGCACGCCAGCGTGCGCCTGGAACAGCTCGGCTACGTTCATACCAATCCATGATGGATCGATGTTGGCCGCAGTGTGTGCTACTCCTTTCTTTATCCGAGCAGGGAACGCGCAGCCGACCGGCCCTTGCCAGCTGAAGTGTTTTACGATGCCCGAGACGGCGCGGCCCACCGCCTCCGGTTCGGCTCGGTCCGGCGTTTTTATTCGGTGTCGCTGCCTTGTAAGCTCCCCCGTGCGGACGTCCACCGGAGCGCCCTTTATTCCCGAACCACCGACGTCAATTCCCAGTATTTCCACTAAACGAAAGCTCCCAGGTGAGGATTTCAACCGGCTGAAGTTTAACGGAAGAGCGAGGCGTTAGCAACAGGTCCTCGCAGATCGGCAGGATCTCTATATTGGCGCACGCCGCGCCTGTGGCGGACGCTGGGGATTGAACTATTCGAGCATTGTGCGATGTTTATTCCCGATCAAACGGTGGAAGAGGTTCGGGCTGCATCGGATGTTATCGATGTAGTAGGCAATTACGTCAGCCTAAAGAGGAGGGGATCGAATTACTTCGGCCTGTGTCCATTTCACAGTGAGAATACGCCGTCGTTCAGCGTTAACCCCGGCCTGGGCATTTACAAGTGTTTTGGATGCGGGGCCGGTGGCGACATGTTCAACTTCATCATGTCGGTCGAAGGAATCGCCTTTCCTGAGGCGGTACGAATGTTGGCGGCGAAGGCGGGAATCGAGATACCGGATAGCGAAGATGAGCGGGAGCGGCTGGGCGAGATGGAGACTGTTTACAATACCCTCCGCTTCGCGGCGCGCTACTATTTCAACAGCCTCACTCAGGCGCCGGAGGGTAAGCACGCATTTGATTACCTTATCGGACGAGGATTCACGAGAAAGACGATCCGATCGTTCGGATTGGGCTACTCGTTTGACAGATGGGATGGCCTCTTGAATGCTGCCAGGGAAAATCACATATCAGATACCATTCTCGAAGAAGCAGGGCTGGTCATTGCCCGAAAGGACGGCAGCGGATTCTATGATCGCTTTAGGGGTCGAATCATGTTCCCGATTTTCTCGCACGTGGGAAAGGTACTCGGATTTGGAGGGCGCATTCTTAATGATGCGCCTGACCAGCCCAAGTACATAAACTCTCCCGAAACGCGCGTCTACAACAAGAGCCGCGTGCTTTACGGGCTTTCACTCGCGAAGCAAGCGATCCGCAAACGAGAAGAAGTGCTTCTCGTCGAAGGATATACGGATGTGATCGCCTTGCATCAGGCCGGAATCGATCATGCAGTCGCTTCAAGTGGTACTTCACTCACGCATGAGCAGGTCAAGCTCCTTGGCCGCTATGCTCGACGTATCGTTCTGATCTTCGATGCGGATACGGCGGGAGCAGGCGCTGCCCTGCGCGGCATCGACATCACGCTCGAGGAAGGACTTTCCCCGTACGTCGTTTCGTTGCCGCCGGGCGAAGACCCAGATTCGTTCTCACGCAAAGAAAAGGGTTCGATCGAAGGCTATCTCCGGGAGCATCGTCAAGATTTTGCGACCTACATCTACGAGCGAGCAAAGACGGAGGGACGATTTGAGACGGCGGAGGGCGAAGCCGGGGTAATGCACGACATCGTCAATGCAATTGCACGCCTGCAGGATCCGCTCTTCCGCGAGACGTACCTGAAACGTGCGGGTGAATTACTTGGCTTGCCGGACTCACGTCTCCACGAGGCGCTCGACAGGGTACGCTCGGCCGAGCGTAGGAGGTCGAGAACTCCGCGTCGGCAGGATGACGCGGAAACCCGTGAGCCGCCTCGGGGCCTGGGCAACGGCAAGCGCCGAACGCCGATCAGGAAGACGGTGGTCATTCAGCCGCTGCCGGAGGAGAAGTCGCTAATTCGAATGATGCTGGAGCACGGCTCTCCGATGGTGGAGTTTATTCTCGGCAATATGAGCCTGGACGAATTTACGCCGGGAGCGGCGCGAGCGGCCGCCGAATGTCTCTTGTCGCAATATGAACAGGGGGAGGTCGAGCGGCATGATTTTCTTAATGGAACATTTGGACCCGAGGTGCAGGGATTGGCGGCAGAAGTTTCGGTCGTGCTACATGAGCCTTCCGAAAATTGGGAGCGAAAGCAGAAGATTACCGTTCCAAAATTGGATAGCGATCCATACGAAGCGGCAACTAGCGCGATGATGCTTCTTAAGCTCGATCGTGTGAATGCAGCAATTGATAAGCAACGAGAAGAGATGTACCGGGCCTCCATGGCAGGCGACGAATTACAGCCTCTTCAGACGCAAATGATGGCTTTGCACGAATTACGCCGCCGCATAGAGCGGAAGGAGTTTCTCCAGGAATGAATGCCGAACATGTGCGGCGTGACGCACACGCGTGATTGCAAGAGGGGTTGATGGACGAACACGTTCAGGTAAAGCCAGATATCGTAAACCGCGGTGACGGGTCTCTTGCCGCCATGCCCGATTTCGCGGTTCCGAAGGCGACATCGCCACGGCCTGTACCGAAAGGTGCACCATTGGACCATCCGCATCTGTTCTTCAACAGGGAACTGAGTTGGCTGGATTTCAACTGGCGAGTGATTCAGCAGGCCATCGATGAACGGACGCCGATTCTAGAACGCGTTCGATTTCTGGCCATTGCATCTACGAATCTCGACGAGTTCTTTCGCAAGCGCGTAGGCGGTCTAAAGCGCCAGGCTGCCGCGGGTGTTCGCGCATTGTCGCCGGATGGCCGAACGCCGCAAGAACAGCTCTCGCTCATTCGATCGGCCGTACTGCCGATGTACCACACAATGAATAAGTTGTGGGAGGAGACGCTTAAGCCTGCGCTCGTCGAGCAGGCCGGTATTCAGATCATCCACTATGGTCAGCTAACATCAGAGCAAAGAGAGAAGCTTCACCTGTATTTTCAGGCGAATATTTTTCCGATTCTCACGCCGCTCGCGGTCGATCCAGGGCATCCTTTTCCGTTCATTTCAAATCTGAGCCTTTCACTGGCCGTTTTGCTTCGTCACCCCACGCGAGGGACCGAGCACTTTGCCCGTTTGAAGGTTCCAACGAGTCGGGGAAGGTGGGTCGCTCTGGATGAGCCGTACCATTATGTCCCTCTCGAACAGGTTATCGCCCATAATCTGTTCGAGCTTTTCCGTGGAATGGAGATCGAGCACGTACACGCCTTTCAGATCACGCGAAACGCTGATATTCGGAGAGACGAAGAGGAGGCCGAAGACCTGACTGAAATGATCTCTGAAGAACTGCGTGAGCGTAGATTTGCGCCCGTGGTGCGGTTGGAGGTCGAGCGTTCGATGCCTGATAGGATCCGTCACCTACTGATGCGCGAGCTCTCTCTGGAATCTGACGACGTCTACAGTAGTGATGGGCTGATCGATCACTCGAGCACGGAGTTCTTTACGACGCTTGATTTTCCGGAGCTAAAATATGAGCCGTGGGAGCCCATCGTGCCTTCGCGGTTGATGTTCGAGGGTGAAACGAAGGACGAGCCCGACATTTTCAGCATCATCAGGAATGGCGATCTCCTTGTGCATCATCCATTCGAGTCGTTTCGCGCGAGCGTCCAGCGTTTCGTGGAGGAGGCGGCAGAAGACCCGAATGTGCTTGCGATCAAGCAGACGCTCTACCGAACCTCCGAAGAGTCGCCGATTATCGAGGCGCTGGTTCGCGCCGCCGAGCGTGGGAAACAGGTCGCTGTTCTGATTGAAGTTAAGGCTCGATTCGACGAGGAGAGTAACATCGAGTGGGGCCAGATGCTCGAGAAATCAGGCGTGCACGTCACCTATGGCCTCGTCGGGCTGAAAACGCACACCAAAGTCACCCTGGTCATTCGGGAAGAACGCGTGGGACTGAGGGCTTACTGCCACATCGGTACGGGCAACTACAATCCCACGACAGCCCGCCTATATACAGATGTGGGGATTTTCACGTGCTCGCCTGATATGGGCTACGACGCCATTAACCTTTTTCATTATTTGACCGGCTACGCACCGGAGCAGCACTATAGGAAGCTCATTGTCGCGCCACGCGACATGCGCAAGTCCTTTATCACCTTAATCGAACGTGAGATTGAATTTCAGAAGGCCGGAGGCAATGGACGAATAATCGCTAAAATGAACGCGATCGACGATGTCGAGATTATCGGAGAGCTGTACAGAGCATCTCAGGCCGGCGTTAAGATCGATCTGATCGTGCGCGGCCACTGCCGATTGCGACCCGGCCTTCGTCACTACAGCGAAAATATTCGGATTGTATCGGTCGTCGGCCGCTTCCTTGAACACAGCCGGATCTATTATTTTAACAACGACGGACGGCCACTGGTCCATATAGGTAGTGCCGATTGGCAGCGACGGAATCTCGATGATCGCATTGAAGCGATCGTGCCGGTTGAGGATCCGGATTTAAAACAACAGCTCATAGGGATATTGCACCTGTGCCTGCACGATAGGCGGCTCGGGTGGGACTTGCATCCCGAAGGTCATTTCGTGCAACGTTGTCCGTCGAGCCGGTCGGAGCAGATGGGTTTTCACGACATCCTGATGCAGCGGGCGCGGCAGCGGCTGACGGAGAAGGATGCCCCGTGGGATATTTCATAGTTCGATCTAATTTTCCCGACACTCTATGTTCTCGAGGAGATCCGTGGACGCCGCTAGCGATATCGTCGAAAAGAACGACACGATCGATCGCGAAGCGGTGGAGAGGCTGCTTGCACGTCTAGCCAGCATCGAATGGAGATCGGAGGGCAGCGTAGCCCTCCTCGTCGAAACGCCGGAGCCCCATCGTCACGTCGTACGCGACAGCGTCCAGGCGATTGCAGCAAAGGGCTTTGGCGGCGATCACAGCCGGAAGTCCTTCTATCGAGGCGAGTACCGTCCAGGCCGAGAAGTCACCGCCATTACGTCGGAGGTACTCGAAATCCTGGGTGTTGAACCCGTCGTTGTCGGCGACAATCTCATCACTGCAGGGATCGACCTGGGTCGACTCGGGGCGGGTGACATCATCCGCGCCGGAGAGGTTGAGCTTGCGAGAAGCGCCAAAACGCATCGGCCTTGCCCGACGTTCAGGTCGCGAACAAGTCCGGAGGCATTCGCGGCTGTGAGTCGGGAGCGATATCGGGGCGCCCTGTTCACGGTTATCAGAGGCGGGACGATCAGAAAAGGCGATCCGATCTCAATCGCGAGACAAGCCGGTTTAGCCGGTGGGGACGTTCTGCTGACTTGATCTAGGCAGGACTGACGGTGGCAGCGGCTCGGAGCGCGTCCTGCCTCTGGCTGCACTTACGGCGCTGGCGAGCTTATCGAAGACGCCGGACTGCCAGATTCGCTGATGCGTCTGGATAATCTCCAGC
>Ga0299914_10003717_pt1 | contig 10839 bp, 11 predicted proteins | sample RVTome_10_FD_201361 | JGI IMG/M metagenome (GOLD analysis project Ga0299914, IMG submission 201361) | Soil microbial communities from uranium-contaminated site in the Upper Colorado River Basin, Wyoming, United States - RVT153D57 (version 2) ... | reverse complement strand
TCCCTCCTGCTCGACGCGGTCAAAGACGAGTTCGGCAATGTGGTCTCGTGCAAAGGCGGGGGGGGACTTGCTGATGACCGTATGGTGCCGCGTAACCTCATCCGATCTGGTGGACTTCCCCCTGCGATCCAGTTTGAGGATGCAATGCTCGACGAGGTTGGACGCATCCGACGAGACACTGACCAGGTAAACGACCGCGCCGGACCAGCCTCCGACTAACAGATCAAGCGGTGTGATCGAAATCCCGTGTTGGTCCTGTGCCCGACGAATGACAGCCTGGTATTCGGGCGGCAGAGATTGGAAGCCGGCAGCCAGTTCAGACATTGGTCATCGCGAGTAGGCTCTGTATTGCTTTCTCTTGGGAACGTTTACAAACGATGAAAATAGTATAGCACACCAGCTTCCAGCTACATAAACGTTGCAATCTCGTCCAGAGATTTCTTAGTGATCTCAGGCACCTGCGCCTCGGGAGCAGGATAACCGACAACCAAGATCAAGAACGGTTTTTCATCCGGCGGTATATGCAGGATTTCGTTCAGGAATCCCATTGGACTGGGTGTATGCGTAAGGGAAACCAGACCGGCGTTGTGAACGGCTGCGATCAATAGCCCTGTGGCAATACCAACCGACTCGTTCACATAGTAACTCTTCACACGCCGTCCGTCGGGCAACTGACTCTGATTCTTCCCGAAGATCACGATCAAGTAAGGTGCCGCTTCGAGGAACGGCTTATGCTCGTCGGTACCGAGAATGGCAAGGGCATCTAGCCATTCCTGTGGGGCGCGGCGATAATAGAACTCGTGTTCCTCCTGTTCCGCCGCGATGCGAATCTCGTGCTTGACCCTGGGATCGGAGACCACGACGAAATGCCAGGGCTGGAGGTTGGCTCCGTTGGGTGCGGAGCCTGCCGTGAGGAGACATTCTTCAATGACTTCACGAGACACAGGGCGGTCGGAAAAATGCCGGACGGTACGGCGCCTCTGTATGTGCTGGCGAAACTCGCGCGCACGCTGCTTCATCTCTTCGACGGGATATTCAATGTAGGAAGACAAAGGTTGGAAGATTGCTTTTGACATCCTACTCCTTATGAGCGAATCTGATTTTTGGCGAGTATAGCACATCCAATTTTCAGTTTCTTTCTTTTTCTAATCTTGTTTCATTCTTTACACAACCTTTACGTTGGCAGGGTATCCTGCTGGCATACACAGAAAAACGCTGTGAACCAATAAGCCGGGAACCATTCCCGATTTGCAAAGGAGAAATATCCATGAAAAAGACACTTTTGATCGTTGGCATACTTATCCTGACGCTCGGCGCGCTCGGTGTGGGCGTTGTGTTTGCACAAGGCGGACAGACCCCCACGTGGCGACAGGGCGGTTACGGCTGGATGCACGACTATGTTGAGCAGGCGTTTGCCACGAAACTCGGTCTCAGCGCAGGGCAGGTGGAGGAGCAGCTCGCCGCAGGTAAGCCGATGTACCAGATCGCCCTCGATAACGGCATTCAGCAGGAAGAGCTGGCGAACTTCATGAATGAAGTTCATCAGGAGGCGTTCGCCAGGGCTGTGGCAGACGGAATCATCACACAGGAGCGCGCGGACTGGATGCTGCAGCGAATGCAGTCCATGTACCAGGACGGGTACGGTCCCGGCAACTGCCCGATGCACAACGGACAGGGCGGCATGTTCCAGCCTGGACGCGGGATGGGTCCGGGCATGATGGGCGGCGGGTATGGTCCGGGCTGGGGGCAAAACCCGTAAGCTTAATAACCAATCTAAATGGGCGCCGGTCACTTCACATAAAGAAGTGACCGGCGTGTTTAATTGAGCTACACTCGTTAATCACACCAAAAATGTGACCTATATTGCAAGGGTGTTATGCAGTGAATTCCTGCTGTGCTCTTTTCAATCCGCTTTCGGTGAGCACAAGCAGTCCCTTCTTTTGCTGGATCAGTCCATTGTGTTCGGCGATGCCAACGATTTCTGCTGCGAAGCGCGGTGACCATTTGAGATGCTCATAGAGGCGCACTGCCTGATTCTCCTCTTCGGCTTCCTGCGTAGCTGTGTGGTGAGCAATGTGCATGGTGAGCATGGTCAGGGCGAACTCGACTCGTTGCCCCTGGCGGCGGCGCGCCTGGGCGATGAGGCCGCGCTCGGGGGCGAGCAGGTACGCGCTCACGAACGAGATACCGGTCATCGTTGCCATGGAGCCGGCGATCGAGGCATCCAGCCAATGGGCGAGCCAGTACCCGCTGACCGCGGAGAAGATCCCGATCAGCGCGGAATAAATCAGCATGCGCGAGAGGCGGTCGGTGAGCAGGTACGCCGCGGCAGGCGGAGCGATCATGAACGCCACCACCAGGACAGAGCCCACCGCATCGAAGGCACCAACTGCTGTGAGTGAGACCAGCGCCATCAAGGCGTAGTGGATGACCCCCGGTGCAAACCCGAGCGCCGCAGCCAGGGCGGGGTCGAAGGTGGCGAGCTTCAATTCCTTGTAGAGAAGCACGATAAAGAGAATGTTAAGAAGAAGAATGCTGCCGGAAGTGTAGAGCGCCTCCGGACCTATGTCCAAACCAAAGAGCCGGAGGCGGTTGAACGGCGCAAAGGCAAGTTCACCAAGCAGGACGGCGTCAGTGTCGAGATGTACGTCGCCTGCAAAGCGCGAGATCAGGATCACGGCGATGCTGAAGATGGCGGGGAAGACCAAGCCGATTGCGGCATCTTCACGGACGAGTTGTGTGCGGTTGAGCAATTCCACAAGGCTGACGGTGATCACACCCATCAACGCCGCGCCGATCAATAGCAGCGGAGAATTGAGGCTTCTCGTGATGAAGAACGCAATGACAATGCCAAGCAATACCGTGTGGCTGATGGCGTCGCTCATCATCGCCATGCGGCGCAAGACCAGGAAGACTCCGGGCAGGGCGCAGGCGACGGCAACCATGGATGCAATCAATTGGATTTCGAATTGTGCCTGTGACATCGCCTACTCCGTTTCTTCCTTCTGATTCCGGCTGGCTTGCGCCAATCCTTCGTCGGTGAGCGCCCAGACGTCGGTCGAGACTTCATAAGCATGCCCGCGTTCCCTGAGCTGCTTCAATGCATAGGACACGCCATCTGGATTGGCGCTCATCGTACGCAGGACCGCGACAGAATGCCCGTGTGCCTCGTGCGGATGCTGCATGGCAAGCGTGTTCAAGTCTGCCAGGACCGCTCGGGCGCGTAACTTACGCCGGTTCTGCTTTGAACGCAGCCAGTTCCAGACGAGCCCGCGATTGGTAGCAAATAACATCGAGAACAGGACAATCACGCTTATGCATAACACGATCACCGGACCGGTAGGGAGTCGTTCGGCTGTGCTGCTAATGAGCGTGCCAGACACGCCTGCCACGGCGCCGAACAGCCCGCCGAGGAGGATCATGAGACTGAGCCTGTCTGTCCACTGGCGCGCCGCGGCGGCGGGCGCAACGATCATGGCAGACATCAATACCACGCCCACAGTTTGCAGCCCGATGACGATGGCGATCACGAGCAGGGTTGTGAGTAACACGTCGAGGCCGCGTACGGGGAATCCCAGGCTGGCGGCAAACTCGGGATCGAAGGTGATCAGCTTGAACTCCTTCCAGAAGACGACCAGCAGTCCCAGGGCAAGGGCGCCAATGATCCCCATCGTGATCACATCGCTCTGCAGGAGCGTTGCCGCTTGACCGAAGAGGAACTTATCCAAGCCAGCCTGGGTTGCGTCTGGCAGTCTCTGGGCGAAGGTGAGCAGCATCAAGCCCATGCCGAAGAACACGGATAGCACCAGCCCGAGGGCGGTATCATTTTTTATGCGCGTGGTGCGTGTGACCGCGATCATGAAGAGCGTAGCAAGCCAGCCGGCGATCAACGCGCCGAGGATCAATACGACAGGTTCCCGCTGGCGCGTCAGCAGAAAGGCAAGCACAATGCCCGGCAGCGCGGCATGCGAGATGGCGTCGCCCAGCAGGCTTTGTTTGCGCAGCACGGCGAAGGCGCCAAGCATCCCGCTGACCATGCCGAGGATAAGCGCGCCCAGCGCCACGGTGCGCAGGGTGTAATCGAAGAAAAGGTCGGATAGAAGTTGAGAGATATCCATAGTGATTAGATCGTCGAGAGCTACTGCTTCCCATTCTTTCCGTTGCCTGCGGCACTGAGGAAGGCAACCTTACCGCCGTAGGTCTGGCGCAGGTTTTCCTCCGTGAACACTTCGTTCACAGGTCCCGAAGCAATGCGGCGAACGTTGAGCATGGTGACCCAGTCGAAGTATTCCGGGACGGTCTGCAGGTCGTGATGGACTACGACCACCGTCTTGCCTGCCGAGCGCAGTTCCTGGAGCAGGGTCACGATGGCGCGTTCCGTGGTGGCGTCTACGCCCTGGAAGGGCTCATCCATGAAATAAAGCTGCGCGCCCTGAACAAGTGCACGCGCCAAAAATACACGCTGCTGCTGGCCGCCGGAGAGCTGGCTGATCTGCCGGTCTGCCAGGTGCCTGATGCCTACCTTATCGAGGGCATCCAGCGCCGCGGCACGCTCTGCACCGCCCGGTCGTTTGAGCCAGCCGAGAGCGCCATAGCGCCCCATCATGACCACATCCAGTACGCTGGTGGGGAAGTCCCAATCCACGCTGCCGCGCTGGGGCACATACCCGACCAGGTGGCGCTGCTGCGTATACGGCTTACCAAGTACGAGCACCTGGCCTGCGGCAGGCTTGATCAACCCAAGAATGGATTTGATCAGGGTCGTCTTCCCTGCGCCGTTGGGACCGACGATCGCCATCAGCGTGCCCACCGGCACGGACATGTCCACGTCCCACAGGACGGGCTTATCTTTGTAGGCAATGGTCAGGTCGGTCACTTCAATTGCTTTCTCAGTCATATTATTCTCCCGACAGCGCTGCGACAATTGTGTCGATGTTGTGCCGTACCATGCCGATATACGTGCCTTCCGGCGTGCCGTCTGTGCCCATCGCGTCAGAGAACAGCGAGCCGCCGATCTCCACTTCAAAGCCCTGTGCCTGCACGGCTGCCTGCACAGCTTCGACGTTCCTCTGCGGGACCGAGGACTCGACAAAGACGGCGGGGATTTGTCGTTCGACGATAAAGTCTGCCAGCGCCCGCACATCGGCGGTGCCTGCCTGTGCCTCGGTGCTGATGCCCTGCAAGCCGCGCACCTCAAACCCGTACGCGCGACCGAAGTAATTGAAGGCGTCGTGGGCAGTGATCAGGATTCGTTGCTCCGCCGGAATAGTATCCGCTTGATCAAGAACATAGTGATGTAATCCCTCCAGTTCTGTGAGATAGGCTTCTGCGTTCGCCTGGTATACGGATGCATTGTCAGGATCGACCTCGACGAGCGTGTCTCTGATTTGTTCGACCGCCTGCATCCAGAGCGTGACATCGAACCAAACATGCGGGTCGTAATTGCCCGCGAACTCCGGCGGAGATTGCAGAACGGAGCGGTCGATCTTATCGGTGACAGCCACCGTTTTGATGCCGAAGTCGTTCATCCGTTCGAGCACTTCGCCCATCTGCGCTTCGAGATGCAAGCCGTTGTAGAAAACAACGTTTGCTTCCTGTAACAACTGCACATCGTTTTCGCTGGCTTTATACAGGTGCGGATCAATGCCGGGACCCATGAGTCCGGTCACCTGGACGTGCTCGCCTCCAACGTTTTTAGCGATATCGGCAATCATTCCCGTAGTTGTAACTACGTTGAGCTTCCCGGCCTGATCGCTGTTTGCCTCCGCTGCGCAGGCACTCAACAAGACCGTAATCAGTAGTACTGCTAACATTAACTTCTTCATTTTGCTTCCTTTGTTTGACCTATGATTTTTAAAATTTCGGCAAGAATTTGCCTGTCCGCTTCATGTAGTTGCGATATTCATCGCCAAACTTTTCGATAAGGTTGGCTTCCTCTTTTGGCGTGCGGATTGCCATCGCAACGAATGCCAGCACACCCAATGCGGCGATGAACCAGTTATCTGCCATCATGCCAAAGGCAATGAACATGGAGGAACCGATCGTGTAGAGCGGATGGCGCACCCAGCGATAGGGTCCGCGGGTGACGAGTCGGTGCTCGGTACGCGTGGCACTGGTGGGGGTGATGCCGCTGCCAATGCTGCTGAACAGCCAGTAAATTCCCACTACGCTCAGGATCCCGAGTCCAACGCCCAGCCAACGCACCCATTCGGGAAGCCCGATCTTTGACCAAGCCATCCAGGCGGGGTGGATGAGGTAGACGAGAGGGCTCAGCCACAGAATCAGCCCACCGAGCTTGATGATGGTCATCATGGGAGTGCCGTCCACTTTGCGGGAGATGGTCTCGCCGCTATCTTTATCTGCCTTGCGGCGGTAGTAGGAGGAGATGCCTATGCCCGTGAAGAGAATGAGGGCTGCAAGAATGCGGAAGATATTTTCGTTCATGACGTGTTTCCTTTTTGTTAAAGATGTTGTGAGTTTTGAGTGGTGTTATTGGATCAGTCTTGGAAGCAGTCTGCCTGTCCGTTTCATGTAATCACGGTATTGGTCGCCGAAGTATTCGAGCATCAGGCTTTCTTCGAATCCGATGCGCGAGGCGATTTCGAGAACGGTCATACCGATCCATGTGAACCCGACCAGCCAGTTGGCAGAGATAAAGAGTGTGGATCCAAGAATGAGAAGGAAGGCGGTGTAGATCGGGTGGCGGATAAATCGATACGGTCCGCCGGTAACCAGGGATTGTTCCCTGATCATGCGGGGTGTGTCGCTCCAATTTTTACCGAGTGTGTTCTGCGCCCCCTGGAGGAGGGCAAAGCCGAGCAGGACTATTCCGACACCCAGCCAGCGCAGCCAGAGGGGAAAGGATAATGTTGCCCAGGCGAGCCAGCTCGGGCGGATGGCGTAAAGAAGGACGGCGATAAAACCGATCATGCCAAGGATGCCGGCGACCTTCGATGCCAAGCTTGCCTCGCGTTTCTTGAGTGAGTTCTGTTCCTTGCCGTGCTTGCGCACATAGTAACCGCGATGCGCGACAAAGGCGATAATGAGGGCGGGGAGGAGGATTCGAAAAATGGCCTGTGTTTCCATAGGTTTGACTTTCTGAGGAGTATGGTGTTCTTTCGTAGTGTTTAGTGTCTCTGGAAAGGGATGTTTCTTTGTTAGTCACGCTGTCCCTTCGTTACGCGCCGTGATGCTTCGCAAGAAGCGTGACCTACTTTTCTTTCTCAACATAAATTTTGCTAGTGACTGGCAGCCCGAGCACGATGGTCTTGTTACGGGCCTTGATCGTCAGGTTTTCATCAAAGGGCGAATAATCCTGGACTACGACCCGCACACCGGGCAACAAACCCAGCCCTTGAAGATAACGGAGCAGATTGGTGTCTGGGGATTTGATGCTTTGGATGATTCCGCTGTGCTGGGGGCGGAGCGCCGAAAGGGGAGTCGAATCATCAGATGGCATTTCCAGGTTCTCGGTGGGGATGAGCTCGCCGTGTGGGTCGCGGACGGGATGTCCCATGGCAGCAGCGATGCGCCGCTCGAAATCCTCCGAGATGACGTGCTCGAGTCGCTCTGCCTCCTCGTGGACCTCATCCCACGAATAGCCAAGGGTCTGCACGAGCCAGGCTTCCAGTAAACGGTGGTGGCGGATGACCTCCAGCGCGGCGCGGCGACCTTCCTTCGTCAATGTGACGCCCTGATGCTTTTGATACTCCACAAGGGCGGGCTTGGCGGAGGCAAGCTTCTGTACCATGCCGGTAACAGACGCGGCACGGATATTGAGCTTTTTAGCGAGGGCGTTCGTACTGGCGGCTTCGCCATTCTCCGTCAGCTCGTAGATGCTCTTCAGGTAGTCCTGGATCGAGATGGTGAGGGTTTTTTCCATTCGTTAGCCATTCCAGAGTGTGAGCGTAGTGCAGGCGAAGAAAGCCAGGTAAGCGATGTTGAAGCCGGCGCCTTCCGTCCAGTCGCGCACAAACTGGGGGAGGATGCGTTTGATCAGCATCCAGGCGATGGTCATCGTGACGGGATTAACCGCCGCCATCCAGACAGGGAAGGCTGTCCTGCCGGAGGCGACCAAAATCGAGAATAGAACTGATGCGATCAGAATTAAAATAATGACCGGTGCGTACGTAACGATCAGCACTTTGCGGTGACGGGCGATCATGTCTGCGATCACAGGCTGGGAGCCATCCTCGACCTTGTTCAACGCTTGAACATATTCGCCCATGAAATAGAACGTGCCGTGGACGAATGCACCAATGATTGATGCAACCGCAAACATGAGCCCCGTAATGAGGGTGAGCGTTTGATCCGCACCGTTCAATCCCTGAACGACCTGCCAGATGCCCGCCAGCACCAGCGGTGTGGCGAAGACTCCAAGCAGCGCGCCCCAGATCATGCGATTAGGTGACAATACCACCATCTTCTCGGCATCCGATAGAAGCTTGGCGAAAGGTTTAAGGCGCGGGTAGTTTTCCAGCGAGGCCTTACTGGCAAGCAGAAGCACATCGCCAATGGCATACAGGAACGCGCCCAGGAGAGCGAGCAATCCCGTGACACGAAGAGAAGTGGGAAATTGTTCCATAGAAAATATCAGAAGCATGCTTCTGGACTCCAAAATTACTTAATCAACAATCCGGTCACCCAGAGAATTAACATGCCGGTCAGGACGCCGCTGAAGACGGTCATAGGCATGGATTCGCGAGCTGTGTCTTTTTGAATCAGTTTGGCGATTTCATACACTACCTCGAAGATCGCGCCGGTACCGATGGCGAGGAATAACACAGCCAGGAAAGGTGAGGGTGTATATCCGCCGATCCACGCGCCGATAATGGCGGGCGCGCCGCCAATCAAGCCCATCACCGCAAGACGGCTGAGGCTGGGTCTGTCGCGCAGAACGGGAGCGATGATGCCGAGACCTTCGGTGATGTTCTGGATGATAAAGCCGACAACCAGGAACGTGCCCAGCGCGATCTCGCCGACGTTATACGCCGCGCCGATCGCGAGTCCTTCGCCGAGATTATGGAAACCAATGCCAACGGCAATCATAAGAGCGATGGCGAGTCTTCGGTCGGCTTCGTTTCCGGTCAGTGCGGCTTGTTGTTTTGAAATTGCATCGAGCAGTAAGAATGTTGCCACTGCACCAATACCAATCAAGCCAATCCCTTGAAATGGACCTGGAACTGCAGCGGCAAATTCCAAGGCTTCTGCGAGCGTATCCAGCCCAAGAAAGATCAGCAAGCCTGCGGTTGCCGCCATCAGGAACGTCATTGTGCGGCGACCGAGAGTCCGTAATGCCGGGAACCAAAATATTCCGAGAAAGACAGGGATCACGCCAACATATAAGCCAATGAGCGTGAAGCCCCAAAAGGTGCGGCTGGTCGGCTGAGGCGTTTCGAACGCAACAGGGATATCCACACCGAACGCAATCGCGTTCGTAGTAAAGACCGTAATGCCATATGCTTCGCCATACGACCATGGATAATCGATGTGAATCACAGCGCGCCCCAGGCGCGGGATGCTTGTATCTGGCGTGACTGTGAACGGCATGATCGCTTCGTTGACCGCGAGCTGGGCGATGGTGAGTTCTTCGGGTCCTGTATTACGGACGTGAAGCTCGACCAGATCTCGCTCGAGCGTGTAGCGTTCGATGCTTAGCTCTTCGACAGGCACGGGGGATTCGAGATCCAAGCCTCCGCCTGTGGAGAGGAAGAGCGCGATCACTCCAGCGAGGAGAATGATCGGGACGAGAAGCAGGATGAGAGTCCTGAATGTGAAACGGGAGGGTTGAGCAGTTTGTTCAGTCATGATATGCCTCTATGACGTCACTTCGAACATTCCGTTCCAGCCAAGTTCTGCAAACTCTGTCACATGAGCATGGAACATATACATGCCGGGATATTTGTAAGTGAATTCGAGGATGCCGCGTTGTGCCTGCCCTTGGATGACCGTATCGGTGAATTCAGAAGGGGTAAGGCTTGTGCCTGTGGGATAGTATTGGAAAAAGTTTGCGTGCAGGTGGAAGGAGTTGATGAGGTCAAACTCAAGGATGTTTACAAGATAGACACGAACCGTTTCGCCGACTTTAATTTGAATGGGATGGTTTTGAAAATGGAATGGGATTGCGTTGACTCCGTAGAAATCATTTGCATCATCGAAGTCCACGTCGAAGCCGCTCATCACCATAATAAACTCATGGTCAACAGGTGGTCGGCCCTCCTTTGGGTCAACGATGAACGCGCCATAGAGTCCTTTTGCGATGTGACGCGCGAGGGGGAACGAATGACAGTGGTACAGATGCAAGCCAAACGGCTCCGCGTCAAACTCATAGACAAATGATTCGCCGGGCAAAACATTCCCTCCCGGTCCCGAACCGGGGACACCATCCATAACGCCGGGGTGAAAGCCGTGGAAGTGCATGGTATGAGGATGGTTGCTCCCGTTGCTGAAATGGATGCGAATGCGGTCACCCTCGGTGGCTCTGATCGTAGGGCCGGGGATGCGTCCGTTGTAGGTCCATGCAGGATATTCGATGCCTGGAACGACTTCGATGTTCTTATTGAGAGAGGTAATTTTGTATTCCCGCAGGGTTTGTCCGTTTGGCAAAGTGGAAACCTCGCCGTAATCGAAATCTGTTAGTAAGTCTGTGGGGTTGAAGCCGTTTTTTTCATGATCCACTTCGCCGACCGTGCCGGGCAAAGTGCCCTCATGACTGTCGTGTTGCAGGGCTGGAGCCGCAAGGACCTTGGCCGAATGCTTGCTATGGTCGTGCGCGGTCTTGGTGAGAGCATTTGCTCCAACCGCGCCCAGCACCGTCAGTCCACCTGCCTTTAGAAAGTC
>Ga0299914_10003714_pt1 | contig 10841 bp, 10 predicted proteins | sample RVTome_10_FD_201361 | JGI IMG/M metagenome (GOLD analysis project Ga0299914, IMG submission 201361) | Soil microbial communities from uranium-contaminated site in the Upper Colorado River Basin, Wyoming, United States - RVT153D57 (version 2) ... | reverse complement strand
CCGCGGCATCGACCGAGACGCCCACCAGGCGGCCGGGCAGCGAGCGGCGGAAGGCGTGGCGGGTGGCGAGGAAGCCGGCGTGCGGGCCGCCGAAGCCCATGGGCACGCCGAAGCGCTGCGAGCTGCCCACGGCCACGTCGGCGCCCAGCTCGCCCGGCGGCACGAGCAGCGTGCAGGCCAGCAGGTCGGTGGCGACGACGGCCAGCCCGCCGGCCTCGTGCACCGCCGTGATGACCGGCCGCAGGTCACGCACGACGCCCGAGGTGCCAGGGTGCTGCAGCAGCACGCCGAAGGCGTCGGCGGGGGAGAGATCGGCGGCGGGGTCGCCCACCACCACCTCGAGGCCCAGCGGCTCGGCCCGGGTGGCGACGACTGCGATCGTCTGCGGGTGGCACTCGGCGTCGACGAAGAACACGTTGCCCTGGTGCTTGCTCGACCGGCGGGCCAGCGTCATGGCCTCGGCGGCCGCCGTGCCCTCGTCGAGCATCGAGGCGCCGGCGATCTCCATGCCGGTGAGGTCGCACACCATGGTTTGGAAGTTGAGCAGCGCCTCGAGCCGGCCCTGGCTGATCTCGGGCTGGTAGGGCGTGTAGGCCGTGTACCAGGCCGGGCTCTCCATCACGTTGCGCAGGATCACGCCGGGCACGTGCGTGCCGTAGTAGCCCTGGCCGATCAGCGACGTGGTCACCTGGTTGCGGGCGGCCAGGGCGCGCAGCCGGGCGATGACGTCGGGCTCGGAGAGCGCGTCGTCGAGGTCGAGCGGCTTGTCGTCGCGGATCGACGGCGGCACCGCCTGGTCGAGCAGATCGTCGATGCTCGACAGGCCGATGGTGCGCAGCATGTGGTCGACATCGGCGGCCGAGGGCCCGATGTGGCGGTCGGCGAACTGCTCGGCGGTGCTGTTCACGTGGTGCTCCGGAAGGTCCGAGGGGTGGCGACTGGTCGACGGGGCGCCGTGGTGGCCGTCCCCTGCGTTCCCCCTCTGTCGCCGCACGGATGCGGCTCCAGAGCTGCCTCGCCCCGGTGGTCCTTGGTGCCTGAGAGGTTCCGGGGTGGTTGCCCCTTCGGCGCCCGGCCCCGCCCCGGCGTCGTCTGACACCGCTGCGGCACCGGGACTCTCCCACGGGAGTCGTCAGCACCCCACAGGTTAGTGGGCCGAGGGCCCGGCCACCGACGACCCTGCCCCGCCGCTGGCGCGGTCGAGCCGGCGGGCCAGGGCCCGGAGGTGCTCGACCAGCTCGGGCGGGTCGTCGACGGTGAAGTCCAGGTCCATGGCCACCAGGTGGAACGCCAGGTTGCCGAACGAACGGGCGCCGGTGCGCAGCACGCAGGTGGAGGCGTCGACGGCCTCGAGCAGCCCGGCGGTGGGGGAGACCCGCTCGGCCACGACGTCGAGGGGCGCGTGCACCGTCACCCGGCCCTGCACCGGGTAGGCGGCCACGGCCGTGCCCTGCGACACGTAGGCGGCGATGTCGTCGGCGGGCGGCGGCCGGGGGGTGAAGCGCCGGACGGGGATGGGGCGGCCGGCGATGCGGTCGAGGCGGAACGTGCGCCAGTCGCGCCGGTCGGCGTCCCACCCGACCAGGTACCACAGCCGTCCGGTGTGGACGAGGCGCAGCGGCTCGACGGTGCGGCGGAGGTCGCTGCCGTCGTTGCGCCGGTAGTCGAAGCGCAGCACCTGGTGGTCGCGACAGGCCGTGGCGATCGTCGACAGGTCCTCGGCGTCGACCGTGGGCCGAGGGCCGGTGAGGGGCACCGTGGCCGCCGACAGCGCCGCCAGCCGGCCCCGCAGGCGGGCCGGCAGTACCCGTTCGAGCTTGGCCAGGGCCCGCTGCGACGACTCCTCGATGCCGGCCACCGTCCCGCCGGCGGCCGTGCGCAGGCCGATCGTCACCGCCACCGCCTCGTCGTCGTCCAGCAGCAGCGGTGGCAGCTCGGCGCCCGGCGCCAGCCGGTAGCCGCCTGTCGCGCCCGGGGTCGAGTGCACCGGGTAGCCGAGGCCCCGCAGCCGGTCGACGTCGCGCCGCACGGTGCGCACATCGACCTCCAGCCGCGCCGCCAGCTCCGGCCCGGACCACTCGTGCCGCACCTGCAACAGCGACAGCAGCCGCAGCAGCCGTGCGGAGGTGTCCCACATGCCCACAAGGTTCTCACGGATCGAGGACAAGAGCTGTCCTCGATGTTCGGTACCGTGCCATACATGAGCACCGAGGACATCCGCCCGTTCCGCATCGAGATCCCCCAGGCCGCCCTCGACGACCTGGCCGACCGCCTGGACCGCACCCGCTGGGCCGACGACCTGCCCGGCGACGACCCGTGGGACCGGGGCGTGCCCGCCTCGTACCTGCGGGAGCTCGCAGACTACTGGGCCACCTCGTACGACTGGCGCACGCACGAGGCCCGCCTCAACGAGTGGCCCCAGTTCGTCACCACCGTCGACGGGCAGGACATCCACTTCCTGCACGTGCGCTCACCCGAGCCCGACGCCCTGCCCCTGCTGCTGACCCACGGGTGGCCGGGCTCGGTGGCCGAGTTCGTCGAGGTCATCGGGCCGCTCACCGACCCCAGGGCCCACGGCGGCGACCCCGCCGACGCCTTCCACCTGGTCATCCCCTCCATCCCCGGCTTCGCCTTCTCGGCGCCCCTCGCCGGCCCCGGCTGGACCGCCGACCGCGTGGCCGGCGCCTTCGTCCAGCTCATGGCCCGGCTGGGCTACGAGCGCTACGGCGCCCAGGGCGGCGACTACGGCGCCATCGTGTCGCCGGCGGTGGGGCGCGCCGACGCCGAGCACGTCGTGGGCGTCCACGTCAACGCGGCGACCGCCGGGTTCATCTCCTACGCGCCGCCCAGCGACGAGGACATGGCCGAGCTCACCGAGGTCGAGAAGGGCCGGATCGGCCGCCTGCAGCACTACATGGGCGAGCAGATGGGCTACGTGCATCTGCAGTCGACCCGGCCCCAGACCCTGGCCCACGGCCTGACCGACTCGCCCGTCGGACAGCTGGCCTGGATCGTCGAGAAGTTCAAGGAGTGGACCGACGACGCCTCGGATCTGCCCGAGGACGCCGTCGACCGCGACCACCTGCTCACCAACGTGATGCTCTACTGGCTGACGGGCACGGCCGGCTCGTCGGCCAACTTCTACTACGAGGGCGCCCACGCCGGAGGCTGGGGGCAGGAGATCGAGCGCAGCCCCGTGCCCACCGGCGTGGCCGCGTTCAGCACCGATGTCGCTATCCGGCGCTACGCCGAGCCGGCCAACACCATCACCCACTGGTCCGACTTCGACAGCGGCGGCCACTTCGCCGCCATGGAGGCCCCCGACCTGCTGGTGGGCGACGTGCGAGAGTTCTTCCGCACGGTCCGCTGACGACCGGTCCGCCCGTTCCCGTCCGTCCGTCCCCGCGGAGCCCCGGTCCGTCGCCCGGACCGGGCTCGCGGCCGTCCGCCAGCCCAAGGAGCCCCACGCCATGACCAGCCGTGCCCCGGGGGTCCTGCCGCTGCTCAGCCAGCGGGCCCTCAACCGGGCGCTGCTCGACCGCCAGATGCTGCTCGAGCGCTCGCCGCGCCCGGTAGCCGACGCCGTGCGGCACCTGGTCGGCCTGCAGGCCCAGGCGCCCTGGTCGCCCTACCACGCCCTCTGGTCGCGGCTCGACCCGTTCGACCCCCACGAGCTCGGGGCGCTGCTGAGCGACCGCCGGGCGGTACGGATCGTGATCATGCGGGGCACCGTCCACCTGGTCACGGCCGAGGACTGCCGCTTCCTCCGCCCGTTGCACCACGAATTCCTCGAGCGGGGGCTGCTGACCTCGTCGTGGCGCACCGGCCTCGACGACCTCGACCTCGGCGCCGTCGCGGCGGCGGGCCGGGCCCTGGTCGAGGAGCAGCCGCTGACGTTCCGGGAGCTGGGCGTCCGCCTGGCCGAGCGCTGGCCCGGCCGCGACCCGGCGACCCTCGCCCAGGCGGCGCGGGCGCTCGTGCCGCTCGTCCAGCTCCCGCCCCGGGCGGTCTGGGGCCGGACCGGGCAGGTGGTCGTCACATCCGCGGAGCACTGGCTCGGCGGGCCGCTCGACGGCGGCGCGGCGCTCGACGACATGGTGCTGCGCTACCTCGCGGCGTTCGGCCCGGCGTCGGTCATGGACGTGCAGGCGTGGTCGGGCCTCACCCGGCTGAGGGAGGTGGCCGATCGGCTCGGCGACCGGGTGCGGCGGTTCCGCAACGAGGCCGGCCGCGAGCTGCTCGACCTGCCGGACGCGCCCCGTCCCGACCCCGACACGCCGGCGCCCGTGCGCTTCCTGCCCGACTTCGACAACGTGGTGCTGTCGCACGCCGACCGCACCCGCATCGTCGACGAGGACGCGCGCAAGCGGGTCCAGCGGATCAACCAGGTGCTGCCCGGCACGGTGCTGGTCGACGGACGGGTGACCGCCGTGTGGTCGATCGACCGGGCCAAGGGCGCGGCCACGCTGGCGGTGGCCCCCTTCCGCCCGCTCGACCGCGCCGAGCGCGAGGCGGTCGGCGACGAGGGCGCCCGCCTGCTGGGCTTCATCGCCGCCGGCGCCGACGACCACGACGTGCGGATCGTCGACCCGGGCCCATAGCGGGTCGTGGACGCGTCGCGGACGGCTACTCGTCGCCAGCGGTCGGCTTGAGGCGACCCAGGCGCCAGCTGGCGAGCACCAGGGTGAGGACCAGGATCGTCGCCAGGCGCACCACCGCCGACCACCCGTTCGGGGTGCCGTCGCGCAGCAGGCGCGCGCCGCCGGTGTCGACCAGGCCGGCGTAGACCTGCTGCGCCTCCCACATGGGCGAGATCTGGGCGATGCCCGACAGCACGCCGCCGAGCAGGCGCTCGCCCAGGAACACCACGGCCAGCGACCACACGGCCGAGCGCCGGGCCATCGCACCGATCATCACGAACAGGCCGATGTAGGTGGCCGAGCCGCTCACGGCGGCGATGGCCATGGGTCCGGCACCCTCGGGCACCCCGGCCACGAGCGTCGCCAGCACCAGGGCCGGAACCAGGGTCACGAGAGCCACCAGCCACCCGCCCAGCCACCGGGCCAGCACGATGGTCGAGAACCGCACCGGCGACAGCCAGGTGAACGAGAACGTTCCCGCCCGCAGGTCGGCCCCCAGCACCGCATCGCCGATGATCAGGCAGGTCAGCGGGAGCACGAGGCCGAACAAGCCCTGCTCGGCCACGAAGGCGAAGGCCCGCTGCGGCGTCGTGTCTGCGAGCGTGGCCAGCCAACCGAACAGGACGGCCCCGAGGCAGGGCAGCAAGACGCCCCACCAGCGCCGGGCCGGCAGGCAGCCCCGCAGCGTGTATCCCACCAGGGCGACGAACGGGCTCGGCAGCGGCCGGGCCGGTGAGCCCGCCGGTGCGGGCGGGCGCGGTGGGGGAGTGGCACCCGCACCGGGCGTGGTCGGGGTGACCGTCACCGCAGCAGCTCCCGGAACACGCTCTCGAGCGAGTCATCGAGGGGCCGGACGTCGAGCAGACGGGCGTCGGCCTCGCGGGCCACCCTCGGCAGCAGAGCGGCCAGCTCGCCGGCCCGCAGCGACGACACCACCACAGAGTGGTGGTCCACGGTGACGCCCCGCACCACGTCGAGCCCGACCAGCCGGGCGGCCAGCTCCCGGGCGCGCGGCGTCCGCACCAGCACCGATCGGGGCCGGTCGGCCAGCGCGTCGCGGATGGCGTGGTGCTGGCCCGCGGCGGCCAGGCGACCACGGACGACCACGATCTGGCGCGAGGCGAGCCGCTCGACCTCGTGCAGCACGTGCGAGCTGACGATCACGGTGCGTCCCTCGTCACCGAGGGCCCGGAACAGGTCGATGAGCGCCACCCGCTGCACCGGGTCGGCGCCGTTGAGCGGCTCGTCGAGCACGAGCACCCGGGGGTCGGCCACCAGGGCGGCGGCGATCTTGGCCCGCTGGCGCATGCCCTTGCTGAACCCGCCGACGCGGCGGTCGGCCACGTCCAGCAGCCCCACGGTGCCCAGGCAGCGGTCGGGCGCCGCACGGTCGGCCACCCGGTGCAGGGCGGCCGTGTAGCGGACGAGCTGGCGGGCCGTGAGGGCAGGGGGCACGGCCTCGTCCTCGGGGACCATGGCGAGCGAGCGCTGCACGTCGCGGTTGCGGTGCGGGTCGTGGCCCAGCACCCGGACGGTGCCCTCATTGAGGGGGAGGAGACCCACCACGGTTCGCATGAGCGTCGTCTTGCCGGCGCCGTTGGGCCCCAGCAGGCCGGTGACACCGGGACCGAACGAGCACGACAACTCGGTCAGCGCCACCTTGTGCCCGAACCACACCGAGGCACGCTGCACGGTGACCGTGGCGTCGGCGACGAACGCGGGGTCGAGCGTCGCCGCCGCGGCTGCCGGCAGCGGGGGAGGAGGGACGGGCACGGGCGTGTCGCCGTCCCCGTCCGGCTCGGCGGCGGCCGAGCGGGGGAGCGCAGACCCGGGAGCCGGCACCGGCGGGGGTGGTGGTGCCGGCGGGGGCGGCGGAGCGGGCACGGCCGCCGCGGCGGCCTCGTCGGAGGGGGCGGTCACAGGTCGACCTCGCGGTAGCGGTGGAACAGCAGCGCCAGCGCGCTGAGCAACACCACCAGGTACCCGCCGACCGCCAGGATGCCGCCCCCGTCGACCCCCGACAGCCCGTTGTCGGAACCGATGTGGCCGAGGAACACCAGGTCGCGGACGCCGAGCGGCAGGGCCAGGACGTTGACGACGGCGAGCGCCGAGCCGTCGTCGCCGGCCGTCGAGGTGATGATGGCGGCCACGGTCGACGTGACCAGGGCCAGGCCCAGGACGGCGACACCCCCCACGATGCGCCGGTCTGTCAACGACGACACCGCCACGCCGACGGCCGCGTAGTACAGCGCCAGCAGCGCCACCGACACCGGCACCTGCCAGAGGACGGCGGCGTTGTCGGTCAGGTAGTCGAGGGCGCCGTCGCTCACCAGCATCTGCCCCACGAACAGCACCACGTGGGGCAGGAACGCGAAGCCGAACACGATGGTGGCGATGGCGCCCACCTTGGCCAGCACGTAGTCGACCCCCGTGAGCGGCCGGGCGAACAGCAGCGGCAGCACCCGCTGGGCCCGGTCGGGGCACACGACGTCGGGGGCCGTCAGTGCCACGAACAGCAGCAGGGCGGTCGAGACGCCGACGTACTCGCGGTAGGTGAAGAACTCGAAGTCGGGGAGCTCGAACGGGTCGTCCCTGATGGCGTAGCCGACGCCCACGTTGACGATCGCGGGGACGGTGGTGATGGCCAGCAGGCTCCAGGGGAACACCTTCTGGCGCCACGAGCGCCGCAGGCCCAGGGCCCGGCGGACCGAGAGCCGCCACAGGGCCGCGGTGGCCTCGCGCCGGCCGCCCCGCAGACCCTGGTAGGGGCGGTAGCCGCGGTCGTAGACGGCACCGGAGAGGGTGGGGGGCAGGGCGGTCACCTGCCGGCCTCCTGCAGGAACACGTCGTCGAGCGAGCGGTGGCGGGTCGACAGGGAATAGAGGCGCAGGTCGAGGTCGACCACCGTGTCGCGCACCAGGTCGAACACGGCCTCGTCGCGCCCCGAGGTGTCGACGTCGAGGTTGTGATCGTCGACCGCCCGGGCGCCGAGGCCCCGCTCGCCCAGCGCCTCGGCCAGCGCGCCGACCGCCCCCGGCCGGCCACCCACCTCGACCCGCATGAGCCCGATGGTCTGCATGAGCTGGTCGATGGGACCGGCGAGCACCAGGTGGCCGTTGTCGATCATCACGACGTGGTCGCACACGCGCTGCACGTCGTCGAGCAGGTGGGTGGCGACGAGCACCGAGATGCCGAAGCCGGCCAGCCGCCCGACCAGGTCGAGCATCTCCTCCCGCCCCACGGGGTCGAGGCCGGCGGTGGGCTCGTCGAGCAGCACGAGCTCGGGGTCGGCCACCAGGGCCTGGGCCAGCTTGGTGCGCTGGCGCATGCCGGTGGAGAACCCGCCCACCGGGCGGAAGCGGGCCTCGTCGAGGCCGGCGAGGTCGAGCACGTCCGAGGCCCGCTGGCGGGCTGCGCGGGGCGGCAGCCCCGCGAGCTCGCCGAAGGTAGCGACGATGTCGGACGCCGTCTGGTCGAGCGGCAGACAGTCGTGCTCGGGCATGTAGCCGAGCCGGCTGCGCACGCCCACAGGATCGGCCGCGACGCTGCGCCCGGCCACCTCGAGCCAGCCGGACGTCGGCTGCATCAGCCCGAGCATGAGCCGGAACAGGGTCGTCTTGCCGGCGCCGTTGGCACCCACGAGGCCGACCGAGCCCGCCGGGATGTCGACGGTGAGCCCGGCGAGGGCGGTGGCGCCGGCCGGGTAGGTCATGGTCAGGCCTGCCGCTCGCAGCATGGGGGGCGGAAGCTGAGGGCGCATCAGGTCGAGTCTCGCGCACCCGCCGGATCGGCACGCTGCACGGGAGCGGCCAGGTACCAGCCGGCCAGAGCGGCCAGGCCGAGCAGTCCGAGGCACAGCAGCGACTCGGCCACGGTGATCACGTCGCTGGTCGAGCCGCTGCTCGTGGGGGTCGAGTAGGAGCGGGGGTCGTCGTGGGCGATGAGAGCCAGCCCGGCCGCGACCACCAGCGCCAGCACCACCAGGGTGGTGACGGCCACAGGAGCGCACGGTCGATCGCCGCGGGCGTCGGCGCGGCGGGCGCCGGTCACCAGGAGCATGACCGCCGGGGCCAGCAGCGGCAGGGTGGCGCCCGCGAGCGAGACCATGCTGCACGGCACCAGCACGGTGCCGGCGGTCACCAGCAGCGACGGCCGGTCGACCCGCGCCAGCAGCACCAGGACGCCGGGCGTGGCCAGCAGCGCCACGAGCGCCGCCGAGGCGAGCACGCCCTCGGCGCCCCGCTCGACCGGGCTGGCACCGGCCTGGCGCACGACCCCGAGCGCGCTGGCGATGACGAAGACGAGCCCGGCGATGACGACGAGGTACCGGTCCGGGGGCCGACGGTGTGCGCTCACCGGCGTATCATACATGTGTATGAATTGTGCTGCCGTCCGGGCCGAAGACCGCGCGACCGAACCGCGTCCCTCACTCCGGGCGCACATAAAGGTAGGTTCTGTCACTGTGACGATATCGAGTCCTGATCCTGGTGCCGGGGGATCGGCGCCGCAACCGACCACCAGACGCTGCCGCTGGTGTGGGAGGCCGTTCGACGTGGTCGCCGGCCCCGGCCGGCCACGCGAGTACTGCCGGCGGAGCTGCCGGCAGCGTGACTACGAGGCCCGCCGCAGGGCAGGGAGCCTCGGCCTGGACGACAACCACGTCGTCGTCGCACGGGCCGAGCTCGACGCGCTGCACGACCGCCTGTACGAGCTCGAGGCCGCCATCGAGGACGTCGAGCGCGACCTGGCGACCGCCGGCCGGCCGGGCACGGACGACTACCGGGAGGCGCTCGAGTGGCTGCTGGCTGTGGCCCGCCCACTGGCCACCACGAGACCGTTCTCGGGGTAGAGCCCTCAACTTTACAGAACGTGGATTCTGGGCGGCCGGAGCCGGCGCTGAAACGGCGGCGCACGTCGAGAGATGCGGACCGACTCTGTCCGCTAAAGGTGTCAGGGTGGCTCGGTGGATGCAGCACACGAAGCCGCGACGAACGGAGCAACCCGATGAGCCGCCACATCCAGGTCACCTTCGACGCCCACGATCCGCGGGCGCTGTCGTCCTTCTGGCGCGACGTACTGGGATACGTCCATCCGGGCCCGCCCGGGGTCGACCTGCCCGCGGACGCCGACCCGCTGGCTGCGTGGGACGACTTCCTCGCGCAGGTCGGCGTGCCCGAGGAGCAGCGCAACTCGAGGTCGGCCATCGAGGACCCGGACGGGCACGGCCCACGCCTGTTCTTCCAGCAGGTGCCGGAGGACAAGGTCGCCAAGAACCGCGTCCACCTCGACGTCCGAGCGGCTCCCGGACTGCAGGGAGAGGAGCGGATGACGGCGCTGGAGGTCGAGTGCGACCGGCTCGTCGCTCTGGGAGCGACGCGGCTACGTCGCCACGAGCCCGCTCCCCCGCTGAGCGCCGGCTTCATCGTGATGGCCGACCCCGAGGGGAACGAGTTCTGCCTGGACTGACCCAGCGCTGTCGCTCTCACTGTCAGTCTCGTCGCCGCACGTCAATCGAGCTGTGACGGAAGGCCGAAGCGATCGAAGACCTCGGCGGCGAACCGCTCCCGATCCGGCCCGCTCGTCTGCGGCGAGACGAAGGAGGTGATGTCCGTCACGGCTGCGCCGTCCAGCGTGAGGACGTCGAGCGAGAGCGGGGTGTAGCGCCCCCTCCCCTGCTCCCAGGCGTAGGCACCGAACGAGATCTGGCCGTTCGCCCGGGTCGGCACGAGGCGCCAGCGGTCCCGGAGCGCGAAGCGGGTGATGAATACGGCGATGGCGTCGCGGCCGTGGTACCAGGTCGGCAGCGGCGGCATGGTGAACGTGGCGTCCTCGGCCAACAGCGCGAGGATCGCGTTCACGTCGCCGCGCTCCCACGCGTCGATGTACCGCTCCACGAGAGCTCGCAGGCCGTCGTCGCCGAGCGAGCGCAGATTGGCCTGTTGGCTCCGGGCGGGGAGCCGCTGCGCAACGGCGTTGCGGGCGCGGCGGAGCGCCCCGTTGGCCGACGCCACCGTCGTGCCGAGCGCCTCGGCGACCTCGCGGGCGGAGAAGCCGAGGACGTCACGGAGGATCAACACGGCACGCTGCATCGCCGGCAGGTGCTGCAGCGCCACGATGAAGGCCAGCTCCACGCTCTCGCGTCGTTCGTAGCGGGCCTCGGGTCCGGCGTAGCCGTCCGGGAGGCCCTCCCGCTCGTCGGGG
>Ga0299914_10003713_pt1 | contig 10843 bp, 7 predicted proteins | sample RVTome_10_FD_201361 | JGI IMG/M metagenome (GOLD analysis project Ga0299914, IMG submission 201361) | Soil microbial communities from uranium-contaminated site in the Upper Colorado River Basin, Wyoming, United States - RVT153D57 (version 2) ... | reverse complement strand
CGCTGATAGCCATTCCCATTGGCGGCGGTCTGGGCTGGCTGGTGACGCGCCAACTGCTCAATCTGGCCAATGAGCTGGCAGGGCAAACGGTGGTGGCTGCTATTGGACTGCTGGTAGTGGCCGGCCTGATTGCTTTTTTGCTGCGGCAGGGAACACAGGGCAATGTGAGGCTGGTGCTCGGCCGTTCACTGCTGCTGCTACTTCTCCTCCTCCTGGGTTTAGGGCTGCTGGCTGGCGTGGGCAATCCGCTGGGCAACTGGCTGGCGGCCCAGTTGGACATAGTGCGATTAGACTTTTTGGGTGATGCGGTAGCGGTGGTAGCCGACGCGCTGGGTTTGTTTTTAGCCCCCTTCGTGGGGCTGCTAGGCGCGTTAGTAGCCGCTTCGTTGGGCAGCCGTTATGGCCAGGAATCGGTGCTGCGCCTGCCGGCACTGCCCGCTAAAGTACTTACAACCGTTCTCACTATGCTAGGTATGGCCATCGTCGTCTATGGCATCGGTTTGACGCTCAATTGGCTCTATCAATTCGACAATCCCGTGAATTGGACCACAATTCCGGCGCTGATTGGTGGTGTGGTGACGGGGGCATTATCGTTGTTAGTGGCGGTGAAACGGCCGTTTCCCATTGGGGCTATCATTTACGGCATTACCCGTGGCATCTTCAACATCCTACGCTCCATCGAGCCGCTCATCATGGCTGTCATCTTCGTAGTATGGGTGGGGCTGGGGCCGTTTGCCGGCGTGTTGGCCCTCACCTTACATACTATCGCCGCCCTGGGCAAGCTCTTCTCCGAGCAAATCGAAGGCATCTCTGAAGGCCCTATCGAAGCTATCACCGCCACAGGTGCCAATCGTTTGCAAACCATCATCTTTGCCGTCATCCCCCAAATTGTCCCTCCCTACATCGCCTACACCCTCTATCGTTGGGACATCAACGTGCGCACCTCCACTATCATTGGCTTTGTCGGTGGTGGTGGTATCGGCTTCCTACTCAACCAAAGCATTCGCCTCCTGCGTTACCGTGATGCCAGCGTCATGATGCTGGCCATTGCTATTGTCGTTTCTACCCTCGATTACCTCAGTTCTCGTGTTCGCAGTCGGGTAATTTAGGCAGGAACGACCGTTGCTCAAGTTTCCTACCTCTGAATGCAACTTGTAAACCGCCAACTACTTTTCAAAATTCTCCTAATACTGGCAGCATTAGTAGGCGGCATCTTCATCATCATTCGTTTTGTTGAACTACCTGGGAACACAGGCCAGGGTGATTTTCGGGGCTATTGGAGTGCCAGCTATCTGCTCGCTCACTCTGAAAACTTCGCCGATGATGCCTTGCTGCGTCAAGTGCAGCGAGAACAGACCAATTTTGATGAGGAATTTGCCATTAAAACATGGAATTTGCCCTGGATATTGGTCTGGTTCTTGCCTTATACGTGGGTGAGCTTCGAGCAGGCAGCCCGCCTCTGGTTTTTTACCAATATCCTGGTGCTGCAGGCCAGCATCATAGGCAGTTGGAAAATCGTCACGGCCGTCTCTCCAACCCCGAGCAAATGGAGCTGGGTGCTGCCACTGCTCACAGCCATCCTTTTCCCCTCGACTCTAGTGGCTCTAATCTACGGTCAGGTCAATATCATCGTATTGGGCGGCATCGTTGGCTTTTTATATTTCTACCAACGCTCGCAAGACATTCCTGCAGGTGTTGCCCTGGTGCTAACCACGCTTAAACCTCATCTTGTCTACCTGGCCCTGCCCATCATCCTGGTCCAACTTCTCGTGGAGCGTCGCTGGCGCGTATTAGCTGCCGCCGCGGTCACTATTTTGGCATCCACTGCCATTCTCTTTCTCCTGCGCCCCACCTTCCTACCAGAATATCTGGCCAGTATGGGCGGCGGCGATCTCCTCGGCTGGGAAACAGCCACGCTAACCACCTATCTCTCTTTCAAACTAAACTGGCTCTGGATCCGTCTCATCGGCATTCCGCTGCTGCCTGTCGTTCTCCTCCTTTGGTGGCGACTACGCCAACGTATTTCCTTCAATCACACCATGCAGGCAGCGGTGCTCCTGTCCATCATTACCATGCCCTTTGGCTGGAGCTATGATTTTGTCCTATTACTATTTCCGCTCACTCAATTGTGGGCCTGGCTCCTGGCTGGCTTGCGCACACGTTGGGAAACGGCCGTTGTCATATTAGTCCTCATTGCCATCTTCATCATCACTTACCGGCAGCGCATCCAGACCCCCAGCGAACTGTACTTTTTCTGGATTCCCCTGGCGATTGCTGCGCTTTACATTTACACTGCTTATCGCCGCTCCCCAGCCAGAGTAGGAGCGGCGGGAACAGCCTAAGCCGGGATCAACGACCGTTTTCTTGCTTGCTCTTGTCTAGCCCCAAAACCCAGCACACCTGCCCATCATCTGCCCAATCTACTATCCACTCCCCTTTGCCAAAAGTGCGCCGCACCCCACGCAGCAACTTTTGCAACCGCTGCGCAAAGGGCGGAATGTCATCCCTGGCGGCCTGGAAAATGCCTAAATGCGGTAGCGTTATGCTTTGCTCATTATAAGTAATATTATCAGTTGTGGTCGCAGCGCGAGTCACGGCCGTTCCCCTCACCACCACCTCAACCATCTCCATCACCACCACATCCCACCGTTCACTTTCTGAATATGCTGCCGCATAGATTTCACAGAGAGAATAAGCCAATTCACTGGGATCAGCGAAGTTGACATAATGCTGAGGGGAAAAACGGCCCTCTTCCACCACAAACAGCGGCCGCACAATTACTGGCTCTTCCAGTTTTGGGAAGCGTGCTACCTGGTACAAGGCTTCGTGGAGTAGTTCTGGATCCGGGCAGATAACACGACCATCATCCGCCTCTAACAACCCGTCCGCCACTACCCCTTCATAAAACGCACTCAACAAAATCCCGCCCGATGGCACAGGCAATCGAGCCCGTGCCGCCCGATCTAGCAACACGCCTTTCTCTCCCACCCCCTGCTTCCGCGCCCGATTGGAACCCAACCAGACGAAAAAAGCCTCTGCCATCGTTACTTCAACAAATCAGCCAACGCTGGTTTGGCCTCGCTATATTTAAAAATGAAACCGGCCTCTTGCAGCCGCTGTGGAATGGCTCGTTGGCCGTCCAATACAAGTGTGGCAATTTCGCCCAGCAAGAGTTTAAGGGCAAACGCAGGCACAGGGATCAAGTGAGGACGATTAAGCACCTGCCCCACGACCTTGCCAAATGCATCGTTGGTTAAGGGGTTAGGCGCGGTTAAATTATACACACCTTCGGCCGCTTCGTTTTCCAGCAGATAGGTGACGGCCTCGACCTCGTCATCCAAATGAATCCAGGGCCACCATTGACGGCCGTCTCCCAGCCTGCCCCCCGCAAACAGCTTGTATTGCAGCACTATAATAGGCAACGGCCCGCCATCCATCGTCAACACCAGGCCCGTGCGAGTGACGATACGGCGAATACCCATGTCTTCGACCGGTGCAGTTGTCGCTTCCCATGCCACACACACATTAGCCAAAAAATCATTACCAGGTGGCGATGATTCAGTCACTATTTCCGACTCACGTGGCCCATAATAGCCGGTGGCTGAGGCTTGAATGAGCAACTTCGGTTTTTGTTTGGCTGCTTTAATGGCGGCTACCATTGCCTGCCCCGGCTCCAGACGGCTTTGGAGGATAACCTCTTTACGTTTCGCTGTCCATCGGTTGGGGATGAAGTTATAGCCAGCAATGTTGATACTTGCCAGATGAATGATGGCGGTGTCTTCGTTAATGTAGGTGTGCCAGTCACCGGCCGTTTTGCCATCCCACTCCACCCCCTGCACCCCGGCCGGAAAGGTATACTTCTCCGGACTCCGGCTCAAAATAATCACCTCATGCCCATTCGCCAACAGACGCTCCGTCAACACTGTCCCAATCAAGCCACTCCCACCCGTAATAATCACACGCATAGCTCTCTCCTCTCTTACAAGTCTGCTGCCTTAAACACGGCCGACACAATTGCCTGGGCGTCTTCTTGAATCTGTTTCAGATGAGATGCACCCTTAAAACTTTCTGCGTAAATCTTGTAAATATCTTCCGTGCCCGACGGCCGTGCCGCAAACCAACCATTTTCAGTAACGACTTTCAGGCCGCCAATGTCAGCCTGGTTACAGGGTGCTTGGGTCAGGCAAGCCAGGATCGGTTCCCCGGCCAGTTCCTCTATTGTCACATCCTCTGGCGAAAGCTCTGCCAGGGCAGCTCTCTGAGCCACATTGGCCGGAGCATCTATCCGTTCGTAAGCGGCCGCTCCAAACTGTTCCTCTAGCGCCTGATAATGTTGCCCGGGATCGCGCCCACTTTTAGCTAAGATCTCGGCCGCCAGCAGGTCGAGAATAATGCCATCCTTATCCGTTGTCCAGACAGTGCCATTGTGCCGCAAAAAAGACGCGCCCGCGCTCTCCTCACCGCCAAAGCCAAAGGAACCATCCATCAGCCCATCCACAAACCACTTAAAGCCCACTGGAACTTCACATAATCTTTTATCTAACTGTGCCGCCACCCGATCAATCATGGAACTAGAGACCAAGGTTTTGCCTACCGCCACATTCTGCCGCCAGCCTGGCCGATTTTGGAAGAGATAATAAACGGCCGTAGCCAGATAATGATTAGGATTCATCAATCCCACGCTGGGCGTCACAATGCCATGCCGGTCAAAATCGGGATCGTTGCCAAAAGCAATGTCAAAGCGATCTTTCAATCCGATAAGGCTGGCCATGGCATAGGGCGACGAGCAATCCATCCGGATCTGGCCATCGTGATCCACCGTCATGAAGGAAAAAGTAGGATCTACGCGGCGATTGACGACCTCCAAATTCAGGCCATACATCTCGGCAATAGGCTCCCAGTAGGCGATGCCCGCACCGCCCATCGGATCCACGCCAATCTGAAGGCCAGCCGCAGAAATAGCCGCCATATCCACTACCTGGGCTAAATCACTGATATAAGGCCTGATATAGTCACGCTCGTGGGTGGTATCGGCTTTGAGGGCTTTGGTCAGCGAGATGCGTTTCACGGCTGTTAACCCATTCTTCAAAATCTCATTGGCCCGGACCTGTATAACTTTGGTCTCATCAGTGCCAGCCGGCCCACCCGAAGGGGGATTATATTTGAAGCCGCCATCTGATGGTGGGTTGTGCGAGGGAGTAATGACCACCCCATCAGCCAGCCTGCTGCCGCGCTCCTTATTGGTGGTCAAAATAGCATGGGAGATAACGGGCGTGGGTGTATAGCCCAGTCCGGCCTGAATAACCGTCTGCACCTCATTGGCCGCGAAAACTTCAACGGCCGTATACAGCGCCGGTTCCGACAAAGCGTGGGTGTCCATCCCCAAATACAAAGGCCCATGCGTGCCCTGGGCCCGCCGGTATTCACAAATGGCCTGGCTGATGGCCAAAATATGATCCTCGTTGAAGCTCTGTTCTAGTGAAGAACCCCGGTGGCCCGATGTGCCGAATTTGACAAGATGACCCGGCTCAGTGGGGTCTGGCTTGTGCGTGTAGTAAGCCGCCACGAGTCGGGGGATATTAACAAGTAGGTCAGGTGGCGCCGGTTTACCCGCAAGCTCATGTATTGACATAAAATTCTCCTCAGTAGCCGCAATTTCTAATCGCGCTCATGTAGCAACATCATTGTAGCTGCGATTTCTAGTCACCCCTTCGTAGCCGCGATTTCTTATCGCGCTAATATGGCAGCAAAAAAAGCAAGGGGGCTTCTGCCGCATAACCATAAGCAAATGCCAATAGCTCCACAGGATGGACTGAGGGCAGGTTAGTAGCGTGTGTGATTTGCCAGCGACAGGTCTCACTATCGCATACTGAGAAGGGGGCATTGGTCTTATGGATAAAGTCGAATAACGGCCGTCCCACAGCCATCGCAATCTCATACTTCTCACTTTTATATCCATACGTCCCCGCCACGCCACAGCAGGCCACATGACTCTCAATAATCTTTAACTCTGGAATCAAATCAAGCAGCTCTACCGCTGGACGGCCGATCCGGTGCGCCCGATATTGGCAGGGTGGATGATAGGGCAGGGTGAGGGGAATCGGTCGTAAACCGTCCGTGCGCAGCTCCCCCTCATCATGCAGCAGCAGCAAGAACTCATTCATATCATAGGTATTTGTCGCCAAAAGCTGCGCCTCTTCGCTGTAAAAGTCCAGCAGTTCCGGCGCTTCCTCTTTTAATGTCAACGTGCAGCTTGTTGAAGTTCCCACAATCACATAACCTGACTTGACATAATCAAGAAGATGATCAATGTTGCTCTGGTGATAGGCGCGAGCGGCCACAAATTCACCATTAGAAAGCAGCGGCAGGCCACAGCAGTTTTGTGGTGGCACCAATACTTCAAAGCCGTTCGCTTCCAGCACCTGAACGGCCGCTTTCCCTACCCGCGGCTCATAATACTCTGTCGAACAGCCATGAAAATAAACCACTTTGCGCGCGGCGTTGGTTGGCGTGGGATGTCCTTTCAACCAACCACTAAATTTCTGCCGCGAAAAGCTGGGCAGGGGTGCATTTTGGGCAATGCCCAGCGTCTTCTCCGCCAGCCAACTGCCCAATTTGCCATGCAAGGCCACATTGGCCAGCGGTGCCAACGGCTGTCCCACCTTGCCCAACAGTTCCGGCCGTGCCAATAAATTATTCCGCAATCGCCCCAACAGCAACTGCTTGCCCTGAGCCACAATGTCAGCCCGGGCCCGGGCATTAATCTCGGCAATGCGCACTCCCGTCGGGCACACCATATTGCAGACACGACAGCCGCTGCAATAATCCACAGAATGATCAGGCGTTTCTTGCCGCTTTTGACGAAAGCGGCCCCCCTGCGGTCCTTCGTACTTGGGGCCAGGGAAAAGGTCAGTCACGGCCGTTACCGGGCAGGCGCTCACACAAATATTGCACTTAATACACCGGTCCAGCGTCAGCTCCACCGGCCGGTACTCGCCCAATTCAATCTCTGTTTGCGCTTCCCAAATATGCTGTTTCGCCATAACTGTAACTATCCAATTATTTCCGTGTTCTTTTCTTTCCGCGAGGAAAACGCTGGCTGTTGCTTTGCCACCTCATGAATCACCAACTACCAATCTTCCCACCTTATACCCCGTCACCAACGCCACCCCTTCCAGCGAACGTTCACGGATGACATCACAGTGGGCCAGTGTACTGCCCGCAGCATAGAGATTATTGTAAAGGGGACGGCCGTTCTCCGCCACCGGTTGTAAATTCTCGTCCACCTCCAAACCCGCCCGGTAAATCGGATGCCCCATTGCCGTCACAAACTCCTGCTGGAACCACTCCAAACGGCTCGATGGCCCAGCCACAGGTAAATCAAAAATAACTTCACGTACCCCGCCTTCAAAATTGGTAACGAGACCACCACCCAAAAGACCCCCCGTTGCCAGGATATACTGGTCAAAACGATGGCTTCTTTGGCGAGCGGCGGCCTCCGTGTATACGGCCGTTACCTGTCCCCCCTCCATCTCCGCCCCCACCACCAACATCCCCTCCTGCACCCGCCCCCCGGCGCGTTCAATAGCGTGCCACAAAATATGATGCAGCCGCATCCCTGGCACTGATGGCGGCAAAATAGGTATCTCAAAAATCGGCCGGGCTAACTGCCCTTCCAAATCCGCCTTCACCGCCATTGCCTGCTGCAGCCCCAATACCGCCGGAAAGCCCACCCGCGCCGCTTCACCTACATGCGGCTGCACCGCCCGCCCCACCTCTGCCCGAAAAGCAGGCTGCTCCATCAACTGCGCCAAAATAACCGGAGTCAGCACCCGTCGCCCAGCCAACTCTGGCAAATCTAGCATCACTCCTCGTGCCAGAACCCCCTGCGCCACCAGATTATCGGCCGCCATCTGGGCATAAAAATCGCCAAAGTGCTGGAAGCCAACGATGAGCATGGGCGTATCCAGGCGTAAATCACCGGCAATCATCGTTTCTGGGGCTAAACAGGTAGGGCGCAAAGTGCCAACCGCCGTCGGCAGCAGCCAATTCCGCTCCAGCGACCCATGCAGTGGATATCCGGCTTCGGCACAAAGCGCTTGCAGTGCGGCCAATGCTTCCGCCACTGTTTCAATCCCAGTCAAAGCATAAGGATGTTGCGGATAATCGGCCGTTAACTGCCCAATCGCCGCCACAGGTGAAGATACAAGCTGCTGCTTATAGAAGCCCAACACATCCACACAACCCGCGTGCCAATGCGTCACCCCCCAGCCTTTGGCGATGAGGCGCGTTTTTTTGCCGGAAACGGCCGTTTGCCAGGCGGCCGTCAACCCTGCCAATCCCGCCCCAATCACCAAAACACTATCGTTCATCATCACCATGACCCGGCCAATAAATTCGCAGCCACCACGACAAAGCCCACCTTCGCGGGCTACTCTTCAGTCGGCGCAGGCCGACTTCGTAGTCGTCGCTGCGGTTTCAACCGAGCCAGAGTCTTATCATCGTACTGCCCCCTCCGGCATCTCCTCAATCGTCCCCGGCTCATACATCGCCGGCCCCAGGCGAGAAGCGCTCTCCCCCGGCAACTGCTCCACATTGAGCAGGCTCAGATAAATCAGTTCATCCAGCCGCTCCTGCTTCAACTGCGCCCCCCACAAAACAGGCATCACCCCCTTCCACCGCTCTTGCAAAAAGTCGCGCAAAGCCACATTAGAAGCCAGGCTTCTCGCAGAAGCCTGGCTTCTTGAATTCAAGCTGTGCCAGATACCGGCCACCCGATAGGTGCAAAAACCGCCCTGGCACGGCCCCATCCCCAGCCGCACATCCCGGCGTATATCGTCCAACGTCTTGGCCTCGCCCTCAGTGATGGCCTTTTCTATATCAGCGTGAGTCGCCATCTCACATTCGCATACTAGTTGGCTGAACGCCTGTTTGGACTCAGTACGGGCCAGTCGGTCACCCAGATAATAATTTTTATGCTGTCCCTGTAGAGCAAAGGGATTGGGCAGAGGTTCTTTATGGGTGCGGCAGTGACGTGTTGTGCCTAACTTTTCGCAGACACGATCCACCGTTACTTCGGCCATCTGGCGATAGGTTGTCCATTTGCCGCTGGTAATGGTGATAAAGCCAGCCACGCCATCGCGGCCCTCATGGTCGAGCAGGGTATAGGCACGGCTGACATCGCGGGTATCGGCCGTTTTTGTTTCCTGGTATAACGGCCGTACTCCCGCCCAGGCTCGCAGCATCCGCATCCCCTTAAATCCTGGCACCAGCTTCTCCCCCTCCTCCAACATCAGCCGCACTTCCCAGGGTTCGATGGCAAAATGATCAGGATCAGGTACACCCTCATCCGTGGTGCCAATGACTGCCACCGTTTGAATCGGTACCAAAATATCACCGTCGGCCGGCATTTTGCAGCGGTTGATGACCGTATTGACAATGCGATAGTTGCAGGCCAGCATCGTACCTTTGCCGGCACGGACGTTGATCTGCAGATCGGCCGTTGCCGCTACCTTCCCCGCCCAGGCCCCGGCCGCATTCACCACCATATCCGCCTGGATCATTACCTCTTCATCTCGCACCAGGTCATAACAGACCGCCCCTACAATCTTGTCCCCTTCACGCTGCAGCTGCCTGACCTCATGATAATTGAGAACTTGCGCCCCATGCAAGCGAGCCATCTCGGCCACACTCTGTGTCGCCAGAAAAGAATCGGCCGCCGCATCCGGCACGCGGAAGCAGCGGCTAATGGCCGGATTCAGATGCGGCTCCTCGGCCAACATCTGGCTCACACTGATTTCTTCACAAGGGACACCTGTATCCTGGCAGCCTCGCTTAAACACATCGCCAAAGTCAGGGTCATCCCAGGGAGTGGTGACGAAAAAGCCACCAGTATCCTCCAGACAGTGGGGCATAATGCGACGTAGAATGCGGTTTTCGCTAATGCATTCGCTGGCCGCTTTGGGGTCTTTAACAGCATAACGGCCGCCACTGTGCAACAGCCCATGATAACGGCCGGTCGTCCCATGCGCCAGGTCTCGCTTCTCCACCAAAACTGCCCGAAAGCCACGCAAAGCCAGATCAGCCACAACCCCTGTGCCCGTTGCCCCCCCACCAATCACCAGAACTTCAGTTTGAATAATTCGCATAGAGGTAATTGGGTAATTGGGTAATTAGGTAGTTGAGCAATTACCAATTACCCAATTACCTAATTACCCAATTACTCCTTATTCAATCCAATCAAAAGTCCGGGTAACCGCCTTCTTCCACTGGGCAAAAAGTTCCGTGCTCGCTTTGCTGCCTGGCGTAGGCTGCCAGTGTTTGTCTTCGCCCCAATTTTGGCGCATCTCATCGGTGCTGCCCCAGAAACCCACGGCCAGCCCGGCAGCGTAGGCTGCACCCAGAGCAGTCGTTTCGGCCACTTTCGGCCGTATGACAGGTACACCCAAAACATCAGCCTGGAACTGCATGAGCAGATCATTGTAGACCATGCCCCCATCCACTTTGAGAGCTTGCAGCGCTACACCCGAATCAGCTTTCATCGCATCCAGCACTTCGCGTGTCTGGTAGGCGGTCGCTTCCAGGGCAGCCCGGGCAAAATGGCCCCTGTTGACATAACGTGTGAGACCGGCGATCACTCCTCGCGCATCGTCACGCCAATAGGGAGCATAGAGGCCGGAGAAGGCCGGGACAAAATAGATGCCACCATTGTCATCCACACTTTGCGCCAGCTTTTCCACTTCAGGGGCCGAGCCAATCAGCTTCAAATTATCGCGCAGCCATTGCACCAACGCCCCCGTGATAGCTATAGAGCCTTCCAGCGCGTAAACAGTTGGCCGGTCAC
>Ga0299914_10003712_pt1 | contig 10843 bp, 11 predicted proteins | sample RVTome_10_FD_201361 | JGI IMG/M metagenome (GOLD analysis project Ga0299914, IMG submission 201361) | Soil microbial communities from uranium-contaminated site in the Upper Colorado River Basin, Wyoming, United States - RVT153D57 (version 2) ... | reverse complement strand
AGGTAAGTTAAATGTTGTCGTGGAAGTAGGTGAAGTTGAGGTACAGCCTCACGATAAGCCGATGATCACAGTTACCGCCAAAACACGCCACATCATCTTAACAGTACACCAGGAAGATAACACCGTATATGTACGGGCTGAAGTGGAAGATGGCTGGATGGGAACATTCGGCCGTTTCCTGCGTGGTGAACATCCCAAAGCCAAACTGCTCATTCATGTCCCCACCGATTGCCAAATCAACGCCAAAACCATCACTGGCTCCCTAGCTATTCGTGATGTGACAGCGGCGATTACGACCCATGTCACCACTGGCAAAACACACTTGGCGAATTTAGGTGGTCCTATTTATGCCAAAGCCGTCACCGGTATGGTGACTTACGAAGGGCTGTTGGTAGACGATAACCACCGCTTTGAGACAGTGACCGGCAACTTGCAGCTTCGTCTGACGAAGGAGCCTAATGCCAAAGTAGACATCGGTACGACGACCGGCCGTGTTCACTGTGATTTCCCCCTGGCAAACCAAAAGCAGCAGCGCCATCTGGTAGGTGGTAAGATGAAAGGCACATTGGGAGCTGGTACAGGTCATCTGAAAGCTCGCGTTGTGACCGGGAATTTACACCTGGCCCGCGCTGCGTAATCGGTGAACCGTGAACGGTAATCCGATCACCGATAGGATAACGGATTACCGCTTACCGGCATGAGGAGAAAATATGAACCCAGTAATAGGACAATGCCCAATTTGCCAGAGTACATTACATGTTACCCGGCTGCACTGCCGCCATTGTGACACAACCTTAGAAGGACATTTTGCTCTGGGACGTTTGTATCAGTTATCACCCGAACATCTGGCTTTTGTGGAGTTGTTTGTGCGCTGCGAGGGCAAGATTACCCGGGTGGAGCAGGAATTGGGCTTATCATATCCGGCAGTCCGGGCCCGACTGACGGAGGTGATTGAGGCGATGGGTTATGAGGTCGGCGAATCCTCACGAACGGCCGTATCTGAAGACACACGCCGTGAAGTATTAGCAGAATTGAATGCCGGTAAATTAACGGCCGAAGAAGCCCTACAAATTTTACGCGGCGAAGGCTAAACAAGAGGTTAATCATGAACTTGGGTAGAGATTTTGATGTAATGATGTTCGGACGGGCCGACGATTTAGCTGGCCTTGAACATAAATGGCAACTGACAGATTTTGCCTTTTTAGAGAGGTCACAAAAACGGCCCTTCCTCGCCAGAGTGCGCGGGGGCCTGCGTACACTGAGCCAGATTAGAAAAATTCGCATCCAAATTACAGTGGAAATGCACGAACCTGTTTTAGAGTAAAAGGAAAAGGAAAAATGGCAAGCAAAAAAGAAATCCTCGATAAGTTAGCAGCCGGCGAAATTTCAGCGGCGGATGCTGCCCAATTATTGAATCAACCGGAAGAAATGGCCGAAATGCCCAAAGCTGCGCCCACTCCCACCCCTGCGCCCCAGCCTGAACCCATGCCGCAAAAAGCAACTGATGGCCAAGGCCCCTCCTGGTTTCGGGTGCAGGTAGTTAACACGGAAACTGGCAAAAACAAAGTATCAGTTAATATCCCTGTACGTGTGTTGCGCCTGGGGCTGAAGATAGGCGGCCGTTTTGCCCCCGAACTGCAAAATTTGGACTGGAATGAACTGGAAAACCTTATGCAAGACCTGCAAACAGGTTTGTTAGTTGAAGTACAGGACGAAGAAAGTAACGAACATGTGCGGGTGTTTATTGAATAAGCAGTAAACAGTAAACAGTTATCAGTTATCAGTGGAGCAGTGAACTGAATACTGGTTACTGAATACTGAATACTGACTTCTGGAAAAGGTGAAAAAATGAGTACACAACGATTTGATTTAGGCAAAGCACCCCATATTAGTATCGCCGACTGTGCCGGTGATTTGCTGGTGCGGAGTTGGATGGAGTTAGATGTCGTGGCTAAGGGCGACGGCTTTGAAGCCAATCAAACAGAAGGTGGGCTGTCCCTTTCGGCTGACGGTGATTTGCAGTTGATGGTTCCTGAAGGAACCCATCTATCGGTAGTTACTGCGCATAGCGATGTAGTCATCAAGAATGTCAGCGGCGATATCAGCCTCCACGAAGTGCATGGAGATGCGGTTTTGCAGGGGGTGAACCAGGTCAAACTGGGTACGATTCACAGCGATTTGTCAGCCAAAAATATTGAGGCTGGGCTGAGTGCGGAGGCGATCAACGGTGATGCGGCCCTGCGTAATGTAGGCAGCGTCCACATGGCAACGGTGCATGGTGATCTGGCGGCCCGCTATGTGAATGGCCCGGTTGACCTGGGCGAAGTTGCCGGTGATGCCAGCCTCAACACCGTCAATGGTGATCTCAATATCGGCAAATGTCATCGAGATGTCAATTTGCAAAACCTGGGCGGTCTTAACACGGTAGCCCATGTCTCCGGCGATATTCGGCTGGTAGGTGGTATGGCTTCTGGCGATCACACTTTTACGGCCGATGGTGATATCCTGGTCCGCTGGCCAGTTGATGCCCCAATTAATCTGACAGCCAGTGCCCCCAATATCAAGAATCGGCTGCCGCTGGAGAATGTGGCCGATAAGGATGGCACACTGTTGGGTACCATAGGCGATGGCCAGACGAATCTGAGCTTAAAAGCCAACGGCCGCATCCTCCTCAAAGAAGCCCGTCTCGTTAAAGCTGAATGGGAAGCCTTCACTGGTGCCGATGGCCTGGATTTCGACTTTGCCCTCGACCTGGCTGGCTTAGGCGAGGAGATTGCCAGCAAAGTCAATGAGCAAGTAGCACGCGTCACGGCCGAGTTGGAGGGTCGTTTTGGCCCAGACTTCAGCCAACGTATTGCTGATAAGGCCGAACGGGCCGCTGCTCAGGCCGAAAAAGCGGCTGAAAGAGCCGTGCGTAAATTTGAAAAACACATCGAGCGGGCCGCTCAGCGACAGACCCGTTCCGGACGATCATGGACCCCGCCGCCCCCTCCGGCCCCGCCCAAGAAAAAGAGCACGGCCGAAGAGCAGCTCAAAATCCTCAAAATGGTCGAAAATGGCACGATTACGCCCGACGAAGCAGCCATGCTCTTGAGCGCGTTGGACAATTAAACCTTTTCATTTAGTAAGGCACGTCTAATGGTGGGCGACCTCTGAGGTTTGCCAAGCCTCAGAGGTCTGCACCCTACGGATTAATAGGTATGATGTTTAGACCTGTCAAAACGCTCAATTTGAGCAAAACCTATCAGGCCAAACAGCGGCAAGGCTTGTTCAAAGCCACTTACAAAGAAGTAGAAGCGCTCAAAAATGTCTCTCTGGAGATAAACGCCGCAGAAATTTTTGGCTTATTAGGCCCAAATGGGGCCGGCAAAACAACCCTCATCAAATGTCTGACCACATTGCTGCTGCCCAGCAGTGGCCAGGCCTGGATCAATGGGCATGAATTGACCAAAGAGGATAATGCTGTTCGTGCCAGCGTGGGCTGTATGTTGATGGGCGAGCGCAGCCTCTATTGGAAGCTGACTGGGCGCGAGAATTTAGAATTTTTTGGCGCACTCTATCACCTACCCCCGGCGGCACGAAAGCGGCAGGCGCAGCAGATTATTGACCGCTTGAATTTGGGCGAGATTGCCGATCGGCCGGTGGAAACCTATTCGTCAGGGCAGAAGATGAAGCTGGCTTTTGGCAAGGCTCTGATTAATGATGCGCCGCTGTTGGTGTTGGATGAGCCGACGAATACGCTGGATTTGCCTTCCGCACGGGAACTGCGGGCAATTGTGCGTGAATTGAACCGTGATCAGGGCAAGACGATCATTTATACGACACACATCATGGCCGAGGCAGAAACCCTGTGTGATCGGGTGGCGATTATTGACCGGGGGCAGGTGATTGCCCTCGGGTCAGTGCCCGATTTGAAGGAGTCATTAGGACGAGAAACGGTCATCCGCCTGGAAGGAGTGATTTCGTCGGGGGCGACACGGGCCGTTCAATCGCTTCCTTTGGTGAAGCAAGCAGTCGTAACGGCCGTCAATGGCATCAATCAACTCACTGTCGTCGCCCCCAGCCAGGACAACATCTTGCCCACTCTTATCAACACCCTCACTGCTCAAGGCGCGATCTTGCAGAAAATCACCCCTGAAGAAGTGACGCTGGAAGATGTATTTATTGCCCATACCGGCCGTACCCTGGCTGAGGATACGACCGTTGGCAGCAAATAAACAGCTACCGCTACTTTTCAGAGCGAAAAAGGGCATTTTTGTCTGCCGGCCTATATGCAGTTGACCAGGCAGTAATAACTATGACGACTATTACTTATACGCCGCCAGGCTTCAAACAAAAAACATCCGCTGCATTGGCCGAGACGCGCAAACGGCTGATTAACATTTCGCGCTATCCGGGGCAAATGGTCATGGAGATCATCATCCCCATTGTCTTTGCCGCTATGCCCATTCTGCTGGGACAGGCCACGGCTGGCGATGATGCTGCCGCTAACTTTGCCCTCAACACAGGTACTACCAACTACGTAGCTTATTTACTAATTGGTTCCAATGTCTTTTCGCTGGTGTCCACCGCCTTTTGGACGATTGCCTACTGGATACGCTTTGAACAAGAAACAGGCACATTAGAAGCAGTTTATCTTACACCAACTTCCAGCCTGACTTTAATTGCCGGGGTATCTCTGTACAGTGCCATTCGTGGTGTCGGTTCCGCATTGATTGCCTACATCATTGGCAGCTACATTTTTGGTGTTAATCCTTTTCAGGGTGATGTGCTGCTGGCTTTCCTTTTTATATTGGTAGGGTTAATTCCCCTCTATGGCCTCACCTTCTTGTTTGGGGCGGTGGTACTGAAAGTAAAGGAATCTGCTTCACTTATCCAAATGATGCAGTGGGGGGTCAGCTTGATGATGGGTGTCTTTTTTCCGGTAACAGCCCTGCCCCTCTTTTTGCGCTGGCTGGCGCAGCTTTTCCCACCAACCTGGATGGTGAATGGGGTACGCTCGGCTTTGCTGGGCGTGGGCTTCTTTTTGCAGGAGTGGTATCTGGATTTTGCGGTTTTGTGGGCATTTCTGATCTTTACTCCCCTGTTTAGTGCCTGGGCATTCCGGCGTGTGGAGTCGAATCTGAGACGGAATGATGGCATTGGCAAATTTTAGTGAAGCGTGAAAGTGAGAGGCGATGAGCCACAGGCTCGCCCTTCGCCTTTCGCCCTTCGCCTTTTAATCATAATGGCAAGTAGAACAGATCTAACAATAAGAGGCCAAACGGCCGTATTCAGTACCTTCCTGGCGATGGTCAAAAAAGAGTTCATCATTATGACCCGCTATCCGGTCGAGTTCGTCGCCAGCTTTGCCCAAATTTTCCTGATTATATTAGTCCTCACATTAGGTGGATTGATGTTTTCGCCTAATGGTGTCCAATCCGGTGGTGATCCCGTAACAACGGGCGTAGTCGCCTATGGTTTTGTCATCTTCATTTACGTCTCCGACACCCTCTGGTCTATCGGCTTTAATTTACGCCGGGAGCAAAAACAAGGCACGTTGGAGCAGCTTTACCTAAGTCCAGCCTCCAAATTTGCTGCCCTCGCTTCCCGCGTCACTATTTTGCTTTTTTGGACGGGTTTGCTCTCCCTGGTTTCGGTGATGGCCATGGCCTTCATGTTAGGTCAATTACCCCTGGAAAATGTCTGGTTAGGTCTTTACATTTTGATCATGTCATTATCGGGGACATTTGGCACAGGCTTTGCTTTTGCCGCCCTCACTTTACGGATTAAGGAATCGGCGCAAACAGCGGTTAATCTGATCCAGTTTGCCTTTATTATTTTGTGTGCACCGTTCTTCCCTTTTGCTGCCTTGCCGGAAAGTGTCCGTTTCCTTTCCCATCTCATTCCCTTGTCTTATTGTGTAGATGCTTTTCGCTCGACCCTGATGGGTTATCCTAATGGGTTTCCTGAATTGGCCTCAATTGAGGTAGAATTGATCATTGTAACACTCTTTGGCATATTTATGCCGCTGGTGGGTTACTGGTTATATCGCCGGGCCGAAGATCGCGCCCGTGTGAGAGGAAGTTTAGCGGAATATTAAGGGTGTCGGGTATCAAGTCCCATGTGTCATGTTGCCTGATACTTGACAGGGAAGCACTTGATACGATGATCATTACTTTTTCTGCCCAAAGACGGCTAACAAGCGGTGCTCGACCTATTAATCTCAACAAGGATATTCCCCAGGTATTGCAGCTATTGGAAATTGTTTTTGGCGAGAGTTTACGTAGTGAGGGCAATACCGCTGCCAGCAGCGCAGGTTTAGACACTTCTTTACCATTTTTATATCGCTTTAACCTGGGATTGACGCGACTGTCACCAGGATTTGTGTGGGAGGAAAACGGCCGTATCGTCGGCAACGCCACCCTTCTCCCCACCAAAATGCGCGACCGCTACCTGGTTGTGAATGTGGCTGTACACCCTGATTTTCGGCGGCACGGTATCGCTCGCCGCTTGATGGAAGCGATTATGGAGCAGGTCCAAGGGGAAGGCGGCCGTTTTATTCTATTGCAAGTGATCAAGGATAATCATCCGGCCATTGAGCTTTACAAATCGCTCAACTTCCAAGTTTTGGGCAGTATCACCAGTTGGTACTCATCCGTCTCGCGGGTACGGGCCATCCCGGCCTCTATTGATGGCCCACCACCGTCATCTATCCGGGAGTTGAAGGGCTCCGAATGGCGGGCTGCTTATGAGCTAGACCAACGTTGTCTCCGCTCGGAGTTAAATTGGCCGGAACCATTGGCAGCCGATGCTTACAAGAGGAATTGGTGGCGACAACTGAGTGAAATGTTGAACGGCCGTCAATCAGAAACATGGGTCACCACCAACAGCCAAAACCAGTTGATGGGTCTGGCCCAAATCTTGAGCGAGTGGGGACGGCTGCACACCGTTCATTTGCGGATCGATCCGTTGTGGTGGGGACAGTTGGAACGGCCGCTGCTGGCCAAAGTCACCCGCCGCCTCAAATATCTGGGCCATCGCAATGTCCGTCTGGATCATATTGACCACCACCAAGAAATGAACGAACTGTTACGAGCCGCCAACTTTGACCCTAGACGTACCCTGACGCATATGCGTCTGGAAATTACGTAATTACGTAATTACGCAATTACTTTAATAGGAACTACCCATGTCTACTGCTGAAGAACGCATCCAAATCCTAAAAATGATTGAAGAAGGTAAAATAAGTGCCAGCGAAGGTGCCGAACTGATTCGTGCGCTAGACCAGAGCAGCCAGAAAACACAAGATCCGTTGAAGGGCACCAGCCAGCCGCGCTGGTTTCGGGTGCGGGTGACAGATATAGCCAACGGCCGCCACAAAGTCAATATCAATATCCCCATTGGCCTGGTCAACGTAGGCATGAAAATGGGGGCCCGTTTCACCTCCGAGATCGAAGGTTTTAGCTACGAGGAGATCGCAGAGGCAATTCGTCACGGCCGTCAGGGAAAAATCATAGATTACACCAACAAGAAAGAAAACGAGCGCGTCGAAATTTTTATTGAGTAAGCCTTTGCCTGCCAACACCAATCAATTATTGTCAAACCTGCTGGCGGATTGTTGGTGGTTGGTTAAGAACAGCTAACCATCAATATCCTGCCACCGTCTGCTACTATCTTTCGCCCTCAACAGATCTTCCAGCCACCCGCCTTCAAGTCTGAAATTGAAAACATTGCCTGGACACGGTACAATCAGATCATCGCGTAAATGATGGTTCGTATTGAAGGTACTTTAGGACTTGGATCGGTTCACATATGAAAGAAGGCACGAAATACCACCCCCTTTATGCCCATTTACAGCAGAGTGATCAGGATGAAATACTCCTTACTATCACCGAGATCGAGCGTTTGTTGGGCCTCATGTTGCCAGCAACGGCCCGGACGCAGCGGGCTTGGTGGAGCAATCGCAGCAGTGGCTCCGTCCAGTCGCAGGCCTGGATGGGCGCGGGCTACCATGTGAAAGAGATTGACCTGGAAGGGGAAACTATCACTTTTCGCAAGCCAGGGTTAGTATATAACTTACGTAAGGAGGGGGATACGATTTTGTGGACAGGTGATCTGGTGAAGGCCTTTCGAGAGCAGATGGGCTGGACGCAAATAGAATTGGCCGATAAGTTGGGGATGCGCCAGCAGACGATCAGCGAATGGGAAACAGGACTATATGGACCCAAGCGTTCCACCTCGAAGTTTTTGACGATGTTTGCCGAACAGGCCGGTTTTAAGTATGGCGAACCGGAGTCACCCGATAAATGAGAGAGCTTATTTTGTAGATTAGCAAACACCATTAAAAATAAAAAAGGCCAGATCCATTTCAGATCTGGCCCTGACTGTACCAAAAGATGTACGATTAAGGTCGTGTCATGCCGCTCGTATCAGCCCCTATATTTGTCAGGGAATCGTAAAGAACCTGAATGATATAGTGACCATTATGAGCAAATGCACCGGGATCCTTAGCTATATACTGGTAATTGTAAGCTGCCCGCAGTAGGTGTGGTGTCCAGGTGTTGTACTGGTTTTCCCGATCGCTAACCTCCTCAGCATCTATCATCCCATCACCATTCACGTCAATGTAGAAGTAGGGGTAGGCGGCTGTGGTGTAACCAATATTAGCCGTACCCTCAATGCTGGCCGCATACTCCTGCAAACCAGCCAGGAGTGCTTCATGCATCGTTTCAATCTCGCCGGCGATGCCTTCTGTCACATCGCCGTCACCATCAAAGTCCACCTCACTCATACGGATATTCCTGAGGTCTTCTCTGGTAGCAACGCCCTCGTGACATTCGGCACATTCAGCAACCTCTACCTCCAGAGCATGGCTGTTATGGCACTCGATGCAGGAGTCAAAGGCACCGATGTGTTCGTTACGGCCGTTGTACACTTGGCCCGTATACTCATAAGCTCCCTTGGCCTGTGTACCAAAGAGGGAAGCCCCGGCAGCAAAGTAATGGATATTGACAAACCGCAGACTTTCAGACACTGTGTCATCGCCCAGATCCCCGATCCGCTGATTGACACTCACAGTAGATTCACGTCCCTGGTGACAGTTAATGCACAGATTCGAATCCAGATTACCCGTCGTCAGGGACACGCCACTGGGGAAGGGAACTTCTTCTGTTTCATACCGGGTGAAAGTCGTGAGATCGTTGTGGCAGGTAGCACATTCCAGGCCATTGGCAACGGGTTGGTTGATGGTAACTCCTTGCTCAATAAAGAGTGGCAAACCGGCCGCCGAATGGCAGCGGCTGCAGGAACCAGGCACAATGCCCCCTTCTACGTCCCAATGACGGAAGGCTTCCTCAGAACCGGCGAAGTGGCCATGATCGATCCGCTGTAGAGCATTTATATCCACGGGCGATGACAGACCACCATTCAAATCCTCAATAGAGTCATAGAGCAGTTGAAGGATGTACTTGCCACCATGAGCAAAACGGCCAGGATCCTTGAGAGATACCTGATAGTTGTAGGCGGCCTTGGCCAGCCGCGCTGTCCAGGAGGCATAACTCTCGTCGCCTTCACTGGCCTGGCCATCGCCATCGGCATCCGTGAAGAAGTAAGGATGGCTGGCTTCGTTGTACACAATCGCCCCCCCGGCTACTTCAATGGCATAAGCCTGCATGGCCTGGAACAGCACATCGCGCATCCCGTCGATTTCATAGTAAATGCCTTCGCTCATGTCGCCATCTCCGTCGTAATCTACCAAAGAACCGGGCATCCGAATGTCAACCAATTCTTCAACGGTGTTTATGTTGGTATGGCAGGCGCTGCACTCCTCAACCTTGACTTCCAGGGTATGGGGATCATGACAGCCGATGCAAGTATCATAGCCAGGCACATGATCGTTTCTATAATCATATGTCTTGCCATCATACTCGTAACCGCCTTTGGCAATGGTGCCATACTGGGTCGCGGCCGCGGCATAGTAATGGATATTAGAGAAACCCAAATCCTCACTGACAGCGTCCACATCCTCAGTCAGGCCCGCATCGGCGATGGACTGGTTAACACTCACGGTGGAATGGCGGCCCTGGTGGCACTGCATACAGCGCGCTTCATCACCCAAACCGGTCACCTCAACACCAGAAGGGAAAACGACGCTGTCCATAACAACGGTGACATCGTTATGACAGGCGGCGCACTCTACAGTAGTGCCAATGGGGGCCGGAGCATCCACGACGCCAGCTTCGCTGCCATCCGCGCCAATCCAGTCAAGATAGCCCGGCGTGCTGTGACAGCGAGCGCAAGTAGGGGGCACTTCTTGGGGATCATCCTCGTTCCAATGAATGAAAGCTTCATCTTCGACGGCATTGTGAGGAGAATTCGCCCACATTTCCTCGAAAGGAACGGTATCTACAGCACCTTCAAGCATGACCTCAACTACTCGTGTCACCTCTACCTCTGGTCCCGGTACTTCCACTTCCACTTCACGGGTGACCTCAGGGCCGGGCACTTCTACTTCCACAACTCGTGTCACTTCAACGGGTTCCTCGCCGCAAGCAGCCAGGGCCAATGAAAATAGAAGCAGCCCGATGATGACATATTTGCTTCTCTTCGGGTAAAACATAGGAAACCTCCTCTATTTGAAAATTTCGCATTAACTCCTAATGCGACCTGCCGAGTGCATGTAACCACTCGGCAGGTCGCACAACGAGTTGCTACGGAGCCGGCGTTGCCAACGGCACAAAAATCTCTCGGGTGACCCGCGGAATGGTGGTAATCGCCGTCTCCTCAAAGGTGAAAGCCCAAATCAGGCCAGCCATCATCAAGCTGCCAATAATGATGCTGGCGACAAAGAAAATACGACGGC
>Ga0299914_10003711_pt1 | contig 10844 bp, 10 predicted proteins | sample RVTome_10_FD_201361 | JGI IMG/M metagenome (GOLD analysis project Ga0299914, IMG submission 201361) | Soil microbial communities from uranium-contaminated site in the Upper Colorado River Basin, Wyoming, United States - RVT153D57 (version 2) ... | reverse complement strand
GCCGGGGGGACGCCGTGGGCGACGTAGCGGGTGAGGCCCACGACGATGAGGGCGCCGATCCCCGCGACGAAGAGGTACGAGGGCAGCGCGAACAGCCGGCCGGACTCTCGCAGGCCGCGCAGGTTGCCCAGCGTGATCAGCGCGATGGCGCTCACGCACAGGATCACCCGGTAGGGAAAAAGCCCGGGCACCGCCGACGTGAGCGCCGCCACCCCGGCCGAGATGCTCACCGCCACCGTGAGCGTGTAGTCGATGAGCAGGGCGCCGCCCGCGGTGAGGCCGGCCAGCGTGCCGATGTTGTCCTTGGCGACGATGTAGTCGCTGGCGCCCTGCGGGTAGGCCAGGATCGTCTGGCGGTACGAATAGATGACGATGGCGATGACCATTGCGATCGCCACGCCGATCGGCGAGGCCAGGCCGAGCGCGCCGACCCCGGCCAGGATCAGCACCCGCAGGACCTCCTCCGAGGCGTAGGCGACCGAGGAGAGATTGTCGGAGGCGAAGATGGCCAGGCCGGTCGTCTTCGACAGCCGCTCGTGCCGGGCCTGGGCGGTGGCCAACGGCTGCCCCACGATGAAGCGCTTCAGCCCGCTGAGCACCGCGTCATGATACCTGGAGGCGGCCCGCCGCCTCCCGGATTGCGGCGGGGAGGGTCAGGGCTCGAACTGACGGTCGCCGGGGGCCAGGTTCTCGAACCGGGCGTACTGCGACAGGAACGCCACCTCCAGCTTGCCGGTGGGCCCGTTGCGCTGCTTGCCGATGTGCACCTCGGCCGTCTTGCGCGCGTCCTCCTCCATGGGGTCCTTGCTGTAGAAGGACGGCCGGTGCAGGAACATGATCACGTCGGCGTCCTGCTCGAGAGCGCCCGATTCACGCAGATCGCTCAGGCGCGGCGTGTTGTCTCCGCGGGTCTCGATCGCGCGGGAGAGCTGCGAGAGCGCGACGACCGGGACGTTGAGCTCCTTGGCCAGGGCCTTGAGCGAGCGGGAGATCTCGGAGATCTCCTGCTGGCGGTTGTCGAGGCTGGAGCGGCCGCGCATGAGCTGCAGGTAGTCGATGATGACGAGGTCGAGGCCGTGCTCGGACTTCATCCGGCGGGCCTTGGCCCGGACCTCCAGCACCGACAGGCCGGGGCTGTCGTCGATGAAGATCGGCGCCTCGCTGAGCCGGCCGGCCGCCGAGGTGAGACGGTGCCAGTCCTGCGCCTGCAGGCGTCCGGTGCGCAACGACAGCGAATCGACGCGGCCCTCCGAGGACAGCAGCCGCTGGACGAGCTGCTGCGCGGACATCTCCATGCTGAGGATCAGGAGCTTCATGTGCAGCTTGATCCCGACGTGCTGGGCGATCGACAGCGCGAAGGCCGTCTTGCCCATGCTCGGCCGCCCGGCGATCAGGATGAGGTCCGACGGCTGCAGACCGGCCGTGATCTCGTCGAGGCGGACGAGGCCGGTCGGCACGCCGGTCACGTGCTCCTGGCGCTCGTACAGCCGCTCGATGTACTTGAACGTATCGTTGAGGATGTTCTTGACCGGGACCGCGCTGCCCTCCAGGCGCCGCTCGGCCAGGCTGAAGATGCGACGCTCGGCGTCGTCCACCAGCGCCTGGACGTCCTCCTTGGCGTCGAAGGCCTGCCCGATGATGTGCGTGGAGGCCTGGATCAGCTCGCGCAGCACGGCCATGTCTCGCACGATCGCCGAGTAGGAGCCGAGGTAGGCCGCCACCGAGCCCTGTTCCACCAGCAGGGCCAGCGCGGCGGGGCCCCCGACCAGCGGCAGCTGGTCGGTGCGGCGCAGCTCCTCCTGGAGCGTCAGCAGGTCGACCGGCTCGCCGCGGTCGAACAGGTTCAGCATCGCGTGGAAGATCGCGCGATGCGCCTCGGTGTAGAAATCGGAGGGCTTGAGGACCTCGACCACGCGCGGCAGCGCCTCGCGGCCCTCGAGCAGGACCGCGCCGAGGACCGCGCGCTCGGCGTCGAGATTGTGGGGCGGGATCCGTGACGGCAGCTCGAGGGCGCTCATGCCAGACGAACGATCTTGGGCGTCGACCCGGCGCAGGGTCAACAGAATTTGTGTCCACACCTGTCCACCGGTTGTCCCCAGCGCTATGCACCGGGGGGACGAGCAGTGAGAACGGACAGGCCGTGAAAACACGACGACCCCCGAGGACCGTGATCCCCGGGGGTCGCGGGAGACGCGCGCGGCGCGCGCGCTACTCTTCGCGGGCGACGCTGACCTTGAGCTGGGCGGTGACGTCCGCGTGCAGCCGGATGGGCACCGTCGTGTCGCCGAGCGTCTTGATGGGCTCGTCGAGATGGATCCGGCGCCGCTCGATCTTGATCCCGTGCTTGTCGAGGAAGTCGGCCAGGTCCTGCGACGTCACCGAGCCGAAGAGCTTGCCCTCCTCGGAGGCCTGTCGGCGCTCCTCGTACGTCAGGGCCTCGATCCGCTGCTGCAGCCCCTGGGCATCGCCCTTGATGCGCTGGGCCTTGGCGTCCTGTTGCTGCTTGATGTGCTCGAGGTTCTTGAGGTTGCCGGCGCTGGCACTGAGCGCGAGCTTCTTGGGGATGAGGAAGTTGCGGGCGTAGCCGTCGGAGACGTCACGCACCTCGCCCCGGCGGCCGACCTTCGCCACGTCGTCGAGCAGGATGATTTTCATGCGCGGGGGCCCCTAGTCCGTCGCGGAGTACGGCAGCAGAGACACCGTGCGGGCGCGCTTGATGGCGTGGGTGAGCTGGCGCTGGTGGCGCGCGCAGCTGCCCGAGATGCGACGCGGGATGATCTTGCCACGCTCGGTGACAAGGCTCCGCAGGCGGCGGACGTCCTTGTAGTCGACGAGGCCGACCCTGTCCGCGCAGAACTTGCAGATCTTCCGCCGTCCGAACCGGCGGCGCTTCACGGGCTTCTGGACCATCAGAGTGCTCTAGCCCCCTTCTGTCAGAACGGAACGTCGTCCTCGCCGCCGCCGCTGTCCTCGGCGAAGGCGGGTGCCGCGGCCATCGCGGGCGGCGCTCCGGCGCCGGCCCCCTTGGTGCGGCTCATGAACTGGACACGCTCGGCCACCACCTCGGTGGACGTCCGCTTCTGGCCATCCTTGCCTTCCCAGTCCCGCGTCTGCAGCCGGCCTTCCACGAAGACCTGGCTGCCCTTGTCGAGATACTCGCCGCACGATTCGGCCTGCTTGCCCCACACCACGATGGTGAGGAAGCACGTCTCCTCGCGCTTCTCACCCGTCTGCGTGCTGTAGTTGCGGTTGACCGCCAGTCGCAGGTCCGCCACGGCGGTGCCGCTCGGCGTGTAGCGCAGCTCCGGGGGGCGCGTGAGATTGCCGATCAGGAGCACCTTGTTCAGGCTCGCCATCAGACGACCTCCTCAACGACCTCTTGAGTTTTGGCTGGCCGAGCCTTCTTGCGGATCGGAACCCGGGTCGAGAGGAAGCGCAGCACGTTCTCGTTGAGGCGGAGCTGCCGCTCGAGCTCTTTGACCATGGCGGGCTCGGCCGAGATCTCGAAGACCGCGTACGTACCCTCCCGCTGCTTGCCGATGTCGTACGCGAGCCGGCGCTTTCCCCAGTTCTCCATCTTGACGACCTCGCCACCCAGCGAGGCGATCTGCTCGCCCAGCTGCGTGAGCAGGGCGGCCGCCTCCTCGTCGGTGGGGCGCGGATCGACGATTACGAGCAGTTCATAGGGCCGCAGTGCACTCACCTCCCCGGGATCTTCGCGATGCCCACGAGACTCCTGTTCGAAGCGCCTAACGGTATCAAACATCCCCCCCACCCGCAACGTCAACGCCCAAAAACAGATACGGCCCGGGCCGTCGCCGACCCGGGCCGCCACCCCCGCATCGCGGAGGCCCTATTCACTCGGACCACCTTCCCCCGTCCGCCGCAGCGCGCTCGCCGTGCAACGGGGGGAGTGTGAGGGGGGCTTGCCGCCCCCCTCACCCCATGGTGTCAGCCGGACAGGCCGAGCCCGCCCGACCCTCACCCCGTGGCCTAGTACATATCCCCGTGCGGCATCGCCGGCGCCGCGGCCGGCTTGTCCTCCGGGATGTCGGTGATGAGCGCCTCGGTGGTGAGCAGCAGCGAGGCGATCGACGCCGCGTTCTGCAGCGCCACCCGCTCGACCTTGGCCGGGTCGATGATGCCGGCCTGCAGCATGTCCACGTACTCCATGCTCTCCGCGTCGTAGCCGCGGGTCGGCACGGTCTCGGCCTTCACCTTCTCGACGATCACGCTGCCCTCGAGGCCCGCGTTCTCGACGATCTGGCGAATGGGCTCCTCGAGCGCCCGCATGACGATCGTGGCGCCCACCTTCTCGTCGCCCTCGAGCTTCTTGAGGCCGTCGACGGCCTTGGTGCAGCGCAGCAGCGCCACGCCGCCGCCGGGGACGATACCCTCCTCCACGGCCGCCCGGGTCGCGTTCAGCGCGTCCTCGACGCGGGCCTTCTTCTCCTTCATGGCCGTCTCGGTCGCCGCCCCGACCTTGATCACCGCCACCCCGCCGGCCAGCTTGGCCAGCCGCTCCTGCAGCTTCTCGCGGTCGTAGTCGCTGGTCGTCTCGTCGATCTGGGCCCGGATCTGCTTGATGCGCCCCTCGATCGCCGACGACTTGCCCGCCCCCTCCACGATCGTGGTGTTGTCCTTGTCCACGACCACCTTCTTGGCCTTGCCGAGGTCCTCCAGCTTGATGTTCTCCAGCTTGATGCCGAGATCCTCGGTGATGGCCTTGCCGCCGGTGAGGGTCGCGATGTCCTCCAGCATGGCCTTGCGGCGATCGCCGAAGCCCGGCGCCTTCACGGCGCAGGTGTGCAGCGTGCCGCGCAGCTTGTTGACGACCAGGGTGGCCAGGGCCTCACCCTCGACGTCCTCGGCGATGATCAGGAACGGCTTGCCGGAGCGCGCCACCTGCTCGAGCAGCGGCAGCATGTCCTTCATCACGCTGATCTTCTTCTCGTGGATCAGGACCAGCGCGTCCTCCAGCACCACTTCCATGCGCTCGGCGTCCGTCACGAAGTACGGGCTGAGATAGCCGCGGTCGAACTGCATGCCCTCGACCACGTCCAGCACGGTGTCCGACGACTTCGACTCCTCGACCGTGATGACGCCGTCCTTGCCCACCTTCTCCATCGCCTCGGCGATCAGGTTGCCGATCGTCTTGTCGTTGTTGCTGGCGATCGTCGCGACCTGGGCGATCTCCTTCTTGTCCTTCGTCGACTTCGAGAGCCGCTTGAGCTCCTCCGTCACCGCCTCGACCGCCTGCTCGATGCCCCGCTTGAGGCCCATCGGGTTGGCGCCGGCGGTCACGTTGCGCAGCCCTTCGCGGAAGATGGCCTGGGCCAGCACGGTGGCCGTGGTGGTCCCGTCACCCGCGATGTCGGAGGTCTTGGAGGCAACCTCCTTCAGCATCTGGGCCCCCATGTCCTCGTAGGGGTCCTTCAGCTCGATCTCCTTGGCGACGGTGACGCCGTCCTTGGTGATCGTGGGGCTGCCGAACTTCTTGTCGATGACGACGTTGCGGCCCTTGGGCCCGAGCGTCGCCTTCACGGCGGCGGCCAGGATGTTGACACCCTTGAGCAGGCTCGCCCGCGCCTCCTCGTCGAACTTCAGCTGCTTCGGCATGGATCAATGCCCTCCTTGGGATCGAATGGAATCGTTACTCGAGGATGGCGAGGACGTCTTCCTCGCGCAGGATCAGGTAGTCCTCGCCGTCAATCTTGACCTCGTTGCCGGAGTACTTGCCGAACAGGATCCGGTCCCCGGACTTCACGTCGAGGGGGATGCGCTTGCCGCTCTCGTCCATCTTGCCGGCGCCGACGGCGACCACCTTGGCGCGCTGCGGCTTCTCCTTGGCGGTGTCGGGAATGATGATCCCGCCGATCTTCTCCTCGCCCTCCTCCTCGCGCTTGACGAGGATGCGGTCGTGCAACGGACGGATCTTCTTCATGATTGCGCCCTGCCTCCTTGAGTTTGTGGTGGACACCATCGACCGTCGGCCGGAGCCTTGCGCCGGTTCCTGCCCGGCATCCCCAGTTAGCTATTAGCACTCTTCCAAAGCGAGTGCTAGTATAGCCAGCCGCCGGGGGCGATCAAGGAAAAAATTCGGAGGGCTGATATGGCCAAAAAGATCCTCATTTCAGGTATTTTGCCCGCAGAATCCCGGCAGATCATCCCCTCCGACTTCGAGGTGGAGTACCACGACTCCGACCAGCCGATGCCCCGGGCCGAGCTGATCCGGCGGCTCCAGGACAAGGACGGCCTGATCTGCCACATCGTTTCGGCTGTCGACGACGAGGTGCTGGAGGCATGCCCCGGCCTCAGGGTCGTCTGCAACGTGGCCGTCGGCTACAACAACATCGACGTCGCCGCCGCCCGGCGCCGCGGCGTCGTGGTCACCAACACGCCCGACGTCCTCACCGAGACGACCGCCGACTTCGCCTGGGCGCTGCTGATGGCGGCCGCCCGCCGCATCGTGGAGGCCGACCGCTATGCCCGCTCTGGCCAGTGGAAGGCGTGGAAGTGGGATCTGCTGTGGGGCGTGGACATCCACGGCAAGACGCTCGGGGTGGTCGGCTTCGGCCGCATCGGCCGCGCCGTCGCCCGGCGCGCCCGAGGGTTCGGCATGCGCGTGCTCTACTGTGACGCCGTCCGCGCCGACGCCGCGGCCGAGCGCGAGCTGAACGCCGCGGCCGTCGACCTGGACACGCTGCTGCGCGAGTCGGACTTCGTGTCGCTGCACACGGTGCTGAGCCCGGAAACCCACCACCTGGTGAACGAGCGGACGCTGCGCCTGATGAAGAGGAGCGCCATCCTGGTCAACGCCGCCCGGGGGCCGATCGTGGACGAGGCGGCGCTGGCGAAGGCGCTCGCCGAGGGATGGATCGCCGGCGCCGGCGTGGATGTCTTCGAGCGCGAGCCCGCCATCCACCCGGCGCTGGTACCGCTGAGCAACGTGATCCTGGCCCCGCACATCGCCAGCGCCTCCGGCGAGACCCGCGTCGCCATGGCCATGCTCGCCGTCCGCAACTGCCTGGCCGTGATGCAGGGCCAGCCCCCCCTCACGCCGGTGTCATAATCGAGCGATGGCGCTCCTTGAGTTGTCCCACGTCGGCAAGCGGTTCGGCACCGACCGGCCCGCCGCCGTCAACGACCTCACCCTGTCGCTGCAGGCGGGCCGGGTCCTGGCCCTCCTGGGCCCCTCGGGGTGCGGCAAGACGACGACGCTCCGGCTGATCGCCGGCTTCGAGACGCCCGACGCGGGCGAGATCGCGATCGGCGGCCGCATCGTCGCCCGGGCCGGTGACGCCGGGGTGCCGCCGGAGCAGCGCAGCGTCGGCGTCGTGTTCCAGGACTACGCGCTGTTCCCGCACCTGAGCATCGCGGCCAACGTCGCCTTCGGCGTCTCCCGGCTGCCCCGCGCCGAGCGCCACGCTCGCGTCGCCCGCATGCTGGACCTGGTGGGGCTCGGCGACCTGGGCGGGCGCTACCCGCACGAGCTGTCCGGCGGCCAGCAGCAGCGCGTCGCCACCGCCCGCGCGCTGGCGCCCGCCCCCACCCTGCTCCTGCTGGACGAGCCGTTCTCCAACCTCGACGCCGATCTGCGCGCACAGATGCGGAACGAGGTCCAGGCCATCCTCCGGGCAACGGGCACGACGGCGATCTTCGTCACCCACGACCAGGAGGAGGCCTTCACGATCGCCGACGAGGTCGGCGTGCTCAACCGCGGCCGGCTGGAGCAGCTCGGCACGCCCCACATGATCTACCATCATCCCGCCACGCCGTTCGTCGCCGAGTTCGTCGGCGCCGCCGACTTCCTGCCCGGCCTGGTGACCGCCGAGGGCGTCGTCACCGAGATCGGCGTGTTCGCCAACGTCGAGGAGCGCGAGCCGGGGTCGAAGGTCCGCGTGATGATCCGCCCGGACGACGTGAGCTTCGTGCCCGACCCGGCCGGCGAGGCGGTGCTGGTGCAGCGCTACTTCCGGGGCTCGGAGAACCTCTACTGCCTGGGCCTGCCCTCCGGGGACCGCGTGCACTCCTCCCAGCCCTCGTCCGCGGCGTTCGCGACCGGCCTGCGCGTGCGTCCCGACGCCCACGTCCTGCACGTCGTGACCTTCCCGGCCGAGTAAACCCGGGGGCCCTCCATCGCGTCAGGAGCTCGCCGGGACGCGCCGCGGGGGCCGACCGGGCACCCCACGGCTCTTCCGCTCGAGGCGGTCGAGGCGGTACACGAAGCCCTCGAGCACGCGGGCGGCGGCGCCGGCGGCCCGGGCCAGGCCCAGTGCGTCCTGCACGATCGCGCGGGCGGCGGCCAGGTCACGGGCGCGGTGCTCGTGGTACTTCGCCAGCTCCTCCCATGGCCGGGGGTCGAACACCTCGTGCGAGCGGGCCGCCTCCCAGAGCGTGCAGGCGGCCTCCCAGCGCGCCGAACGCTTCTCCCACCAGGCCAGGCGCAGGCGGGTCCACCGGGCGACCGGCTCCGGCAGGCCGCCGGCGAGCGCCGCGCGGTAGCAGGCCAGGCCGCGCTCCAGGTCCACCGGCTCCCACAGCCGTCCGAGCCCGGCCAGCTCCTCGGGCCGCACGCTGGCGCCCTCGGCCAGCGCGCGCCCGAACCAGCCGACCAGCGCCACGAGCGTGAGCACGTCGGCCCGGTTGTGGTCGAACACCCGCCTCAGCGGCGCCGCGCGGCGCGAGCGCAGGTAGTCGAAGTAGATGAGCGGGATGAAGGCGCCCGGCACGTCGTCCTCGCGGGCGTGGCCGAGGACCGCGCTCTCCAGCGTCGACAGCCGGCAGTCGGCCAGCCAGCCGGTCCACACGCGCCGCGCCGGGCGCAGCAGGTCGAGGTGCGGCAGCGCCGCCGGCCACCGGCGGCGGGCCAGGACGAAGCGCGTCTCCAGCAGCGGCAGATCGAAGCCGGCCCCGTTGAACGTCACCAGCCCGCTGGCCCGGGCCAGCAGCGGGTCGAGGGCGGCCAGCAGCGCGGGCTCGTCGTCGAAGTCGCGCATGAAGAACTGATGCAGGACGACCCGCCCGCCCTCGACGAGCGCTGCGCCGACCAGGAAGGCGTAGGTGCCGGTGCCGCCCGCCAGCCCGGTGGTCTCGGTGTCGAGGAACAGCAGCCCCTCGGCACCGCCGATCTCGCCGTCCACCCGCGCGAGCTGGGCCAGCACGGGCAAAGGGGCCTCCAGCGCATCGCCCAGCGGCCCGCCGCCGTGACGGTGGGTCAGCGGATACTCCCGCCGGACCGCGACGATGCTGCCCTGGCCCGTGTCGAGCAGCTCGCCGTCGACGACGCGCTCGACGGGCTCGGCAGCCGGGCGGGGGGGCCGCGCCGTCTCGATGCGACGGATCACGCGGCGGAGCTCGTCCAGGTCGGGCATCGCGCGGCTCAGGCGGTGAGCGCGGCCAGGAGGCGGGAGGCGGTGGTCTTGGCGCGGCGGCCCACCTCGTTGACGGGGCCGACGCACGAGGGACAGCCGGCGCCGCAGGCACACGCCTGCAGCGTGTCGAGGCCGCGCCGCAGCAGATCGGGCAGCACCTCGAACACCCGCTCGGCCAGCCCGATGCCGCCGGCGTGGGCGTCGTAGAGGTAGATGGTGGGGTTGAACCGCTCGGCCTGCAGGAGGCGCTGCCTGGCCGACTCGCGCGTGGCCACCGCCCCGGTCTCGGCCGGCGTCGTGTCGCCGAGCCAGGAGCCGAGGTCGCGGATGTCGCAGAGCAGGAAGATCGGCGCCAGGTGGTGCAGCAGGTACGTCACCGCCCGCAGGCCGTCGACGAGCTCCTCGCGCGAGCGGCTGACGCGCTCCAGCGCGGCGGGCGGCACCGTGATCCAGGCCGAGGTGGTCTGCTTCTCCTGCTGGGGCAGCTCCACCTCGCCAGCCCCCACGTTCTCCATCGTGCCCAGCTTGATCTTCTTGAAGCCGACCACCTTCTCGGCCACCAGCACCTCACCCTGCTCGGCGAGGTAGCCGGCGTGCTGGCGCCCCTCCAGCCGTCGCAGGATCCACACGCCCTTGGCGCTGACGGCGTCGGTGAAGTAGTCGACGTCGACGCGCTTGACGTAGGCGACCTTCTCCTCGTCCTCGCGGAACCGCAGCTCCTGCACCTCGTAGGGGGTGCTCTCCACGAGGTAGATCGCCTTGGGGTGAATCGTCGCGAACGCGCTGCCCCAGTCGACCTCGGCGATGATCTGTCGCTTCTTGGTCTGCCGGGCATCGCGGAACGTGGTGTCGACGACCACGAAATTGTCGGTCGTCACCGTGCGCAGCGAGACGTGGTCGGCCGGATAGGTCTCCGACGCCCAGTGATAGCGCGGCCCCGCGCGGTGCAGCAGCCCCTCGTCCTCCAGCGCCGCCAGGGCGCGCCGCACGTCCACGTCGCCGAAGCGCTCGTCCTCGGGAATCGGCAGCTCGAAGGCCGCGCACTTGAGGTGGTTCACGAGGATGAAGGGATTGTCGGGGTTGATTCGCGCGTGCTCGGGCGGAGTGCCGAAGAGGTAGTCGGGGTGGGTGACCATGAACTGGTCGAGCGGCGCACTGGTGGCGACCAGGATCGCCGCCGAGGGCTCCGTCCGGCGCCCGGCCCGGCCCGCCTGTTGCCACAGCGAGGCGATCGTGCCCGGGTACCCGGCCAGCACCGCGGCGTCGAGGTGGCCGATGTCCACGCCCAGCTCGAGCGCGTTGGTCGACACCACGCCGAGCGCCTCGCCCGCGCGCAGCTCCCGCTCGACCGCCCGCCGGCGGTTCGGCAGGTACCCGCCGCGGTACCCGCGCACGATGCCGGCATCCCCGGTGGCGCGGTCGGCCACGCCCTGCTTGATCGAGGTCAGCAGGACCTCGGTCGACAGCCGG
>Ga0299914_10003710_pt1 | contig 10844 bp, 11 predicted proteins | sample RVTome_10_FD_201361 | JGI IMG/M metagenome (GOLD analysis project Ga0299914, IMG submission 201361) | Soil microbial communities from uranium-contaminated site in the Upper Colorado River Basin, Wyoming, United States - RVT153D57 (version 2) ... | reverse complement strand
AGGCCCTAGTTGCGAGAAATCTCGAAATCCGAAATAGTGCAGGACGTACTTCATTTTTGCCGCTTTTTGTGGTCCGAACCCCGGCAGCTTCCGCACGCGCTTCTCGATGGTCGGAAAGTCGGCGCCATCATTCCAGATATTCTCCGCCTTGCCACCGTATTCATCCGTCACGACTCGAGCAAGATTGTGCGTCATCTCCGCCATCTTATTCGTAAATCGATGAACGGCCGGCTTTTTCGCGAAATGCTCGCGTAGCTCATCGAGATCCATCTTAGCGATTTTTGGAAAATCGAGATGACCGAGCCGTTCCCGCAGCCGAAGCGGTCCGGTGAACGCCCCCTCAGCTCGCATGCGCTGATCGTACAATAAGCCAAGCAGCGCCGCGTTTGGCGAGGCGCGTAGCGCATCGTCCGACTCAAGATCGCCGGTAAGGGTACCTTCCTCCTTTAAGCGGTCCATCATGCGAACCAGACCGCCCTCGAGGTGACTATAATCGATGTGCGTTGTTTTTGTGGCCATGGATGGAGGGTGCTGTTTTCAATTCAAGCTGCCAACCACTCCGCAGCTTCTTTAGCAAAATAGGTCAGGATCACGCTCGCGCCGGCTCGCCGGATTGCCGTCAATGATTCCATTACGGCCTCCTGGCGGCCAATCCAGCCATTCCGGGCAGCAGCCGATAACATAGCATATTCACCGCTCACATGGTAAGCGGCAACAGGTACCGCAGACGCTTCGCTGAGCCTGAAGATGACATCCAGATACGGAATAGCGGGCTTGACCATCACGATGTCCGCACCTTCCTCGATGTCGAGCATGAGCTCTCTGATCGCTTCCCGAACGTTTGCCGGATCCATCTGGTAGGATTTCTTGTCGGGCGGGATGCCCGCGCGCTGCCGCGGCGCCGAATCGAGGGCGTCGCGAAACGGGCCGTAGAAGGCCGATGCATACTTCGCCGTATAAGAAAGAAGCGCAACATGTGAGAATGCCGCCGCATCGAGCGCGTCGCGAAGCGCGGCAACCCGGCCGTCCATCATGTCGGAAGGAGCAATGATGTCGGCGCCGGCATCCGCATGCAGAACGGCGATTTTGGCGAGCACCTCGAGCGTTTCGTCGTTCAGAATCCGCCCGTCACGCACGATTCCGTCATGTCCGTCGGAGGAATACGGGTCCAATGCGACGTCAGCGATCACGAGGAGATCCGGAGCGGCATGCTTCACGAGTCGAATCGCTCGCGGAACGAGGCCATCGGGGTTGAGCGACTCGCTCGCGACGGCATCTTTCAAATCTTCGGATATGGCAGGGAAAAGCGCGACCCCCGGCACTCCAAGTGAGGAGAGCTCTCGTACCTCACGCTCGAGCTGATCCGGGCTGAAGCGAAATTGCCCGGGCATTGAAGGAATTTCTTCTCGGATGCCCTCCCCGTCTATCACGAAAAGCGGAGCCACGAGATTGTCGACGGATAGCCGCGTTTCACGCGCCATGCGGCGGATGCCGTCAGAGCGGCGAAGTCGGCGTGGACGGATGCGCATCGGTGAATTTATCTCGCGATTACAGGGGTTGCTTATCGGCTCAAACCTTGACCTTTCGTCGCCACCGTGTGCCGTCTGAGGAGTCCATCACCTCGACGTCCATCTTGTCGAGCTCGTCGCGAATGGCATCCGCCCGTTCGAAATTCCGCGCCGCGCGCGCCTCTTCCCGCTCTGCCAACAGGCGTTCAACCTCTCGCGTAAAGGACGACCTCCGTTCCTCTTCATCCGTCGATTTCCCTCCCGCATTATCGAGCCGGACGATACCGAGCAAATCATTGATCTCTCGAAGCCAGTCGCCGGCCGAGCGCGCGGAGGCGGCATTGAGATTCGGTCCCATGCCCTGAATCAGCTTCACACCCTCCAGCGAAGCCGCGATTGCCGCCGGTGTGTTCAGGTCGTCGAGCATCGCCTCCAGCGCCTTCTCATACACGGCATCCAGACGGCCTCCAATTCGGTCCGCGCCATTTGTTTCGTGCTGCAGCGCGTCCTCTACCAGTGCAGATGCCTCCTCGAAACGGCGGACGTGCATCGCACTTACTTTCAAGTGGTCGAACGTGAAATTAAGCGGATTCCGGTACTGCCCGGAAATGAGCGCCAGGCGCAACGCGAGGGGATTCACACCACGGCCCCCCTCCTCCTCGGGAGCGATCAGCTCGCGCACGGTGTAAAAATTCCCCTGGCTCTTCGACATTTTCTCGCCTTCCACCTGCAGAAAACGCGTGTGGATCCAGTACCTCACGAAGGGCTTCTCGGTGATGCTCTCCGCCTGGGCGATCTCGCACTCGTGATGGGGAAACTTGTTGTCTTCGCCTCCCGTGTGCAGGTCGAATGATTCCCCCAGATACGCCTGCGACATGGCCGAACATTCGATGTGCCAGCCGGGGAAACCCCATCCCCACGGACTGTGCCAGAGCATCAGGTGACTCGGATCCTTCTTCCACAGCGCGAAGTCACGAGGGTTCTCTTTGCCGGGATCATCCAAGACGTCACGAACACTCTTCTCGAGCTGTTCATCCAGCGTGTTGCCGGAAAGTTTTCCATAATCCGGAAACGAGGCGACAGAGAAGTACACGCCCCTTTCGGTCTCGTAGGCGTGGCCCTTCGCGAGGATCTGCTCGATAGCCTTAATCTGCTGCGCCACGTGCTCGGTGGCTCGCGGCCTTACGTCGGGCTCCCGAAGATTCAGCGCGCTCCAGTCGCTCAACATCTCGTCCGTATAGAATCGCGCAAGATCCCAGATATTCGCAAACTGCCGGCCACGGCTTGATTTCAGAGCCTTCTCCATTCGGTCCTCCCCGGACGCATCCGCCACGTCATCCTGTGTCAGATGGCCGACATCGGTGATATTCGTAACGTACGTCGTCCTCCAGCCCAGTGCTTGGGCGGTCCGGAGGATCAGGTCAGCCGTAAGGAAGGATCGGAAATTCCCGATGTGGGCGTACGAATAGACCGTCGGACCGCAAGCGTAGAACCGCAAATGGTCCGTTTCTATCGGTTGGATGGGCTCGACGCTTCGTGCGAGCGTGTTGTAGATTCGGAACGTCTTCTCGGGCATGAAGGGCTGCATTCGACTCAATTTTACAACGCCGAATTATACCCGCCGGCCGGGGTGAAGTGCCACTCTCAGAGCAAACTTGATAATACGAATACGCCTTCCGGCGATATGGGCACGGTCATCTTCGCTGACGGTCACTTCGCTTGACGCACGATTTCCCAGACCAGATGATGAAGCTCCGGTAGGATCAGTTTTCCGACAGCGAGCCGTACCGCATTCGTCGAACCAGGCATAGAGAAGAGGAGCGTCTCGCGGTAGAGACCGGCGACGGCTCTGGAGAGCATCGCGCCGGCTCCGATCTCCTCGTATGACAACATCCGAAAGATTTCGCCAAAGCCTGGAAGCGTCTTTTGGAGGCGCGTGCCGACGACCTCGATGGTCGTATCACGCCTGCTAATGCCGGTACCGCCACTAATCAGGACCGCCTCACACTGCTCGCAAAAAATGTCGATGCACTCGCCGATTTCCTGCGGCTCATCCGCCACAATACGGTAGGAAGTCACCTCGAATCCCGCACCTTCGAGCAGATCCCGTATGAGCGCTCCACTGCGATCGGTGACCTCCGTGCGCGTGTCGCTGACGGTGACGACGCCGCATCGTACGGGTGTGTCTTTCGAAAGTGCGCGGTGCTCTTCGTAGCTCATCCGCCTTCCGGATCCATCGTGCGATGCCGCCGATCGGGCGATGCGTCGGCCGCGTCCTCACCAAACCATCGAGGCGGATCGTATCCATGTCCGCCCCATGGATGACACCTGCAAATCCGATGGACGGACAAAACTGTTCCTTTCCCTGCTCCGTATTTCTCGATTGCTTGAATAGCATACTCGGAGCAGGTAGGCGTGTAGCGGCAGCCAGATGGGAAGTAAGGAGAGATCACTAACTGATATCCCCGTACCATTCCGCGAAGCACTCTGGCAGGAATCTTCGTGATAAGGTTCGTTCGAGGCACGAGCGCGGACCAAACGGCTCACTGAAATGAGATTGAATTCGACTTATACGGGTCGAGTGAGCGGAGTTCCTTGCAGCCTCGAGAGCCGATCTGCCGGCAGGGGTCTTTCGTTACTGGCGGCTGCTTCGAGCCGGCTTTACACTGGGACGGCGCGGCCGGCTCACTTTCCCGCTCGGCCGCGGCAGCGTGAGGCTGAAGCCGGAATCATGACCGCCATCGTCGCTTACGCGCCGCTCGATCCCGGATGGCTCCGGCGTGAACCCCTCAGCATCCGCGATATGCTCATCCACCTCGTCGAAAAAAATGAACCTGCGTCGGTCGACGCCCAGACGCGATGAGGAGAGCGGTCGGCCGCTGTCGGACCAACGGGGTGTACGACCACCGACCATCGAGACGGGACTGTAAAAGTGGCGCACGGTCTGTGAGAACGGACGCTCCCGGTCGGATGCCTCATACACGTTAAGGGCGATCTCGAGCGCGTGTCTCCATGGACGAAGTGACGAGTTCTCATCGAGGCTCAGGATGTGTTCTCGTCTCTTCGAGGGCTCGTTGAATGCACTGAACTGCTTCGCCTCGAGCACGACTTCGCGATAAGTCCGGCCACGGTATTGCGTTTCGACCCGATTGCGAACAACCCACGCAACGAGCTCCTGCTCGTCGGCGCGATCGCTCTCGGAATAGATGCATCGGGCCAGCCAAACCACCTCGTCCAGCTCCATCGCAGAGAGGCGGCTAAGCCGCGATCCTACTATGTCCGACGCCGGAGCACCGGCCGCAGTTGGGATCCCAGTGATGCTCAGGATGAGCAGCGCCGTACCCAGAATGAATACGCAGAAATCTTTCCTCATGAATCCGCCCGATGATGCCAGGTGCCGACGTCCTGTAATTCGTGTCGCTGTCATCCTGAGCAAACGTCATTCCGCGACCGAGTCGGTACGCCCTCGATCATGATTGTTGCCTGACGCGCGGCTGTTTACGCTCAGAATCGGAAAATCAGTCGCATGGTTGAGGCAGATTCGTCCGTTTTGAGCCCAAGCGAAACGAATCACCTTCTTCCGACACCCCATAATTGTGCCGTGAGCATAGGACCGGGCTCGTAGCGTCGACAAAACACCTCCCAAGCTCAGGCGTATGGAGACATCCATCGAATCAGCACGCAGAACGACGCACGAACCATAGACTAGATATGTCAAGGGAGCTCCTTAATGCCGTGAAGTACGACACCGACGGCCTTGTATCCGCCATTGCCCAGGACGCCGAAACTGGTGACGTCCTCATGATGGCATACATGAACGAGCAAACGTTGCGACAGACGGTCGAGACCGGAATCATGACGTACTGGAGCCGCTCGCGGGCAACAGTCTGGGTGAAGGGAGAGAGCAGCGGCTACACGCAGGAAGTCAGAGAGGTCCGGATCGATTGTGACGGCGACGCCCTCCTCTTCAAGATCAAGCAGAACGGCCCTGCAGCCTGCCACACGGGATTTCGCTCCTGCTTCCACAGACGCCTGGAGGATGGCGAACTGGTCATCGACGGCGAACGCACGTTCGATCCGAAAGAAGTTTACGGTTCATAGCCGCTACGTCAGTTTGACAACCCCAGTTGATCCATCCTCGGACTGTCCGTTCAGTGGCGGACGGACTATTCGAGCGAGAGTGCCTTCAGATCGGACACGTGGACGTTAAGCGCGTGATTAACGCGTAGTCCTACAAGGCCATCCGCCGGTAAGGCTCCGCGAGGCACCGCCGCCACCTTCTGGTCATTGACGAAAAAGATCATTGAATCCGCCGCTGCCTCCACGGCCAGTATGTTCGTTGCCGTACCTTCCGTATCCGAAGTGTACGGTACGATCGCCGGATGGGCCGTCCACTCATGCACGACACTTGTAGAGTCACCGTCTCGGCGCATTACGAGGAACTCAGCCGTCTTTCGGATCAAGAAGTAGAGGTAGGATTGATCTTCGCCATCGAGGTCGCTACCGCCGACGAATAATCCGAACGACTCGTTGCGTTCTCCAGGTGGAAACAGATGAAATTTCACCTCGGCACGGTAGCTTCCTTGCGCCGACAGTGCCGGATGATAGAGGATGACCGCCGGCCCCGTCGTAATATGCCATCCGGGCGTCATATTCACGAATCGAACGTCGGTTTTAACGGGCTCCGTTCCCGCGACGAGGTGAGCTTCAGCGTCGGCGTGGTCAAGCCGCCACTGCCAACCTTCAGGAACTGCCAAATTTTCGCCTTGGGGCACGGCAGGATCCGGCCGAAGCGTCAGCCAGTCCGTTTCCGCGGCGACCTGCGCCCGGCATGGCACCCCTACAAAGAGGGCGAGGGCGAGTACCGATAGGAGATGCTTCATTGGAGTACGGCAAGGCCGGTTTGGGACGGGCGACGAATGAAAAAGATGTATCTCAAATATACGCGTGAGAGCATCTTGCCAAAATGGTCAATACGCTGAATAATTGAGGTTTGAACGAAGGCGGGATCTGGTGTAGCTTTACACGTCCACCAAGGTACAACGCCTCCAATGGAAAGACGCACCAAGATTGTCTGTACACTCGGCCCGGCCTCGTCGGACCGAGAGACCATTCGCCGCATGATCCGCGCGGGAATGAACGTGGCACGTCTTAATTTCTCGCACGGAAGCCACGACGACCACAGCCGGCTTATCTCTTACGTTCGTGAAGCCGCCGAATTGGAGGATAAGGTTGTCCCGATCCTACAAGACCTTCAAGGTCCGAAAATTCGAATCGGACCGATCAAGAACGGCGGTGTGCTCATACACAAAGGCCAGCGTCTCGTGCTCACGACCGAGCCGGTGGAATTCGGCACGCGCGAGCGTGTACAGATCAATTACGCAACCCTGCCCCAGGACGTCTCACCGGGAGGTCATATCCTGATCGACGACGGACTGCTCGAGTTGGAGGTGGTGAGCGTAAAGGACAATGAAGTCATTACGGATGTCGTCGTCGGCGGTCCGCTTCGCTCACGAAAGGGAGTAAATCTTCCCGATATCCGAACGTCCACGCCGGCACTTACGCAAAAGGATCTTCAGGATCTCGAGTTCGGACTGTCGATGGACGTCGATCTAATAGCGCTTTCGTTCGTGCGCGACGTCGCAGACGTAGTGAATCTCATGCGACGTGTGCGCGAATCGGGTAAGCTCGTCGGTGTCATCGCCAAGATCGAGAAGCCGGAAGCCGTCCGAAAATTCGACCATATTCTCGAAGAAGCAGATGCGATCATGGTGGCGCGCGGCGATCTCGGCATCGAAATGCCGATCTCTCGCGTTCCTGGAACGCAAAAGATGATTATCCACAAGTGCATGGTCGCTGCGAAACCTGTGATCACAGCAACGCAGATGCTGGAGAGCATGATCGACAACCCCAGACCGACTCGGGCCGAGGCAAGCGACGTCGCAAATGCCGTGCTCGACGGCAGCGATGCTCTGATGCTTTCCGGAGAGACCGCTGTCGGAAAACATCCCGACCGCGTGGTCGAGGTCATGTCGAACATCATCATCGAAGCAGAGCAGCATTCAAGGCAGTATGAGAGCCCGCTGTCGACACCGACACTCCGTCGTTTTGAATCGCATGACGTGACAGAGTCGGTCAGTTTCACGGCTCATTATCTGGCCGAACAGATCGGAGCGTCAGCAATCGTATGCCTCACCGCTACCGGCGCCACCGCGCGCGCCATCGCGCGCCATCGCCCCAGCGCACCCCTTTTCGCCTTCACCGACGACGATCGCGTCGTTCGCCAGCTGGCCCTTGTGTGGGGAACAAAATCCTTTAAAATCCCTTTCCAACGAGACACAGATGAGGGGGTGAATCTCGTTCATCGGATCCTGACCGAACGCGAGCTTGTCAAGAAAGACGACCTGATCGTGATCACGGCCGGGATGCCGCTTCCCGCCAAGGGTCGGACCAATATGGTTCACGTCAGCCGGGTGTAGAGATCGGCCGCATCGAAACCGAGTGTTAAGATCGGCATATCGGTCCGTGGACGCGGTTCTTTCGTACCTGTTGATCCGCCGCATCAAAGCAGATCATCTCCACCACGTTCGAATGTGAGGCGCATGCAGCAGTGATACGACGAGACTGAACGACGGGATGATGTGGCATGCCGTTCGCATGGCACGCTTCCTTATTCAACCGACGCTGCTGTTCAGTCCCCAGCGGGGCTGACTCCATTCGACTTCCTATGCTTCGACCGTCTCGAACGATTCTTATTAGCGCTCGGAGCCTCGTGCTGCTCGTATTCCTTTTCTCCACTGCAGGTTGCGGGAGGATTTCATTCGTCAGCGAGAGGTACGACAACTTCACAGCCTACTACAACACCTTCTATAATGCGGAGAGGTCGTTCCGTGAAGGTGTTGAGGTTCTCGATCAGACGACCGCTCCTATCGACCGTCGGGAATATATCGCTGTTTTTCCTGCGCCCGAGCAGGCAATTAATGATCAGAAGTTTCAGGCGTCTATTGATAAGAGCGCCGACGTGCTGCGCGACCATCCAAACTCGAAATGGGTCGATGATGCCCTCGTCCTGATCGGAAAGTGCTACTACTATCAGCGCAATTACGTTAGCGCCGAGCAGAAATTTCGCGAGGCTATCGACCTTGGTTCCGGACTCGAAGATGAGGCGCGACTGTGGCTCGCGCGCACGCTCATTGCCTCCGGCTCCCACGACGAAGCTCGTGATCATCTCCAGTCGAGTCTCGGCGCTGATGATCTTTCGGATCGATGGGAACCGAGCCTCCGGCTGGCGCTGGGAGAGCTGGACGTCAAACGAGGAGCGTTCGAGGAAGCGGTCGACGAACTTGTGGCGGGCCTCGAAGATATTCGAGACAATCGCCTTGAAGCCCGCGGATGGTTCTTGCTCGGTCAGGTCTACGAAACGCTCGAACGGCATGAGGAGGCGGTCGATGCTTTTGAACGCGTGACAAGTTCCCATCCGCGCTATGAGCTCTCATATGCAGCACAGCTCAGTGCCGTGCGAATTGAAGGGATGTATGTGAATGGAGAATCCGCCCTGCGCGAGCTGCGGCGAATGGAGCGAGATGACAAGAATTATACGAATCGCTTCGAGCTTGCTTACGTCCGAGGTCTCATCTACCAATCCGAGGGCTATGCCGGCGATGCACGAGCGCTCTATCACGATATTCTTTACGGCTCTGACGGTCAAATGTCAGACGTCCGGGGACGCGTTCATTACGCGCTCGGGGAGCTGTATCGTGACGCGTATAATGATTATAAGACGGCTGCGGCGCATTTCGATACGGCCAGGACGGCGATACAGACGCCCGCGTCCTCCGCAGGGGGCGGCATCTCGATCGAGCCGCAATATGCGCCAGAGGCGATCACGGATGCTTCGCTCCAGGCCGACATGTTTGGGAGTTTCGCCGCAGTAAGCGACCGCATAGCAGAAATGGATTCCCTCCTCCATCTCGGGGAATTGAGCGACGAGGAGTTTTCGGCCAAGATTCTCGAGATCCGAACGGAGATGGCGGCCCAACAGGCTGAGGAGGAGCGCCGTCTGGAACGACTGCAAGCCCAGCAAGGATTTCAGAATACGGCGACCAGCGCAGCCAACCGACAGCAACCAGGCGCGGTACAGAACGACCCCACAGGCAGCGCAGGTTTCTTGTTTCATTCCGACCCGGTGCGAGTGCAAGAAGGGCGGATGAACTTCATCGTACGCTGGGGCGATCGACCACACGCGCCGAACTGGCGCAGGCTGGCCGCCATCGAAAACGTCGCAGCCAGTCTAGATTCAGCCGGTAGAATGCCTGAACAGACGCTGCGCGATCTCGATCCTTCTGTCGGTGAGAATCCTCTCCCACCGCTCGACTACGCAGACGTCCCCCGCGATTCGCTCAGCCGTGCCGTGTTGCGTGCAAAGCGTGCCGCCGCGAGGTACGAGCTGGCAAATGTGCTCTTTCTCTCGATGGACCTGCCGGATTCTGCCGCTACATGGTATCGTGCCGTCATAGAAGAAGATGCCCAATTCCCAGTCGCTCAGCGCGCCTACTACGCGCTTGCGGAGGTGCACCGCTCATTGGGCGATTCCGTCTCGGCAAGGCGACTCTACGAGCAGGTCCTTCGTGACTATCCCGAATCGGACTTTGCAGGTCGCGTTCGTGAGCAGCTCGGGATACGCATCGACGTGCCATCCGACACGCTCGCACTTGCGGAGGAAGATTACGAACGAGCCTTTCAGTGGTGGCGCGGTGGGGCCTACTCCGATGCGTTGAACCTCATGGTAGAGGTAGCTGCCTCGTATCGCGGGCTCGAGGTGGCACCGCGTGCACTATTGGCCGCCGGCCGTATTTACCTGGAGTGGGCGGATCGGGACTCCCTCGACATTTATGGCCCGCTCCCTCTTTCCGTGCCGGATTCCGTGCTGGGGGAGGCAGGCCTGCTGAAGGTCGCCCGGGCATCTTCTCCGGATTCGATGCAGGCGAATCCCGGCAATCTGCGCCCGGACAGCACCGCCTCTACCGACGATGGTACACCGGTGGAGAGTGTCGTCCCCTCGAGTGCTGGTGCGGCAGCCGGGGACGATCTCGCGGCCGCCAACGATGATGCGCCTGTCACCAGAGACGATGTGACTGCCCCCAGAAACGATGCGCCTGTCGCCAATGGCGACGCGACTGCCGCCGGTGTCGATACGTCGTCGGTCGGAGAGGTTGAGCCGGTATCTCGAGAGGACCTCGTGACATCTCGCGATAGTGTGCGTAGGTCGGACGAAGCTACATCGCAGCAGACTCCTGTACCCGCAGCCCGCGTTGCGGTCGGAGACTATGATGGAGA
>Ga0299914_10003709_pt1 | contig 10845 bp, 10 predicted proteins | sample RVTome_10_FD_201361 | JGI IMG/M metagenome (GOLD analysis project Ga0299914, IMG submission 201361) | Soil microbial communities from uranium-contaminated site in the Upper Colorado River Basin, Wyoming, United States - RVT153D57 (version 2) ... | reverse complement strand
CGTGTTATCCTTCTCTTACAAGACATGACAATCACATCGGTGCAGCAGACGCACCCTCCATGAGCGCTTAGCAACAGATTAGATACACAAGGCAATACAGGACATCACACGAGGCAACATTACTCGATAGGGGGTTGGGCAAACTCTAGAAGGCGCTGAACACCTCTAATTTCAACTTGTTGATGACCCGGCCTGATCATTGACACAATCAGTCCCGGTGTTCACCACCACACGACGGCCTAATGATGAGTTCCCCGAACCTCCAAAACGTTCCATGTCCGACGCTGATTTTTTTCTGTTCTACATCTCAGTTGCGTCTTGTAAGACGAGCGCTTAGGTCCGGATCGTGGAGCCCCTTCAGGCGCAACCCTGAGCGATGACTGCAAAGACTAACGGCGCCCGTCAAGATCACTCAGCATCTGACGAACGCCGTTTCACATCAAGACATATGACGGCAATCTTACCGTGCCGCCAAACGCACCGAGCTAATCCCCAGCCCCCACCGATTCCGGTGCAGGCACGGGTTTGTGGCCCCACATACTGCCGCTCGTGTGCTGCTGCACTTGCCAGGTCGCATCATCCACTTCGCGTCCACCCCAGCCGAATTCCACTTGGAAACCGGACGGCGTCTGCATATAGAACGACATCATGTGATCGTTCGTGTGTCGGCCGAGGCTACGCATGATGGGGATGCCCTGCTCCTGACACAGATCGTAGGTGGCGCCAACATCGTTAATCGACTGGGCTTGCAGCATAAAGTGATTGAGCCGCTGTTTTGGCTTGCCAGCTATAAAGGCGAGGGAATGATGGCGTGGATTGCAGTGGAAAAAGGCCATGCGATATTTGTTGCCAGGGGGGCGCTCGATCTGGATGAAATCGCTGATCCGCATCCCTAACACATCGCGGTAAAAATGGATGCTCTCGTCCAGATCGTCTACCGCGATGACAATATGCCCCAGCCCCATCGTGCCCGTGACAAAACCGGACACACCACGCGGCGAGACAAACGGGGTATCGAAACTCTGCATCGGGCCATAAAACACTTCTGTCGGATTGCCGCTGGGATCCTTAAATTGAATCAAATCCACCACCCGGCGCGCTTCCTTCTCCGCCGCCTTGCCCACCTTGACTTTCGTCCCGGCTTTGCGCAACTGCTTGGCCACCTCACTCAGGGCGTGCTCGTCGGCCACTTCCCAGCCGACGTATTGCGCATCGTCTGCGCCATCTGGATGCAGCGCAAAACGATAGCGATACTCGTCCATGCGCAGAAACAGCGTGCCATCATTATCACGCTCACTGACTTGCAAGCCGAGGGTCTGTGTGGCGAACGTCTCCCACGCGTCGATATCGCTCACCCCAAGCCCCAAATAACCTAATTGTGTGACATTCGCCATCGTCATCTCCTTCCCTGATCCATGAAACGGTTGTCCCATTACCGGGCCGGTGGCGAGCTACAGCGCGACTTCAGACTCGACGTCGCGGATTTCTTCCAGCACCACGTCTTCGTACTTCAACAGCCCGATAGCCGCATAATGCGGCCGCATCCGTTCAGAAAGCAAGCCGACCGTCTTCAAAGCGGAGGTCACGCGCGTAAACGACGACAATTGCAACTTACTGCGGCGAGCTGCCTCAGCCATGGCACGGCGGCATTCATCCACCGGCAGGCCCATTTCTTCCCAGGCTTCTTTGGGATAAGTCCGGCCCCGCATCGTCGAGCACAGCTCAAAGGCAAAATCTTCGCGCTCCTGACGCTCCGCCTCGGTCAGCTCCCGGGTGTAATAATCGCGCAGCGACAACACACCAAAGGCAAAGTGCCGCGCCTCATCCTGGCGCACAAAGTGCAACAACTCTTTCAACAACGGATCATGCGCCGATTGGTACATGCGGGTAAATAGCCCCATCGCCAGGCCTTCCAGGATCACTTGCAGGCTGAGGTATTTCATATCCCAGCGCGATTCGCCCAGGAGATTTTCAAAGATGCCCCGCGTGGTGTCGGAGAGAGGATACTCCTTCCCCACTTTTTCGTTCAGATAGCGATAGAATACCTCGGAATGCCGCGCTTCGTCCACCACTTGTGTCGCCCCATAAAGCTTGGCGTCAATCCATGGCACCGAGGCGCACAATTGTCCAGCGACAAAAATCGCTAATTGCTCACCGTGCAAAAACTGACTGAGATTCCAGGCCAATGTCTCATAGCGCAAGCGGCTCTGCTCTTTAGGTGTCATGTTGCGCCAGATAGCCGAGTCACGCAGCAACGCCACATTGGGATTGATATCGTCATCGAGGACTTCTCCTTCCGGATCGACATCTTGGGCCCAATCGAGTTGCGTCGTCGCATTCCACTGCTCACGTTTGGCCTTTTCGTATAACGCACGCAACTCAACGTTTTCGATGTCGTAATTCCACGTCATGACCGATTCCATCGTGCTCGGCACGCTCCAGCGTCCAGTTCCCATCCTCGCTCTCCTTTAATAAATCACGCCTCAAGTCATCGCGGCGGCCTCCGCTTCTCTATCTGTCAGTTGATAGATAAACCAACCCATCAGTTACGTCAAGAAAAATCGGTCGGTTCGCGCCGGGTCACCCCGCCCGCACCTTCTTTATTGCAGGAGAAAACAAAATCATACACACTACAACAAACGTTTACCACCATCAGCTTGCCGTGCAGTCTCAGCTATCCGCTATCTAGGGAGAACCGAAGCCATGCATCTTCTTGTAGCCGGTACGATTTGGAGTCATCGCTTCGTTCTGCTTGTATCCTTAGGCTACACATTTCTGCTGCCCGATATCGTCACCGCCCAAACCGCGGCGGTCCCAACTTCCCCTCTGCACAACATCACCCGCCTCACCTCAGACGGCGATAACGGCGAAGCCTACTTCAGTTGGGATGATACCCGTCTGGTTTGGCAATCTAACCGGGGCGGCTACGCCTGCGATAAAATTTGGACGATGCGGCGCGACGGCAGTGACAAACGCATGGTCAGTCCGAACCACGGCGCCCACACCTGCTCGTTCTTCTTCCCGGGCGATACGGCGATCGTGTATGCCTCCACGAGCCCGTTACCCGGCGCCTGTCCGCCCAAGCCGGACGCACGGCTCACCAGCAAGTACCGCTACACGTGGCCCTTATACCCGTACGATATTTTTTCCGCCCAGGCCGACGGCGCCAGCCCGAAACGCTTGACTACCAATCCGAAGTACGATGCCGAGCCGATCATCTCCCCCGATGGTTCGCAAATTGTCTTTGGCTCCCAGCGTCATGGTGATTTTGACATTTATATCATGCAGGCCGATGGCTCCAACCTGCGCCGGCTCACCGACCGCGTGGGCTACGATGGCGGCCCATGGTTCTCCCCCGACGGCACTAAGATCGTCTGGCGCGCCTGGCATCCCGACACCGACGCGGACAAAGCGATGTGGCGCGAGTGGATGACGCACGATTATATCGCCGCCGTCCCTCTCGATCTCTGGGTCATGAATGCCGACGGCTCGGATAAAAAACGCCTGACGCAAAACGGCGCCACCAACTGGGCGCCCTCCTGGCACCCGGATGGCCAACGCATCGTTTTTTCCAGCAATATGGACGATTGGCGCGAACAGCGGCAAACTTATGGCCACAATTTTGAGCTTTATCTCATCAATCTCGACGGTGCTGGCCTCACCCGGCTCACGTTTAACCCCGTGTTTGACAGCTTCCCCATGTTCTCCCACGATGGCACCAAACTCGTCTTCGCATCCAACCGCGACCCCGACAAACCCCGCGCAACCGATATTTACCTAGCCGACTACACCGATGTGAAATGAAAGTCGGGGCCGATAGAAAAAACCCTGGTGCAGCAGGAATTCGACACGAACTATTCCCATCAACAGGTGTTGTAACAGTGTCTTTCCGTGCTCGGTGGGGCGACTTTGGGTAAGGTTGCTGCCAATGGCCCAATGACGATCGCTTACGATCGCTCTTGAAACTCCAGGTAACTAAAAAAGAAAGGGATTTCCGTTGCGGCCGACTCCGAGGAATCGGAGCCATGGATGCTGTTTTTCTCAATATCGAGCGCAAATTCCTTGCGAATGGTGCCTTCGGCTGCTTCAGCGGGGTTGGTGGCGCCCATGACCTGCCGCAACGTCTCAATGGCATTTTGCCGCTGCAACACCATCGGCACAGCAGGACCGGACGACATAAAAGTCGTCAAATCGTTAAAAAAGGGGCGCGCCCGGTGCACGGCGTAAAACCGTTCTGCATCCGATTTCGACAGATAGACCATTTTCATCCCGAGGACGACAAAACCTTCATCCTCAAGGCGCGCCAAAATTTTTCCCGTTAGATTGCGTTGCACGGCATCCGGTTTGATAATCGTCAGCGTCCGTTCCATGTTGTGTCTTATACCTTTTCTGATCCTTCAGTATGCACATCGCAACACGTCATGGTCATAAAGTCCTAGAACTTTTATTCCGCATGCTGCATCTGATTTGCTTCCCGCAAGGGGCCACATTAGGCGGTTACTTCGAGCACCTTGGCCACGGTCTCACCAATCTCAGCCGGGCTCTGCACTACCGTAACCCCACACGTTTCCATCGCCGCGATCTTCGCGGCCGCCGTCCCTTGCCCCCCGGCAATAATGGCACCAGCATGGCCCATACGCCGGCCAGGAGGCGCGGTTCGTCCAGCGATAAACCCAATCACCGGTTTGCTCATATGCGCCTGGATATACGCGGCCGCCTCCTCTTCGGGGGTGCCCCCGATCTCACCGATCATCACCACGGCATCGGTCTCCGGATCCTGCTGGAACAGTTCCAGGCAATTGACAAACGTCAGTCCACCCACCGGATCGCCGCCAATCCCCACACACGTCGATTGGCCAATCCCGTGCGCGGTGAGCTGCGACACCGTTTCATAGGTGAGCGTGCCACTGCGCGACATCACGCCCACGCGTCCGGGACGGTGGATGTGGCCCGGCATAATCCCCACTTTGGCCTTACCCGGAGAAATGACGCCGGGACAATTCGGACCGAGCAAGCGCACATCCTGACCGATCATGTACCGCCGCACCGTCAACATATCGAGCACCGGCACCCCATCGGTAACGCAAATCACCAGTCCAATACCCGCCTCGATCGCCTCGAGTATCGCATCCATGGCAAAGCGAGCCGGGACAAATATAATCGACGTGTTCGCACCCGTCTCGGCCACTGCACCCGCGACCGTGTCGAACAACGGCTGCTCCAGCACGGTGCCGCCGCCGCGCCTGGGCGCCACGCCACCGACCACCTGCGTGCCGTATTCGATCGCCTGTCCGGCGTGAAACGTCCCCTCACGCCCCATCCCCTGGACCAACAAGCGGGTTTGCTCATCCACCAAAATACTCATGGCGCCCTCCTAACCCTGCAAGGCCTGTATGACTTTCTGTTCCGTATCGGCCATGCCATTGGCCAGGAGAAAATTGAAGCCGGATTCGTTCAGCAGCCGCTGCCCCTGCTCGACGTTCGTGCCCTCCATGCGCACCACCACCGGGATCTTGACCTGGAGCGTCCGCACCGCTTGCAACAACCCTTCGGCAAACACGTCACAGCGCAAAATACCGCCAAAGATATTAATCAGCACGACCTCAACTTCAGGGTCAGACATCAAAATCCGAAACGCCTTTTCGACCATTTCCGACGTTGCGCCACCGCTGACGTCGAGGAAATTCGCGGCCGATGCGCCAGCATGCTGAATCAAATCAAGGGTCGCCATGGCCAGTCCGGCGCCATTGACAATACATCCGACATTACCGGACAATTTGATATAATTGAGATTATGGGCTAACGCCTCAACCTCAAGCGGATCTTCTTCATCCGTATCCCGCAAGTCCGCCACATCACGCTGGCGGAACAGGGCATTATCGTCAAACTGCAGTTTGACATCGAGCGCTAGCAGCTCTTCGCCTGGCGTCACCACGAGCGGATTGATCTCCAGAAGCGAGCAGTCTTTCTCCCGAAACACCTTGTAGAGCGATTGCATCAACGTGGAAAATGCTTGTTGTTCGGCCTCACTCAGCTCGAGCTGTAACGCCAGCCGCCGCACCTGGAACGGTGCCAGTCCAACAACCATATCAATGGATTCGCGAAAAATTTTATCCGGGGTTTGGACCGCGACCTCCTCAATATCCATCCCCCCGGCAGAACTGAGCATCAAAACTGGCTGCGCTGTAGAGCGGTCCACCAACAACCCGCAGTACAGTTCACGCGTGATTTCACAACCTGCCTCGACCAGGAGCCGGCGCACCTCTTGTCCCTCCGCACCAGTCTGAGGGGTCACGAGACGATGCCCCAACAACTGGGCGGCGGCCTCTTCCACTTCCGACAGCGAGGACACCACGCGAATGCCACCGCCCTTGCCACGTCCACCAGCATGGATCTGTGCCTTCACCACCCATTTGCTGCCCCCCAACGCCTCTGCAGCCTGCCGAGCCGCCTGGCATGAGGTGACCATCTCTCCCTTCGGTACTGGTACAGCATAGTTGCGCAAAATCGCTTTGCCTTGATACTCATGAATATTCATGCAGAGTTCCTCTACTGCGCAACGCTCCGCGAAACCAGACATCGCTCGTCCTGGCGAGAGCAGGTATAATCAATCCTTACACCTTTACCTTTTGCATTATACCCGGAGGCCAGAGGAAAGATCACCATGCGGAGTAAACGATCGCTACACGACCGCCGGCGCTTGGGACAAGTATTTCTCCGCGATCCGCACGTGGTGCATCAGATCCTGCTTAGCGCCAGCCTCACGCCCGAAGCGGCCGTCCTGGAAATCGGTCCTGGCCGCGGCGCCCTCACCGGCGCCCTTGCAGAACGCGTCTCTGCCTTATATGCCATCGAAATCGATGCCCACTACGCCCAGGCTTTACAGCAGCGCTTTGCCAACACCCCGCACGTGCACCTCATCCAGGGCGATGCCCGGCGCTACGATTACGGGCAATTACCGCATCCGCTGATGGTCATGGGGAACTTACCCTATAGCACCGGAACGCATATTCTGCGTCACCTATTCAGCTATCGGCAACGCTTTCCGCGCCTCGTGGTCATGCTGCAAAAAGAAGTGGGCGCTCGCCTCGCCGCCGCCCCCGGCTCCAGCGCTTACAGCGGGCTCTCCGTCTTTTTTCAGTATTATGCCAGCATTCAATCCTGTTTTGATGTCCCCAGTCAGGCTTTTACGCCACGCCCAGCCGTCGATTCCACCGTGTTACGGCTCGACCCCTTTCAGACGCTGCCATGGCCCAGCCCGGATGAGCCGTTTCTCTTCGGCCTCGTCAAGGTGGCCTTTGCGCATCGACGCAAAACCTTGCGCAAAAATCTCTTGTCGGCGCCGCAGTGGGCCCTCACTGAGGCCGATCTCACCTCGATATGGGAGGACTTAGAGTTGTCCCGCACGGCTCGGCCACAGGAACTCCACCCGCGCCAATTCGTGGCGCTCGCGACTGCAGTACAGCGGCTACTCCCCAGCTAATACCTGCCCCGGCGGCGCCAGTCCCAGTAATCTACCCAGCCGGTCCCACCGCACATGCTGAGCCAGCCGCCCGTGCCGATTCCAAGACCAATAAATAAAAAACGCTTTGCCCTTGATCCGGTCATTCTTGACAAACCCCCAATAGCGGCTGTCCTTGCTATTGTCGCGATTATCGCCCAGAGTGAAGTAGTAATCGTGCGATACCGTCAGCGGCGCCACCGGCTGTTGCAGCGTAGTGCCGGCCGGAAACAGAGCGCCATAAAACACCTCGAACCCCGTCATCGCCGTCCCATGGTCCTGCGGGTAAAAAGGGCCAGGCGGTATGGGAACCGGTTTGCCATTGAGGTACAAACGCCGATCCCGCCGAATCTCAACCTGATCGCCTTGTTTCGGCACGACCAGTGGGCCAAAGTTATCCGGATGCGACCGCAGCGCGGTATGGCGAGCATACGGCTCTTTTAACTGTTGATCATTCACATAGACCTGCCGGTTGCGGACCTCCACCCGGTCTCCCGGCAACGCCACAATGCGTTTGATAAAATCCCGCTTGTCTTCCCAAGGGTATTTGAACACAATGACGTCGAACAAATCCGGTCGCGTAAAGTGGTAGATAAACTTGTTCACTAAAATATGATCGCCAATCAACAGCGTTTGTTCCATCGAACCGGATGGAATTTTAAACGCTTGCACGACAAACTGGCGCATCACAAACGCCAGGATAATGGCGATCACAATCGATTCCGCGTTCTCACGAAATGCCGACTTTTCTTTCCGTGACTTGAGCATGCCGTGTTCCTATTTCTCCCTCCATCCCGCTTCTCGCTCACCCACTGGTCATACAGCACTAGCGTTGTCCAGGCAGTTGTCACTTAAGACGGACGTAATGCTTGCAAGGCGTGCAGCGCTTCCGGCGGCAACGGCTGCACGCGGCCCAGGGTGTGGGCTAGATAAAAAATTTGCGCCGCTCGCTCCACCGTTTCCATGACATTAAACGCGTCCTGTAGGGAAGCCCCCACCGCCACACCGCCATGATTCTCCAAGAGTGCCGCCGCCGCATATTGCATCGCATCGCTCACCACGGTTCCGAACGCCCACGTGGTCGGCATCTGATACGGCACGGTTGGTACCGCTCCCAATGCGACCACCGCCTCAGGCAACAGAGACGTGTTCAGCTCGTATCCGGCCACCGTCAACGACGTGGCGATCGGCGGATGCGCGTGCACCACAGCCTGGATCTCAGCACGGCGGCGGTACAGCATCAGATGCATGGGGGTTTCGCTGGACGGACGGCCTTGCCCCAGGCAGACGTTTCCGCTCGCATCAATCAGTAACAAATCCTCAGCACGAATCATGCCTTTGTGGCATCCGGATGGCGTAATCCACACTCGGTCCGGTGCTAGCCGCACACTCACATTGCCTTCCGTTCCGGCAATAAACCCTCGCTCGTAGAGACGCTGACAAACTGCCACGATCTCGTGACGCACCTGATCCGTCGATCGCATGGGCAGCCTCACTCCCTTCCTGATGCCACAGGACGCACCGCCGGCAACTTCAGAGTGCCGCACAATTCGGCTACTGACGCGATGCGATGGCGCTGTAAGTATCGCTGCATTTCCGCCAGAATCGTACGGCAAGCCCCCGGATCCGCAAAGCTGGCGGTTCCGACTTGACACGCCGAGGCCCCAGCCACGAGGAATTCCAACGCATCTTCACCCGTGCTAATTCCCCCCAGTCCAATGACCGGAATCGCTACCGCCTGGGCCACCTGCCACACCATACGCAACGCCACCGGCTTAATCGCCGGTCCCGACAAGCCGCCAGAACCCAGCGGCAAACACGGGGTGCGTGTGTCCAAATCAATCGCCATGCCTAGCAGGGTATTGATCAGCGACACCGCGTCCGCTCCCGCCTCCTCAGCGGCATGAGCTATCGAGACAATATCGGTGACGTTCGGGCTGAGTTTGACAATCAAGGGCAGCGATGTGACCTGACGCACGCGCGATACAACCTCATAAGTCAGCCGCGGATCACTGCTGAAAAGGAGACCATCGTGTTGCGTATTCGGACACGAAATATTCGCCTCCAACGCCGAAATCCCTGCCGTATCGCTGGCGCGTTCCGCCACCGCCGCATACTCCGATGGGGTCGCACCAAAAAAGTTCACCACGATGTGCGTGTGAAACTGCCGCAGACGCGGTAATTGATTGCGGATAAATGCCTCGATGCCGATATTTTGCAACCCGACTGAGTTCAGCATGCCAGCCGAGGTTTCCACCAGCCGTGGACCCGGATTGCCCCGCCAAGGTTGGAGAGACAAGCCCTTCATCACCACCGCACCCAGCTCGTTCAGATCGACGAAGGGATGTAATTCCTCGCCGTAGCCACACGTCCCGGACGCGGCTATAATCGGGTTTTGCAGTTCAAGACCCGCGACCTGTACCCGCAGGTCCGGCTTCTGGCGCACTTCCCCCATCGCGAGTCCTCTCATTGACTCAAGCGCTCATGGTACTCCTGCAGCGAGCGCACCTCGGGTTCTCCCTCACGCAACGACCGAATCGCCTGCACCGCCGCAAACGCCCCGGGCATCGTGGTGCAATACGGAATCCGCTGCATGAGCGCCGTGCGCCGCAGCTCGTAGGAATCGGCCTGTGAATGTTTCCCCTCCGGCGTATTGATGACCAGGTCAATCTCACCATTGGTCATCCAATCCACCACATGGGGCCGTCCCTCTTTCACCTTGTTGACGCTCTCAACCAGTACTTCAGCCTGCGCAATCGCCAGGGCCGTACCGTGCGTCGCCACAATGCGAAATCCAAGGGCACTCAATTCCTGCGCCAGCCGCACGGCAGCCGGCTTATCCCCGTCCCGCACACTAATAAAGGCACAACCGCCATGGGGCAGCGTGCTCTCGACACTCATCTGCGATTTGGCAAAAGCCCGGCCAAACGAAACATCGAGGCCCATCACCTCACCCGTCGATTTCATTTCCGGTCCCAAGACCGTATCGACGCCCGGAAATTTAATAAACGGCAACACCGCCTCTTTGACGGCCCGGTAGGGCACTGCCACCTCTTGGGTAAAGCCCAATTCTTGTAAGCTTTTGCCGGCCATGACACGCGCCGCGAGTTTGGCCAGCGGCACGCCAATCGCCTTGCTCACAAAGGGCACGGTGCGGGATGCGCGCGGGTTCACCTCCAGCACAAACACCACCCCTTGCTGAATGGCAAACTGAATATTCAACAGACCCACCACGCCCAATTCAAGCGCCAACGCCCGGGTTTGCGCCATCAGTTCCGCAACCGTCTCCTCCGACAACGAGTACGGCGGCAGCGAGCAGGCACTGTCGCCGGAATGGATTCCGG
>Ga0299914_10003708_pt1 | contig 10847 bp, 11 predicted proteins | sample RVTome_10_FD_201361 | JGI IMG/M metagenome (GOLD analysis project Ga0299914, IMG submission 201361) | Soil microbial communities from uranium-contaminated site in the Upper Colorado River Basin, Wyoming, United States - RVT153D57 (version 2) ... | reverse complement strand
CATGTATTAACGGCCGATTCTCAAGAACTGCACATTGCATCTTAGAATAAGGCATCCCGTTCAGGCAAAACAGCATTTTGCCCTGTAGCTATTAGGAGAGAGTATGAACAACAATGATCTAGGAGCCAGGCTAAGAACCTATCTAGCTATCATCATCGCCTTACTCCTCATCGGCACCGCGTTCGGTGTGCAGATGACGACGAATCCGCCGGAGACACCCCCATTTGACCTGTTACCAACAATGTTACGCGGCTTAAGTATCACCATTAACCTGACTATTTTCGGTTCGATATTAGCCCTCATTATCGCTATTTTTACCGGCATTTTGCGTTCCTCCCCATTCCGCATTGTCAGGGGTTTGGCCAGTATGTACGTAGAAGTATTTCGCGGCACCTCTATTTTGGTGCAATTATTCTGGATTTTCTTTGTACTCCCCCTGCCCCCATTCAACTTGGAGATTTCTCCTTTTGTCGCTGGCGTGCTGGCGCTGGGGCTAAACGTGGGGGCCTATGGTGCCGAAGTGGTACGGGGGGCCATCCAATCTATATCCAGAGGGCAGATTGAGGCATCCATTGCTTTGAACATGTCGCGCGGGCTGATGTTGCGCCGGGTGATCTTGCCCCAGGCATTAGTGCGCATTGTACCCCCATTTGGGAACTTACTCATTGAGCTGCTCAAGGCAACCTCTTTGGTTGCCTTGATTACCCTCGCAGATGTGACATTCCAGGCCAATACGCTGCGTCAATCACTAGGTGTAAGAAGGATTCCAGAAATTTATATGCTGCTGCTGGCTATTTACTTTTTAATTGCCTATCCGATTACACTTGGTGTGCGTTGGGTGGAAAGCCGCCGTCGTTGGGCCTGAGGCAAGGAGGGAAAAGAATTATGTTTGATGGTGCCTGGAGTTGGGAATTTGTCATAGAAATTATGCCCCGTTTATTACAGGGGTTGCAGGTGACAATTCAAGCAACGATTGTCGGTTTTGCCCTGTCCGCCGTTCTTGGATTGTTGATGGCTCTGGGCCGCCGTAGTGAGAATAATTGGCTGTCCTGGCCGACCACGGCCGTAATCGAATTCATCCGCATGACACCGCTACTGGTGCAACTCTTCTTCCTTTTCTTTGTCCTGCCCCGCTATGGTTTGAGACTTCCCGCCTTTTTTGTTGGCGTCGTGGCTCTGGGTCTGCACTACGGCACCTATAATTCCGAAGTGTACCGGGCCGGCATAGATGCCATTGATAAAGGCCAATGGGAGGCGGCGAAAGCCCTTAACTTTCCACCAATGCACACCTGGACACGCATTATCCTGCCCCAGGCCATCCCCCCCATGTACCCCGCATTAGGCAATTATTTTGTAGCCATGTTTAAAGAATCAGCGCAGCTTCTGGCCATTACTGTCGTTGAACTCATGCTGACGGCCAGAATCATCGGTACAGAAACCTTCCGTTTTCTCGAACCGATAACGATGGCCGGTGTTCTCTATTTCGTTATTAGTTATCCATCGTCCTTACTCGTACAAAGATTGGAGGCGCGTTATGCAAAAAGACACTAATCAAGCATCTATTATCCAGTTTGATAAAATCACCAAAGCGTTTGGCGACCTAGTTGTCCTGGATGAGTTGAGCCTGGATGTGGCCCCCGCAGAAAAAGTGACCATCATTGGCCCCAGCGGCTCTGGTAAGACAACCATTCTGCGCGTATTGATGACCCTGGAAAAGCCAAACAGCGGTGTCATCTATGTTAGCGGCGACCCGCTGTGGCATATGAAAAAAAGTGGACAGCTCATTGAGGCAAATGAGAAACATTTACGCAAGGTGCGGGGCAACATCGGCATGGTCTTTCAACATTTCAACCTGTTCCCCCATATGACAGCCCTCCGCAACGTGACGGAGGCACCCATTCATGTGCTGGGAATGCCTAAAGATGAAGCGCATGAACGCGCCGAGCAGTTGCTGGAAAAAGTGGGGCTAGAAGATAAGCAGGCCCATTATCCATCACAGCTTTCTGGCGGCCAGAAGCAGCGGGTGGCCATCGCTCGTGCCCTGGCAATGCGGCCGAAAGTGATGCTCTTTGACGAGGTAACCTCGGCCTTGGACCCGGAACTGGTGGGCGAGGTACTGAGTGTAATCCGGGAACTGGCGGAAGAGGGCGAAATGGCCATGCTGCTAGTCACCCATGAGATGGGCTTTGCCAAGGAAGTGTCTGATAGGGTTATTTTCTTTGACAAGGGTAAAGTTGTGGAGCAGGGAGAGCCGAAACAGATTTTCGAGAATCCGCAGCACCAGCGGACACAGTCATTCTTGAGCGCGACGCTGCGCCATTGATCCGAAAGTTGACAGATTGGTTCAATCCTTCGGCTCTGCTCAGGACAGGCCTTGGAGATTGAACCATCCTTGGTAAATGATTATGAAAATTACGATTTTGACAGAGAGTGAGATTCGACAGTGTGTAAACCTGGATCAGGAGGCATTGGCGGCTGTTGAAGATGGTTTCACACGGTTGGCGGACGGCAAGGCATCAATGCCGCCCATCATGCGCATTGATGTGCCGGAAAATAATGGCGAAGTGGACATTAAATCTGCCTATTTGCAGGGGCTGGACAGCTTTGCCGTGAAGATGTCATCCGGCTTTTTCGATAATTACAAGCTGGGACTGCCCAGTCTGGGGGGCATGATGATCCTGCTCAGCGCCAAAGTGGGCTTCCCCCAGGCGCTGCTGCTGGACAATGGCTACCTGACGGATGTGCGTACAGGGCTGGCGGGAGCTATCGCCGCTAAATATCTGGCACCGCAGCAGGTGCGCACAGCCGGGGTGATTGGCGCAGGCGCGCAGGCCCGGTACCAGATGCAAGCCCTAAAGTTGGTGCGTGACTTTGAGCGGGTGCTGATTTACAACCGCACGCCGGAACGGGCAGATAAATATATTACGGAGATGACGGCCGTTCTCAACGTAGACATCATTCAAGCCACCAGCATCGCTGACGTGGTACGCCAGAGTGAGATGGTCGTCACAACAACACCAGCCAAGGAGCCATTTTTACAAGCCGAGTGGCTCCATCCCGGCCTTCACATCACGGCCATGGGTTCCGATGCTGAAGAGAAAAATGAACTGGAGCCAGCAGTGTTGGGTCGCGCCGATTTGCTGGTATGTGACCGCAAGTCACAGGTATTCCGCCTGGGCGAGCACCATCATGCGCTGGCGGCTGGCGTGATTGCCGAAGATGGTGACATTGTGGAGTTGGGGGAATTAACGGCCGGTCGCCATCCCGGTCGGGCCAACGATGAGCAAATCACCGTCTGCGATCTTACCGGCACCGGTGTACAGGACACGGCCATTGCCCTGCTAGCCTACCGCAAGGCACAAGAAAAGGGATTAGGCATGACTATTGAGGCTTAAAAGACTACAACCGATGAAGGAATAGACTGATTACATATTATATGGGTAAATGGGCTTTGGTTGGAGGCAAATGGGACTTTGGTGAAACCCTTTCACAGGCAACAACGCGAGAAGTCCAGGAAGAAACCGGGGTAATTACAGACTTTGTCGCCCTGCGAGAGTTCGTGAATGAGCGGATATTTCCACACCAATCAAATGAGATCAAGCGCTTCGAAAGGTTATCGTGAACCCCGGATTTGTCGGCATTAGGAGATTGCCTTGTGTGCTGCCCAACACAGCGAGGTGGTCAACGGCCGTTCTCCCCACATCTGCTCCCTAGCGACAAATCAACACTGGCCAGCGTCGCAGCCGCAAAATCTTATCTACTGTACTCCCTAACATTACTTCCAGCAGTGGTTTGAAGCCGTAGCCACCCATGATAATGAAGTCACATTGGTGGGTACCGGCCGTCTTTTGGACCGCCTCTGCTGTTGCCCCCCGTTCCACTACAAACGTCGCTGGTACGCCGCGCCCTGCCAGATAAGCTCGCGCATAGCCTAAAATATCGGCAGCAGTTCGCTCCGCTTCCGTCACCGTGACCACCACCAGCGGAACCTTCCATTTTCCGGCCAGGTACGCTGCAACAAAAAGAGCTTCTTTGGCTTTATCACTACCGTCGTAGGCCAACAGGGCCCGCTCCAACGGTGCCGGCGTGTCAGGTACAACCAGCACTGGGCAGGCCGCCTGGCGAACCAAGATATTAAAGTTAGAGCTGAGGCGAGCCAACGGCCGTTCGTGAGGCGGATGGGCAATGGTGTATACAACCAGATCGGACCAGCGTGCTTGCTGTAAAAGCTGAGGCATCACCTCGCCCGCTAACTGAGAAAAATCACCGGAGACTCCAGCGGCGGCACACTGCTTATGAAAACGCGCTTCCAAACGTGCCAACAGTGCGGCAGGTGAGGTCCTTTGCTTGATATGCAGCCCATGTAAACGTCCTCCTTCCCGCTGGGCGACGACGAGGCTTTGTCCCAAGGTACACCAGCCTGTTTTGCGGCTACTCATGGGCACTAAAATCTCACCAAAAAGATGATCTGCCTGTTCATGCACATGCCGCCACTTGCCTGGGGCCGGACCAGCTTCCATCGTCTTCGGTATGAGTGCTTCCACGATGCGCTCCTTGACTCGATTCACAACTTGCTGCGGGGTCGGACTGTACCGCGCCACCAGGTCATCTGTTATGCTTTCAGATTGTACCTCCCACCCTAGCACCTCCTGCAGTTCTTGCCGGTGGCGCACGATCCAGGCATAGAGATCTGTCTCAGTGCGGTCAGGAAAGTGGCGCAAGATACCCCGTTCCCGGACGAGTCTAATGACAGGAAGATAAATGTCGTCGTGCCAGCGAACGGCCGTTTCTGGCAGCGAGAGGAGCTGCCCTTTTTCCTGCGCCAGCCGCCGCTGGTGCGCCATGATCTGATCCAGTAGCATCCGATATTGTCCCGGTGCTGTAACCGTGAAATCGGTGGACGGCCGTTCTTCGTCCAGCCCCGTCTCTTCCAGAAAATCTGCATACTTTGCCTGGCAAATCAGCTCATCCGGCTGCACATCAGGCGAAAGCGGCACTCTTGTCTCAATCTCCGTCACATATGCCGGGATCTGTGTTGCGCCCGCCTGCCGGGCAATAGATACACGATGGTTGCCATCCAACACAAAATATGCCTGGCCAACTTGATACACTGTAATGGGTGGAAAGTTTTCTATGCGGGGCAGTGCCGTTTTAACTGCTGCCCAACGACGCTCGTTGCTCTTATGTCGGGGCAGAAAGCTGCGCGTAAAATCACTGTAACGCCCGACACTGCCCACAATCGCGTCAAGGGGAATCCGGCGCAGACCATGCGGAATCGGTTTACCGGCGTGGAGTTTCTCACGTACATCCTCGTAATCGAGAAGATCGGCCGACTGCTGTGTCAAACGGGCCAGGATACGCTCTAAAGTTGCCCGTTGGCGTGCCCGGCGAAAATCGCTCAGCGCGGCTAAAAATTGGGGGGATTCCTGAGACACAACTTACCTGTGGTACTGCTGCGCAATTTGCAAAAGCTGAGGGATGTCTGCGTTGCCGCCGCTGACAATCAGGGCGACGTTTTGGCCCCCCACAGACACTTTCTCAGCCCGGAGTGCCGCAATCCCCACTGCACCAGCACCTTCTACGACCAGATGATGCTCGTGCAAAGCAAAGGCCATCGCCGCTGCAATCTCCTCTTCAGAAACAAGGAGGATGTCATCAACTAAATCACGCACCAGGCGAAATGTATATTGATTTTCCAGGCCAATACCGCCTTGCAGGCTATCCGCCAGCGTCGGCGCTTCCGGCATCTGTACCGGTTCCCCTACTGCCAGGCTTTCAGCCATCACCGGCGCGTGCTCCATGGAAATGCCAATGACGCGGATGGCCGGGTTAGTGGATTTGAGTGCTAGGGCGATGCCAGCAATTAACCCACCACCAGAGACGGGCACCAAGGCTGTGTCAATATCTGGCAAATCTTGCAGTAGTTCCAGGCCGATAGTGCCTTGCCCGGCGATGACAAAGGGATCGTCAAAAGGGTGGATCATAGTTAGATGGCGTTCTTGGACAAGATGGCGGGTATGTACTTCCGCCTCATCCTGGCTCTGGCCGTAAATGATTACTTCTGCCCCCAATTGTTGCAGGGCACCCACCTTGTTTTGGGGCACCAGTTCAGAGAGGCAGACGACTGCTGGTATGCCGATGGTTTGGGCCATATAGGCGACGGCCCGGCCGTGATTGCCGGTAGAAGCTGTCACCACACCAGGTATCTTTGCTTCGTCTGTCAGATTCAATATTTTGTTAGCAGCTCCCCGAATTTTGAATGATCCAACCGGCTGGACTGTTTCCATCTTGAGATATACGGCGGCACCAAGCTGGGTGCTTAATGACGCAGATCGCACTAACGGCGTAATGTGAGCAATCCTGCGGATTGTTTGTTGAGCAACAAAGATGTGTTGCAGGGTAATGTTGTTCGTCAAACGACGAGAGTTTGTGGCAACAAGATCAGGCATCATTTACTGGGCGGGAACACCGGCCCAGGCGACCGGGTTGGCATATTGGGGACGATGGGGACCAACAGGCCCACGGGGGGCACTGACACCCGGCAGTTCGATTTCCGCCGGCATTTTCAAACCTACTAACGCGCCATAAATTGAACCCGACAAGACCACCTGCAATAAATTGCGCGCCTGGGCTAGAGGCAGCCAAAAGCGCGTGCCAAACGATCCTTTATACTCACCAAACCAGCGAGTCTCATCCAAATCCACTCGATGTACCCAATCATCATGATCAATGGTCAGCCCATCACCAGTGGCTTGGTCAACCAGATTATAGAGCTTCATGAGGACATGGCTGCTGGCCTCCGGATAAGTGGCATGGGAGCCGGCGCCGACAAAACCAACAGGATGGGTACCAACGAGGGTAACACCATGATGGCCCCAGGGCTTGGTCTGGCGCGATTCATGGTCGGCGAAGGTGATATAAGCCGGGGGTTCCTGCGGCCGGCCGTTACGCTTGCGGAAAAACAACATCATTCCCTCCCAATCTCCCTCATGATCATTCATCCCGGCAAAACCACGCCCCCAATTGTTGAAGCTGTAGAAAAACCAATATTGCAAACAGAAATAGTCACCATCTTCCACCTGGCGATAGTAGTAAGCATAACCGGACCTGGCCGCTTCATACTGTTCAACCGCACTATCCTGGGTGGCCAACGGCAAAACCAGGCGCGGCAGTTCCTCTCCGGAGGTACTTTTCATATCGCCACCTAACAGAGGCGTTACCAATTGATTCCACCAGAACAGTTGGGCGGCATCCTTATTCTTAGGCGTGAACCAACTGTAGGCTTTGCGGGCCAGACTTTCGGCCAGATTGGCCGGATTGGCGGCGGCCCAACGATAGACCATTTCTAATGCGCCCTCACCCCATTCGGAAACCACATCCTGGCTGAAAAATGGCCCTGTTTTAATGGAACGCAAGAAAACATCGGGCGAGCGGCCGTGCTGCGCCAGCGTATTGACATTTAGCTGCCCGCGGGGCACGATAGCTTTATCCTGCCCTTTTACATGTAGAGTGCTGTAGGCGAGCATATCTTCAGCCCGCATGGGGAAAAACTTTTCATCCTTGTGAAAGCGGAGAATAGGTGCGTATTTTATATGTAAGTCGCTCATAGTTTGTTGACAAGTGACCGGCACTTTCTCAAGTGCCGGTCACTTTATGCTTAATTACCATTGCTGTAAACAATAAATTCCGTGGCCACCCACCCCTCAATGCCCTCACTCGTGAGGACTTGCTGCCATTCAAAACCATCAGCCTGCTGCAGACCAGCCAGTAAAGTTATTACCTCACCATCCAACAACCACTCTAACTGTTCGCCACTCGTACTGGGTTCGGCCCGCAGCCAGACACCAACACCACTGCTGACAACAGCCGTTGCTGGCACGGCAGTTGGTGTATCTGTCGGGACTACTGGAGCGGGCGTGAAAGTAGGCGGTGCCGCCACAGTCGTAGCCGTAGCTGTCTCATTCAATTCAATCGTAGCCAGGGGGCCTACAGTAGGCGTTGTTGTTGGAGTAACAATTGGGCTAACAGCCGTCGTTGGCTCGGGGATGATCGTATCCGTAGGCGAAGGTGTCTCGGTTGCCGGGGGCAGCGGCTCGGCCTCTGCCGGGCCAAAGCTCAAGCCCGAAACACCCAGTAGAATGAGGCTGATGATGAGTAGAACAATACACCAGGCTATGTTCACTTGCGCGGCAACACGGGCCCGCTGCTGCCCCACGCCATAACTCTCATAAGATGTTTGGGAGTAAGCCCTGAATGCTTTCCAGGCAAAATAGACAGTGAACAAGATGCTCACAGCCGCTAAAAATGAAACAGCTAAATCCAATACTTCATCCAAAGCTCCACCTCTTGCTTATACAAGCTACCAAATACTTTAAGCAACTGCATCGCTTTTGGCAAGTATACGCTTGGCTTCCTGCCATAACTTCTCAAGGGCATCAATATCCATCTCGCCCAGGTTAAGCTGGCGAGCCTGGGCTAACTCTTCCACCTGACGGAAACGGCCGTCAAATCGCCCGTTCGCCTCCCGCATGGCCGACTCGGCATCAATACCTAACCAACTGGCAATATTGACGATGACAAAGAGCATATCGCCCAATTCGGCCGTCCGTTCAGCCGGCGAATTGGCCGCTCTCAACTCTCCAATCTCCTCATCCAGCTTGGCAAAAACCCCTTCAATGTCTGGCCAATCAAAGCCCACCTGCCTCACCCGCTGCTGTATCTTTTGCGAACGAGCCAGCGCCGGCAGGGTCAGCGGAATATCGTCGAGGAGCGAAGCGGCCGTTCTCGCCTTCTCCTGTTGCTTAATCATCTCCCAATTGCGCACTACCTCTGCGCTATCCTCCACCTCCCAATCGCCCCACACATGGGGATGCCGGTGCTTCAATTTAGCCTCAACCCCGGCAATCACATCCGACAGCTTAAACTCCCCTATCTCTGCTGCCATCTGCGCCTGCATCACCAAATGATAGAACATATCGCCCAACTCTTCTCGCAAATTTTCGCTGTCATCAGCATCCAAAGCAGCCAACACCTCACTGGCCTCTTCCAAAAAGCCGGAGCGCAGACTTTGCGGCGTTTGCTCCTGATCCCAGGGACAGCCTTCGGGACTGCGCAAAACGGCCACCGTTTCCGCCAGATTCGCCAGCGAGGCCTTATAAGGCAGGGGCGGTACATACAGACTGGTAAGATGGTCTATTTGCTGGCTGTGGTCTATCTCATACAGGGAAACAGATTCCACCTGCTGCTCAATAGTTCCGGCAGCGTGAATGAGGTGGACAGGCTGTTCGTCCGGATAAATAGCCGTCAACACCAACTTCACCTCACTTGCCAGCAGCCGGTTATAAACCTGTCCCAGCAACAGAGGTACATCAGGATTTACGGGTGGATAATGAAAGCTCGCCAATTCAATAGCATCAAACAACTGCAAGCCATCCAGGCCATCCAGCCGCAAGGCGCTCAACACTGGCTCCACAAAACTAAGCCCGGCCAAAACCGTCAATGATAGTTGCTCCTTTTCCGCGGCCGCCACCAACGCCGTCACCGTAGCTTCACCCATAAAAGGATGGCCAGGCACAGCATATACAATCTCCTCCTCTCGCCCCAATTGCAGCAGTTGCGTCACGATTTGCTCGTATACCTGGCTGAACGAATCAACCGTTTCATACAAATAATCAAAACTGTGAACAGCCACACCTTCAGGCAAATCAGCCACAGCCGGATGGCGCTGTGTACGCAGGTAGATTGTCTTGGCCATCGTCAGCGTTTGCCACACCTGGCGCGTCAGGAAACGGCCGTCTCCCGGCCCCAAACCAACCACTGTAATGCTCATAACTCATCCCAAAACAAAAAGGCGAGTGTTGGCTCGCCTAAATTCATCAATCGTAATCGTAAATCGTAAAATCGTAAATCGTCTACCGCTTGGTATACGTAGGCGCTTTACGTGCTCGCTTCAGACCTGGCTTCTTGCGTTCCTTAATCCGGCCATCTCGTGTCAGATGATCATTCGAGCGCAGCATACCACGCAAATTCTCATCATACTTCACCAGCGCTCGTGCCAGACCCAGGCGTACCGCACTCGTCTGCCCGGTGATGCCGCCACCCTGCACCATCACCGTCACATCCACTTTGCCCATGAGGTCCGTATCTGCCAACGGGCCGGACAACGTTTCATAATCGCCCAGGCGCGGGAAAAACTCCTTCACGTCCTTGTCATTCACCATAAACGAGCCAGCACTGTCTCCATCCAAATAGATGCGGACCCGGGCTGAAGCCCGCTTCCGACGACCAATACCCTCGTAATACTGTCTTCCTTCTACAACAATCAATTCATCTTCCATTCGTCTCTCCTAGAAAAAGTGTCACGTGTTTAAGTGTCAGGGGTTTAGGTGTCACGTGTCAAGTATTTACATATCACATGATACACGACACTCGACACATGATACTTCTACAACTCCAGCGGTTCAGGCATCTGTGCCTGATGATTATGTTCAGGGCCGGCAAATACCTTCAGCTTCTTGAACATCTTTCGCCCTAAGGGATTCTTAGGCAGCATCCCTTTAACGGCCGATTCAATCACTCGTGTGGGATATTTCTTCAACTGATCCCTCAGCCCTATCTCCGAGATACCGCCCGGATAACCAGAATGCCGGTAATATTTCTTCTGATCCAGGCGATTGCCTGTCACGTGAATCTTCTCTGCATTAATCACAATCACATAATCGCCACAATCTACCGACGGACTGTAAATCGGTTTATGTTTGCCACGCAAAACTGTGGCAATTTTGGTTGCCAACCGGCCCAATGTTTGGCCCTGAGCGTCCACCACATACCAGTTTCGCTCCACTTCG
>Ga0299914_10003707_pt1 | contig 10848 bp, 10 predicted proteins | sample RVTome_10_FD_201361 | JGI IMG/M metagenome (GOLD analysis project Ga0299914, IMG submission 201361) | Soil microbial communities from uranium-contaminated site in the Upper Colorado River Basin, Wyoming, United States - RVT153D57 (version 2) ... | reverse complement strand
AAATAAGCGTTGGCCGTCGGCCGTTTGGATGGTTGGTTGAGGCATTTAGGAAACTCCTGAAATGGATGGTGAGGAATGGGGTAATTGGGTAATTGAGTAATTGGGTAATTGGCCGAACCAGCGTCCAATTACCCAACATCTACTTACCGGCTTTTTCAGCGTTGAATGGTATCTTCTACCTGCAACCGAAGCGGTATTACCGGGTCGTCCTGATTGTACTGAGTCAAATCTTCCAGGGTAATTCGTAAATGCAGGGAGTTTACTTGAGAATTTTTGGCGAGATGCTCAACAATGGCCTCATCAGCCTGAATACCAAAAGTTTTTAAAAGACGCCGAATGTCTTTTCGGCTGTTTTCTTCCATGAGAAATCCTCCTCAAAGATTTTTTAACGCAAAGACGCCAAGATGCAAAGACGCAGAGCATTAGTATGGTTAAACAATAGGGTTAATCTTATCCGTTGGGAGGTGAATGGTAAAGGTTGTTCCCTGCCCTGGCTGGCTTTCGACTTCGATTTGGCCGCCGTGCGCCCGGATTAGTTGGCGGGCGATGGCAAGACCCAGGCCAACGGCCCCTTCGCTGTGCGGCCGTGCTTTATCTGCTCGCCAGAAGCGGTCGAAGATGTAGGGTAAATCGGCCGCTTCAATCCCTTCCCCCGTATCCCGTACCTGGATTTGGACGCCATCAGTGACAGCTTCGGCCGACAGGCTTATCTGCCCCCCGGCTTTGGTGTGGCGGATGGCATTGGCAACGAGATTGGTCATTACCTGGTCTAAACGGCCGATGTCGCCGGTTACAACCAGTCCTTTTCCCTGGCCGTTGAGCGATAGGGCCAGATCAATACCGGCGGCTTCGGCCTGACCGCTAAAGCTGGTCTGGACATCGGCCAGCAGTTCGCCGACATCAACCGGCTCCAAAACAAGGGGCAGTTGACCGGCCTCGGCTAATGAGAGGGTGCGTAAATCTTCGACCAGGCGGGCCAGCAGGCGAGTTTCGTCGAGGGTGGTGTTTATATGTTCGCCGGTCGGTTCGTAAACGCCGTCCAGAATGCCTTCCAGGTTGCCCTGGATGATGTGCAGGGGGGTGCGGAGTTCGTGGGCAATGTCGGCCGTCAGGTTCCGCCGCTGCTGTTCAGCCCGCTCCAATTCGCCCGCCATATGGTTAAAAGAATGAACCAGCCGGGCAAACTCGCCCCGGCGATTTTCATTTTCCTTTACCCGGACGCTGAAGTCACCTTCCGCCACGGCGTCGGCTGCGGCCATCACATCGGCCAATGGGGTAGCGATACTGCGAAAGGCGCTGACAGCCATAGCAATTGCCATCAATGGCAGTACAACCGACAAACTGCACCCGGCCAGCCAGACCAGAACGGCCGTCGGCCCGCTCCCCCCAATATAGTTGGTCAGGAAGTAAGCAACCCCGGCCATGCCACCCACCACCATAAGAGCCATCATGCCGAACAGGGTGGCAAAGCGGAAAAAGAGAAAACGGGGCCGTCGCCGCCGGCCGTGCCGCCAGCGTCCACCTTCCCAACCTTTCCAATGTCCAGGCCAGTCCCGTTTTCCTTTCCAATCAGACATTAAATAGCAGATTATCCTTCTTCCAAACTATCGCTTGTTGCAAGAGGCAAATAGCAAACTACTACCTGCAACTTGCCTCTTAATCATCGGCAAACTTGTACCCCACGCCGTAAACGGTCAGGATGTATTGGGGATCGGCCGCGTCCGGCTCCAGCTTTCGGCGCAGGTTTTTGATATGGGCGTCAATGCTGCGGTCGTAGCCGTCGTAGGCGACGCCGTGCAGCCGGTTGAGAAGCTGCGCCCTGGTGAAGGTTTGGCCCGGATGCTGGGCCAGGACGGCCAGCAGATTGAACTCCGTCCGGGAGAGGGCGACGGTTTCGCCGTCGCGGTTGACCCGGTGGCCTTGTAAATCTATCTCCAGGCTGCCGGTTCGCAGCAAGCCGGGCTGGTAGACATCGCCCTGGACCCGGCGCAAGACGGCCCGGACACGGGCCACCAGTTCGCGGGGGGAAAAGGGCTTGGTGATGTAGTCGTCGGCTCCTAATTCGAGACCGATGAGGCGATCCATCTCTTCTGCCCTGGCGGTTAGCATGATGATGGGGACATCGGATTCGCGGCGCAGCGCCCGGCAGAGATCGAGGCCGTCCATGCCGGGTAAATTGAGGTCGAGAACGACGAGATTCGGCCGTTCGTCTCGAAAGACGGCCAGGGCGGTGCGGCCGTCGGCGGCGGTGATGACCCGGTAATTACTCCGTTCCAGGTAATCACGGGCCAGCTTGACCATCTTGGGTTCGTCCTCAACGACCAGAATGACTTCATTCATAAGGCTTCATTGTAACACAGGACGATAGGAGCGTGGTGATTGGTGATTGGTGATTAGAAAATCAACCAATCAACCAATCAACCAATTACGCCTTCATCACCGGTTCGCCGCCGCTGTCGTCGTACCAGGGCGGCCGTTGTCCCTTGTAATCGTGGCCTTTCTCGTGCTTGCCTTCATGGTGATGGCCTTGCCATTTACCGTGCCAGCCGCCCCAATGACCGCCTTTCCAGGGGCCGAACGGCCGACCGCGATGGTGGCCTCGACGACCCCAAAACAGGAACTTGAAGATCAGGCCGATGAAGAAGAGGAAGAGCCAGAATTTGAAGAAGGCTGCCAGTCCCCACCAGAAGAAGGAGAAGAAGCCGGGGCCGCGAGAACCGAACCCTTGATTGAAAGTGCCACCGGGAGCGTTTTCGGCCGTTGGGCCGTCAGCCGTCTGCCCTGAAACATATCCCTGTGACCAGCCGGAGCGGTATGCGGCCGAATTAATAAAACCGCACATCCCAACCAACAGGATAACGACTAAAGCAAATCCCAAGAAGCGTCTGAAAAACATTGATTTAACCTCCGTTGTGAAAGTAAACGGTAAAAAGTAAGCAGTGAACAGTAAACAGTGGGCAGTGAACAGTAAGAGGTTTCGAATCACTGACGCTTCTTAGTATGGCGGGAGATTGTGAATGAATTGTGAATGGGTTTGGGAAGTTGTGTGAAGGAGGAGTAACTGGGTTGATTGGGTTGATTGGTAATTTGGGCATGGTCCAAAAACAGCCATGGATCTTTACAAATGCCACCTCAAATTGTCATTCCGAGTAAAACATAGCATCGCGACGCTACACAAAAGTAGAAGAAACTTACCAGTTTCTTAGCAGGTCTGCCGAGGAATCTTTCGGGTGGCGTAACGGGCAAGATTCCTCGCTCCGAAGACTGCGCCACGTGCTGAACGCAGTGTAGCATCGGAATGACACAACCAATTACATCAATCTTTTAGAGCCGCAACAGCGTAGGTTAGCGGCAGAGTGGGGAAGCCTTCGGGGGGGTAGACGCGGCCGTCGTCCATCTGGCGCATGTCATTCAATATTTTGGCTCCATTGAAATAGGGATATTCCTTGAAAGTTGTCAGGCGCAGTCCGGCTTCCAGGATGGCGGTGATTATTTCGCTAATGGGCCATTGAAATTCGTAAGAGGGGTGTGGATTTACAAAGGCTTCCTCACCGGGCAGGTAGCCGGAGGGGGCCAGTAATTCACCAGACATGGCTACGTAATCGCCGATGCCGTCGTCCCAGGCTATTGGTTCTTGTTTGAAATAATCGTAGCCAAACGACCAATCATCATCGAAAATCATTACGTAGGGGTGGAAGTCTACCAGGACGATACGGCCGCCCGGATTCAAGATGGCGGCGATGCCTTTGGCCCAGGTTCGCAGATCGGACAGCCAGCAGAGAGCGCCATAGGAGGAGAAGGCGATGTCGAATCGTTGGTCGGTTGCGGCCGTTTCGGCCAGCCAGTCGTAGACGTCGGCGCGGTGGAAGGTAGCGGAGATGCCGGAGTCGGCCGAGAGAGTGCGGGCGAAGTCTATGGCGACATCACTGATGTCTACCCCGGTGACGATTGCGCCCAATTGTGCCAGACTGAGGGAATCCTGCCCGGCGTTACATTGGAGGTGGACGAGGGTGCGGCCGTTGATGTCGCCCAGCAGTTCGACCTCTTCCGGGTAAAGGGTCTGGCCCCCTTCCCGGAAGAATTTGGCCTGGTCAACCTTGTGGCTGTTGTGGGCTGTTGTTGCCGCATTCCAGGATATACGGTTGGCTTCGTGGTATTCTTTTTTAACCATTGTTTTCCTCAGAAAAGAAATTTAACGCAAAGACGCAAAGGTGCAAAGACGCAAAGAAAAAGGGCGAAATGGACCTTTTCATTTTGTTCCGGTGGCGCTATTTCATACGCGATTTGACGAATCGCGCTTCAGTTCTTGAAAAGCCATTTTACTTGAAAATGGGTGTTTGTCTCGATACCCGGCCAGTAGAGAGTGGACATATATGGCACACTTTAGTTCGGCGGTAAAAATCACCATAGCTATTTTGTCGATTAAACAAATCTCAACCTAAAATGTTGAGGTTATTGACTGCATTTTCTCTCGATTTGAAGCAGAACGGAAATAATTATGCGGTCAGCCTTGCGGCCTAAATCTGGGATAAGGACATTAGATGGCATAAATTGCGGCAATCTGAGAAAATTTCAGGAAATATGCAGTCAGCCTTGCGGCCTAAATGCACTGTTACTCGATAAATAGACCGCAAGTGCAACTTTCCAATTAATAGTTAGACATTAAAAATGACACTATGAATTATGGAAAACTCAGTACCTATTGAAATTTCAAAGCAGGTATCACAGGCCTGTGATGTCATCAATCGACACCTGGCATCTAAATTACGGGCAATACATTTATATGGGTCCGCAATCGATGGTGGGCTGAAGCCATACAGCGACATTGATTTGTTGGTTACCATAGGCTCGGAACTTGTTGAGACTACCCGACAAGCTTTTATGTTTGATTTGCTGGAGATCTCTGCACCACCCGGCAAAAGCGAGATATTCCGAGCACTTGAAGTCACTGTTGTTGTACAAGATGAGGTACTACCTTGGCGTTATCCGGTCAGACGAGAACTGCAATTCGGGGATTGGCTGCGGAAAGAAATTCTCGAAGGTAACATCGAATCCGCTGTGATAGACGCTGATCTGGCAATACTATTGACTAAAGCGAGACAACATAGTCTCCCCTTGTTGGGCCCGCCGGCTGAGGAGTTTTTCGATCAAGTACCCAAATCTGATTTTTTTAGAGCGCTCGCCGACACTCTCAAACAGTGGGAGTCACCCTCGGACTGGGCAGGTGATGAACGAAATGTGGTACTGACATTCGCGCGTATCTGGTACAGCGTCGTAACTGGAGAGATCGCGCCTAAGGATGTCGCCGCTGACTGGTCAATAGAGCGCTTGCCCGTTGAATATCAGTCCATTTTATATGAAGCCCGGCAAGCTTATCTTGGAAACGGCGAGGATCATCTTGCCTCACACTCTGAACAAACAACAGATAGTATGCTTTTTATGAAATCCCAAATAGTTGAAATACTTAATGCTGATAGCAACGATGTCTAACAAATGTTTCAACCCGACTTTTTTCGCCGCTACGCTAGTTTGTTTGTTAATTAGCAGCTTTTAGTTCTGCCATTTCTGCTTCGACCATAATTTGAACCAGCTCCTCAAAGGTTGTGGTTGCTTGCCAGCCTAGCTTTTCTTTGGCTTTGGTGGGGTCGCCGACGAGGAGGTCTACGTCGGCGGGGCGTATGAGGCGGGGGTCTTGGACAACGTAGTTTTGCCAGTTGAGGCCGACAACGTCGAAGGCCAGTTCCATGAGGCGCTGGACGGTTTGGGTCTGGCCGGTGGCGAGAACGTAATCGTCGGGGCTGTCCTGCTGGAGCATAAGCCACATACCGCGCACGTAGTCGGGGGCATAGCCCCAATCTCGTTGGGATTCTATATTGCCGAGGCGGAGTTCTTTTTGGAGGCCGCATTTTATTCGGGCGACGGCGTTGGCTATTTTACGGGGGGCGAATTCCAGGCCGCGACGGGGGCTTTCATGGTTGAAGCAGATGCCGGAGCAGGCGAAGAGATCGTAGCTTTCGCGGTAGTTGACCGTTATCCAGTGGCCGTAGACTTTGGCGACGCCGTAGGGGCTGCGGGGGTAAAAAGGCGTATCCTCATTTTGCGGCACTTCCCGCACCTTGCCGAACATCTCGCTGGAACTGGCCTGGTAGAAGCGAATGCCGGGGTCAACGAGGCGCACGGCATCCAAAATGCGGGTGACGCCGAGGGAGGTGACGTCGCCGGTCAGGACGGGCTGTTCCCAGGAGGTGGGGACGAAGGATTGGGCGGCGAGGTTGTAGACTTCGTTCGGCCGATATTTGTCTATGACGTTGATGAGGGAGATCTGGTCTATGAGATCGGCCGAGACAAGGGTGATCTGGTCTTGAATATGTTCGATGCGCTGGAAGTTGACGGTGCTGGAACGGCGGATGGTGCCAATGACTTCATAGTCCATTTCTAATAAGAATTCGGCCAGGTAAGACCCATCCTGACCGGTGATTCCGGTGATTAAAGCACGTTTCTGAGGCATGATTTTTCTCCTTTTTATTTAACGCAAAGCCGCAGAGGGGCAAAGACGCAGAGTTTTTTGTGGTGTGAAGATTATCGTAGTTGCTTTTGCTTGTCTGCTAACCCACTTAGCAGCCTGGTTTTGTCAGCTTAGGCTAAAATAAGCTACAAATTAGATTCGGAGAACATGGAACCTTCACCAAAAATCATTACGTTTTACGTTTTACGCATTACTTTCTTGACAGGCTGAGGCGTAGGCCAGAGACTATGACGATGGAAGAAACAATTGGTAAACGGATTGCGCGGCTGCGGCAGGCGCATGGGTATACCCAGGAACAGTTAGCAGAGCGGGTGGCAGTGTCGCGGGTGGCAGTGTCGCATATTGAGATGGATATTTCGCTGCCGGGGGAGCGGACGGTGACGCTGCTGGCCGGGGTGTTTAAGTGTTCGCCGCCGGAGTTGGTGGCCGGGACGACTTATCCGCCGGCAAAGGCGGAGCGGCTGCCGGCTTTTAGCTGCTGTTATACGGAGGTGGAGTATCAGTTGGGGCTGTTGGAGAATGACCTGGCGTGGTTGGAGCGGGTGAAGGGGTTGGGGTGTTATGAGCGGTTGGCGGCCGAAATTCGGCATGATTGGCTGCCAAAGTTGGGGGGGTGGTTGGAGGCGGGAGTGGAAAGGGAGCGGGTGACGGCCGTTCGGGAACGGTTATTGGGATTGTAAACAGTTATAAGGAGACAATGAATTGAAGATTATTACACCTACGGCCGAAGATGAAAAGTTAATCAATGAGGCGGCCGTTATTCTCTTTGAGGGATTTCAGGAACTTTGGCCCAATACTTACCCGGACATTGAGACGGCTCGACAGGGGATTGAAAAGATACTTGCGCCAGACTGGATATGTCGGGTTGCTCTGGATAATGAGGGACAGGTCGTTGGATTGATAGGGGCCGTGCGTGAATATGATGGCAACGCCTGGTGTTTGTACCCGCTGGCGGTTCGTTTAGATAGTTGGGGGCGGGGCGTTGGCCGGGCGTTGGTTGAAGATGTGGAACGGTTGGTGAAGGAGCGTGGCGCAACGACCATCTATTTAGGTACGGATGATACGGCCGGAATGACAACGCTGGGCAATGTTGATCTCTATCCCAATGTGTATGAGCATATTGCCAATGTTAAGAATCTACGACGGCACCCTTATGAATTTTATCAAAAACTGGGTTATACCATCGTGGGTGTCATACCGGATGCGAATGGGATAGGCAAACCGGATATTTTTATGTCTAAAAGATTGGTGCCATAGGGGTAGCAGCCCGCCGGGCGATGCAATCGCCCCGGCTACAAAAAAGCGCCCCGCGAACGGGGCTAGGGTATTAGAGAACCGGCCCAGCCCCATTCATGGGGCGCTTTTTTGTAGGGCGGGCATTAATGCCCGCCCGATCATGACCGACAATCCAACACACAAGTTAAACCACAATATTCACCAACCGCCCCCTTACCACAATCACCTTCCTTGGCTCTTTCCCCTCCATCCAGATTTGCGCCTTTTCCGAAGCCAGGGCCAACTGCTTCAGCGCCTCATCATTTGTCCCAACCGGCACTTCTAACTTGTCCCGCACTCGGCCGTTGACCTGGACGACAAGTTCGATGGTGTCTTCTTTGACGGCTTCGGCGTCCCATTGAGGCCAGGGCTGTCGGTGGATGCTGTACGGCCGTCCCCGCTGTTCCCACAACTCTTCGGTGATGTGGGGGGAGATGGGAGCCAGCAAAAGCAGGAGGTTGTTAACGGCTTCGTCCCAGGTTTCGGTTGCGACGTTGGCCGTTTTTTGGGCGTCGGTGATGGCGTTGCGGAATTCCATGATGGCGGCGACGGCCGTGTTAAACGAAAAGCTCTCCATGTCTTCGGTGACTTTGCGGATAGTCTGGTGGGTTTTGCGGTGCAGGGTACGGTCGGCCGATTGGTCTACCTTTTTGGGCTGGTAATCGCGAGTGGCGACATCCCAAACATCGTAGAGCAGGCGTTGGGGGCCTTTGATGCCGTCGTAGTTCCAGGGGCCGCCCTGCTCCCAACGGGCAAAGAACATCAGGTAGGCGCGGACGGTGTCGGCTCCGTATTGATCCACTAGGGCGTCGGGGGCGACGACGTTGCCGCGTGATTTGGACATCTTTTCGCCGTCTTCGCCCAAGACCATGCCCTGGTTGAAGAGGGCCAACATCGGTTCATCGGACTCGACCAGCCCGATGTCGCGCATTGCCATGTTGAAGAAGCGGGTGTAGATGAGGTGCATGGTGGCGTGTTCGATGCCGCCGGTGTATTGGTCTACGGGCAGCCAGTACGCGCCTTCTTCAGGGTCAAACGGCCCCTGGTCATAGTCAGGACTGAGGTAGCGGAACTGATACCAGGAGGAACACATGAAGGTGTCCATTGTATCGGTTTCGCGCAGGGCGGGCTGGCCGCAGATGGGACAGATGGTGTGAATAAATTTGTCGTTAAATTTGAGAGGGCTTTCACCGGTGGGCATAAATTCGACATCCATCGGCAGCATAACGGGCAGTTGTTCATCGGGGACGGGGACAGCGCCATGTTCGGGGCAGTAGACGACGGGGATGGGTGCGCCCCAATAACGCTGGCGGCTGATGAGCCAGTCGCGCAGGCGGTAGTTAACGGCCGCTTTACCCGTCCCCTGCTGCTCCAGCCATTCCGTGACCCGTTCGACTGCGCCTTCAACGGCCGTATCGGTGAACGGCCCGGAGTTGACCAGGTGGCCTTCGGTTTTGGAGGTGTAGGCGGCTTCCAGGGGGCCGTCGCTGTCTTCTCGGCCAGGACTGTCTTCCAGGCCCAGCATTCGGATAACTTCGACAATGGGCAGGTCATACTTCGTGGCGAATTCAAAGTCGCGCTCGTCGTGGGCGGGGACGGCCATGATGGCCCCGGAACCGTAAGTCATCAGCACGTAGTCGGCGATCCAGATCGGGATACGCTCGTTGTTGACCGGGTTGACGGCATATGCGCCGGTGAAGACGCCGGTTTTTTCGCGGTCGGCCGTTTCCCGATCAATCTCGGTCATTCTGGCAGCCTGTTCTTTGTAGGCTTTAACGGCCGGCCGCTGCTCCTCGGTGGTGATTTTTTCGACCAGGGGGTGTTCGGGAGCCAGCACCATAAAGGTCGCGCCCCAAAGGGTGTCGGGACGGGTAGTGAATATGGGAATAGCGTCTTCCTGTTCGGTGGTGAAAACGACGTCGGCCCCGATGGAACTGCCGATCCAGTTTTTCTGCATGGTCATGACTCGTTCGGGCCAATTTATCTGGCTGAAATCGAGCAGTTCTTCGGCGTAGTCGGTAGTCTTGAAAAACCACTGTTCCAAATCTTTTTTGATGACCGGCGTGCCGCACCGTTCACAGTGGCGGTCGTCGCCCCAGACCTGTTCGCGGGCCAGGGTGGTGTTGCAGTTGGGGCAGAAATCTACGGCCGACATTTTGCGATAGGCGAGGCCCATTTCCATCAGCTTCTTGAAGAACCATTGCGTCCAGTGGTAGTAGGCGGGATCGGCCGAGACAGCCTCCCGTTCCCAATCGAACATGGCCCCCATGCTGCGTAATTGGCCCCGCATCCGGTCAATATTGGCGTAAGTCCATTTGGCGGGGTGGATGTTGCGTTTGATGGCGGCGTTTTCGGCGGGTAGGCCGAAGGCGTCGAAGCCCATCGGGAAGAGAACGTTGTAGCCTTTCATCCGCATGTAGCGGGCACGGGCGTCGCTGGGAGACATGGCGTACCAGTGGCCGATATGGAGGTCGCCGGAGGGATAGGGCAGCATGGTCAGGGCGTAGTGTTTGGGACGGCCGTGGTCAATTTCCTGCCGATACAGCCCGGTTTCCTCCCATTTTTTCTGCCATTTTTGTTCGACTTGGGTGGGGTTGTAATTGTTTTTCATAGGTTCTCCGTTTTTTAACCTAAAGGCCGTAATTAGGTAATTGGGTAATTGAGTAATTGGGTAGACGATTTACAATTACCTAATTACCCAATTACTCAATTACTGCCTACTCATTCATTTCAAAAACTCCACCACCTTAGGGGCGAAGTCGGCCGCATTCTTCGGAGCCGCGCTGTGGCCGCCGGTGGGGTAAGTTTGGAGGTGGACGTTGGGGGCGGCTTGGGCGAATTGGGCAGCGTAGGTGTAAGGAATCACCGGGTCGTCTTCGGCCCAGGCGAGGAGGACGGGCTGGGACAACCCTTTCAAAGCGGCATAGTTGCTGTAGGCGGGGGCGGTCAGGATGAGCCGGGTGATTTTGTTGGGATGAGACAGGGCGGTTTCTACTGCCACCGCACCGCCCCAGCTTTTGCCCATAAGAACGGCCGACTCCTTGTTG